>Ga0335081_10008155_pt1 | contig 16788 bp, 17 predicted proteins | sample Lox_Sample_35_FD_206713 | JGI IMG/M metagenome (GOLD analysis project Ga0335081, IMG submission 206713) | Soil microbial communities from Loxahatchee National Wildlife Refuge, Florida, United States - Lox_Sample_3.5 | ecosystem: Environmental > Terrestrial > Soil > Wetlands | place: USA... | reverse complement strand
TTGCTTCGGCCAAAGTGCTCGCCCGCTTCCTGTTGCGGATGCTCATTCTCGCGATTTGCGCGATGTTCGGCCGGCAAGGCTTTGGCAAGAGCATCGAACAACTGCTCGCTCTGGCAGGCTGCTATTGCGTCGCCATTGGCGGCTTTCGGCGCGAGGTCCCGCTCGGGCCGGTGCTGACCCATTACGACGAGGCTGTCGCTTACAGCATGGCTGCCATTCTCGCCGGTTTGGCCGCCTAGCGCGCGGCGCTTTCCCAAGTCGCTGCGCCGCAACGAATTTTTCCCCTATGCCGCATTTATAAGACGGCCCGCCGGTCCGTCTCGAATTCATATGCGGCGATCAGCACATTGGCAGCGCGGGCGGAAAGCCCGTCTGGCGGCGGACGGCTCAACGTCGCCGCCGGCTCAGGAGGACCCGGGAAGGCATCCCGCAAAAGCAACAACAAAGGACGGACTACGATGACTGCGATCACTTTCGGCGCTGCGCCTCGCAAAGTAAGGCGCGCTGCCAAACCGCGACGCTTCCTTGCGGCAATTGCCCGGGCACTCGACGCCTATGTGGCCTACCGGGTGCAGAAAGCCGTGCCCGAGGCGGAGCTGCAGCGTGCCGCACAGACGATCAAGCGCCTTGCTCGTCCGACTGAAACCACGCGGCGGTCCGCGCGATGAATACGACGCCTCTAGGCACCGCGCTGCTGGGCCAAGGGCGGACGGCGGAAGGCGCCGCCGGCCGCAGTCTCCGCGTGATCCGCGCAGCGTCCCTTGAGGCGACAGTCGACTGGCCGCAACGCCCGAGCCCGAAGATTCTCAGCGATCGCATTCCGCTGTTCTTCATCAGCCGCGATCCCGACGGCTTCTGGATTGCCCGGCATGCCGATCTGCCGGTCGCCGGCCTGTTTTTGTGGCGGCGCTCGGCCATGAATTTCGCCAAGCGCGTCTGCGCGCCGATCCCTTGCGCCACCATGATTCTGGCGGAGCCGCACGCGCTCGACACCGAGAACCGCGGCAACCGGTTGGCTGCCCGCCTGCGCCCGGCCATGCGCTTGGTGCGGCGCGCGACGGCAGCGTTGAGCGTGCTTGCCGCGGCGCTTTTCGCAAAGGCACGCGCGATCGGAGCGCGTTTATCGCGCGCCTATATCGAGGACCGCATGCTGCGTGCGGCCTTGGAGGTCGAGCTCTATCACGGCTGGTACAAGCATTCGAACAAGAACGACGACGATCTGCCGATCGTCAGCTCATAGCTGCCAAGCGGCACATCAGAGGAGAACGTGTCATGCAAAAGAAGGCCGAACCTCCCTCGTGCAAGAGGCCGTCACTGTTCATGATCGGCAAGGACAGCCGCGGCCATTGGGTGGTGCAGGACCAGCGCGGAACCTGCGGCGGACTGTTCGTCGATCGCGTCAAGGCACTCCGCTTCGCGCTCTTTGAAAACGGCAACAATCCGCAGGCCGTCATCATGGTGCCCGGCACATTCGAGCTCAATATGAGCGGCAACCCGGTCGCGCCGCCTCCCTCGAACGACGACGCACGGCCCAAATTCCAGATCGCCTGATTGCCCGCCGAACAGCTTCTAGGATCCCTGACGATGTCCGCCATCGGTCGGCATATTTCGAAGCTTTCCGGCTACGCTCCGGCGCTGCCGACGCCGTTCACCGCCGACGGATCGGTCGATGCCGCCGCATTTGAAAGACTCTGCGATCTACAAGTGCGCATGGGCGCCACCGCGCTCGTCGTCTGCGGCACCACCGGCGAAGCGCCGACGCTGCGCCCGGCCGAGCACCACGTCCTCGTCCGCATCGCAGTGGACGCCGTACGCGGCCGCATTCCGGTGATCGCAGGCGCCGGCTGCAATTCGACCGCCCACGCCATAGAATTGACGAAAGACGCCGAAGCGGGCGGCGCCGACGCGACTTTGTCGGTCGTGCCGTACTACAACAAGCCGGTCCAAGACGGACTGTATGCGCACTTTCGAACGATCGCGGAATCCACCGGATTGCCGCTTTTCTTGTACGATGTGCCATCAAGGACGGCCTGCGGCCTGGCCGATGACACCATTGCCCGTCTGGCCGAAATTCCAAACATCGTCGGGCTCAAGGACGCAACGGCCGACCTGTCGCGCCCCGCGCGCTTAAGACGCCGGTTAGGCCCCGACTTTCGGCTTCTGTCCGGCGATGACGCGACCGCCTCGGCCTTCCTTGCACAAGGGGGCCATGGCTGCATTTCCGTAACGTCAAACCTTGCTCCGGCGCTGTGCCGAAATATTTTCCTGGCGTTTAAGCATGGACAAATAGGCCAGGTTCAACGGCTGGTCGGGATCGCTGGGCAACTGACTGCCATTCTGTTTCGCGAGACGAGCCCATCCCCGCTGAAATATGCACTAAGCCTCCTAGGCCTGATGGCGCCGGCTGTTCGCTTGCCGCTCGTTCGGCCGAGCGGGCAATTGCGATCGGAGATTGCAGCCACGCTAACGAAATTGTGCGAATTGCATCCGGACTTCATGATTGAGAGCAGCATTCGCGCCATCGACGCCGCATGAATTCCTGCCGCAGGGGCCCTTGCCTTTTCAGCGCTAGTCCTGTTCCCACGCCCGTTCAGCAATGGCATCCTAGATTTTTCGTATTGCCGCCAACGGGGAGCAGCATGGCATCCGAGCCAGCCTTAAAGGGCAAAGTTGTTATCGTCACCGGCGCGGGACGCGGCATCGGGCGCGACATCGCGCTGCTCGCCGCAAGCGAGGGCGCCAAGGTCGTCGTCAACGACCTCGGCGGCAGCGCCGCCGGCGAAGGCGCCAGCGCCGCGCCCGCCGAGCAGGTGGCTGAGGAAATCCGAAAAGCGGGTGGCACCGCCGTCGCCAATTTCGACAGCGTCGCGGAAGCGGCTTCGGCCAACGCCATCGTCAAGACCGCGATCGACAAGTTCGGGCGGCTCGACGGCGTGGTGAACAATGCCGGAATTCTGCGCGACGCCATCTTTCACAAGATGAGCGTTGCCGATTTCGAGTTGGTCATCAAAGTGCATCTGCTCGGCAGCTTCTATGTCTCGCATGCCGCGGCGCGTCTGTTCCGCGAGCAGGAGAGCGGCGCCTTCTTGCATTTCACCTCGACCTCGGGGCTGATCGGCAATTTCGGGCAGGCGAATTACGCCGCCGCCAAGATGGGCATCGTCGGTCTGTCCAAATCGATCGCGCTCGACATGGCGCGCTTCAACGTGCGCTCGAACTGTATCTCGCCGTTTGCTTGGAGCCGGCTGATCGGCACCATCCCGACCCGGACCGAAGAGGAAAAGGCGCGCGTCGAGCGCATCAAGGAGATGACGCCGGAAAAGATCGCCGCGCCCGCTGTGTTCCTGCTAAGCGACGCGGCGAAGGACGTAACAGGGCAGATTTTCGCGGTGCGCATGAACGAGATCTTCCTGATGGGCCAGTCGCGCCCCATCCGCTCGGTGCATCGCGCGGAAGGCTGGACCTGCCGCTCGCTCGCCGAGCACGCCATGCCGGCGCTGAAATCCTCGTTCTATCCGTTGGATCGTTCCGGTGATATTTTCTCGTGGGATCCGATCTAAGGACTGCTCATGTCGTTCGGAATTCTCGCCTTCGGCGCCTACATTCCACGCTATCGCCTGGCGCGCCGCGTCATCGCCGAGGCCAACGGCTGGCTCAATCCGGCGCTGAAGGCGCAAGGCAAGGGCGAGCGTGCCATGTGCAATTGGGACGAAGACCCCGTGACGATGGCCGTCGAGGCCGCGCGTGACGCGCTGATCGGCCGCGACCGCGGGACGATCGCCGACTTACGCTTTGCCTCGACCACCTTTCCCTTCCTCGACCGGCTCAATGCCGGCGTGGTGGCCGAGGCGCTGTCGCTGTCGCAAGACGTTACGGCCCTCGACATCGCGGCCACCCAGCGCGCGGGAACCTCGGCGCTCGCCAGCGCCCTGGTAGGCTCGAGCGAGGCGCTGGTCGTGGCAGCCGACAAGCGTCAGGCCAAGGCAGCGAGCCCGGTCGAGATGGCGGCGGGCGACGGCGCCGCGGCGATACTGGTCGGTAACGGCGAGCCGGCGGCGCGCCTCATCGCCAGCGCCAGCCGAGCCGCCGATTTCGTCGACCACTACCGCACGCCCGAATCCGAATACGACTATCAATGGGAGGAGCGCTGGATCCGCGACGCCGGCTACCTGCCGATCGTGGCGCCGCTCATCAAGCGCTGCCTGGACAAGGCGGGGCTGAGCGCTGCCGACGTCACCCACTTCTGCATGCCGGCGACTTTGCCGCGGGTTTCCACCGCCGTCGCCAAGGCAGCGGGGCTAGCCGAAACCGCCGTGCGCGACAATCTGCATGCCGTCTGCGGCGAAGCCGGCGCTGCGCACCCGCTGCTCATGTTGGCGGCTGCGCTCGAAGAGGCAAAGCCGGGCGAGCGTATTCTGGTGGTCGGCTTCGGCCAGGGTGCCGACGCGCTGCTGCTCGAGGTGATGCCCGCGATCGCACAGCAGCCGGCCCGGCTCGGCGTCAAAGGCCACCTCGCGCGCCGGCGCGAGGAGACGAACTATCCGAAATTCCTCGCCTTCAACGACGTCATCGCGATCGAGCGCGGCATGCGCGCGGAAGCCGACAAGCTCACGCCCCTGTCCGCGCTGTGGCGCAACCGCAAGACCGTCACCAGTTTCGTTGGCGGCCATTGCACCAAATGCGGCACGCTGCAATTCCCCAAAACCCGGGTCTGCGTCAATCCGAACTGCTCCGCGATCGACACGCAGGAAGAGCATCCCTTTGCCGACAAGACCGGCCGCATCAACTCCTACACCGCCGACCGCCTCACCTACTCGCCCGATCCACCGGCCTGCTACGGCATGATCCAGTTCGACGACGGCGGGCGCTGGATGATGGATTTTACGGACGTGGGTGCCGAGGCCCTCGCCGTCGGCCAGCCCATGCGCATGATGTTCCGCGTCAAGGACATCGATACCCAGCGCGGCTTCCGCCGCTACTTCTGGAAGGCCGCGCCAGCGGCCGCATCAGGGAGGACCTGACATGCCCAAAGGCATTCGCGACAAGGTCGTCATTCTCGGTATGGGCTGCTCGAAGTTCGGCGAGCGCTGGGATTCGAACGCGGAAGATCTGATGATCGAGGCGTACAGCGAGGCGCTGGGCGATTCCGGCATCGAGACCAAGCAGATCGACGCCGCCTGGCTCGCCACCGCCATCGAGGAGCAGCACGTCGGCAAATCGGCTGTGCCGCTGGCGGTCGCACTCAGGCTGCCGTTCATTCCAGTGACGCGCGTGGAAAACTATTGCGCCAGCGGCACCGAGGCGTTCCGCGGTGCCGTCTATGCGGTCGCCTCCGGCGCCGCCGACATCGCGCTGGCGCTTGGCGTGGAGAAGCTGAAAGACACCGGCTATGGCGGGCTACCGCAGCGCGGGCGCGGCACGCTTAACAACATGACCTGGCCGAACCTGTCGGCACCCGGCTCGTTCGCCCAGCTCGCCGCCGCCTACCGCGCCAAGCACGGCAGCGCGCCGGAGGACTTGAAGCGCGCGATGGCGCATATCTCGGTCAAGAGCCACGACAACGGCGCGCGCAATCCCAAGGCGCATCTGCGCAACAAGATCACCATCGACACCGTGCTGGGCGCGCCGACGGTGGCCGAGCCGCTCGGGCTCTACGACTGCTGCGGCGTCAGCGACGGTTCAGCCTGCGCCATCGTCACCACGCCGGACATCGCCAAGGCCATGGGCAAGCGCGATCTGATCGCGGTGAAGGCGCTGCAGCTTGCCGTATCGAACGGGCTGGAGGCGCAGCACAATTCCTGGGACGGCAGCTATTTCGCCACCACGCGCGTCGCCTCGAAGCGCGCCTATCAAGAGGCCGACATCGACAATCCACGCGAGGAGATCGATTTGATCGAGGTGCATGACTGTTTCTCGGTCACTGAGCTTGTGACCATGGAAGACCTGCACATTTCGCCGGAAGGCGGCGCTATCCGCGACGTGCTCGACGGCTTCTACGATTCGGCCGGCACGATTCCCTGCCAGATCGACGGCGGACTGAAATGCTTCGGCCACCCGATCGGCGCGTCCGGCCTGCGCATGATCTACGAGCTCTATCTACAAATGCAGGGCCGCGCCGGCGAGCGCCAGCGCAAGGAGCCGCCGCGCCTTGGCCTCACCCACAATCTCGGCGGCTTCCCGCACCAGAACGTGAGCTCGGTGTCGCTGATCGGGCGGTACGAGGGGTGATTGACGGCACGCACTCGGCCGGTGGCTCCCACCCTCCCCTGGAGGGGGAGGGTCGGCGCCGAGCGGCCGCGAGGCGCCGGGGTGTGGTGACAGCATCACAAAAAGGTTGCTGCTCAGCCGGCTCGCTACGCGATTCACCCCCTCCCGACCGCCGTCCAGGGGGAGGTGAAGCGAGTCTGCAGCGCGTCGCGTCAACGCATCAGATCCGCCTTCCCGCCTTTTCCCAATAGGGATCGCGGAGGCGGCGCTTGAAGATCTTGCCGGAATCCTCGCGCGGCAGGCCGCTCCTGATCTCGATGTGCTTCGGAATTTTGTAGTCAGCCAGATGGTCCATCATATCCCGGCGCAAAGCTTTGGCATCGAGCGCCACGCCCGGCTGCGGCTCGACTACTGCCATCAAGGCTTCGCCGAATTCGGCGTCCGGCACCCCGAATACCGCGCAATCATGCACGCCTGGCATGCCGTGCAGCACCGCCTCGATCTCCGCCGGGTAGATGTTGGTGCCGCCGGAAATGACCATGTCGCGCTTGCGGTCGCAGATGAAGAGATAGCCGTCCTCGTCGAGATAGCCGAGGTCGCCGCAGGTGATGAGACCGTCGCGCAGGACCTCGGCCGTCTTGTCGGGTAGATTGTGGTAGACGAAGTCCGGATAATCTTGGATGCGCGCATAGATTTCGCCGACCGATCCTATCGGCAGCGCCTTGCCGTCGTCGTCGAGAATGCGGATTTGCGCGCCCGGCGACGCCCGCCCGACCGTGCCCGGCTTGCGTAGGGCATCCTCGCTGGTGGCGAAAGTGACCGGCCCGTTCTCGGTGCCGCCGTAGAACTCGTAGATGACCGGACCCCACCACTCGATCATCGCGCGCTTGACTTCGGCCGGACACGGCGCGGCAGCGTGAATGATGTGACGCAGCGAGGAGACGTCATAGCGGCGGCGAACTTCCTCCGGCAGTTTGAGCAGCCGGATGAACATCGTCGGCACCATGAAGATCGCTTCGATGCGCTCGCGCGCGATGATCGCGAGCATCGTTTCCGCATCGAACCGCGGCATCAGCACGAGCAGCTCCGCCAGTCGGCCCGCGCGTAGGCCGAATGAATTAGGCGCGGAGTGATAAAGTGGGCCAGGCAGCAGAGAGCGCGCGCCCTCCATGACGCCGTAGACCAGCGAACGCAGCATCTCGCCGACGTCGTGCTGGCGCGCGGTCGGCGCCTTGCGGCGCACGCCCTTAGGATGGCCGGTGGTGCCCGAAGTGTAGATCATGCTCTGCGGCTGCGGGACCGGCGGCCCTTCGTAAAGCTGCTGGCCGGCAAGCCATGCTTCGAAGTCGAGCGCCAACGCCGGCACCGCCGCCCGCTCCGCATCAATGGCGAAGGCACTCACGACCTCCGGCGGCGTCGCCAGCCAAAGCGTCGGCAGCGCGGCCGGCACACTCGGCGCGATCGGCGCCAGCAGGTCCGCATGGCCGACGAGCGCCTTCGCGCCGCTATCGGTGAGGATGTAGGCAACCTCCTCGGCCTTGAAGTGCCAATTAATCGGCACTGCATAAGCGCCCAGCATCATCGCGGCAAAGCTTATCTCGATAAAGGCGATATCGTTGCGCATCAGGATGGCGACGCTGTCGCCTGCCTCGACGCCGAAGGCGCGCAAGCCGCTGGCAATGCGCCGCGCGCGAAGGCCGAGTTCTTGCCTGCTGCGAACGCGGTTGCCGCTGACGATGCCCTTGGACATGGCGGACATGAGACTGCCCTTCAATCCGGTCTGCCTGTTATTCGGTCAAATTCGCCGGTTCCGTTGCTATCCGATACTTGATCCGACCCGAGCGCTGGCGCAAGCTGAGCGAAAAGCAAAACGGGAGGAAGCCATGAGCCTTGCCGAAGTCCAGCGTACGACGGCGCGACACGACGCTCCAAGCGCGCAGGAACTCATCGACCGCGCCCGCGCGCTGGCCGCGAAATTACGCGAACGCGCGGTGCGCGCCGAGCGGGAGCGCAATATTCCACACGAATCGGTCGAGGAATTTATCGACGTCGGCCTCATCCACACGCTGCAGCCGAAGCGCTGGGGCGGCTACGAGCACGATCATGAGGTGGCCTTCAACATCGCCATCGAGCTCGGCCAATCGACCTGCGGCTCCTCCGCCTGGTGTCTGAACTATCTCGCCGATCATGCCTGCATGCTGGCCCTGTTCCCCGAAGAGGCGCAGCACGACGTGTGGAGCCGGAACAAGGCGGCATGCATCGCCACGTCGGCGGCACCGACCGGAAAAGTCTCGGTTGCGTCCGGCGGCTATCGTCTCGACGGCCGCTGGTCATGGTGCAGCGGCTTGCGGCATTCGCACTGGATCATGATCGGCGGCCTCATCTTCCGCGCCGGCGAGGACCATCCCGATATGCGGCTTTTTCTGGTGCCGGTGTCGGAGGTCAAGCAGGACGATACCTGGTACGCTGCCGGTCTGCGCGGCAGCGGCTCGATTACTTCTGTGCTCGATGGCGTGTTCGTCCCCGAGCACCGCACCGTTCAGTTCTCGACTTTGCGCGAAGGGCAATCACCCGGCTCAAAGACCAACACCAACCCGATCTACCGCACGCCATTCATTGCGGTACACACCTACGCGCTGCTCGGGCCGGTGCTCGGTCTTGCCCGCGGCGGCTACCAGGACTTCGTGCAATGGGCACGCCAGCGCCACTTGACTTACACGCAGCAATCGGCCGCCCAGCACGTCCCGATCGAAATCAAAATCGCGGAAATCGCGGCGCAGATCGATGCGGCGGAGCTACTGGCGCGACGTGCACTCGCCACCGCCCGCAAGGACTACACCGGCATGGACATGCCAACCCGCACCCTGTTGCGCCGCGACTTCACATACGCCGGGCGTATGCTGCGGGACGCCGTGGACGCGCTGATCGGCATTACCGGTGCGAGCGGCATGATGGACACGAACTCCGCCCAACGCTGCTGGCGCGACGTGCATGCCATTACGTCGCACGTGGTGATGAACTGGGACGTGCCGGCGGAGAATTTCGGACGCCACGAGTTTGGGATCGCGCTCAACACGGCCTATCCGATGTTCTAACCGCCCATGTCCATCGCGCTCGATTTCGTTCGTGAGGAGACGGCCGAGCCGCGCTCCGGCGGCATCGGGGGCAGCATTGTCACGGTGCGCGGCATTGCCAAGAGCTTCGGGCCGATTGCGGCGCTGGAAGGAGTCTCGCTCGAGATCCAGCCGGGCGAGATCCGCGGCGTCTGCGGCGAGAACGGCGCGGGCAAAAGCACGTTGGTGAAGATTCTCACCGGCGTCTATCGGCCGGACGCGGGAGAAATCTCCGTCGGCAGCGTGCCCGTAACCATCGAGAGTCCTCGCCACGCCCAGGAGCTGGGGATCGCACTGGTGGCGCAGGAATTGAGCCTCTGCCCGGATCTATCGGTCGAGGACAATATCTGGCTCGGCTCGATCCGCGTTCCTTTTCTGCACAAGAAGAGGGAGCTGCGACGGCGTGCCGCGGAAACACTCGAACTGCTGGGCGCCGGCCATATCAACCTCGATGCTCCCGTTGCGACTCTGAGCATGGGCGAGCGCCAGCTGGTGGAGATCGCGCGCATGCTCAGCCGCGACGCGCGCCTGCTGATCCTCGACGAGCCGACGGCGACCCTCACTGACGTCGAGATCGAGCGCATCTTCGCCGCGCTGCGCTCGGTCAAACGCGAGGGGCGCTCGGTGCTCTACATCACCCACCGGCTGGCCGAGCTCTACGCGATCTGCGATCGCGTCACTGTGCTGCGCAACGGCGAGCTTGTCGCCACCCGCGAACTTGCCGGGCTCGATCGCTCATTGCTGATCGAGATGATGCTAGGGCGGCCTAGTGATGAGATGTATCCGGAGCAGGCGCCGACCGAAGGTGGAGCGTTGCTCACCATCGAACATTTGACGCTGCCGGGCATCGTTGCCGATTTCTCCATGACGGCGCGGCGCGGTGAAATCGTGTGCATCGCCGGCCAAGTCGGCTCAGGCGCTGCCGAGATCATCAGCGCGCTCGCCGGCCTGGTGCACGACGCATCCGGCGATTTCACCGTCAACGGCCGCCGGCTCAAGCTCGGCTCGCCGGCGCGCACCGCCCAGCGCGGCATCATGTTCGTCTCCGGCGACCGTGCCGCCGAGGGCGTGTTTCGTCGGTTGAGCGTCCTGCATAACCTGGTAGCGACGCGGCTGCCGGATCATTCTTTGTTCGGATTCCTCCACACCGGCGCGCTACGTGCTGCGGCGGCGCGTCTTGCGGGTCACGTCGGCATCGACCGGCGGCGCCTCGCTGCGCAAGCCGAGCAGCTTTCCGGCGGCAATCAGCAGAAGCTCGCCTTCGGCCGCTGCGTCGGACGCGCTGCCAACGGCGTACTGTTGATGAACGAGCCGACGCGGGGCATCGATGTCGGCGCGCGCGCCGAAATCTATCGGCTGATGCGCCGTTTCTGCGAGGACGGCTGTGCCCTGGTGATGGCCTCGAGCGACCTCGAGGAGATCGTCGGCGTCGGCGACATGGTGATCACACTCTATCGCGGCAACGTGGTCGGCCGCTATCGGCGGAGCGAGGTCTCCATGCACCGCATCGTCGCCGACATCACGCACCCGCCGGTCCCGGCGCCATGAGCGACGAAACGCTGCCTCTAGACCGGCTCTTGCCGTTGCCGCATTCGACGCGTGGACGCGTGCTGGTCGCGATCCGCTTCTTCGCCGTCATTGCCCTCATCGGCGCCGCCATCGCCACGCCCGGCTTTTTCACCACCGTCAGCCTTTTCTCGCTACTCAATACCACTTCGTTCATCGGATGCGTCGCCGTCGGCATGACCTTTATCACGCTGAGCGGCAACATCATGGCCTTCTCGCTCGGCGTGACGCTCTCGACCAGCGGGATCGTGTTCACCGCGGCGCTGCCGCTCGGCCTTGTCGGCGCGATGATAGTGGCCTTTGCGTTTGGCGCGGCGCTCATGGGCGCACAGGGCTTTGTCATCGGCTATTTCCGCGCCAATCCGATCATCGTCAGTATGGCGGCGCTGGCCCTGATCACCGGCTGCGCGACCCTGATCACCCATGGTCAGGGTGTCTATCCGCATGGGACGGCAACTGCGGCGCTGAAGGGTTTCGTCTTCGGCATTCCCATTCCGCTTTTTGCCTTCGTCGTCAGCGTCGTCGTCGCCCAGGTCGCGCTCTCCTTCACGCGCTTCGGCCGTAATCTTTACATGGTCGGCAGCAATTGGCGGGCGGCGCTGGCGGCCGGACTCGATCCCGCGCGCGTCGTGCTCGGCGCCTATGTTGCGGCCGGTCTCTGCAGCGCGCTCGCCGGCATACTCATGGCCGCACGCTACTCCGGCGGCGATATGGAGCTCGGCATCGGCTACGACTACCACGCCATCAGCGCGGTACTGGTCGGTGGGACCGCAATCGCGGGCGGCGAGGGCTCGGCGGTTCGCAGCCTGATCGGCGCCTTCATCATCGCAGTCTGCCAGGTGCTGCTGCTGCTGCACGGATTCAGCACGCAGGTGCAGTATCTCACCATCGGTATCATTGTCCTGATAGTGATAATGCTACAGACCCTCGCCGACTCCAGCGCGGGCTGAGTCGCCATGTATAGGTTCGTCCTCAGCCGCTCGATCCGCCCTTATCTTCTGCTGGCCTTGATTGCTGCGGTGCTGTTCCTTTTCGATGCCGGTCGCGGCCTGTTCTTCACCAGCGCGACTGGGTTCAGCATCCTGCAGCAGCTTGCGACCGTCGGTCCGGTTGCGCTCGGGCTCGGCCTGACCATGATCGTGCGCGAGTTCGATCTTTCGGTCGGCGGCATGATGAGTCTCGCGGGCTGTATCGCCGTGCTCACCGGCGCGACCTACCCGGCGTTCGGTGTCGCGCTCGCGGTCCTCTTCGGCCTCGCCTGGGGGCTGTTCCAGGGCGCGGTCATGGTCTGGCTGCGGCTGAGCTCGATCGGCGTGACGCTCGGCGGACTGCTGACGCTCGGTGGGCTGGCATACGTGGTCACCGGCAACCTGGCGATCAGCTACCCGCGCATGGACGTGGCCATGGCGGTCAACCAGCCGCTGCTGCAGATCTTCTCCCCGCGCAGCCTGATCGCCCTGCTGGCCTTTCTTGTCGCCGCCTGGTTCATGGCGCGCACCCGCGTCGGCCGCGATATTTATGCGACCGGCAGCGAGCGCCGCGCCGCTATGGTCGCGGGCGTCCGCGTCAACGTCATCATTCCCGGCGTGTTCGCCTGTTCCGGCATGCTTGCCGCGCTCTGCGGCTCGCTGCTCAGCTACGGCTTGGCGGCAGCCTCCGGCGTCGCCTTGACCGACGCGCTGGTGCCGGCAACGGCGGCGGCGATCATCGGCGGCGTCTCGCTAACCGGCGGCAAGGGCGCACCGCTCGGCATCCTCGGCGGCGTGTTGGTGCTCGCCCTCTTGAGCGCGGGACTCGAAGCGGTCAATACGCCGCCGGCAGTGCAGGACGTGGTGACCGGCGGGGTCCTGTTCCTGGTGGCGGTCGCTGACGCGATCGACCTCGATCGGCGCCTGTTCGCGATGCGCCGATTATGGCTTGAAACCTTCGGGCGCACGGCCCGGTCAAAAGACATCCGGGCCGCCGAGTAGCAGCGTGCAGCTTTCAAAGGAGAGCCGTCAGGTCGCGTGCAACGATCGTATAGCCACCCAAAATACGATCTAGAACGTGCAATCGGCCTTGTATTTCGCCAGATCGGCCTTGGTGATGATCTGGATTTGGCGTGACTGCCGCTTCGGCACCTGCTTGCCCGCCAGGATATCGATCACGGTTTTCGCTGTATCGTGACCGAGATTGGTGGGCGTCCAGTGCATCGTCGCGTACATCTTGCCCTGCTCGATGTCCTGGATGCCGGGCAAGAGGCAGTTGCCGCCGACGACGATCAATTGGCCCTTGCCGGTGCCGAGCTTCACGCCCGCCGATTCCGCACCCTGCACTGCGCCGTTAGCGAGCGCGTCGTTCATGGCGTAGATGGCGTCCAGCCCGCCCTGCCCGGAAAAACGCGCGAGCAATTGCCCGGCGGCGCGTTCCGCTTCCGGCGGAGACCAATGCGTCTCTTCGATCGCTACCAGGGAAACGCCTGGGTATTTCGCGATCTCCTTCTTGAACGCGGCGACGCGAGCCGGCGCAATGCCCTCATCCATGCTGCCGGCGATGATGGCGATCTTGGCCGGGATGCGGCCGTTCTTCTTCAGCGCGTCACCGATCGCTTCGGCCGGGTAGGAGCCCATCCATTCGCTATTCTCGCCGACGAAGGCGGTGAATAAGTCCTCCTGCGGAATTGGCGTATTGATCAGCACGACCGGGATATGCGCCTCCTTGGCGCGCGTCAGCGCCGGAACCAAGGCCTTCTGGCTCATGATCATCAGCACGACCAGATCGACCTTCTGCGCGATTGCATTGTCGAGTTGGCGCGCCTGCAGCGCCGGATCGAACGGGCTTTGCACCACTTGCACGTCGAGGCCGGCAGCCTTGGCGACCTCGGTGAAGCTATTGGTCATCGCACCGATATATTTGTCGGCGACCGGCCCGTCGAGAAAGGCAACCCGTTTCCCAGCCGCCTGCGCCTGCGACGCGGCGGCAACGACAAGCCCTGCAACAATGGCGATCGTTCGCAGTCTCATTGGCATTTTCCTCCCCGTATTTCGTTGGAGCATTGCAAGTCGCTCTAACCAAATGATGGGCGCCTTCCCAACAAAAGGCAATCGCGCCGAGGAAAACACAAAGACCGCACGCATATTGACGCGGTGCAGCATCAGCTCCACCGCCAGACGCCGTAGGCGTGTCCGTTCGTCATCTGCGGGGCAATATAGGTCGGCTTGCGGTTGCCGATCGCCCCGAGCATCGCGATCCAATTGAGCAGCTCGCCGCCGACGTTGCCGGCCTTGAGCAATTGATACGGCGTTGCCTCCTTGATCAGAGTCTCGATCTGCTGCTGCTCGAGCAGCTTGATGACGCGCATCGCCCAGTCTGGATCGGGCACGCCGTCGGAGCGGCCCGGCGCCATGCGCGGGCCGCCGACTTCCAGCGAAAAGCTGCCGCTGCCCATGATGACGACCCGTAGCGGTTCAGGCCAGGCTTCGATCGCGCGCCCGACCGCCAGGCCGAGCGCGTAACAGCGGGCGGCGGAGGGCAGCGGCGGCACATGGCCGCTGATGAAGAAAGGAATGACCGGCACGTGCATGTCCGGCGTCAGAAAGTGGAGCGGGACTGCAATCGAATGATCGACCGAGAAGTGCTGGGTCAAGGCGGCATCGTATCCGGCCGCGATGCTCTCGGCACGGACATGGGCTGCAAGGTCTCGCGCTGATGGGATCGTATAGACCGGTACTTCGCGCGGCTCGTCGTTCGGACCGGTGAAGGTCTTGTCCACCCCGACGGCAAAGATTGGCAGGTTATCGAGGAAGAAGGTGTTGAGGTGATCGGTATCGAACATCACGATGACATCAGGCCGCGCCGCGGCGAGCTGCTGCTTCTGCGCAGCAAATAGTTTCGCAGTCTCGCAATCGGGCCCGTCGCGCTTGACGAAGAAGGGAAAAATCGGGGTGTGCGGCACGCCGAAGCCGGCGACAATTTGTGCCATGACGTCCTCCCTGTCGCGATCGGTGGTTCAGGCCGCAGGCTGCCCCAATTCGTCGACTTTTACCGAGCGCATGCGCTGATTGTAGGTTTCGACATTGAGCCCACAGACCTCGAAACGAGCCATATAGGCCATGAGGAAGGCGTTCGCGCCCATGCGAAAGAGCGTGCCGACATCGCCGGCGAGCAGCGCCCGCCGCTCCTCATCCGTCAGATCGAGCGGCGCCAGCGCCTTGACGGGGTCTGCCTTCATCGCGGCGCGGAATGCATGGTCGCGCAGTATCTCTCGACAGAGATGGTTCACGGTGAAGATAGCCATGCCTGGCTCCTGCAAAACGCCGCGTCACTCACCAACCTATCTTGCATAGCCGAATAACGAACGCCAGGAATACCCTTCTCGGGCGAGCTGCCTGATCAGCCTCGAAAATAAGATAATTGCGTGCATTACGTCCTGCTTACCTGGGGTTACGGTTCCCGCTTGAAAAAGCTTCGGTCCGACAAGTCGAAGGACAGTGACAGCCGTCCTTCCATCAGCCGCCAACCGAGCAAGGCGTGCACGCTCAGTTCTTTCGCGGGCTCGACCAATGCTCAGCGGCCCTGCACAAGTTCAATCCCGATCTGCTGGTGGTGTTCGGGCCCGACCACTTCAACGGCTTCTTCTACGAGCTGATGCCGATGTTCTGCATCGGCAGCGCGGCGCAGAGCTCGAAGGACTGGCATCTCGAGCCGGGACCGCTGAAGGTGCCGCGTGACACCGCCATCGATTGCGTGCGCTATCTGCACGGGCGCGACTTCGACGAAGTGCGCACCTGGGTCGCCGCCGCGGCGGCCGCCAAGGCCATGGGCAAACTGCAGGCCGAGTTGAAGTACTACCACCTGGTGCCGGAATGGATCACCGGCATGGGCATTGTGGTCGGGCAGGCCTGAGCGGACATGACGAGCGGAGAAGTCACCGGTCGTATCCGCTCGGGTGACGTGAGTATTTTCTATCGCACGTTCGGCAAGCCTGGCCGCACGCCGGTGCTGATCGTGCACGGCCTGTCGTTTTCGTCCTACGACTGGATCAAGCCGGCATCGCTGATCGCGCGCGACCGCGAGGTTGCGGCGATCGACATGCGCGGCTTCGGCGACTCCGATTGGAGCGCGGCCCGCGACTACAAGCTCGATACGCTGAGCAACGACGTGATCGCCGTGCTCGACGCGTTCGGCTGGCGCCAGGCGGTGCTGATGGGCCATTCCTTCGGCGGTCGCGTCGTGCTGGCGACCGCCGGCTGGAAGCCCGAGCGCGCCGCGGGTCTCATCTGTGTCGATTTCGCTCCCGACCTCGCTCCGGCCGGGCGCCGGCATGTCGCCGAGCGCATCGGGCGCCAACCGGATGTGTTCATCACGATCGAGGAGGCGATGGCCTATCACCACGACGATGCCGGCGATCCGGCACGGCGGGCGCGCTGGCAGGCGTTCCTGAAGAAGACCGACAAGGGCTACGCGCTCAAGCGCGATGTGCACTACCGCGACAACTTCAAGCGCGCGCTGGAAGACGGCAAGTCGGCGCCGGTGCCGGAGTTTCTCTGGCCGATGCTGGCGGAGATGAAGATCCCGACGCTGCTGATCCGCGCGAGCGGCTCCGACATGTTCGAGGCCGCAACCTTGGCCAAGGCGAAAACGCTCAATCCGCGGCTCACCGGCATCGAGCTTGCCGGCAGTCACGATCTCGCCGGCGACAATCCCGAGGGTCTCGCCGCCACGGTCAGCGGCTTCCTCGCCGGCGCTGGCCTATAGCCGCTTTTGGCGACGGCGGCGCGCAAGCAGGCGATGAGGCGGTCGGCGGCGGATATTCGAAAAATGGCGCGCCCGAAGAGATTCGAACTCCTGACCCCCAGATTCGTAGTCTGGTGCTCTATCCAGCTGAGCTACGGGCGCCAATTCCGCAGGCCCCGCCCGCGGA
>Ga0335081_10008154_pt1 | contig 16794 bp, 16 predicted proteins | sample Lox_Sample_35_FD_206713 | JGI IMG/M metagenome (GOLD analysis project Ga0335081, IMG submission 206713) | Soil microbial communities from Loxahatchee National Wildlife Refuge, Florida, United States - Lox_Sample_3.5 | ecosystem: Environmental > Terrestrial > Soil > Wetlands | place: USA... | reverse complement strand
GGCCGGGATGAAGTGGAAAAGCAACATTACCGATCGGACGATCCGGAAGATCAAAGAGATGGGAGGCAGGGTCGTCATCGTGGCCCAGACCTACACGTCAGCCGATCTCGATGCGGCTAAGAAGCGGTGTAGTGATTCACAGTAAGATGGATCGCGGGTTGCCCTACTGAATCTGGATCACATCGGCCGGCGCGCTGGAGCGGATCTCCTTCACGCGCTCGACGACTTTCCCGGCAAATTCATAGAGCGACTTCGCCTGGGGCGCGTTTTCTCCTTCGAGCACCGCAGGCTTGCCGCCGTCGCCCGCTTTTCGGATTTCGGGATTCAATTCGATATTTCCCAGAAAAGGCACGCCGAACTGCGATGCCGTGCGCTCCGCCCCGCCGCGGGAGAAAATATCGATCTCGTGGTTGCAGTGCGGGCACACGAAATAGCTCATGTTCTCTACCATGCCGACCACGTCCACTTTCATCTGGCGGAACATCTCAATGGCTTTGCGAGCATCCTGAAGCGACACATCGGAAGGAGTCGAGACCACGATCGCGCCAGTCAGAGGCACGGTCTGAATCAGCGAAAGCGCTACATCGCCCGTCCCTGGAGGCAGGTCCACGATCAGGTAGTCCAGTTGTCCCCACTCCACCGACCCGATGAACTGGCGGATGATCGAATGCAGCATCGGTCCGCGCCAGATCAGGGGTTTGTCCCCGGGATTGAGAAATCCCACGGAGATGACTTTCAGCCCATAAGCTTCGAGCGGCTCAATGCGGTTATCCGCAAGCACTCTCGGTTGCGCGCTGGTGCCGAGCATGAGCGGGACGTTGGGGCCATAAACGTCCGCGTCGAGCAGGCCCACTTTGTTTCCCATCCGGGACAGCGCAATGGCGAGGTTGACGGCGAGGGTGGTCTTCCCCACCCCGCCCTTGCCCGAGCCCACGGCGACGATTGCGCCCACTCCGGGCAGAGGCTGCGGCGTAATTGCCGGTTGTCCGGGGCGGGGAGGCATGGAAGCGTTCAAGGCGTCACCTTTCAGGGAAAAGGACTGGAGCCGAAGCTTCGATTATACAGTCCGAAGCGAGCGTCGCCTCAAACCGCAAGGTAGCCGCCGTCGACGGGAAACGTCGCGCCCGTCACCCATGACGATTCGTCGCTGGCGAGATAGACCGCGAGACCGGCGACGTCTTGCGGCTGGCCCAGGCGTCCAAGGGGATGCGCCGCCACCCGATCGCGCCGAGTAGCCTCCGGATTCGGGCTCTGGCGGATGACCGCCGCTGTCAGGTCGGTTTCGACGAATGACGGGCAAATGGCGTTGACCCGGATGTTTTCGTGTCCATGATCCAGCGCCATGCATTTCGTCAGCAGCACGACCGCTCCCTTCGAAGGCGCGTAGGAGGCCCGGTTGCGCGCTCCGTTGATGCCCAGCACCGACGCCATGTTGATGATGGAACCGCCGCCTGCCTTCCGCATGGCGGGAAGCACGGCCCGCGAGAGCAACCAGAGGGCGCGAACATTCAGGTTGAACGTCTGGTCCCATTGCTCCTCGGTGACTTGCTCGACCGTGCCAATGTGGAGGACCCCGGCATTGTTCAGCAGGACATTGACCGCCCCGAATCGAGCTACCGTCTGCCCGACTACGCGATCTGCTTCCCTCGCGACAGTCAGGTCCGCGGCGTGGACCATAGCAGAGTCGCCAATCTCGCGCGCCAGATCATCAAGCAGCGGCTTGCGCCGGCCCACCAGCATGACCTTCGCGCCTGCACGCGCCAGGGCCAGGGCACAGGCGCGTCCAATGCCGCTTCCTGCGCCGGTAACGATGGCAACCTTGTCGTGCAGGCGGGATTCCATGTCGGCAACAGTGTAGGTCATTTGAGTGCCATCGTCGCCCTGAGCGATAGCTCGGTCAAGGGGACACAGACGATCTATCTGACGGGCACATCCAACTAGCTCACGGCCACCGGCAGGCAGGAGGATCCGGCCATGGCCTCAGTAGCCTTCACCCTCCAGGCGGACTTTGCCCCGGAACATGCGGTAAACGAAAACGAAGTAGCCCAGCGCCAGCACCATGCCCACCGTCCACCAGATGATGCCCACAGCAAGGCCGTGCTCTCCGGCCACCGTGTTCTGGATAGTCAGGCTGTATGCCGGATCGCGCGCGGGCAGGACGACCGGATACAAAGCAAACGCCGCGCCCACCAGCATCCCTGCAATGTAGAAGCTCGAGGCGATGAAGGCATGCTTTTCTTTGCCCTTTGGCGCGGTGTGGATCATCGCCGCCAGACTGGCGACGACCACCACCGGCACCAGAATTCCGATGGGATGGGTGCGATAGTTGTCGAGAATCTGCGGCCGCACGAAGTATGTGGCCACCAGGCTGGCACACGTCAGCAGGAACTGGAGCGGCCACATCATGATGGCCACGCCGCGGGCCCGCAAGCTCAGCTCGCCTTCGGTCTTCAGGGCCACGTACAGGGCGCCGTGTGTAGTCAGCGTTACCAGCGCGATCACGCCTGCCATGACCGTGTACCAGTCCAGGATGCCGGTCTGCGCGCCCAGCTTGAAATTGGTCCAGAGCGGTTCGAAGAAATAGCCATCGGGACCGAGCGGCACGCCGCGGATGACGTTCCCGAGCGCCGCCCCAAAGAAAATCGCCAGGAGCACGCTCGAAACCGAGAACACCACATCAAAAAAACCTTGCCACACCGGGTTCGCCATCTGCGTGCGGAACTCTATGCCAATGGCGCGCAGCATCAACAGCCACAAAACCATCATGAGCGGAAGATAGAAACCGCTGAAGCTGGAAGCGTAAAGCTGGGGAAATGCGAAGTACAGAGTCCCGCCGGCCGCCAGTAGCCAGACTTCGTTTCCGTCCCACACCGGCCCGATGGAGCGCAGCACCGCCCGGCGCTCCTCGCTATTCCGGGCCACGATCAGGTAAATTGCGCCTGCGCCAATATCGAAGCCATCGAGCACCACGTAGGCGGTCAGCATGACCGCGACGATCATGAACCACAAAGTTGCCATAGCAGCCGAAACCTCGATCTGACCAGCTCGCGCCGTCTGGCCATCTGAGCTGCGCCACTCCCACTAATGCGCAACCTAATGCGCAACCACCGCAGATGCCGTCGGGCCGCGTTCAATCTCCCGGCGGACCAGAAACAAAAACAAAATTCCCAGCACGGTGTACATTCCCATGAACCCGAGCAAGGTGAACATGCCATTGCCCGCAGAAACCACCGTGGAATATCCCTCCATAGTTCGCATCAAGCCATAGACCAGCCAGGGCTGCCGCCCAAGTTCGGCCGTCAGCCATCCCGCGGTGTTGGCGATGTAGGGGAACGGCAGGCTGAGCAATAGGATCCACAACATCCAGCGCGCCTGAAACAGGCGGTCGCGCCACAGCAGCAACACCGACAGCACCATGATGGCGATGAAGATCGTGCCCAGTCCCACCATGATGTGGTAGCTGTAATAGAGCAGCGGGATGTTATCCGGCCACTCGTCTGCCGGAAACGAATCCAGGCCTTGTACATCCGCCTCCCATCGCTGGTACGTGAGGAAGCTCAGCATCTTGGGGACTATCAGGGGATTATCAATCGTTCTTTTGTCAACATCTGGCTGGCCAATGATGACCAACGGCGCCCCCGGCTGACTGGCGAATAAAGCCTCCATGGCCGCCAGCGTGACCGGCTGGTTATGGGCAATCAATCGGCCCTGGCCATCCCCGGTTGGAAACAACTGCAGAATGCTGAAGACGCAGCCCGCAACCACGCCCACTTTCACGAAGATGCGTCCGTGCTCCTTGAACTGTCCCCACAACAGGTAGAACGCGCCGACCGAGGCCATGACAAACGCACCGGTAATGGCCGCGCCGCTCATATTGTGGGCATACTGCCACCATGCCCACGGGTTCAACACCAGCTCCCAGAAACTGCTGAGCTGAACTGAGCCGTCAGGCGCTTTTTCATAGCCGACCGGATGCTGCATCCAGGCATCGGTCGCAACGATAAAAAATCCCGACAGCCAAGATCCCAGGAAGACTGCCACTGCGGACCACCAGTGCGCGCGGGGGCTGAGCCGCTTCTCTCCGTAAAGAAACAGCCCCAGGAACGCGGACTCCAGGAAGAAAGCGAACATACCCTCCATAGCCAGCGTCTGGCCGATGACTCCGCCGGCGAAGCGGGAGAAGTGCGCCCAGTTGGTGCCGAACTGAAATTCCATCGGGATGCCCGTCACCACGCCGATTACGAAATTGATTCCGAAAATCCGCGCCCAGAATCGGGCCGCCTGGTTGTAGACCTCATCGTTGCGGCGCAAGCCGATCGTCTTCAGCACTACGATCAGCGGGGCCAGGCCCATGGTGAGCTGCGGAAACAGATAGTGAAAGGTGACCGTGAAGGCAAAATGCAGACGATGAATCAGCAGGGCACTGTTCATGACTATTCCCGGAACTGAGAAGCAATTATCCGGGTTGGCAAGTCAACTGGATGTGATCTTCGTCACAACGGCTCCCCGAACCTCAACGCGTGTGCATGCGGCGGCCCCGTTCCGCTCTCCGGATGTCCCGCCGTCGTCCCGCATCGTCATACCGCCGCCGCTGCTCGTCAGATTCGGGGATCACGGCGGCAACCGGCAGATGCCGCCCGGCGGCATCCACTGCGACAAACGTCAGATACGCCGAACTGACATGCTGGCACTCGTCGGCGATGTAGTTCTCCACCCACACTTTGACGCCTACTTCCATGGATGTACGGAACACCCGGTTTACCGACGACCGCAGGATGACCAGGTCGCCTACGTGCACGGGCACACAGAAATCGAGATGATCAATGGAAGCGGTGACTACATAGGTGCGCGAGTGCCGGTGCGCCGCCATGGCCCCGGCCAGGTCGATCCAGTGCATGAGCCGGCCGCCGAGCAGCGCGTTCAAGGGGTTGGCATCGTTGGGCAATACAATTTCCGCCATTTCGGACTGGGAATCGCGGACGGGGCGTGGCAAGTTCGAATCGTGCTCGTGGTTCATAAGCTCTCGCTCGATGGAATGCCCGCTGCACTGGGCTGAATTCTGCGCAACAGGTACGCCTGCAGATAGCAGTCTGCCATTTTCTGAATGCGGGGATCGGGATGCGAGCCGATCCATTGCATCCGCAGACAGTCATATTCCAGCATGCCGTGGGTCGCGGGGCGGTGCCCGGCTTCGCAAACAAACCAGACAAGAAGCTGGTCGCCGCAGTCGCGTGCAACCCCGAAACGGACCGCATCACACTCCCGCTCGCGGGGAAGGCGCGGGCAGCCGGCGGCGTATCCCAGGTTGCAGAACTGCTGCAATTCCTCTCTGGTGGGTTCGGTGCCCTCGTGGCCGGGCGCCGAGCAATGGCCCGCCCACCCTCCACCCAGCGGGAGACGTGTGGGATGCACCCATCCGCCGTCTTCTGACTTGCAGGTAGGCATGAAAAATGGACACGCCATCCGGGCAGCTTCTCCTCACCTGTGTTGAGATGAAAGAATTGTACTCATCGGACTCCAGGCTCGCCAGTACTCAGTCAACATCCGGGCCACAGTTGTAGTAACCTCCTCATACTTCAATAGCGGGAGAACAAGCTTTCATGGACCGAGTCGCAATGCTGAACGAGATTCTGGCGCAGGAACCGAACGATGCCTTCGCCCGCTACGGCCTTGCCATGGAATACTCCAAGCTGGGAGAAGTCGAGCGCTCCCTGGAAGAATTCGGGAAGTTGCTTTCTGCAAATCCCGATTACACGGCGGGATATTTCATGGCCGCGCAAACGCTGGCCGCCGCCAATCGTGTGGAAGAGGCGCGAAAAATGCTGGTGGAGGGAATTGCGTCGGCCCGCCGCACTGGCAACAATCATGCCCAGTCGGAGATGACCGCGATGCTGGATGAGTTGAAGCCCTAGCGGCGCTGTGCAGGAAAGAATGGACTCCTAATTCCGCGATCGCACCATCCTGGTCATGGCCCATTCCACCACCGCCGGAAATAGCTGGTAGATCTTGATAGGCAGGTGCATCGTCCACGGCACGACCACTTCACGACTCTGCTTCCGGTATCCTCGCAGCACCGCCCGCGCAACTCGCTCCGCGCTGATTCCACGTGTCGAAGTTGGCCGCACCTGCTTCAGTTCCTTGCCTCGGATCGCATTTACCGAGAAATTCGTGCGTACATATCCCGGGCACACCGTCATGACGTGTATTCCCTCCGGAGCCAGCTCGACCCGTGCCGCTTTGCCCAAAGCATTCATGGCAAACTTAGTCGCGCTGTAGATCCCGTGGAACGGAATCGGAATGTGCCCGGCCACGCTGGAGATGTTGATGATCGTGCCCGAGCCTTGCCGCTTCATGACGGGGATGACAGCCTGCATGCCCTCGAGCGTTCCGAAGAAATTCGTGGCGAAGGTCTCGCGGCAAGTGGCCATATCCACTTCCGCAACCGAATCCAGCAGTCCGTGGCCGGCGTTATTGACCCACACGTCAATTTGTCCCATGTGATGCAGCGTGAGGGCGATGGCGCCGTCAATTTCCTCGCGGTTGCGGACGTCGCAGGAAAGCGCGAGCGTGCGTTCCGGATGGCCCACACGCTGGCGCGCGGTTTCGGCACGTGAGGCATCCCGCGAGAGCAGGACCACGCGGGCGCCTTCATCGGCGAAGGCTTTGCTAATCGCCTCACCGATGCCCATGGAGCCGCCGGTCACGACAACCACTTTTCCCGAAACGTCCATCTCTCGCTTTTAGCTTCCCGCGGCACTGTGCGTCAAGAGCATGGATCGGCGCGCGTAGCGTACAATCCAGGCATCACTTGCAGTCACCCGCGAGTGCGGAGGCCCCTTGAGTTCCCTTCTCCCCCTGTTTCCCCTGGATGTCGTCCTGCTTCCCGGCACACCCCTGCCGCTGCACATTTTTGAGCCGCGCTACCGCGAAATGATCGGGGAATGCCTCGATCAGAATGCCCCGTTTGGCGTGGTGCGGGCGAAAGAAGGAGAAGGAGTAGCGGAAATCGGCTGCACTGCGGCCATCCTGAGTGTCAGCAAGAAGTATCCGGACGGCCGCATGGACATTGTTACCCAGGGCCGTGAGCGGTTCGAGGTGATGGAACTGAATCAGGAGCGGGCGTTCCTGCGCGCGGAAGTGCTCTACCTGCACGACGAACCGTCTACCGTCAGTGCTGCGGAGATGGAGCGCGCCGTCCAATTGCACGGCGAGATCATGACTCTGGCGGAAACGGAAACAGAGTCGTCATCTGAGGCGGAAGAATCGCAACTTTCATTTCGTCTCGCCGGCTCTTTGCCGCTCGACCTGGATTTCAAGCAGACCCTGCTCGGCATGCCCTCCGAAGCGGAGCGCCTTCCGGCCCTGATAGCCGTGCTCGAAGCCATTCTGCCGCGCCTTCGCCGCACTCTCCACGTGCGCCGGAAAGCTGGAGGCAACGGGCACGCAGGATAATGCTCGCGGCGTATAATCGGGGCAAGATGTGGCGCTTCCTGGGGGTTGTTTGATCATGAGTTTTCCACGCACGCTCGGCGAACTGCGCCGAAGTCCTTTTTCCGAACAGCAACTGGCAACCCGGCACGTTAAGGACGAACTGCGCGACAACCTCGTTGCCAAGGTGCGCCAGGGCGCCCCGATTTTCCCCGGCATTGTGGGCTACGATGACACCGTTGTGCCCCAAATTGTGAATGCCGTTCTCTCCCGGCACAATTTCATCCTGCTGGGCTTGCGCGGCCAGGCAAAAAGTCGCATCCTTCGCGCTCTGACTACTCTGCTCGATCCTCAGATGCCCTATATCGCCGGCTGCGAGATCCACGACAATCCCTATGCGCCCATTTGCCGCCGTTGCCGTGATCGCATTGCGGAATGCGGTGATGCGACTGCGATCGCGTTTCTCACGCCCGAGCAGCGTTACGTCGAAAAGCTTGCTACTCCAGACGTCACTATCGCCGACCTGATCGGAGACATTGACCCCATCAAGGCAGCTCGCGGCGGCCACGAACTGAGCAGCGAAATGACCGTGCACTACGGCCTGCTCCCCCGTGCCAATCGCGGCATTTTCGCCATCAACGAACTGCCCGACCTCGCCGGAAAAATCCAGGTGGGTCTGTTCAATATCATGCAGGAAGGCGACGTTCAGATTAAAGGCTATCCGGTCCGCCTGCCGCTGGATGTGGCCCTTGTGTTCAGCGCGAATCCGGAAGACTACACGGCGCGCGGAAAAATCATCACCCCGCTGAAGGACCGCATCGGATCGGAGATTCGCACTCACTACCCCGCAACGGTCGAAGAAGGAATCGCCATCACCACGCAGGAGGCCTGGATGCAGCGCAACGGCCTCAAGCTGCACGTTCCCAGGTATGTCCAGGAGGTGATCGAGCGCATCGCTTTCAGCGCGCGCGAAGACAAGAAAATCGACAAGCGCTCGGGGGTCAGCCAGAGGCTGCCGATTTCCTGCATGGAAAACGTGATCTCCAACGCGGAACGCCGGGCAATCGGTCACGACGAGAAAACCGTTGTTCCCCGCATTAGCGACGTCTATGCCGCTCTGCCCGCTATCACCGGCAAACTGGAACTGGAGTACGAGGGGGAGATGAAGGGTGCGGACTTCGTGGGCCGTGAATTGATCCGCACGGCGATCGCGAAGACCTATGACGCGTTCTTCAAGGGAACCGACATGCAACAGATCGTTCAATGGTTCGACCTGGGCGGTGAAATCCAGCTCGCCGATACGGCCAGCGCTTCCGAGGCCCTGCAATCTTTGCGCAGTATCCAGGGCCTTATGGACAAACTGGTGAAGGTGAACGTAGGCCCCAAGGATGCGCCCGAATCCCAGGTGTCAGCCGCCGAATTTGTGCTGGAAGGCCTGCACGCGCACAAGCGCATTGGACGTAATGAGGAGCGCGTCTTTAGGGCTGGTGAAAAACCGCCGAAGGCAACAGAAAAAACGTTCGAGCGCGAAGAACCGTTTCGTCCACGCAGATCGTTTAACTAGCAGGAAAGGCGCTGGCCGAAGGCCAAGCCTGATGAAGCGTATACGCTACAGCAAATACGTACCGGATCCGGCCGGCGAAATGAGCATGGAAGACCTGCTCAGCGCGCTCTCCGACTATTTCCTGCAGAGCGGCTTCCAGAATTACCTCTACTACGACCAGCCCGACGGTGAACAGACCCTCGAAGAGTTGCGCCGCGCCATCGAGCAGGCTCTTCTGGACAGCAACCTTGCGGACGAGCAGATGCGGGAGCAACTCGAGCAGATGCTCGCCGAGGGAACACTCGATGACCTTGTCGAACAGATCATCGAGCGCATGCAGCAGGAGGATTACATCAGCGTGGACCAGCCTCACGATCCCGCGCGGCAATCCAGCGTGGGCGGACAGACGGGGGATGCGCAACAGGCCAGGTTTGAGATCACCGACAAGAGCCTGGACTTCCTCGGCTTCAAAACCCTGCGCGATCTGATGGGCTCGCTGGGAAAATCGAGCTTCGGCCGCCACGATACTCGCGACATGGCGACCGGCATCGAGGCCAGTGGCGCGTCGCGGCAATATGAATTCGGTGACACGCTGAATCTCGACATCACTGCCACGCTCTCGAGCGCCATTCAGCGCGAAGGCCTGCAGTTGCCGCTGAACATTGAGTACTCTGACCTGCAGGTGCACCAGTGCGAGTACCAGTCGTCGTGCGCAACCGTGCTGATGCTCGACTGCTCGCACTCCATGATTCTCTACGGCGAAGACCGCTTCACGCCCGCCAAGAAAGTCGCCATGGCGCTTTCGCATCTCATCCGCACGCAATATCCGGGCGACTCGCTATCGTTAATCCTGTTCCACGATTCGGCCGAGGAAGTACCGCTCTCGCAACTGGCGCGGGTGAAGGTCGGACCCTATTACACCAATACGCGGGAAGGACTACGCCTGGCGCAGCGGATTTTGCAGCGGCAAAGAAAAGACATGAAGCAGATTGTCATGATCACCGATGGCAAACCTTCCGCGCTGACCCTGGAAGATGGAAGAATCTACAAGAATGCCTTCGGTCTCGATCCCATGGTTGTCAGTCAGACTCTGGAGGAAGTTTCCAAGTGCAAGCGCGCCGGGGTGATGATCAACACTTTCATGCTGGCCTCTGATTACGGCCTGGTGCAGTTCGTGCAGAAAGTCACCGAGATGTGCCGCGGCAAAGCCTACTTCACCACGCCTTATACGCTCGGGCAGTATTTGCTGATGGATTATATGTCGCGGAAGACCAAGACCATCCATTGAGACCGCAGAGTTACGATTTCCCCGCCTTCGTGATTTCTCCCACCGCTCTCCACGCCTGGTCAATCGCGCAGTCCGTGTAGGCATAAGCGTCGGCATCGGAATTCGCAATCGCAATGCTGCCGAGCGGCTTGCGTGCCACCTCGCAGGGCGATTCGCCGCCTTCCAGCCAGAACGGGTCCCAGAGCGAGTTGTACTCATAGGCGTAACCGTGAGGCCAGCGGTTCACCGTGATGGCCGTAATGTCGCGCGCGGGATCAAATCCTCCCGGTCCCAGAATCCGCGCCAACTGTTCGCGGATGCTCTTCTCCATTGTCTCGAAAGTCGTTTCGAACAGCTCCATCCGACCCAACCGGTGCTGCTCGCGCGCCGGCAGACCGGGACTGCAGGGCGCCTTCATCATGTGCACCACGATCGGCTCCTCCGGACGGCGCGAGCAGCGATAATCCCCGATGCTCACCGGCAGGTCCAGATTCATAAAGGCGTGATACAAGCCGGGTGAATAAACAGAATTTGTCCCCAGCTTCTGGAACGCCGTCCAGTCGCGGATAGCCACGTTGGTATAGAGCAGCGGCACCTTCGCCGCCGAATAAAGCGCGGTCTTCTGCGTTTGCGGCAATTCCTCGCAGATATACGGGATCACCACATGCCAGCAGGCGAGAATGCACCTCGCTCCGCGTATCGTCTGCGCCTTCCCCTCGCGCACGTAGGTGACTTCCACTTCCCCGGCGCTTGCCGCATCGCCCACGTGTCGCACGCGCACCGCCGTGCTGTTCAGCCGGATGCGCACGGTCGAAGCTCCATCGTCGAGCTTCGCGTAATTTGCTCGTGCCGTGACCACGTCTGTAGCCGAGTTTCCGGGTATCGCATCCGGAATCAGCTTGCGCACCAGCAGCCGCGCAATCGAGGCGTTTCCATCGGGATAGTGAAAGAAGTATTCTTCCGCCTCTTTGTTGGGAATGGCATCGCGGTTCATTCCCTTCCCTGGCTTGGGATCGAGTTTCAGGCAATCGAATCCAGGCGCATCCAGGCCCCACGCGTCCTGCGCCGCGATGGCGTCAATGCCGATCCCAAACAGCGGCTGCGGCCACGCCTGGAACAACTTGAGCAGTTCCGGACTCACCTTAACCACCTCGGTGAGATAACTCGCGTAGCTCATGCGAGCCAGGCGCGCTTTCTTCTCATCGGAGCTTAGCCCCGGCATGTAATCCCGCTTCTCCGTATAAAGGCGCCGCAGGTCCTTCTTGGCCTGCTGCGAAAGCGGCGCTTCTTTCAGGAACCGGCGAAATACCCAGATGCTCGTGCCCCGCACGTCTTTGCTCTCGGCGCTGCCACGCGGATCCGGATCGACCACCAGCCGGTCAACTCCGAAAGTCTCTTTGTCGAAAAAGATCTTGGGCCTCAGCCCCTGTGACCGGTACTGGTTGTGGTTCACATACTTCGGGTAGGAAGCTACATCAATTCCCAGTTCTTCGATCAGCGCTCTCGCTACCGTGCTGTACGGCGCCGGACTCTCGATCGAAAACGTCCCCCCGAACCCCAGCAGCGTCCGCTGTCCCACGCGGAACTCGTTGCGCTTGGCGTGCCCCCCGAAATCGTCGTGATTGTCGAGAATCAGAATGCGTGCATGCGCGCCGGCGATTTTGCGGAAATAGTGTGCCGCCGCCAGGCCACTAATGCCCGCGCCCACAATCACCAGATCGTACTTTTCGCCGCTATCCGCGATCGCGCCAGCCTGATCCCAGAACGTGCCGTCGCGCAGACTGTGCGCAACCTCGAATGAGCCGGGATGGCTTCCGCGCAACCCGGTCCGCGCCGGTGGATAGTACTCTCCCGCATCTCCCGCCACATCGAACGCCGCGAAGAGCGGAGACGGAACAATCGCCGCTCCCAACGTGAGCGCCACGCCATTCAGGAAATCGCGCCGCGTAATCGCGCGGTCCATTCCCAGTTCTTTTTCTCGGGAGTTACGCAAAGGATCCTCTTCGGGGAAACTCAGCGGACCAACGCTTGAGCGTTAGGGCTGCTCATCCGCCTTCTTCACCGCCGACTCCGCACCCTGGAATCCGATCTTGCTATGGGTGCCGTCGCAGAATGGTTTGGTCACCGATCCTCCGCAGCGGCAAAGCGAAAAAGCGGACTTGCCGGTCAGGTCGAACGCCTGCCCTTCACCGTCCACCAGCTCCACAGAACCTTCCGGCGCCTCTACCCGGTACGGTCCGTGCTTCCTCACCGTGATCTTTACTTGCGCCATAGTGCCTCCGGCAGAACCTTGTGGTTTTCTAGTAAGCTCAAGAACGATATCACGGAAGCCTGCGGGTGTGGCAACTCAGGCTGCAGCGGAATGGGCGCCGGTCAGGCTGTAGTAGAGCTGCAGATACTCATCGATCATGCGCTTTGCGGTGAAGCAGTCCCGCGCCCGTTGATAGGCCCGCGTGGCGTAGTTCCGCCGCAGGTCGGGCTCGCGGCTCAGCCGCTCGATCATCCCCGCCAGGCTTTCGGCATCATTGGCGCGGAAATACAGCGCGGCATCGCCCCAGATTTCGCGGTAAGACGGAATATCGTTCGCGACAATCGCGCAGCGCGAAAAAGCCGCCTCCAGCGCCGCCATCCCGAAGGGCTCATAACGCGACGTCGCCGCATAAATTGCCGCCCGGCTGTACAGCATGCGCAACTGCGACTCGGTCTGCGGTCCTTTGAATGACACGCTTACCTGGTCCAGTTCCAGCTTCACATCGGCGCGAATCGGAACCTTCGGCGAGCCCGACGGCGGGTCCGCACCCACGATGCATACCGGCAACGGATGCGGATGCCGGGTCAGCAGGCTCACCTGGTTGCCCACGTCAGCCAGTCTTCCCACCGCTAGTACCGAGTCTTCCTTGCTCACATAGGGATTGAAGAAAATCGGATTGCGCCCGTTATAGATCACCGCATCCCGCTGCGGACAGCCGTAGCACGCGCGCACCATGTCGAGCATCCACACCGACGGTGCGACCACCGCGTTCGCGCGCGCCAAACCCTGGCTAACGACTTCGCGGTACCAGCGCAGCCAGCGGCTTTCGCGTGGCTCACGGCCATGCACCGCCTGCCACCAGGTCACCACATCCCCGTGCGCCACCACCACGCGCGGAGTTTCGACAGGCAGCGCGCCATAACACAACTGGTTCAAGTGCAGAAGGTCAGGGTTAAGCTCTTTCACCAGTGCGGTGAGATATTCGGAGGAATCGCTGAGATCGCGTTCGCCATCCTGCATCCAGTCCAGGCGAAACGCCGTAGGATGGTACTCCAGTCCGTAGAGGTGATCCATCCACGAGGTCTGCTCGTCGAGGGGAATGTTGCCCAGGCTGACAAGCGTGACTTTGGCCCCGCGGCTGATGAGTCCGGTGACCAGTTCGCGTGTGTAGTTCCACACGCCGCCCAACGTGTCAGTGGTGACCAGAACGTGCAATCGAGGCTCCCCGGGTGTCGCGGACGGCCGTCCACTGTGCCCGCCGCAACGCAGCTATTCTAGTTTGGAACCTACCCGGCAAGAAGGAAATTCTCGCCCCGCCGCACGCCAACTGCAAACGCTTGCACAAATCATGCGGCGGGTTTGCATTTTGCGGCGGCGTACAATCAATTTATGCTCCGCCTGATGTGCGTCACTGCCCATCCTGACGACGAAGCCGGCGGGTTTGGCGGTTCTCTGCGTCTCTCCCACGACCGCGGCATCGAAACCTGCGTCATTTGCCTTACGCCCGGCCAGGCCGCCACCCATCGCGGGGGCGCTGCCAGCGATCACGACCTGGCGATTCTGCGCCGCAAGGAATTCGCCGCTGCTTGTGAGCTCTTGAAGGTAACGCGTGGGCTGGTGCTGGACTATCCCGACGGCCAGCTTCACCGCCAGGATCTGTACAAAGTGGTTTGTGAGCTGGCTCTCCACATCCGCCAGTTCCGCCCCCAGGTCCTGCTGACGTTTGCTCCTGAAGGCGGCGTGACTGGCCACACCGATCACTCCATGGCTTCCGTCTTTGCCACCATGGCATTTCACTGGGCGGGACGCGATAACCGCTATCCCGATCAGCTGCACGGGGCCGTGGCCGCTCACCGCGCGCAGAAACTTTATTACGCGACGGCCGACTTCAGTCTCCCCGATCGCCCGCATATGGCGCCCGCACCCATCACCGCAGTGATAGATATTGGCCAGCATCTCGAAACCAAGCTGGCGGCGTTCAAGGCCCACACCAGCCAGGCGCCGCTTTGGCCGCGTTTCGAAGCTCACGTTCGTCAGCGCGGCCGCCGCGAGATGTTTCATCTCGCCAGTTCGGTGGCTCCCGGCCCCATCACCCAGGAAACCGACCTCTTTGCCGGCATTACCGAGATGAACTGATCGTCCTGCGCCGCGCCACCTACTGCGCGTGCAGGATGCGGTTCAGCAGGTCAGGCTTCTTTTCGTCCCGCATCAGGTACGGATACTTCTCCCCGTCGTGATAGTCGAGCGTGTAGCTCTTGAAGTAGTCGGTGTTTTCGATCAGCAGTTGTAGCGGCTGGGAATTCATTTTCCCTTCGCGCATCGCGTCCCGCCACACATCTTCCGTGAAGCGCCGCCCGTTGACTGCCACGACCTTCATTCCCGGTCCGATTCCCGCCTTCGCCGCCGGCATGCCTTCGACCGTGTCCACGATGCCGCCGTCGTTCTTTAACACCAGGCCGACCGAGTATTCGGCATTGATCTGTTTGGATTGCCGTTCCTGCGCCCTCATCAGCGCGGTCGGTTCCTCGGTATATTCCACCTTCCAGCCGCTGTTCTCAATGCCCGTCAGTGGGGCGCCCGGGCCATGGTTGGTCAGGCGCTCCGTCCAGAAGCCTCGCCAGTCATATGGCACAACCTGGTTCAGGGCATTAACGATGTCATCGAACGTATAGGGTTTTACTTCCGGCATGCCTCCCTGCCCACCATGGAACAGGCGGCAGAAATCGTCCAGGGATTTCTTGTTTTGGCTTTGCTGGCGAATGATGGTGTCTACCCAGAGCCAGTTCAGGACGTCCTCAGGATAGTAATCCACAGGACGGCGCCAGGAAGTCCAGCCTTGGGGTGCGCCCTGCATCGCTGGCACGGCGTCCGCCGTATCCTGCAGATTGCGCCACACCCGCCCTGAGCGGTGATCAAGGTCCGCGCCGATCATTGCCAACGACTGCTTTGCTTCGTCCATGTTGCGCATGCCGCTGCGTGCCGTCAGAACATCGCCCAGGTAAGACGTTAGCCCCTCATAGACCCACAACAGGTCGTCCTGCATAGGTTTCTGGTAATCCGACGTCGCCAGGTCCGCCGGACGGCGATATTTTCCATTCCACGAGTGCACGTACTCGTGTGGCAGTAATCCCGCCGCCAGCAACCGCAGCGTGGGATCCACCAGGTAGCGCTCTCCCATCCGGCTGTCGTTGGATTCATGATGTTCCAGCCCGAAGTGCGCGACGTGATCGCTCAGACTGTAGAGGAAGTGGTAATCGCGGAAATGTTGCGTGCCGAAAAGTTTCGTCGCCTGCTCGGTCAGTTTCTTGACCGGCTCAAACACATCTGCGGGCACGTCAAGGGCGGCCGCACTGTCGGCCGCGAGATCCAGTTCCTGGTGCGGATCTTCCGAGAGAGGCACCACTCGCATGTATTCGCCCGTAATTACCGGTGAATCGATCAGAGTTGTGAGCGGAGCAGGCTTGAACTTGATCTCATCCTGGCCCTGGGAATCGATGGGCAAAGGCGTCGCGAACTTCCAGCCCGCCGGCAACCGCAGGCTTGCATCGAACGTCACTTCATCCGATGTCCAGCCCGCCGGATACAGCAGCACTGTGTTCCAGTTCACCACCGCCATCTTCTCAGTCGCCGTTGCTCCCGCCGTGTACCGCCCTTCGAGCTCCGCGGCAGTCGCGCTATCCAGCGACACATCCACTTTCGTGGCTCCGGCAGGAACTTCCACGTGGAATGTCCATGCGTCCAGCAGGTCGCGCCGCCACTTCAGCGTTTGCCCGTTCGCCGTGAACTGCAGCCCGGTGAGCGTCTGGATTGGTCCCGTGGGGCCATGTTCCCCTGGAATCCACTTCGGATAATAGAGCGTGAGCGTTCCCGGTGCGGCGGGGATGCTCAACTTCGCATGGAAGATCTTTCTCGGCGCGTCGCTGGCATCCACCATGATGGTGACGTGCGGGGCGGCGGGCTTGGTTGCCGCGGCCATCGCCGGCATCGACACGACCACGGCAAGCAGAGCATAGCCGAGTTTATGAGCGGAAAACACAGGCATCTTCGGGCTCCTCTGGACGTGAATTGCAGAAAATGCAGGGACTTTGACTATATCAGGCTGCCGCCCTGAGGTCACGCCAGAGCCGCGAAGCCCGGTGCTAGAATTCTCGCGTGTCTACCCACTCCCATCGCGGCCGGTTCATCACCTTCGAAGGCCTCGACGGCTGCGGCAAGAGCACGCAACTTGGCAAGCTGGCTGCCATGCTTCGTTCTGAAGGCCTGCCGGTTGTAGTCACGCGCGAACCCGGCGGAACTCCCACAGCC
>Ga0335081_10008153_pt1 | contig 16796 bp, 10 predicted proteins | sample Lox_Sample_35_FD_206713 | JGI IMG/M metagenome (GOLD analysis project Ga0335081, IMG submission 206713) | Soil microbial communities from Loxahatchee National Wildlife Refuge, Florida, United States - Lox_Sample_3.5 | ecosystem: Environmental > Terrestrial > Soil > Wetlands | place: USA... | reverse complement strand
TCCTGGGCGTGCTTGCGTTCGTGGGGATTCATGCCGCCGTGAATTTCGGTAACGGTGTAGCCCCACTTTTCCAGATGGTGGCGCAAATGGTTCAGCGTGTCGCGGTGCTCGGTGAAAATGAGGAGTTTGCCCCGGCCATCGGTGAGTTCGCGGAATTCGGCGCGTTTGAGACATTCCTGCAAAGCAGTGAGCTTGGAATCGCCTGCTGAATCACGCACGCGACGGGCGCGGGCCAGCAATTCTTGTAACGCAGCGATTTCGGCGCGGAGCTGGTCGAGTTCAACCGCATCGGTGAACTCGTCGGCGAGCTGGTCGCGCTCGGATTCGTCGAGGTCGTCTTCGTCCTGTTCGGCGTCGCTGATCCGGCCCTGCAATTGGGCGAGACGGCGGGCGCGTTGAGACGGAGTAAGCTTTTCGAGTTCGTCCAGCAACGCCTGCTGTTTTTCGAGGCGCCGCCGGATGGACTCATAAATTGCCATCGTGGAACTGGCCAAACGGCGTTGCAGGACGGTGCGGGCGAGCGCGACGCTTTGCTTTTTCCTGCCGCTGGCTTGGGGCAGGAATTCATTGATGTAGGCGGTGACAGCTTTGTAGAGATCGTATTCGTCGCGGTTCAGCCGGAAAGTGATGGTATGGGCGTGGCGGTCGGGGAACAGGCGGCGACCCTGCAAATCCTTCAAATCTTCTTTGAGCCGGCGCAGTGCCCAGGGACAGTCCGGGCCGAGCCGCAGGATGTCGCGGCGGATTTCGCCGGCCTTGGCCGCGCCACGATGCGGTTCGGGAAAAAGGTCGGGGTCGAGCAGGCGGATGAAGTGGGCAAATCGGTCGTCGTCGCCGTGATGCGGCGTGGCGGTGAGCAGGAGGACATGGCCGGCGGGCTGGGCGGTGAGGTGCTCGGCCAGTTGGTAACGTTTCGTTTTTTCCGCCTCGTCGCCGCGCGTGCTGGATTTCTTGGTATAGGCGCTGCATTTGTGGGCCTCGTCAATGATGATAAGGTCCCACCGTTGCTGCCAGACGCGTTCGCGCACTTCGTCCTGTTTGGCGTAGTCAATCGAGGCGATGACCTGGTTGGACCGCTGCCAGGGATTGGTGAGTTGCTGCTGATCCACCGCCGAGAAAATCATGTCGAACGACTCGCCAAACCAGCGGAGCATTTCGTCCTGCCACTGGATGGTGAGCGGCGACGGGCAAAGAATGAGGACTCGTTCGATGGCCTCACGAAGTTTGAGTTCCTTGATGAGCAGGCCCGCCATGATCGTCTTGCCCGCGCCGGGGTCGTCAGCGAGCAGGAAGCGCAGGCGCGGCTGCGGCAGCATCTTCATGTACACCGCTTCAATCTGGTGCGGGAGCGTACGGATGCCAGATAGGCTGACGGCAAACTGGCGGTCGTGGGCGTAGGCGAGCCGGATGCGGGCGGATTCGACCAAAAGGCGAAGTTGATCGGCGTTGACGAGAGGAGTTTTGGTGTCGGCGGTTGGCGCCGTGCCCGCGAGCGTAGCCGCTTCTTCTGGCGAAATCACCGCCTCTTCAAGTGCGCCGTTAGGCAGCCGGACGCGGCACTCAAAGCCTTTGGCGAGCGGGCGCGCTGCCTCCAGAATAACCGGCGTGTCGAAGTGTCCCGGCAGGGACACTTGCTGGCCGACTGGAAGTTTTTTTGATTCGTCTGCCATGAAGCTTTCCAAGTCTCTCAAGGATGAGCCAAAAAGTTATGAGTTGCAGTAAAATTCGCAAGCATCGCACGCGGGTGTTGGATTGATGCAGCAAGTTGAGCGGAGTCAGTCGCCCGCACGGACCAGCGCGGACAACCGGCGGAAATCGCCGTGGACATATCTGGATTTTCCCTGGATTAAGCACGGACGCGGACTGGTCGCGGCTAAAGGCCAAGCACGGACTGACCAAGGACACGGACTGTGCACGGTCGTGGACTGGACATGGTCACGGACAGGTTATGGACTGGATGTAGCCACGTGCTGGCCAGGGTCTGGATACGGAATTGGACTGGACGCGGACTGACCACGGACGCGGATGCGGACTGAGCGCGGTCACGGACTGATCACGGACGCGGACTGAACGCGGTTGCGGGATTTGCGAGGACATGTGGCCGGACAATGCCCGGACGATTCACCGGACGCTGCGTGGATACTGCGCGGACATTTTCCGATTTGCTGCCTTATCCTTTAATAAGGGGATGGTGTCTAACCGAAATGGAAGGCTTTCAAATGTTGGAAAGCCGTCACTAATTCCGTTCGGCTGAACGCATCATGATTCGCGCATTGATGTGCCAATGACAACGCACTGAACGGGAGTTCTGAAAACCGGAAGCGGAACGGAGCAGGTCGGCAGTGGCATGAACGGACGACGGCGAAGTGGAGCGTGGTTTCAGAACACCCGTTGAGTGCGCCGCCGTCTAGGTGCGTTCGAGGCGATTTGTCTGGCCGGTTTCCGAGTGCCCGCAGGAAAGCCGGCCAGTCAAAGCGCCGGAGTTACATGAATTCTCCATCCAGTCGGGTACGCCCTGTGAGTTGAACACAAGGCGCAAGTCGCCCAATCAGCTATAAAAATAACCCAAACTTCGAAGACTGCTGTGGTTGGGTTGACCAATGATTACGTGGTCGAGAACTTCGATTTTCAGCAGTTGGCCTGCGCGGATTAGATCGCGGGTGATTTTAATGTCCGCCTCGGATGGAGTCGGTTCACCACTCGGATGATTGTGGCAAATGATGATTGCCGCTGCACTGGCCATGACTGCCAATCGGAAAATCTCCCTGGGATGACAGAGAATTGTGTCCATCGTTCCAATGGATACCAAGTAGTGCCCTTTGATGCGCCGACGAGTGTTGAGGATGAATACCACCAAACATTCACATTCAGGATTGAAGTATGGGTGATCTGGAATATGGGCTTTCCAATAGGCGGCTGCCTGGTCCGGTGTTTCGCATTGTTGCAGGGTGTCCGGTGTCGGACATTCCCGAAGTGATACGATTTTCCATTCTTGGGGTTGCGGTGGGAATTTGATTGGCTTGACGATTTTATTTTCCGGTTGCGGGGCATTTGCGGGGCATCCTGTGGAGATGAGGTTTTCTGTCGTGTTCATTTTTTGCGTTTCGTTCTGAAGGAGCGGGACTGCTCTCTTCGCGTCTGCCCCGAGAGAGCAGGACCGCTCCTAACGAAACGCACCCGCGTGTGCTCGCGCCGGCGGGCAGCGGAGCATCAGCAAACGAGTGACGGCAGGCGCAAACATTCCCTCCTTCTTTCGCCTGTCGGCGCGAGTTTGCGCGGAGCAACCAGAGGCGCGGGCACAGGCGGGTGAACACGGCGAAATCCACATCGGCGGATGCCTGTAATGCCGAGCAATACCAGGAATGACTCCCTCATTTCGTGTATCACATACACCTCCACCCCAATTGGTTCTGTTAAACTGCCGGATGTGAAAAGTGCCAAAATTCTGGTCTGGAATCGGAGGAATGGAGCACTGAGCGGTTGTGCAATGATTCCGTGAACCAAGCCCCGAGTTTGGGCAGACTGACGAACGCAAATGAAACAAAATATCACATTTCGCCGGCCATTCGTGGGCGTTGCCAGGGTCAATGCCTCAGCGAGGACGTCCATGAGTTTCGTGGCTGTAAGATTGTGTGTAATCACCGCCTCGCGCCTATGGAGACCTGGTAACGTTGCTTTATATGTTCAGCGCTGTCGTCCATAAAGAACTGGCCTCCGCCGAAGGCTACTTCGTCGAACATCTGGCGCAGAACGATTATTATGCCGCCGGTGAAATCCGGCCTGGCCAATGGATCGGTATTGGCGCGGACCGGTTGGGGCTGAATGCGGGAAAATTCGTCAACCGCGAGCAATTTTATTCCCTGTGTGAGAACCGGCATCCAGAAACGGGCAATCGGCTGACCTTGCGCCAAAATGAAAAGGACAAACGCAGGGTGTTCTTTGATTTCACTTGTTCGGCTCCAAAATCGGTGTCGGTGCTGGCAATCACGCTGAACGATCAACGCTTGGTCGAGGCCCATAAGGAGGCATCGCGCGTGGCATTCCGCGAACTGGAAGAACTCGCGGCAACACGGATACGCAAGGCAAGCAGTCAACGTGACCGTACGACCGGCAATTTGGTCGCTGCCGCTTTCGTACATTCCAGTTCCCGCGCTCTCGACCCGCAGTTGCATACCCACTTTACGGTTTTCAACGCCACATTCGACAACCAGGAACAATGCTGGAAGGCGTTACAAGCGCGTGCCATGTATGACGCGATTCAATATGCCACTGCTGTCTATCGCAATGAACTGGCCCGGCGAGTACGGGAGATCGGCTATCGCACGTCTGCGGCTAAACACGGTTTTGAAATCGAAGGGGTGGGCGAAGGCGTGATGAGGAAATTTTCCAAACGCGCCCAGGAGGTCAGCAAAATCGTTGGTGAAATGGAAAAGAAGCTGGGACGTAAACTTTCAAATAACGAGGTGTCCTATACGGTGCATCAAAGCCGCACCAAAAAGCTCAAGGGCATTTCGACATCTGAAGTGCGTGAGCGCCAACTGACACAGTTGTCCAGAGACGAACTGCAATCGTTGCGGGCGCTCATGGATTCCGCGCAACTGAGTCGGGAGATGCCGCCTCTTGAGAGTGAACGGGCAGCCTTGACTCATGCGGTGGCTCATGTTTTCGAGCGGCGATCCGTCGTGCCGGAGCATGAACTGCTGATTGCCGCGCTTGAATATCGTCTAGGTGGAGTGGATTTGCCGCGCCTCAAAGAGCGCGTAAGCCAATCCCCGGAATTGGTGCGGACAAACCGGGGATTTTCCACTCGCAAGATTTTGGAGACGGAATTGTCACTCATCGAGACGGTGAACGCAGGCCGTGACACCGACGCACCTTTGCACCCTATGTATCAACCCGCCGGTTGGCTGAGTGAAGACCAACAACGCGCAATTCTGTACGTCCTGCGGACCAACGACCGTATCACTGGCGTCCGTGGATTGGCAGGAACCGGGAAAACCACAGCCTTGCATGAACTGGTGGTGGCCTGCCGGGAAGTTCAAATTGAGCCGTTGTTTTGCGCGCCGACGGCGGCGGCGACTGATGTCTTGAAAAAGGAAGGTTTCGAGGCGGTGACGTTGCAGAGCCTGTTATGGTCGAAGCCGGTGCTTTCCAAGCGCAACCTAGTAGTCCTGGACGAAGCCGGGGCAGTGGGCATTGACGATATGAAACGGCTCTTTGACCTGGCCGCCGGCGCACGCATCGTTCTGTCGGGCGACACTGGCCAGCACGCATCTGTTGCACGTGGTGACGCACTGCGAATTTTGGAGGAGTATTCGGATTTTCAATCCGGCCAATTGACCCGTATCCGCCGTCAGCGCCGGGCCGAGTATCGCAAAGCCGTTGAACTGGCGGCGCAGAAACGAACGACGGAAGCATTCGCACAATTGGAACGCATAGGCGCAATCGCGGAGTGTCCCCGTGACAATCTGCACGAATGGGCTGCCCGGTTTTATCTGGAAGTGTTGAAGCGAAGCAAATCTGCGCTACTGGTCGCACCAACGTGGAATGAAATCGAGGTGGTGACGGAAAATGTACGCGAGTTGCTGAAAATGTCCGGGCACTTAGGAAATGAAGAAAGAGATTTTCGAGTCTTCGATTCGCTCTCGTGGACAGAGGCGCAGAAACGAGATGCGCGGCAATATCGCTCCGGCATGTTGTTGCATTTTCACCAAAAGATGGGCGGCTTCGCCAAAGATGAATCTCTTGAAGTGGCAGATGCTACTGATGATTCGTTGCGACTGCGGCGGAACGACGGGTCTGAGATTTCCCTGAATTTGAACACCGTTGCTGCTGCATTTGATGTCGGCGAATCGCGCACGATTAGAATTGCCTCCGGCGACAAGCTGCTGTTGCAAGCCAACTGGCGCAAGAAATTTATCAATGGTGAGCTCGTTGAGGTCAGAGCGATTCAAGGCGATTCCATTTTGCTGGCTGATGGCCGGGAGATTCCTGCCCATTACCGCACATTTACCCACGGTTACGCGGTGACTTCCCATGCCGCCCAAGGCAAAACTGCGGATGAAGTATTGGTCGTGGCTTCATCCCGTTCGCTGCCCGCCATCCATCGGGAACAATTTTACGTCAGCATCTCGCGGGGACGCGACACCTGCCACATACTCACCGACGACACTGACCTGCTGCGCTCGCACGTTGCACATTCCAGCGCCCGGATTGCCGCCGTGGAAGCTGTTCCAGGCATTCAAAGCCGGAAATTCACCCAACGCATTATGCAGCGCGGTTATCGCTTCCTGAAACATTTCCGCCAACGCATGGCGCAGACACAATCCATTTTGCCCCGTAAAAAGTATGAACAACAACACGAACCATCTTATGAATCCAAGCGCCAACCCCGACGCAGTATCGGTGTCTAACCCTCGCGATAATCCTTGTTTCGACATCGATCCTACCGTCGCCACGCTCGTCGTGTTTGCCGACGATGAACATAGTTACATGCTGCCGTATGCGCAGTTTCTTTATGCGGAATTGATCCCCAATCCCGTATTGGAGACGCAGAGGGAGGCCCCGCCAGAAAAATTGACAATCCGCTTCGTCGCGGCCGAAGTCGAGATGTTTGGCAGTGGCTTCAGGTCTCTCGTGCGGGCGCTTCAAAAATATGAATTAAAGTCTGTGAAGTCGGCGGGCCGGCGCTACGCCGCTTTGTTAAAGACCCACATTGCCGCTGTTGCCATTTCTTTTAACAAGGAGAACACATGAATTCTGACGTATCACTGGAATTGCAGTCGCTCGAAAAATTTCCCGTCTGCATGACGAAGGAGATGGTCGCCAAAGCGCTTGGCATCGCCACGCACAACATTCCGCCATTGGTGCGGGCGGGCCTGCTGAAACCTCTCGGACGTCCAGCTGCCTATTGTGTGAAGTATTTTTCCCGCAAAATGCTAGCCGAATATTTTTCCGACGAGGAATGGTTGGACAAAGTGGTGGCGGCCATCAGTCGGCACTGGCGCAGCAAGAATGCCCGGCGGCGGTCACGGCTTACGGGGAAACGCCCGGTGCAATCAAACAACGGTCATATGCCGGACCAAACTGAGGTCGAGGCGGGCGAGTCCGTTACGCGGTAGCGACCGGCGACGCGGCGAGCTTAATGCTCGAAGCTCCGCGCCGCCGCTCGCCCGCCTCTTCACAGTTTGAGTAGTCGTTACCAGTTGTCAGCATGATCATCCGATACCGGATCATGTCCTATGCCGATGCACGGTGGCGGCGGTGGCGGGGTGACTGGCGGCCGCATTGTGATAATTACACCGGGGACGATTACGCTGGAGCTTTGCTGTGACTGCCTTCGCCGCAAACCGCCGCTCAATATCCAAGCAATCAAAATCAACGATAGCCAGACCAGCACCAGATAAAGATAAACCCCGTAATCCTGGATTATTCCATCCAGAAAGTGAAAGACCGGCTGCAATACTTCGCCTGCATTTAGGTTCATATCGCCTCCTTGGGTTAAGCGGTCACAGTCTGCACCTCTGCCGTTTCCCGTCTCGCCGCGTTGGTCAATGGCACAACCTTACGTTCATATTCTTCCAAGCTCGGAACCAGAACTTGGGCTTTCTTTGCATACGCACGGGCGACGGCCTTGCTGCCGTGGCCAAGAGCCTCTTGCGCGAATCGCTCGGGAAAGCCACAAGTCCGGGCGCGTTCCGCCCATGCGTAACGGTAGCTGTGCAGTGACACCCCAGAAACACCCACCAGCCGGAGCCGGCGAATGAACGCTTTGGCACGGTCGGATTCTTTCCATTGGACGATTTGGGGAAATAGATAACCCGTCGCAGGCCGGCGCTGGAGGATCTGAACCACCGCGTCGCCGAACCGGATCATTGCCTGGCTGCCGGTCTTCATCCGGGCGTAGGAGATGGTTTGGTTTGTCCAGTCAATGTCCTCACCACGCAACGAAGCCATGTCCGTCTGCGACCCGCCCAAATTCCAGAGCAGTTCATAGTAGTCGCGCAATTCCGCATTGCTTTCGCCTGCGACAATTTTCTGGTGTTCCTCCCAGGTAATGCCGCGCTTCTCCTTGAATTTGATTTCGGGCCACTGCCGTTTGGGAATGATCGGCCACGGCAGCCAATTCATGTCCAGACAGAAGTTGTGCAAGCGCCGGAGATAGATGTTGGTGGAAACGGTGCCCTGTTGCAGCACTTTCAAAAGAATCTCGCCTTGAGTTTCGATGATGACCCGATGGCGAATGAGGTCAAACGCGTTGTCCCGCCCCGCACGCCGCCATCGTTCTTGGTTCGCCCCATGTTTGCTGGCGGTCAGGGCGTCCAAGGCCTGTTGCCAAGTGCGTTGTGCAATCCCGGAATCTGTGCCGGCGAGGTAGGCTTTGGCGATTTGCAGGTTGAGGACCGGCTGCCGTTGGGCCTGATTCTTGGCTTCGATGATTTGCCGGGCATCGTCTTCGCTGGCGGTGCCCAAGCTGGTGCGTTTGCCGGTCTGCGTATCAACGCAATAAAAAGCTCCACCCCGAACACCCCGACGAATTAAGCGGTAACGTGTTTTCATACGATTTTCACGCAACCACGAAGATAAATGAAGCACGCTCGTTTTTAGTAGCGAGCCAGTGGTGAGTAAATTCTCGTTAACCCGAATCCTAACGCTACACCGCAGTTGGTGTCCGTTTTGGTGTCCGTTGCGGACCCGCTGACCCCTAAACCATTACTGCACTTGCAGTTGGAAATGGAGCCAATGGCCGGGATCGAACCGACGACCGACGGTTTACGAAACCGTTGCTCTACCGCTGAGCTACATTGGCTTGAAATCACCGAAAACCCGATCTCGTCTGGCACCAGCCCAGCAACCATTATTCTGGGAGTGTCCGGGTCAATGGCAAGTTAATTCGCCGCCAGCCGGAAACGCGCGCCCCGACTTTTGCCCAACTCGAACTCTCGAATTCTCTCTTGGACCATCGTCGACAGACGGTTCATAACGGCCAGTTTGTCAGCGGTGACTTCCGGGTTGGCATGCCATCAGCCGGCCTTGCCTTTCCGTCACCTTTGCCCGATGTTCGGCGTCTAACAGCCAATGTCCAAAACCAAATTGAACCGTTTCTTTCTGAAATTTGCCACTCTTGCAGCGATGGTTTTCTCTTCCGCCACCCTGTTGAGCGCAGAAAAACCGGTGACCGTTTCCGAAAATGATTCCAGCTTCACGCTGGACAATGGCATCGTGACCGCGCAGGTCGCGAAACGTTCCGGTGATTTGATTTCCCTGAAATATCGCGGGTTCGAAATGCTGGACAACGTCACGCAGCGCCAACCGGGTTACTGGTCGCACAATGTTGCCCGCGGCCGGCAAATCATTCCGCGCATTACCATTGATCCGAAAGCCAACGGAGGCCAGCGTGGCGAAATATCCATCACCGGCATTTCCGGCGGCGGGCCGATGGGCAGCGGCCCCGGCGGCAGCGTGGTGGCCGACATCGAAATCCGCTATGCGCTCGGGCGCGGCGATTCGGGCGTTTACACTTATTCCATCTTCAGCCATCCGACGAATTATCCCGCAACTTCGGTCGGCGAGGCGCGCTTTTGCGCCAAACTCAACGATGACCTGTTCGACTGGATGGCGGTAGATTCCAACCGGAACATGGAAATGATCACCGCCTACGACTGGAACCACGGCACGGAAATGAACATGAAAGAGGCGCGTCGGATGAACACCGGAATTTATAAAGGAGCGGTCGAGCACAAATACGATTACTCCGCCAATCAATTCGACGTGCGTGCCTGGGGCTGGGTCAGCAGTGCCAAACATATTGGCCTTTGGTTCGTCAATCCCTCCGTCGAATACCTGAGCGGCGGGCCGACCAAGTTCGAGCTGTCCGCGCACCGCGACGCGACGTTCACGGACAGCCTCGTTGCGCCCGCCCCGCCAACGCTGTTGAATTACTGGCGTGGCAGCCATTACGGCGGCGCCCTGTGCAACATCGCCGCGACCGATGCGTGGACGAAGGTCATCGGGCCGTTTTTGATCTATTGCAACTCCGCCCAAACCCGCGACGCGCTGTGGCAGGACGCGCTCCGCCAGGCGGCCAGGGAGGCCAAAGCGTGGCCTTTCGATTGGGTTACCGGCGTGGATTATCCGCGCAAAAACGAACGCGGCGCCGCGACGGGCCGGATTGTCGTCCGCGATCCGCAGGCGCCCGGTCTCGTCATCAGCAACCTGCTCGTCGGCTTGACCGCGCCGGATTACGTGCCGGCCACTATACCGCGTGTACGCGGCGGATTTGGCGCTTTCGGCCCGGGCGGCGGCGGCGAAGACGACACGAACAGCGCCGGCAATTTCCCTGGCAGATTTGGCCGGAGTGCCAATGGCGGGTCTGGCGGAATTTCAACCAACCGCTTCGGCCGGTTTGGAACCAACTTCAATGGCAGTCACACCAACCCCGAAAGCGTGCGGGGTTTCGCCACCAACGGTTTTCGTGGACGCAGCGGCCGTTCGGGCCGCGGCGGGTTTGGCGGGTTCGGCGGCTTCGGCGGGTTTGGTTTCTTCTTTGGTCCGCGCACTGTGGACTGGCAGAACGACGCGAAGCATTACGAATTCTGGGTGCGCGCCGGTGCGAACGGCCGGTTCACCATCCCGAAAGTCCGTGCCGGCACCTACACGTTGCACGCCATTGCCGACGGCGTGCTCGGCGATTTCAGTGTGTCGAACGTGACCGTTGCCGCCGGGCAGACGCTGAAACTGGGCAAAATCACCTGGCACCCCGTCCGTTATGGCCGGCAATTGTGGGAGATCGGCATCCCGAACCGCTACGGCTCCGAGTTTTTCGAGGGCAACGATTATTTCCACTGGGGCTGGTATCTGAAATACGCGCAATTGTTCCCGCACGACGTGAATTACGTCATCGGCCAAAGCGATTTTCACAAGGACTGGTTTTTCGAGCAGGTGCCGCACAATGAAGATCCGAACAATACCAACGGCCTCGGTTCCGGCCGCAGCACCGCTTGGTCCATCACTTTCAACCTGCCCGACGCGCGGCGCGGCAAGGCAACGTTGCGGCTGGCAATTTGCGGCGTTGGCACGCGCAACCTCGCCGTGAGCGTCAACGACCATTCCATCGGCAGCGTCACCAATCTCGTCTATAACGCCACCATCAACCGCGACGGTATCGGCGGTTACTGGACGGAGCACGATCTGGCGTTCGACGCCTCGTTGATGAAGGCGGGCGAAAACACAATGAAACTGACCATCCCCGAAGGCACCCTGACCAGCGGCATTATCTACGATTACTTGCGGCTGGAGCTGGATGACTCGGCCGCGCCGCCAAAAGCAGGCCGATAAAAAATCGATACCAAAGTCCCGGGAAATTCGTGTAGCCAAAAAATCGTCCAGGTTTTATGGTGCGAGAATAACATCGGAAACGACGGATGACGTTTCACGCGCTTTCATTGCGGGCGGCCGGTCTGGCGACCGCCGGTTTGGGGACCTTGCTTGCCTGGCAGGCGGCGGCGGAATTGTCGCTCACCGATTTGCCAGGTACGGCGGATTTCGTCCTGCTTGAGGGCCACAGCGCCGCGCCCATCCTGGTTGAGACCAACGATGAGCGCGCAGTGCTCCGCGCCGCGGGGGATCTAGCTCAAGACGTCGCGCGAGTAACGGGCACGCAACCGGCGATGCCATCGGATTCTGCCGGCCAAACCAACCTCATCATCATCGGCACGCTCGGCCACAGCCGGATGGTTGACCGGCTGGCGGCGGACGGAAAACTGGACGTGAACCGGGTGCGCGGTGAATGGGAGAGTTACGTTCTGCAAGTCGTCAGGCATCCGTTGCCCGGGGTTGAAACTGCGCTGATCATTGGCGGCAGCGACCGGCGCGGGACGATTTACGGGATTTATCACTTGTCGGAACTTATTGGCGTCTCGCCGTGGTATTGGTGGGCGGATGTGCCGGCGCAGCGGAAAAGTTTCGTCGCACTGCACGGTGACATTTTCAAACAAGGCCCGCCGGCGGTCAAATATCGCGGTATTTTCCTGAACGACGAGGATTGGGGGTTGCGTCCCTGGGCGTCCAAAACCTTCGACCCGGCGACCGGCAACATCGGGCCGAAGACCTACGCCAAAGTTTTGGAACTGCTGCTGCGATTGCACGCCAATTATCTCTGGCCGGCGATGCATCCCGACACCCGGGCCTTCAATTTTTATCCGGAGGACAAGGTCCTGGCGGATGAGTATGGCATCGTGATGGGTTCGTCGCATTGCGAGCAGATGCTCCGCGACAACGTGGACGAGTGGGCACGCGACGGCCACGGCGATTACAACTTCGTCAACAACCCGGACGGCGTGCTGAAGTATTGGGAGCAACGCGTCCGGGAAAATGGAAAATATGAGAACATTTACACGCTGGGAATGCGCGGTATCCACGATTCCGGGATGCCCGGCGGCGGCACACCGCGCGAAAAGGCCGAACGGCTGCAGACCATTATCGCCGACCAGCGGGCCATGTTGCGCCAATGGGTGAATCCGAACGTTGCCGCCGTCCCGCAAATTTTCTGTCCTTACAAGGAGGTGCTCGAACTCTACCGCCTCGCGCCGGACATTCCCGGTGACATCACACTGGTCTGGCCGGATGATAATTACGGCTACATCCGCGAATTCTCGGACGCGCGCGCGCGCCAACGCAGCGGCGGCGCCGGGGTATATTATCACGTCTCGTATTATGGCCGACCGCAGGATTATCTCTGGCTGTGCTCCACGCCGCCCGCGCTCATCGCCGAGGAAATGACCAAGGCCTACGATTACGGCGCCAACAAGGTCTGGATGCTCAACGTCGGCGATTTGAAGCCCGCGGAACTCGACATCGAATGTTTTCTCCATCTCGCGTGGAACCCGCACGTCTGGAACGGGACGAACGCTTACGATTTGCTGGAGCAGCCGTTGGCGCGCGATTTCGGCGCGGCCAGTGCGCCGGAACTCACTTCCATCATGGCGGAATATTACCGCTTGAATTTCCAGCGCAAACCGGAGCACATGCCGGTGGGCCTGACGAACACGTTTTCCACGACGCTCAACAGCGACGAGGCGGAAAAACGGCTGGAAGCGTGGCAAAAATTATCCGCACGGGCGCTGGCCTCTGAAAAATTGTTGCCGCCGGAAATGCACTCTGCCTTTTTCGAACTGGTTGGTTACCCAGTCGAGGCCGCGGCGGCGATGAATGAAAAATGTCTCGCGCTGATGGAATTTTACACCGGCAAAAATCAGGACCGCAGTGCACGATTGGCTGAGGCCCGGAACGCCCAGGCTGAAATCGAACGGCTCACGGAAATTTACAACCACCGCACCGCGGGTGGAAAATGGCGCGACATGATGTCGTCCAATCCGCGCAATCAGCTTGATTTGAATATCCCGGCTGATTCGTCGATCGAAATATCTCCCGGCACGTCCGCTTATCCGGGTTCGGAGTCCCGCCTTCAGGCGGAACCCGAAGCCGGAGACGAGCGCGGCCAGTCGCCCCTTCATCCCGGTGCCGATTTCTTCGAGCGCAACCACTGCGTGGTCATGGAAGCCGAGCACGCCTCGGTTTTTATTCCCGGCAAAGACGCGCACTGGCAGAGAATCGTCGGTGTTGGCTACAACGGCGAGGCAGTAACCATTTTCCCAACCCTTGTTCCCGTCCGCGACCAGCCAGACAAAATTTTGAGCGATTCGCCGTGTTTGCAATACAAAATCTGGATGGAGAATCCCGGCGACTGGAAGTTCACCGTGCGCGCGCTGCCGACGTTTTCTGTTGAGACCGGCAAACCACAGCGTTACGCGCTGGCAGTGGACGACGAACCGCCGAAAATCGTTTCGCTGCCGGCGTCCATGAGCGAAATGGACCGGCGTTGGCAAGAGGACGTGTTGCGCAACACCGCGCTGACAACCAGCGTCCATGCCATTGCGCACTCCGGTCTGCACACGCTGAAAATCTGGATGGTGGATCCCGGCATTGTGATTGATGCTATCGCTGCCCTGACCGGTCCTGAACAAAACCTCGGTTACACCTGGCCAATGGAAACCCGGCGGCCTCAACCAAATAAATAACCTCAACCAGCGCGCCTGCCTTCATGACGAAACACGGGTTCCCCTTCCGCTTCATCCCGGCCACGCTGACAATCATCGCAGCCACGGCCCTGACCGGTTGCGCCTCAACTCAACCGAAGGTCACGCCGGCAATCGTCGCGCCGGTGTCTGACAAAGCATCCGACCTGAAGACCCATCCGCCGCCGCAGACAGCCGTAAAGAATCCCGCGCTTCCGACCATTTTCATCGCGGGCGATTCGACGGCCGCGCGCGGGGCTGGCGCAAACCAGCAGGGCTGGGCGGTGCCGTTTGCCGATTACTTCGACCCGGCGAAGGTCAATGTTGTCAACTGTGCCAGTGGTGGCCGCAGCAGCCGCACATTCATCACGGAGGGCTTATGGGACCACTTGCTGGCTCAGGCGAAACCCGGTGACATCGTGTTGATACAATTCGGTCACAATGATGGCGGTGCCATTAACGACACGTCCCGTGCCCGCGGGTCGTTACCAGGGCTGGGCGTGGAATCGCAGGAAATCGACAATTTGCTGACCCACAAACACGAGACGGTGCACACCTACGGCTGGTACATGCGCAAGATGATTGAGGATACGAAGGCCAAAGGTGCCACGCCCATCGTTCTGACGCTGACCGTGCGCGACATCTGGCACGACGGCCGCATCGAGCGCGGTTCCGGCCGGTTCAGCCCATGGGCCGCCGAAGTTGCGCGGTCCGAGCACGTGCTGTTCGTTGATCTAACGGACATTATGGCCGATGAATTTGAGGCCATGGGCTCGGCCCATGAAATAAGTCCCGCCGAGTCCGCCGCCACGTCCGCGGCTATTTCACGGGCCGAGGCAAAGGTGAAGGCGCTTTATCCCCGTGACCACACGCATTTCAACGCCATCGGCGCCGACCTGCACGCCGCCGGCGTGGTGGCGGGCCTGAAAGGACTGCGGCCCAGTCCCATCACTAAATTCCTCTCGGCCAAAGGCAAGGAGGTGAAAGCCGACCCGTTCAGTTGGCTGCAATTGCCGCTGCCGGCCAATCGCAAGCTGCCGACGCTCTTTCTCATCGGCGATTCGACCGTGCGCAATGGCCGCGGCACCGGCGCCAACAACCAATGGGGTTGGGGCGATTTTGTCGGCAAATATTTTGACCCGGAAAAAATCAATGTGGTCAACCGCGCGATCGGCGGAACCAGCAGCCGCAGCTATTTGACCGGCGGCCAATGGCAGTGCGTGCTGAACATGATGCGGCCCGGCGATTTCGTGATCATGCAGTTTGGTCACAATGACAACGCGCCGCTGAACGACCGCATGCGTGCGCGCGGAACCATCCGCGGCGTCGGCGACGAAAATCAGGCGATCACCAACCTCCTGACCGGCCGGCCCGAAATCGTGCACACCTACGGCTGGTATTCTGCGGAAATACATTGCCGACACCCGAACGAATGGCGCCATGCCTATCGTTTGCTCGCAGATTCCGCGCAAGATCTGGAAGGACGGTAAAATCGTCCGCAACAAAGATTCCTATGCCGGCTGGGCCGAAGAAGTGGCCAAAGCCGAAAACGCGCCCTTTGTTGACCTCAATGAAATCATCGCGGAACGCTACGATGCGCTCGGCCCCGAAAAAGTGGATCCGCTTTTTGGCGATCCGCACACGCACACCACCGCCGCCGGTGCCGAGTTGAACGCCCAGTGCGTTATTACGGGATTGAAGGCCCTCACCAATGATCCGTTGGCACCGTATTTGTCAGAGGACAAGCCGTGAAGACCTGACAAGACTGAATCCTCCGTGAACCATAGGTTCCTCATCCGGGCTGTTCTGTTTCTCGGTCTGGCTTTGCCGGCGATTGAATCGGATCTCAGTGCCGCAGACAGTCTGCCCAGGCCTGATCGCGGCGGCGCGCCCGCGTCAAGATTGTATGACTACGGCGTCATGGGTCCGCCGGCCACTCCAGCCATTGTCGCCGCCGCCCAATCCGCCGTCACCAACCCGATGCCTCAAGGGCCGTTCCGACCGACGTGGAGTTCCATCGAAAGAAATTACCGGACGCCTTCGTGGTTTGAAGACGCCAAGTTCGGCATCTTCATGCATTGGGGGCTTTACTCCGTGCCTGCGCATCACAACGAATGGTATGAAAAGCACATGTACGGCAACCCGGCGGACATCAAATGGCACGAAGAGCATTTCGGTCCGGTGGAGAAATTCGGCTACAAGGACTTCATTCCACTGTTCACCGCCGACAAATGGGACCCGGACGCGTGGGCGAAATTATTCAAGCAGTCCGGGGCCAGATATGTGATTCCCACGGCGGAGCACCATGACAATTTTGCTTTGTGGGACAGCGATGTGACGCCGTTCAACGCCGTGAAAATGGGACCGCACCGCGATCTGATCGGCGACCTGGCCAGGGCCGTGCGCAAGCAAGGCCTCAAATTCGGCGTGTCCAATCACGGGATGGAAAATTTCACCTTCATCAATCCGACGCCTGACATTGACGCGCAATTGAAGGCGGCCCATGCGGACCTTTACGATCCGAAGTGGGTTGAATTCTACCACGTGGCCGACCGCAGCGACGCGGCCATGACCGGCTTCCTGACCGACTGGGTCAATCGCAACCTGGAGTTGATTGATAAATATCGTCCCGACCTGCTCTGGTTCGACAATGGCGTCAATCTGCGTGTGCTGGACCCGTTGAAGGAATTCGTGGCAGCCTACTACTACAATCGCTCCCGG
>Ga0335081_10008152_pt1 | contig 16796 bp, 25 predicted proteins | sample Lox_Sample_35_FD_206713 | JGI IMG/M metagenome (GOLD analysis project Ga0335081, IMG submission 206713) | Soil microbial communities from Loxahatchee National Wildlife Refuge, Florida, United States - Lox_Sample_3.5 | ecosystem: Environmental > Terrestrial > Soil > Wetlands | place: USA... | reverse complement strand
GTCGATGCTCTCGAGGAGGCGAGAGGAGCGAGTCGGTTTCTGCGGCAGGGAGTGATACAGGGGGTGAAAGAAGAGGAGAGCAGTAATTTCCGTATCTCTTGCTGCTCTGGGCGCAATGGCTGATTTTAGGATTGCGGATACATGAGCACATCGAGCTTGGCGATAATGCGTCTGTCAAGAATCCTCCGCCAATGCCTAAAATTGTTCAAAAGTATCGATCGGAACGGGTAAAAAGGGACAATTCAGTGTAGCATGGGACTGAGACATTGCAGAGATCGGAAGATGCATTAATGATACTTGAGCTTTCGATGTTTCTATGGCTTCATGCAATTTTAGACGGCCTCGACTGCATCCAGTTGAAGACTTGCGGGATCCTAAAAACAATCTTGCTGACGACGACCTTTATGTTTATCATTGGTGGCGAATTGTGGGTTAATCGGGAGTCCCATGTAATCTCAGTTTGTCTCTGGGGCCTAAGATAGTGATATTCCCAGTTGTAATATCGTGGTTTGCGTGTCTGTAGGGTGGTTTTTTCTTTGTGGGATTTTGCTTGTAAGATCTGTCATAATTATTGTAAATCGTGGCTACCCGCGGCATGACACAGGGCGCAAGTCATCATCAGAAGCCAAAAGAGGGACAACCCGCCTGCACCGCAGTCGCATGCCCAAAACGGCCCGTCACGATCATCATTTAATTCCAGCAACCCCCAACCCCTGGAGCCGCCCCTAACTAAGGAGCTGCTAGCCTCAAGTCCAGACGACTCCTGTTTCCAGTCGTCTGCTGCACTTGGTGGCTTCCGGCAAGAATCACTCGTCCGCCGTGCCTCGCAGAAAGAGGAAGACGGCCCCGGCCTCACCACCCGCCTCCTCCGAATCGGCATCTGCCCCTGCCCCTCCTCCCCCATCACACCACCTCACCGCCGCTCCCATCACGGCAACCACCCCTCCCCCCGACGGGACAACCATTTACCCTCCCAGCAAGAAGCTAAAAAGGTCTCCTTCTTCCCCTGCGCCGGTTGTTGCGCCTCCGACAGCCATGGCTTCCGATGCGAGTGATGAGGATATCTTTGACTATGACGATGAGGAGGCCAGCGACATGGAATACGATGACGGTGACAGCAGTATCAACGAAGGTATATCACCCTCCACAGTTTATTGTTTTGGTGGGGTGCTAATCGACGGCAGACGTCGATATGGATCAGGACATGGGCCTATCCATCGTGCTTGAGGAAAAGAACGCACGAAGGGCCCACGAAGTAGAATACCAATCCCACTCCATCAGCGATATCCGCCAAACGCAAGAAACACAAATATCAAACGTCGCCTCTGTCTGCAACATCGATCCCGTGCAGGCTGCCATTCTCCTCCGTCACTACCGCTGGAACAAAGAACGTGTCATAGAAGCCTACATGGACGACCCGGAACGGACGTTACGTCGCGCGGGGATCGTTGCGGAAGAAGACGACGCCTCGGGAGAGCATCAGATTCAACGTTTGCCGCACTTTGAATGTGAAATTTGCTTTGATGATGATAATGCCAAGACGAGTTATGCACTGCAGTGTGGGCATCGGGCGTGTACGACGTGTTGGTCTACTTATCTGTCCAGAAAGATTAAGGAGGAGGGGGAGAGCAGTAAAGTGCAGTGTCTGTTTGACAAGTGCCATGTCATTGTCGATGAAAAGACTGTGGAGCTCCTCGTTGATCCGGATGTCTTCGACAGGTCCACCTCAAATCACCCTTCTTTTTTGCGCTAATGATACAGGTACGTAACGCTACTGAATCGCGCATACGTCGATGACAACGACTACCTGAAATGGTGTCCGGCGCCAAACTGTGAGTACGCAGTAGAATGTCACGTCCCATCCTCAGCCCTAGATCACATCGTCCCCACCGTATGCTGCGGCTGCGGCCACCGCTTCTGCTTTGGCTGCGGTCTGCAAGACCATCAACCCTGCCTATGTCCCCTCGTCAAAAAATGGCTCAAAAAGTGCAAGGACGATTCCGAGACGGCAAATTGGATCTCCGCGAACACCAAGGAATGCTCAAAGTGCAGTTCAACAATCGAGAAGAATGGCGGGTGCAATCATATGACGTGTCGAAAGTGTGGATACGAGTTTTGTTGGATTTGTATGGGGCCGTGGAGTGAACATGGGAGTCAGTGGTATAATTGCAATCGATACGAGGAAAGGAGTTCGGCGGATGCTAGGGATCAACAAGCTAGGAGCCGTGCTTCACTGGAACGATATCTTCACGTACCGTTCTCATTTCCTACTGTCGCTGACTGGTAGTATTACAATCGGTATGCGAATCATGAACAATCCGCGAAACTCGATAGAGAGCTCTTCTCTCGAACGGAAAAGAAGATGGGTCAACTCCAAATCACATCAGATATGTCCTGGATCGAAGTCCAATTCCTTAAAAATGCCGTCGATACCCTCAGCGCCTGTCGTCAAACCCTGAAATGGAGCTATGCTCTTGCGTATTCTGCCCTGCATCATCCGGCACCCACTAATTTCGTTTTAGATTTTATTTGGAGAAATCGAACATGACGGAAATTTTCGAACAGAACCAAGCAGACCTCGAATTCGCCACGGAAAATCTTTCGGAATTATGCGAGAAACCTGTCGAAATTATTCAAGAGCAAAATCTCAAACAAGTCATTCTCGACAAGGCCGTCTACGTTAAACAGCGACAGCTCGTTCTGCTGGAGGACACTGTAAAGGGTCTTGCTGAGGGCAGATGGGGGTTTAACGTTCATGCGAAGAGTTAACTAGCCATCCCCGAAGTGCATTTACAAACCAGGTGTCTATTGTGTGGCGTGTGAAAGAATCGTATTTGCATTGGGTTATTTGATATTCGTAGTGTTTTTGTGTTTATTTTTTGTTTTGTTTTGCTTACAATGGCCCCCTTTCCCCTAGTTTTACTAGGCTTTTTCTGTTTCGCGGTTTGTTTTAAGTATGCCTTTGTGAATTTTGGCTCATGGGATCGGGGGTTGCGGCCTACAAAATTGTATGTCAAATATACTTGTTTTCGAAGCGCGACTGGTGCCGCCATTTGGTTACATTTGAAATTCTGAAAATCCTCAAATTTGGTGAGGAAAAATTTGAAGGAGCTGCGAGGGCGGAGACAAACGACCCGTGATGGCCACAGCTGCGTTGCCAATAATACCCACAATATCAGGAGAAGAGCTCTCTCTTCGCTCTGATGCCGACTTCCACGTCATAAACCCCATTTCACGTAGCTAATCCCCCCTTCAAACCCGGTTTCTAAAGATCGTATGCAGCGACCAGAGAACTCGCTCTTGAACCTGTCGGCCCACATTTCCTTGCCCACGCCCGGCGGAAACGACATAATCGTACATTCAGTGAGGACGAGAAACACCAAGCCGAAATCCATGCTCTCTCTCTCGTGGACCAATCCGGCGATGTCTCCGAAGACTCTGAACCTGAGGATCCAGAAATGCTCACCCGCGATCCGAAGGAATGGAAGGTAGAAAATTCACAGTTCCCCGCACTTTTGGGCAATGCTAATTTTGGCATTAGGAACAAGACCATTACGCTGTTCTTGGATTATCAAAGTATCGATATCAAGCTACGGAAGAGCAGATTAAAAAAGCGCATCGCAAGAAGGCGCTTAAACACCATCCGGACAAAAAGGCAGGTTCAACAGGTGATGAAAATGATGACTCCTTCTTTAAATGCATCCAAAAAGGTACCTTACCTCATCAAGCTGACCGTCTAATTTCGCGATTAGCCTTCGAAATTCTATCTGACCCCATAAAACGAAGACAATTCGATTCGGTTGATGAAGGGGCTGACATCGAACCCCCCTCCAAAAAGGCCAAAGGTAACTTTTTCAAACTATGGACCCCCTTCTTCGAATCCGAAGCCCGTTTCTCAAACCGTCAACCCGTCCCTTCCCTCGGCTCCCTCTCCTCCACCAAGACCGAAGTCGAAGCCTTCTACAACTTTTGGTTCACATTCGACTCCTGGCGATCCTTCGAGTATCTCGACAAAGACCCTCCTGATGAGGGCGATAATCGGGATAACAAGCGTTGGCAAGAAAAGAAGAACAAAGCGGAACGAGCGAAGCGGAAGAAGGAGGATACGGCACGATTGAGACGGGCGGTGGAGGATGCGTTGGCCGTTGATCCCCGAATGAAACTGTTCAAGGAGCAGGAGAAGAAGGAAAAAGAGAGGAAGAAATGGGAAAAGGAGGCTGGGGCAAGGAAGGCCGCGGAAGAGGCTCGGCTACGTGAGGAAGAGGAGAAGAAGCGCAAAGAGGAAGAGGAAGCGAGAGAACGTGCTGCCAAAGAGGACAATAAAAAGTCCAAGGAAGCGGTCAAGAATCGGATCAAAAAGGAAAAGAGGATTATCAAGGGATCCGTCAAGGATGTGAATTATTTCGTTGCAACGGGGACGGCGTCGGCGGAACAGATTGATCGAGTATTGCATGATGTTGAAGTTATAATTGAGCGTTTGAAGGGAGAAAAATTGACGGGTCTTGCTGCGAAATTGGATGGGAAAAAGAAGGGTGAGGATGTTCGTGCCGTTTTTGAAGAGGTTATTTTGGGCGGGGACGTCAAGACCTCTGAGATGAAGTTTTTGGGGAAGCAAGTCAATGGCGTATGAATGGATTTAAAATTACCGCCTTTCTTCCATACCTAGTGTTCTTGCGTTGCCGATGTTTTGGATAGAATCCTATTTATACTTTATAATTTTGAGCCAGTCTTGAATGAAAATGCGTTGCGATTTGTAGCGGAAACGGTGCTAAGCCGTTCTCGACTCATGATTGGCTCAACTGTTTGGTTCATTTCACAACACATAAATCCGGGATCTCCGCCTCTTCTTCGCTTCACACAAAAACTCATTCCGACGACCGTCGCAACTCCCAGGATTAATCCAAACCCATCAACGCATCAAGTCTTCAACGGCTTTCGCCCACGTCGCAACCTCAATAACAGCACACGAGTAAACAAATCATGGCAGACCCGTCCATCGACCCTGCCCTCGCCCCAGACGCCGCTGCCCACCTGCACCCCTCCCGCGGCGTCCCCTCAAACGATATATTCAACGCCTTCGACGCCCACCCCGACCCATCGACCTACCAACTCACCGCAGCAGCAGCCCTCGAACAGACGACCGGCACAGCCGACGCCGAAGACGAGGCCAACTCGAAAGAAGACGACGCCACCCGAAGAGGCTCCAAATCCACGAAACGCACGGGGCCACTAATCCGTAAGCGCTCGGGCTGGAATTCCTTCTACAAAGAACAGTTTGCCATCTACCACGCCAACAACCCACCCGCGACAAAACAGAATGCACGGGAGCGAAAGGGATTCTCAGCCTATGCGGCTGCGCAGTGGAAATTGCTTCCCCCCGCGGAAAAGGAGGCATATGTTCGTCGGGCAAGCGAAGATGATGCCCTTGCCGTGTCTCGCCCTGTCGAAAAGTTAAGGCGCAAGCGGGCCGGATTGTTGGATACGTTGGGTCGCATTGTTGCGGAACTGGAGACGGAGTTTGGCGTTGAAAGTTTGGTTTTCTGGTCCGAGAGGGATTTACCTACTGTCCAATCGGATGGGACGATGCCTCCTATTAATGAAGGAGAAGCGTTTGGGATTGTCGGTTCAACGGTCGGCGTTCAGTACATTGAAGTCCTTTCGAACGCACAACTTGGCCCTCATCACTTCACCGCCTTCATCCAGCATAATCAATCCCCCGGGGCCGAAAACACAAATCTCATTATTGGAAGAAAACGTCAATCTCTTGACCTTGATGAACCCACTGGTTTTGCCGCGGAGGATGCCGACACCACACATCTGCGGAAGAAGGCCAAGTCGAATATTTCAAGGGACTACCACGACGCTGAATTCCGACGACTCCTTTTGGGTCTGCTGAATGCTGAACTCCCGGCACAAGCACAAAAGACACGTCTCCCACGGGGCTTCTTCGGGCCCTATTTAGAGAAACATGGAATGGAATTGGTGGGCCTTCCCGAGAAGCCTGTGGAGATTGGCGAGGGTGGTAAAATTGGCGGGTGGAGTGCTGACGCACTCAGGAGGAATTTGGAAGCTGTGAGGAGTGGCCGAGTTTTCCTTCGTCGGGCCGGTCATGTTGGTGGCGGTGCAGAGAGTACACTTGCGATAAAAACAGATCCTGTAGAGCAACCTGTTGAGGAGGAACCTTCTGAGGCCCCGGAAACACAGGGGAATGTTGGTGCCGAGGAGGAGGCGGTGAGGATTTTGGCACACGGAGCGGGGACCCGTCGTGCAAAGAAGTCTGCCAAGAGTTAAACTCACATGGCGTAAACTCTCATATCTGGCTGGACGGTTCTATGGAAGGGTCGTGTTTCACTGTATTTTAAAGACGTAGAGGGATGTTTTTCACCGTCTCGGCTGCCTGCCTTCGTTGTCAATATCACATTTTAATTTCATGTCCTGATCCCGAGACACCGTTATGACTTTCCGCAAGTGCTTTGGGGCGTGCTCCAAAGTTGAAACAGGATGCCGAAGGTCGTAAGTGTTGAGTCCGCCTGGTATACCATTTACATTGCAATGTATGGTGTGAGCGAATATACCACAATGCCAAGGTGATATTTAGGAGATCCGGTCTGATACCCATTCCAATACGCCAGCGACCTCTCGCGATTCAATGCTGCCCTTTGTCCATTCAACCATAACAGCATCCTCTTCAAGCTCGCTAAAATTAAATTCTGGACCTCCAAGTGTTGGCCGCTCCTCGTCATCATCCAGTCCATCATCTCTCGTCTTCTTTAAAGTTGAGATTTCCTCCTCCAACAGTTCTCGCACTTTGTGAACTGGCAGCGCGGTGAACAGGTCGCTTTTATTCGCAACAAAAAGGACATGGATGGGTCGTGGGAGAGCTAGAAGTGTAGAATACACGCTGTTCGCCACGCTATTCAAGTCTTGCTTGATGGTTGCTGCGTCAAGCAGGACAGTGACGCCACGTGGGGGAGTGGTTGCAAGGGATTGTCGAAGGAGGTGAGCGAGTCGGGGATGTCCCGGACAATCGATGATTGTTACCGGCTTTTTGAGGGAGGCATGCGTTAATAGACACGAGTTGATGCTCATGGATGTCTGTGTAGGGACTGTTCTGCCATATTTTAACTTTGAGGACATGTCAGAGCGCTTATTCACTAAATTGAGGATATGACGTACGAAGGTCCAGAGGGCTGTTTTGCCAGATCCACTTGGGCCGACGAGATAGATTGCATTGCCAGAAGCTTTTCCGGACCAAAAGAAGAGAAAATATGTTGAAACCGCAATAAGCAGCAGCGTTAGAGCGAGACTCGTGAGGAGCAGCGTCGTGTCCATGGTGATGGAGGAGGGGGCCGTGGTCGCAGTGCTCATCGTCCGCAATCCCTGAAGATCATCGGTGCTGTGACTTATGTAACTGGGACGACCACAACCACTTTGCTAACCGCGCATCAACAGGCCGGACACCTCTCCTGCGCACAAAGGGATGACGCGATGACAACCCCTCCTCTGCCGTGAACACACCACGTGCAAATAATCCGTTTCTTCACGGCCATGGGCGCCCCGTCGCGCCGCCCTGCGAACTGGGCGTTGTACCCCGATTCAGAGCGCTTACGGCGACTCGCTCAGAAACTAGACGAGAAACAGCTGTGGCCCGGCTACCTCTCTGAGCACGAACACGCAATATTCCACAAGGCACTTCGGAGTCGAGACACCTGGAATGCTTTTCTCGCTGGCCAGGGCGAGCCCCTCGATCCCCTTCAAAAGACTCAGGAGAGTGGCGAGGAGAATACATCGGAAAAGGCGACTGATCCAGTGACGACAGCGTTCAGAGTTCGGGCGATGTTGTTTGAATTCTCGATACGAAAATTCTTTCCTCATGGTTCGAAGGAGGATCCTATGGACTTTGACCTGGATGAAGGTTTACCCGAAACGAGCGAGCCGCAAGTGTCCAAGCCGGTGGTCAAGACTCGAGAGATTGAAGAAGACGATTATGATGACGACGAAGATGAACGGCCTTCGTCTACGACACTTCAAGCTCCCGACTCATCAAATCAAGACGCTAATTCTTCCATGGATAGTATCGGTAAAAGACAGAGATTAATTTGAACTAACGAGCGCAGATGACACCACAGCCCTTCCTCAGATAAAATCCTTCCCATATGACACGTACTACCACACCTTCGAACACGACCGAATAGCAATGCTCGAACTTCAGACCGTCGAGGTACACATTCGATCCTTGTACCAGCTAACACTTCTCTTGAAGGAACTAAACCGTCAAAACAGCACGGAGGGGTCAGCACATGCTACATCCTCCCTTCAAAACGTAAACTTTGGCGCTGCAAATCTCACCATGAAACATCTCTTGTCCATGATCGCCCAACACAGCGACGTTGTCAACCTCAATCACCACGACCTCCGCAAGCTGCTCTCAGACGTCAGGAAGCACCGCTCCAATTCAAAATGGGCGTCAGACGAACTCATCGGCCGAGAAGAATTGTATGAAGCACTGGAGAGTATGTTGAAAAAGATCGTGGCGGACAAGAATTCCTTCCCATTTTTGGCAAAGGTGAGGAGGGTTACTGCACCGGACTATTATAATATTATTCGACGGCCGATGGATCTCGGGACGATGCAGAGGAATTTGAAGACGGGAAATTATTATAAGAGCAAGGCACAGTTCATGGAGGAACTTGATTTGATATGGGACAACTGTTTGACATATAACACTGACACGGTATGCCACCTCTCCTAGTGTGTGTTTTGTGTTGACTGGTAAGAATCATCCTCTGAGACCTATGGCACATGCCATGAGGCATCTATGTGCAACGCTCGCAGAGTTAGTCCCTGATATCACAATTCGTACAAGAGCAGAAGTCGAAGCCGAAGAAGCCGCTGCCGAAGCTGAAGACGATGTCCACAGCGACGTGGACGAAAAACCCGTCAAATCCTCTCGAAAAGCAGGCGGTTTCTCGTCCAAAGGCGTCAGTAAAAAGGGCGGCGCGTCAATGATGCGAGGGCCCCTCCACGAGGAATTAGAGAATAAACTCCTTAACGGAGTACGGGAGGGAAGCGTCGCTGGATCTCATGACGGGCGATCAGCAAGCCAAGTCAATGGGTTGTACAGCACACCGCCGCCTGCCGGCACGCCAATAGGCGACATGGACGCTCAATTTGACCCCGCTCAAGTCGCGCAACAGGCACGGGATGAAAAGGGGGATGAGGAAGATGAGGGGGACGTTCTTTCGAGAGAGTGGAATTCTCAGACGCAACAGGCCCGTGCCAAGTATGCCCTGCGGCGGCACAAGTTACTGCGGAAGCCGCTTGGGGAAGATGAAACGGGCCTGATTCGCACGAAAAAGGGCATGTTGAAGTTTAAAGAGTGGGAAGATCGAGTTTACGATGTTGTTCGTTTCGAGGAACCAGCGCCCGAACCAGATCCGGAAGCGGAGGATGAATTACCAAATGAAGAGGAAAATACGGAGGAAGATCAGTTCCTTGCTCAGTATGATCTAGCTTCGGGGATTCTGAATGGGTTTGAAGGGTCGTACGATGACGAGTCAATAAAGGAGCTGTATTCTCGAGAACCCCTTCCAGAGTAATGCCCGCGTTTTATTGTGCTGACGAAAGATTATCTGCCACGGACGTGCGGGTTCGGCCGCCACAAGGATTAATGGATACCATGCGAGAAAATGCTCGAAAGCTGGGAGAGATACGGAAGATATGTAACAAGGTCGCTGTGATCAGGACTCTGAGCCAGCAACCTGCAGGAGTAATTCCGTATTTGCACATCTCTAATTTTAGATATATCAACCTCCCGCACCTCCCGCAAAGCACCCCGAACTCGATGAATTCGCGTGGGGTGGTGCGATCGAAGATCATGAGCCCGTCTTCCCAGCGTCATCAGAAATGACCGGCGAAGTTGCAGAGTATGTAATGGAACAGACTGTCGCCAAGATTTTGTATCACTCTGGCTTTGAAGGTACGCTAATCATCATCTCGTCACTCACCATAGATTTCCAACCTTTTGCGTTCGACGTTATTACAAACATTGCCATTGAATATATGCAGGACCTAGGGCGAACGCTGACAATGTACCAGAACAACACGGATCAACGGAAGAAATTCACTGAAGAGGTGGGTATCCTATCCTTGACGACTCACTTACAACAGGGAATAATTCTGCACATGTTGGATCTCAATGGCGTTCATAATCTAGAACAACTGGAAATGTACATCAAAGACGACATTGAGCGATACGGGACAAAACTAGAAGATTGCCATCGTCGTCTCAAGCGCTTCCTAACAGAACTTCTGGTAACGCAACTTGCTACGATCAAGCTGACACGGAATGCAGCGCCCGGCACTCCAAGAAGGCCAGGACAGCACAAGTCTCTTTGAAGACCAAAACGAGAGTTTTATCAGCGGTGACTTTTACGATGAACTAGGCGAGGACTTTTTCGGTTTCAGAGAATTAGGTCTCGACAAAGAATTCGACATGATCTCCCTATCGGTAGTCCCCGTTCTTAGGAAAAGTGTAATGGCTAGGTCCCCCTTCGCCTTCTTCAAGGCCGAATGCGCGCCGCGATCAATCCCGTCGGCGGTGAAGGCGGCCCGGCAGCCCAAACAGAACATCCCGAACCCCCTCCCTGGGACCCTGTCAGCGCCGACTCAATCGACGCCGAAATCGGTCTCATCCGCAACTTTCTCCGCACCAAACTCACTTCTTCCGAAGGCCCTTATCTCACCGAGGACGAGAACCTACCCCTCAAACAACGCCCCGCCAAACCTCGTCTTCCCCCCACGGGGAAAATTAGTACGCCGCGCAAGCGCAAGGAGGCCCCGGGTCCACAGGGGTCTGCAAAGAAGAAAAAAAAGGGAGCCGTGGTTGCTGTTGTCAAGCCGGAAGTGGTGCAGAATCCTACCCCGCCGAGGGAGGAGGATGGGTCAGATAACGAGTCTTTATTTGCTGATGGGCCGGAGTGATTTGGTTTAAGTTGGACCTTGGGTACTATATCTTGCTGCTAGAGGGAATGATTATCACACTGTCAGAATTCTGCCGGGGAAGTCATCATCTGTATATACATTTCTGCCTGATATTGTTCAATTATGAATGGAAGGTCATAATCATATACGAGTGGTCTTTCTCGTGCCCGAATTGCGAGCCGGTAGGTCCACGGCTCTCCGTCTGTTGTTCGCATTAGCCTTTAATTCGCTACCGAATCATTTCGTATCCACTGCCATGAGGTCGCCGATGCTCACGAGGTGCATGCGGGAAGTTTATTTCTCGATCGGGGAACCATGGCCAAACTTGTTCGACATTTCCATATTTGACGTTGGCAGCCCACGCGTTCTCGTATTCATCGGAGATAAGAAAGAGTAACAATGCACGTTCCATGCCATTATTGCCTTCATGCAACTGTAGTACGAAGGAGTCCGCACCTTCACGCATGCGTAGATAAAAGGTTCTCCAATCATCGCGGTCAGATAGGAATTTAGGTATTGAATACCACATTTAGATATCACACGACCTTTATTCAATTGCGCATTCCAGACCACAGTTTGCCCCCAGTATGCAGTTATGCTTGATTATCGGTTTCTGGCTTGTAATACTTCTCTCATTTTGGAGCTGGCGAAGTCCATCAGAATGGGTACAGGTGGACAGTTATCATGTTCCCGTTCATCGTCAGTAATTGGAAGACTTTCTCCAGCTTATCTTAATCTGTCTAGTCTCCTTCAGTTATTTACGATTCCCTTTCTCCAGTTTAAATTGTAAAATTGGCGATATTTCACCGGCGTCGTCTGCGCTGTTTGTCGTCTGTTCCAGATCAATTTCGGGATAGAGGCGCCGGTTCTCCGATCGGGTCGTTTACCTGCCTTAATTGAGCGGGGGTCCACGGTGTGTGACTGGCCAGCATTAGCCAACCAATCGTATCGCGTCTATTACCGGGGCCATCTGCTTTTCCTCGACGGATACAAAAGGGCCAATCCATCCACGTTCCATTTCCACGGACACACAAACAAACACTTCACTTTCTTCCCTATCGCACGTTCAATTAGCGCCCGTTTTCTCCATCGTCGTCGCTTTCTACCACGTGCTTCAACGTTTCATTCCTTGATTCACTCGAGTATTTCTCGCTGTCGCCACGACGGAGCAAGATGCCGAGCGTTGCCGAAACAGCACCTACGGAGGAACAAATTCGCGACAAGGAATTCGCAAAGGCCCTCCATGGCGCCCAAGCTACCGATACAACGGGCTACATGGCCATTCTGAAGAAGAACTCGGCGGCCCAGAAACAAGCTGCCTCCACGTATTTCCAATTCTGGGACAGGGCGGCATCCAATGACACGGACGACGATGTCAAGGCACGATCTGAAAAGTATACAGACCTGGTCAATGCTTATTATAACCTTGCCACGGATCTGTATGAGTATGGCTGGGCCGAGAGTTTTCACTTTTGTCGATTCTATAAAGGGGAGGGGTTTCATCAGGTCAGCGTCTTTGTTTGCTTGGCACGCTAATGGAAGGCCCTTGCGCGACACGAACATTATATGGCGATGAAGTTGGGCATTAAGCCTGGCGAGGTTGTTTTGGACGTTGGATGTGGTGTTGGAGGACCTGCTCGTGAAATTGCCACCTTCACAGACGCAAACGTTGTTGGCCTCAATAATAATGACTACCAGTATCACACCCCACCTGCTGAGGATAACGGACCGGAGCTGATGAGCAGGATCGAGCGAGCCACCTGCTACACTGCCAAACGCGGTCTGTCGGCCAACGTAACTTTTGTCAAGGGGGATTTCATGAAAATGCCCTTCGCCGACAATGCATTTGATCGTATCTACTCGATCGAGGCAACCTGCCACGCGCCTTCCCTTAAGGGTGTCTACTCAGAAATCTTCCGCGTTCTCAAACCCGGCGGAACCTACGCCACCTACGAATGGCTCCTCAACGACAGCTACGACCCCAAAAACCCTCGGCACAAGCAAATCTCTTACGACATCGAAGCTGGTGACGGCATCCCCGCCATGGTCAAGAAGGAGGTCGCCCGTAAGGCCTTTGCCGACGTTGGCTTTGAAATCATCCATGACGAGGATCTCGCAGACCGCGGCGACGAGATCCCTTGGTACTACCCTTTGGCTGGGGAATTGAAGTATGTTCGCAGCATTGCGGATTTCGTCAAGGTTGGATTGATGACGCGCCCAATGCGATATATTTCTCATGGTTTCTTGGGTGTTCTGGCGTTTTTTAGGCTGGCGCCGCCCGATGCGAATAAGACTGCCGATGCGCTTGGTGTCGCTGCCGATGCGCTCGTCGCTGGAGGAAGGGCAAACCTGTTCACACCGATGCAGCTTTATGTTGCGCGGAAACCTGAACAATAAAGTGATGCATTCTAACGGAGAGAAGTCGCTTTCTCGGGGGATCACAGTGAATGTTATCCTCTCTATTGACGATTGGACGAGTTGATCAGTCACTTGCTGTACGAGTCTTTTCTTAGATGAACATATATCGACGTACTAATATCAAACCTATTTAATTGCATTCTGGGTGTCGCTTCGAATAAGCATGCGAACGTCGTCCGGGCGTTTTCCTTCACACATTCCACCGAGCAGCGACTGACCTTTGGTCTTCTCGAGTTCAGGCAATAGCAATTCTGAGATTGCGGCTCCATTCGATAGCCCAGCGGGCGGTTGCGCCAACTCAGTTTCAGATGCCAATCCAAAGATCGTTTTTGCCAGGGCCAGCAGGAATTCGTTCGGGATATTGAAACGCTCTCGGCCGAGGCGAACGTAGCCGATAGCACCAATAAGAGAGCCAACTTTAATTTTAGGGAGCCCGGCTGCGGGGAGGCGCAGGCACATGGCGCATACAAATAAATGACTTGGGCTACGCGCTCCCCCCCTCGCATATCTTCTTGCGTGAAACCGCGGTTTACAAGTTACCCCGCTGTAATCACCTGGCATAAGCCCCAATGGCGACAGAATTGGCTTGCCTGGGTAATTCTCGTTACAGCGGGACTCTGGATAATTGCCACTGTCCTCTACGCCTTGCGGACTGATGGCCTGCATCAATTCATCCCCGTATCGCATAGCCCTACAGTCACTGTAAGGATATTACGAGTGTTGTCGGAAGACATTGCGATTCTACTTGTTGCATTGATCAACGCGACTTTGGATGCCGTGTTGTGGGCTGCGGCGAGTGCCAAGGCTGGGGTTAGCATGTCCACGATTCTCAGCTTGTCACGGAGCACCGAGCTTTTTGGATTATTTGAATTACTTTTCCTGTGGAGGAAGCCCAAGTACGGCCGGGATTTCCATATCCTTGTTTCGATCGTCCGGTAATAATGTCACGAGGAGTGCATACGAGGGCTAACGCGTTGCAGACTTTCACTGTACATTTTGATTCCTATCGTGGGGATCATCATTCTGAGTAACCGGACAATTCGCATAATCGAGAGTTAATGAGATGCAGGTACCGTCGAATATACAACAGTTTATGTCGTTCCTGATACGCTCAATGTCACCGCTGGCATCAGCTCCTCTAACGCTTCCATGGCCTTACTCTGGATACCTTCTTATTTAGCTTATCAGTTTTCGGTAGAGAGTTACGACCTCTTCTTCGACGTGCCACTTTTATGGCTGATCCCCAATAAATGCTCCCAAAATCTGTCTTGCTGCAATAATAGCTTGTTCTACAGGATTATTTTTCGCACCAACCCCGCCATCCAAATATGTGACTGGAGCCGCCGATGACGAGAACTTTGATAGTGACCGGTTCGAAAACTGAAGGAGCTGCTGATGTAGCAAGGGCAGCTTCAACAACCGTACAGTCTGCTGCTCTCGCATTACCATGCAAATAAGCACGAAATCACGCAATCCCAGGACCTTTAGCGTATTTTGCAATGACGAATGTATTACAACATGCAGTGCTTGGAAACCGGTCCATGGCACCCATGTTACATGCTTGGGAGACGGAGAAGGCAGAGGGAGCTCGTAAATTGGAATAAGATCGAGGGCTCGAGAGGTATTATCAGGAAACCCCATTCGATGTGTTGAACCAACTAAAAACTTTTCTATATTGAAGAAGCTAAAACCTTTTCTATATTGAACAAGCTATTTGCAAAGACCCGGGAACGCTAAATCTATCTCAATTAAGGACCTCCCAACCTTCGTCGATGAGGGGATCAACAATTTGACAGTAGCAATACAGCCGTCCATCATTTGCATATCCTTTTACATCGTTCCAGAGCATAAATCCACATACTTGCCCATTATTGAGATAGGACTCATCCCGCCTAGACCTCCCCTGAACAACGATTGGGGTGCCACACACTCCCTCTCTAATTTTATGTTCACCATTAATCACTTCCGATCGAACTGCGTATATTCCCTGTTCGATTTGAAGGTGCCGATAACGAGGAGAGGGTCCGTAGTACGGCTCGGCGGCGTTAGGTGGACTAACTGGATGCTTCGGACCAGCACGAATACCTGAATAAAACATGCGTTGTCTGCCGGTATACGCCGAATCGATCACGACAAACTGTCCGAAAGTCAACAATGACGAATGGAGAAGCTTCTTGGCCGTAGCGTTGAGGTCCAAGAACTCGTTCGAAAACTCATATTCTGTTTCAGCGAGACCAATGTCCTCACCAACACATCTTTCCCACAGACCAACTTTCTCTCCAGCATGATAAATGATTTTATCGGAATCTTCCCACCCATGACTAGCCACCGTAAATCTTACTTGATCCTGTCGACTGATCTTCACTCCCGAATTCGAGTACATCCGAACTTCCCTTGATTTCCCATTTTCATCAGAAGTCATGCTCTCCAAGATCCCCGGACGTAGCTTTCCTCCGTTTTCAGGTAGCAAATAATTTGTGGTATCGTATATCCCGTCCTTTCTCGCTGGATTAGGGACGATGGTCCAAGCGTGGCGTTTGAGAAGCAGAGGGCCGTTGTTATATCCGACGTTGAGACTCCCGAATCTCTCTGGGAGATTTTCCAATTTGGAATTGAACGTTGAGATATCCGTCTCCTCTAGTTCGAAGAGCAATTGAAATGGATAGGTGGAGACATGGGTCGCAGATGGGACGTGATTGAAGATGGCCTCCAGGGATGAAATATTGGGGATCCGACACGGTGTCAAATCACGTTCGACTTGATCAGGAAGTTCTGGGGCTTCGCTGGAACCTCGAACCCCGATAAAATTTGCACCAAAAGGATAGGGTGTTCCAATTAAGTGAAAAACAACGACCAAACCCGCAGCAAGGAAGCACTGCTTTGATTCTGGAGGGACTTCATTCCTGCATTCGACGACGCAAAACGGCATAGACACAAATACCGACTCGGCCTGGGGATAACGATGCGTTAGGGCATCAATCAAACCATCCAATTCTTGGCTTCCGATTGGTTTGAAGCAGGAGTTCTGAAGGAGAAATCGATGTCAAGATCACAGTCTTCGATCGTATCCGGAGTCGACTGCGGAACAAACTTGGGAGCGGGAAGCGGATAAGGATCGGATGGTCTGGGTTTCATCTTGATTGCTTACGAGGGGAGAGGCAGATACAAACACGGCGCCGGCGCTGATTTGTTGGCGTCGCAGGAAGAAGAATGATGGCTAGCCTCTGTCCAGTCTCGATTCAAATCATCACATGTTAATTTTTAAGACGATTTTCGAGCCTGGTACAAAACCCGCCAACTCGAATTCGGCAAGCTGGAGCTGAGACGAATAACCTCCAAATTGGTCTCATAGACTTCCCTGAAGCTTGATGAATCTAACCAGTCACGTTTCATTG
>Ga0335081_10008151_pt1 | contig 16796 bp, 10 predicted proteins | sample Lox_Sample_35_FD_206713 | JGI IMG/M metagenome (GOLD analysis project Ga0335081, IMG submission 206713) | Soil microbial communities from Loxahatchee National Wildlife Refuge, Florida, United States - Lox_Sample_3.5 | ecosystem: Environmental > Terrestrial > Soil > Wetlands | place: USA... | reverse complement strand
AGGTGTTTGATGCCTCGGGCCGCCTTATGAGGCAATACTCTGGCAACGTGACCATTCGGAACGGCCGCGCCGCGTACCAGATTCCCTGGGCCTTAAACGACCAGCAGAGCAGTTGGATCTTGCGGGCTCGGGACGTCGTCAGCGGTCATACCGCCGAGATTACACTGAGCCCATCCGGCACGGAGCTTTGACAGCGATGCGGCGCACCCAGTGGCGCGTTACCGGAACTGTCGTCAGCGCCGCTTTGACGCTCTACTTGTCTCAGTACTTTTCGCCTGCCCAGGTCCTGAGCGTGACCACTCGCCTTGTCGAGGTACGCGTCATTGCGCAAAACAAGCAGGGTGAGCCGGTCGCCGATCTGACCCGGGATGACTTCACGCTCCTCGACGAAGGCCATCCCCAGCGAATCTCGTTCTTCCGTATCGAAGCGTCCCAGAAAGCTCCAATCACGGCCCCCCACCTTCCACCGGATGTCTTCTCCAACCGCGTCGAAGCGCTTTCGACAGGAGCTACTGCGATCCTGTTCGATGGCCTCAACACGAAGTTCGCCGATCAGGCTTACGCCCGGCAACAGATCCTGAAATTCCTGCTTCGGCTGAACGGACAGGAGCGTGTCGCTTTGTACGTGATGGGCCGCGGGCCGCGCGTTTTGCAGGATTTCACATCGGACTCGACCGCCCTGGTGAACGCCATGGCGTCTTACAAGGGCGGGACATCGGCGTCGCTCGAAGCACCACTGTACGATCCTGCCGTGACTGGTGCGGCTCATTGGGAGTCGTGGCTTGGCGAGTTGTCGTTCGGCCTTTACGATTATTATGGCGACGATCGCGCTTTCCGCACCATCCGCGCTTTGATCGCCATCGCCAATCACCTGGAACCGTTGCCGGGACGCAAAAACCTGATCTGGGTGTCGGGCAGCTTTCCTATCTCGCTCGGTTGGAGCTCTTTTCCCGCAGCAAGGAAAGTAGCCGTGGGGGATAGAGAGGCTTGGCCGGAGTTTGAGCGTGCCGCGCGCGCCTTGAACAGGGCCAACCTGGCCATCTACCCGGTGGACGCGCGCGGCCTGATGGCGGCACAGAACTACGTGGGATCCATCACCAGGCCGGAACTGCGCAATCCCGATACGTCGGAGTTTGCCAACATGCAAATGCTGGCCGAGCGCACCGGCGGACGCGCATTCTACAACAATAATGACCTGACGGCGGCGTTGCGGCGCGCTGCTGACGACTCCCGCTTGGTGTACGTCCTTGGCTACTACCCGGCACACAAGGACTGGAAAGGAAGATTCCACAGGATCACGGTCCAGCTCAAGCGCCTGGACGTAGAGCTGAACTACCGGCACGGCTATTTCGCACAGCCCGATGAGCCGACCGAGTCCTGGTATCGCGAGCGAGCGCTCGACACAGCCCTGTGGAGCCCGGTCGACGCCGCCGCTTTGGGATTGACCGTCGCCGTCCGGTCTGCCGCCGCCGGCGGACTCGACTTAGCGCTGCAACTGGGACCACGCGACATCGCTCTCCAACATAAGCAGGACAAATGGGAATGCCACCTGGATATCTGGCTGGTGCAACTGGACAACAAAGAGCACCAGCTCAAGACTGACGCGCGAACCAACAACCTGGCGTTGGATGAGGCGACTTACGAACGCGTGATGCAGGCGAACGGGCTGATGGTGCTCGAGCACGTCAATCCTTCCGCTGAGGCCCTGCTATTGCGCATCCTTGTCCGCGATGTCGCGTCGGGAGCGCTGGGCTCGCTTACCGTGCCATTGCGGCGGCTCACGCAAAAGTAAAGCTCCTGATATTCTGGACATGAGTGTCGGATATGATCCGCACCTGTACCCTTGGCGCAGTCTGTGTGGCTGTCGCATCCTCGCTTTCATCGGCGTGGGGGCAGCAGGCAGAGGTCGCAGCGTGCAATTTACTCCGCAGCATTGAGCTGCAACAGAGCGGGCGCGACGCGGTGGAGAGAAAGCAGTATGCTGCTGCCGCGAGTGCGTTTCAACAAGCTTTCGACACATGTCCCACGCAACATACGGCGCTGCTCGCCCTCGCCGAGGCCAATGCTCATCGGCGTGAGCTCCCGCTGGCCATCGAAGAAGCGCAGCACTTTCTCCTGCTAGAGCCAGATTCCGTGCCGGGCCGGCTGGTGCTGGCCAACGCTTGCTTCATGGCACAGCGGCTGCCGGAAGCGCTGGAACAGGCCGAAGCGGTTCTGAAGAAGGAGCCGGCTCAGCCGACGGCGCTCAAGCTCAAGGGGAACGTTGAGTATTTTTCCGGAAACATCGACAACGCCCTCAACGCGTTCGTGCTGCTGCTCGATCGCTATCCGCAGGATGCTGAAGCGGCCTACATGCTCGGCCGTATCTACTATCAGGAAGGCCGCATCGATTACGCCATCGGCCAGTTTCAGCGGGTGTTGAAGATCGACCCGGCATCGTATAAGGCCTACGATAATCTCGGATTGTGCTATCAGGCCAACGGCGATACGGAAACCGCGATTCGTTACTTTCTGACATCCATCAAACTCGTCGAGAAAGACCACCCCGATTACGACTGGGCCTACGCCAACCTGGCGGACCTGCTCGTGGAAAAAGGCGACGCGGAACGAGCTTTCGCCGCGGCATCAAAGGCAGCCGACCGCAATCCGCTATCGGCGCGGAATTTCTATCTCGGCGCCAAGGCTCTTTGGAAGCTGGGCAAGACCGATCTATGCCTCAACTGGCTCCAGCGCTCGGTCTCGCTCGACCCGAACTATCCGGAACCGCAATATCTGCTCGCTCGGGTCTACACCCAATTGGGCCGGGACGCGCAGGCCAAAGCAGCGCTGGAAAAATTCCGCGCGCTAAAGGCGAGCGCGCCGCAGCATCGGAAGTAGTGATTCTTGAGCGGCCTGCAACCTGTACATTCAGATCTAGTGCGGGTGGCATCGAGGTCGTCGGGAGATTGCGAAACGACGTTGCAGGAGCACCGCATCGCGCCGCGCTCGCTTGGGCAATTCCCTCGAACACTCAAAGGAACACTAGAATAGTCGTCAGGAGATCTACCCATGGATCGTCGCGAGTTTCTAGCCGCAGCCACCGCTTTGACGGCCAGCGCTGCAAGGGGATCGGCAGATTCACTACCGCGCCGTACTTATAGGGATGGAATCGAGCTCTCGATCATCGCTTTCGGTGGCATCGTGGTTTGCGGTCTTTCGCAAGATGAGGCATCACACCGCGTCGCGGTGGCATACGACCGAGGTGTGAACTACTTCGATTGTGCTCCCTCCTACTTCGACGGCGAGGCTGAGATGAAGCTCGGAGAAGCCCTGCGGCCGTATCGCGCAAAGGTCTTCCTCGCGGAGAAGACCACACGCCGCGATGCCAAAGGTGCGCGCGAGGAACTGGAGCGCACGTTGCAGCGCTTTCACACCGATCATGTCGACCTGTATCAATTCCACGCCGTGGCATCGATGGATGATGTGGACAAGATTCTGGCACCGGGTGGAGCCGCCGAGACATTTTTTGCCGCGCGCAAGGAAGGCAAGGCTCGGCATCTCGGTTTTTCCGCCCATAATGCATCCGCCGCTTTGCGGCTGATGGACGCGCTGGAACTTGACAGCGTGTTGTTTCCGGTGAATGTCAATGCATGGGAGAACGGCGGGTTCGGTCCGCAGATCCTGGCCCAAGCGAAGTCAAAGGGGATGGCGCGCATGGCTTTGAAAGCCCTGGCGTTCGGCAAATGGCCCGCGGGCGTGAAGGAGAGCGATCGCAAGTACCCGAAATGCTGGTATCAGCCGATCGACGACCGCGAGATGGCTCGACAGGCACTGCGATTCACACTGAATCAGGAAATTACGGCAGCGGTTCCTCCTGGCGACGAACGCATCTTCGATCTGGTGCTGGAACTGGCCTCCGCGCCGCTACCCAAGCTGAGCGACACCGAGCTGACGGCCCTCAAGGCCAAGGTCTCTTCTTTGGAGCCGGTCTTCCAGGTGTAGCTACTGACGGCCAGTCACTACGGTTCGTTCGGCTCCGAACTTTAACTCGTTCGGCCTGTCAGGGGACAATCGTGCTATTCCTCACAGGATCGTGGGAGCCTGAATCCCCCTTTGTGGGTGGTTTCTCGCAGTGGCCCTCGATTGCGGAGGATCCAACGTTCTTTTGACTTGACCGGCCTCGGTCTTCAGCCAATAATTTTTTTAGACAGACCCGCCAGGATTCGCCGGCAGCTTCGTTGGTACTTGCCGCGGCAGAAGGCGGAATATTGTTCCAGTGTTTTCGGAGGGTGGTGGTAGTGTGCCGAACGAGGGCGCTACCGTGGTGCGTCGCAGTTTAACCGGTTCGCAACTGGCGGAAGCCGTCGCCGAAAGTGGAGAGCAGATGTCAGATCAGACGAGAACTGAAGTACTTGTGGAGATGGAAGAGGAAATCGCACAGCGTCTGCAGGCCGAGCGTGCACGGCTGAGGCGCGATGCCGGATTGGTGCAGTTAAGGCCATTTCAACGTCCGGTGGAGAGGGCGTTCACAGCCGAGGAACGCGACAAGGTCACAATCCTGTTTGGCGGGCTGACGTGGAAGCATGAAGCCTTGATCCGCGCCGTGTTCCAGGGGTGCGGTTATAAGTGCGAAATCGTACCTTGCCCGGATGTTCCGGCATTCCAGATCGGGAAGGAATACGGGAACAACGGCCAGTGTAATCCTACATATTTCACGGTCGGCAATCTCGTGCAGTACCTACAAAAACTCGAAGCCCAGGGCATGCCCCGGCACGACATCATCAACAACTACGTCTTCTTCACGGCGGGATCCTGTGGCCCGTGCCGGTTTGGCATGTACGAGGCGGAATACCGCTACGCGCTGCAAAACGCCGGGTTCGATGGCTTTCGCGTGCTTCTGTTCCAACAGCAGGAGGGGATTAAGGCGGCATCCGGCGAACCGGGCTTGAAGTTCACGGTGGATTTCGGCATGGGAATGCTGAACGCGCTCCACCTGGGCGACGCGATGAACGAAATTGCATATCAGATCCGGCCGTACGAGGTGAACCGCGGCGAAACCGACCGCGCGTACAGCCAATCGATGGACCAGTTGGTGCGGCTGCTGCGCGACCGCAAGCCGTTCGAAATTTTGGAATCGGCGCCCGGGTGGGCCAAGGATTATCTCTCGCGTCCGGAGAAGAAGAAGCTCAAGAATACGCTGAACACGTTGGGCAAAATCCGCGAAAACCTTTACGGCGATGTTTTCATGGATACGCTGGAAGAAGTTCGGGACCGTCTGAACCGGGTCGAAGTGGATCGCCTGCGGGTGAAGCCGATTGTTAAGATCACGGGCGAGTTCTGGGCGCAAACTACCGAAGGCGACGGCAATTTCCACATGTTCGAATTCCTGGAGCGCGAAGGCGCGCAGGTGCTGGTGGAGCCGATCGCGACGTGGGTAGCATACCTGCTCAACCAGGCCAAGGCGATTTCGGCGAGAAAGAAAAGCGTCGAAGAACACCATAACCGGTTCCAGTCGTGGGAGGTGCACAAGATCCTGGCGCGCGAGAAGCGCTACGGCAGCAAGTGGCTGATGCTGACGTTCGGCGAAGCCATGTGGGCGCACTTCTACCATCGCGTTATCGATCTGCTGGGTGGAAGCGCGCATCGGTTGGTTTCGCAGAAGGAACTGGCGCGGCTGGCGGAGCCCTTCTACAACCGGTTCGCGCGCGGCGGCGAGGGACACCTCGAAGTTGGCAAGAACGTGTATTACACCGTGCATCACCTCTGCCACATGGTGCTGGCGCTGAAGCCGTTTGGTTGCATGCCATCGTCGCAATCGGACGGCGTGCAATCGGCCGTGATCAACAAGTTCAAGGACATGATTTTCCTGCCCATCGAAACATCGGGTGAAGGCGAAGTCAACGCGCACAGCCGCGTGCAGATGGCCCTTGGCGAAGCGAAGGCGAAAGCCAAGGCTGAATTTGAAGCTGCCCTAAAATCAACGGGCAAACGGCTGGACGATATGAAAGACTACGTTGCCGATCATCCGGAGCTGCGGCGTCCGTTCTACCACGTGCCGCACGTGAAAGGCGTGGCCGGCACGGCGGCGCAGTTTGTTCTGCATGTGAACGATCGCATGAACAGGCGGAACCGTATCTGGCCGGTGCGCGAGGCAATTTCCAGCCGAAGCGCGGCGTAGTTTCGCGGACCGATCGAGGACAGGAGACAATCCATGCACGCGGAACATCATCAGAGCCGTTATATGGTTGGACTCGACGTCGGTTCCACGACGGTGAAGGCCGTTGTGATCGAGCGCGAAACCGACGAGATCGTCTGGCGGGATTACCAGCGGCACGAAACCAAGCAGCCGGAGAAAGTGCTGGAGTTTCTGTGCCGCATGGAAACCGACGTGAATATCTCGCCGCGCGACACGCGGATTTTCATGACGGGTTCGGGCGGCGGGACGCTGGCGGAGTTCATCGGCGCGAAATTCGTGCAGGAAGTGACCGCGGTTTCGCTTGCCGTGGAGAAAATGCACCCGGAAGTTTACTCGGTGATCGAGCTCGGCGGGCAGGACGCCAAGATCATCGTGTTTAAAGAAGACGCCGAAAGCGGGCGCAAGAAGAAAATTCCGTCGATGAACGACAAGTGCGCGGGCGGGACCGGCGCCGTGATCGACAAGATCAATGCCAAGCTGAAGATTCCCGCGGAAGAACTGAGTGCGCAGGGCTATCACGGGATCAAGCTGCACAAGGTAGCGGGCAAGTGCGGCGTATTCGCCGAAACGGACGTCAACGGCTTGCAGAAAGAGGGCACACCGCCGGATGAGTTGATGGCGTCGCTGTTTGACGCAATCGTTCTTCAAAACCTGACGGTGCTGACGCGCGGCCACACGCTGAAGCCACACGTGTTGCTCCTGGGAGGGCCGAACTCTTTCATTAAGGGAATGCGCGAAGCCTGGCAGGCGAACATTCCGAAAATGTGGCGCGACCGCAAGGTGGAGATTCCCGAGGGCGCGAAGCCGGAGGAACTGATCAAGGTCCCGCAGAACGCGCAGTATTTCGCGGCGATCGGAGCGGTCGAATTCGGAAAAGACGAAGACGATTGTGTCGGCTGCTACCGCGGCACCGAACACCTGATCCACTACATGGAGGTGGGGCGCCAGGAAGAGAAGGCCAAATCGGGCTCCAGCGGCCTGGTAAAGACGAAAGACGAACTGGATACGTTTCGCGAGCAGTACAAGCGCAAGAAATTCACGCCGGCGGCATTCCAGTGCGGGAGCACGGTCGCAGGTTTCGTGGGTGTGGATGGTGGATCCACTTCCACAAAAGCCGTGCTGATCGATGAAAAAGGCGACATCCTCTGCAAGGTGTATCAGCTTTCGAACGGCAACCCGATCCAGGACACCATCGACATGTTCGAAGGCCTGCGCAAGCAGGTGGAGGACCAAGGCGCGCATCTGAAGGTAATGGGTGTAGGCACCACGGGCTACGCCAAAGACGTTCTCAAGGATGTTTTGAAAGCCGACGTAGCGCTCGTCGAGACGGTTGCGCACACCGAATCGGCCATGAAGTTCTATGACGATCCGCACGTGATCGTCGACGTTGGCGGCCAGGACATCAAGCTCATCGTGCTCAAGGACGGGCGCGTCAAGGATTTCAAACTCAACACACAGTGCTCGGCGGGCAACGGATACTTTCTGCAATCGACCGCGGAAGGTTTCGGGATGAAGGTAGAACAGTTCGCCGACCTGGCGTTTTCGGCGCAAGCCATGCCGGTGTTCGGTTACGGCTGTGCGGTCTTCATGCAGTCGGACATCGTGAACTTCCAGAGACAGGGATGGCGGGCGGAGGAGATCCTGGCCGGGTTGGCGGCGGTGCTGCCGAAGAACGTGTTTCTCTACGTCGCGAGCATTCCGAATCTGGCGGCGCTCGGCTCGCGCTTCGTCTTGCAAGGCGGGACGCAGAACAACCTTGCGGTGGTGAAGGCTGAGGTGGATTTCATCCGGTCGAGTTTCCGCGCGGCGGGAAAAAAGCCCGAGATCATCGTGCATGAGCACTGCGGAGAATCGGGGGCGATCGGCGCGGGGGTAGAGGCGCTGCGGCTGTGGCGGCACGGCAAGGAGACGACATTCATTGGCCTTGATGCCGTGCGCAACATTCAATACCGCACTACACGTAACGAAGACACGCGCTGTAATTTCTGCAAGAACAATTGCCTGCGCACATTCATCGACATCACCACGGGCGGCTCGGACACGTTCGTGCCTCTGACACGCGTTACCAAGGTCCCTATGCGCGCTGGCGAGCAGCGACTTATCATCGCGACGTGTGAGAAGGGCACGGTCGAGGACGTGAACGCCATGAAGGAAATCAAGGCAGGCCTCGATGAAAAGAAAAATGCTTATCCGAACTTCGTGGATATCGCCGCACACGACGTTTTCCGGCCGCGGAATCCAAAGAGTGTGGCCGACCCAATTCCCACGCGCGGCTGGACCAAGGCAACACGCGAGCGGATCGAGTTGATGAAGAACCGCAAGAATGTCAAGATCGGCATTCCGCGTGTGCTGAACATGTACAGCCATGCGCCGCTGTTTACCGCCTATTTGGAAAGCTTGGGGATTCCTTCGGAAAACATCGTCTTCTCGGATTACACAAGCGGCGATTTGTACCGCGCCGGCTCCAGCCGCGGCGCTATCGATCCCTGTTTCCCGGCGAAGATCGGCATCGCTCACGTCCACAACCTGATCGCCATCAAGGGCGCGCGCAAGCAGTTCAACGTCATTTTCTTCCCGATGTTTGACGTTATGACTTCGCCGCTTTTCAACATCGTGGCGGCGAACGCCTGCCCCACGGTGACGGCAACTCCGGAAACGGTGAAAGCCGCGTATACCAAGGAAACTGATGTCTTCAAAGATCATGGCATCACGTATCTTGACCCGATCGTCAACCTGCAAGATCGCAAGCTTTTCGCGCAGCAGATGTTCGCGGCGTGGAAACCGATTCTCGGGCTATCGGAGGAGGAGAACGACCGGGCCATCGAGTGCGGCTACGCGGCACTGAAGGATTACGAAACCGGTATCCGCAAGCGGGCGCGCGAGGTTCTGGATGAGTTGGAGCGCGAAGACCGCATCGGCATCGTGATGCTCGGGCGCGTCTATCACCACGATCCGGGCTTGAATCACGAAATTCTCGAAGAGTTCCAGAAGCTCGGGTATCCGATCTTCTCGCAGAGCACGCTGCCGCTCGATGAGGATCTGCTGGAGCGGCTGTTCGCCGAGGACGTCCAAAGCGGGCTGATTAAGCATCCGCTCGAGATCCAGGACGTCTGGAAAAACTCGTACTCCTGCAGCACCAACCACAAAGTTTGGGCGGCGAAATTTACGGCGCGGCATCCGAACTTGGTGGCGCTCGAGATGTCGAGCTTCAAATGCGGCCACGACGCTCCGATTTATGGGGTGATCGAAGGCATCATCGAGAAGTCGGGGACTCCGTACTTTTGCTTTAAAGACCTCGACGAGAACAAACCGTCAGGGTCGATCAAGATTCGCGTGGAGACCATTGATTACTTCCTCCGGCGCTACCGCGAGGACGTGATCAAGAAGGCCGCAGCCGCTCGAGATGTAGAAGCTAAGCTGGCCGAGTACGAACGGAAGCTGCGTCAGGAGATGGCGGGAGTTTCGACGGTCAAGGAAGAAGACCGCGAGCTGCAGTTAGTGTAGGTCCGACTACGGATGGCGGGCCTTTCGGATAGGCTCGCCATTCCGCATTTCATCCGTTGCCCGGCGGAGCACCTTGTCGCCTGGTTGCAAGTTGCCGGTCACTTCCACGAGGTCTCCGTCAGTTATGCCTTTTCTGACGTCCACCCATTCGGCCCGGCCGCTCTGATCGCGAATGACGAACGTACGTTCCGTTGTGGTGACGACGCTGGACTTTGGCACGAACAGAGAAGGCCGCAGCCGCCGCACCGGCCACTTCACCGCCGGATACATACCGGGCGCTAGCGACCCGTCACGATTCATCACGTCCAGTTCGACGTTCATGGTGCGCGTCTTCTGATCGAGCGCGTGCGAGACCCGTGCGATGATGCCAGAGTAGGTCCGGTCGGGCCAAGCGGGCACCTGAAATGGAACGCTGGCTCCGTTGACGATACCGCTGACGTTCTCCTCCGGTACAGGCACTACCAGCCGGAGATGGGACACCTGCTGAATCACGAGGAGCACGGCATCGTTTCCTGGACCAACCAAGGCGCCCGGATGCACCAGCCGGTCGGTGACGACGCCTTCGAAGGGCGCGGTGATCTTAAGATAGGCCTGCAAATCCTGAAGGGACTGGACCGCTGCTTCAGCAGCACGGGTCGCCTGCTGGCGCGAATTCAGCAGAGCCCGGGCCGCGTCTCTCTGTTTTTCCGCCAGGACCAACTCATTGCCGGCAATAGCTCCGGGAGTTTGTGCGGCGGTCTTGGTGCGGTCATACGTGCTCTCTGCCGCCGCAAGCTGAGCTTCGGCCTGTACGCGATCTGCATCAGCCGCATGCACTTTCGACTGTGCCTCGGCAATCTGCGCGATCATCTCCGGAGCGCTCAGCTCGGCAAGCAAGTCTCCCTGCTTCACGATGCTTCCACGGTCTACCAGTACGCGATCCACATAGCTGGGGACTTTCGCGTGCAGGGACACGATCTGGAACGGCAGAAACTCGCCCGGCAATTCAACCGTTCGCGATACGGGTTTGGCAACGACGGGGACCAAATCCGATGTTTGGGACCAGCCAGGCGCTGCCCAGGCGAAGATCAGGAAGAGGAGACACTTATTGTGCATCATAGTATCGGCTGGCCGGATCCATCGGATTGAGCGACCGAGAAGTCAGAGATGCCCTTCCTTGCAGGATGGCGTAGATCGACGGGAGGATGGTCAACGTTGCGAAAGTGGATACGAGGAGACCGCCAATGACGGCCCGGCCCAGCGGCGCCGCTTGTGGGCCGCCCTCGCCGAAGCCGATGGCCATCGGGAGCATCCCGAAAATCATGGCCGCGGCAGTCATCAGAATCGCTCGCAGACGGCTGGCGGCACCCTCACGAGCAGCATCCAGAAGCGGCCTGTTCTCGTGCCGGGATCGCTCGGCGAAGGTGATCAGCAGAATGGAGTTCGCAACCGCAATGCCGATCGCCATGATCGCACCCATGAAGGACTGAATATTGAGGGTTGTGCCCGTCGCTTTCAGCATGAGAAGAACTCCGCAAAGCACAGCGGGAACGGTTAGAACGATGGCGAGTGCCAGCCGCACGGACTGGAAATTCGCGGAGAGCAGAAGAAAGATCACCACGACGGACAGCAGCAGTCCGGTCCGCAATCCGGAGATGGTTTGGTCCAGCGGCGGGATCTCGCCCTTCATGACCACCTTGACGGCTCGCGGCGGTGTGCCGGCGCCGGCCAGCGCCTGACTCACCTTTTGCGAGGCTTCTCCCAGCGTGATTCCGTGAATGTTGGCGGTGACGCTGACGATATGCTGGCCGTTAAAGCGTTCGATCAACCCGGGCATGGTCCCGAGCTTCAACGAGGCGACGTCGTCGAGCAGCGGCTCGGTGCGTCCGCTGGGCATGACGGGAAGGCTTCCCACTGCGTCGACGCTTTGAATTCTGTTCGGAGGAAGCTCTACCTGAATCTGGAACGCATTGCCGGAATTGGGATCGCGCCAGTAGTTCGGCTGTGTGAACCGTGAAGATGAGGTTGCGGGCACGACGGAATTGACGACGTCGGCCATGGTGAGCCCGAACTGGCCGGCCCGGTCGCGGTTGATGTTGATGTCGAGCGTGGGGTAGTTGTATTCCTGCGCGAATTGCAGATCCCGGACGAAGCTCAGCTTGGCGAGTTGAGCTCGAATCTTCTGGGCGTATCCATAGTCGTTGGCGAGACTGGGACCCTGCACCGCTACCTCGATGGGCGTTGGCGACCCAAAGCTCATAACCTGCGAGACAATGTCAGCGGCCTCAAAAGAGACTTGGCAATCGGGCAAGTCTCGGCGCAGGTCGTTTCTAATTTGTTCGCGCAGAACTTCGCCCCGCGGAGTATCCGGCCTCACGGCAACCTGAATGATGGCTTCCTGGGGACCGCTGCTGAACAGATGGATCAGGTCGACTGGATAGCTCGATGGAATCAAACCCATGAAGTCGCTGGTCAAGATCACGTTGTCTTTGCCCGCATCCTGTTGGATCACACCGAGGGCGTGGAGAACGATGCGTTCGGTCTCTTCGATGCGTGTGCCCGCAGGTGCGCGCAGCCTAACGCGAATCAGCGGAGCATTCGCATCGGGGAATAATTCGGTTCCCATGCCGGGGACGAGCAGATAGAGGAGTGCCAACGACGTGGCCAGGTACACAAGCGCCATGGGCCAACGGAAACGCAGCACGAGTCCGAGATATTGCTCGTAGAATGAGCGCAGATGTCCGAAGAGTCCCTCGTGCTCTTCGCCGCGATGTGCTTCGCGCATGAGCCACGTGGAGAACACCGGCACCAGGCTGCTGGAAAGCAGATACGACGCAATCATCGCGAAGCCGACAGCCAGCGAAAGGGGCACAAACAGCTGGCGGCTTACGCCAATCATGAAGAACGAAGGAACGAATACCGCGAGAATGCAGATCGTCGAGAGCAGGCGTGCGAGAGCGGTACGGCTGCACGCTTCGACGACGGCGCGCGCGCGGGTGACGCCCGGAAGCATCTGAGTATGAATGTTTTCGATTTCGACAGTCGCCTCATCCACCAGAACCCCGACTGCCAGCGCCAGCCCGCCGAGCGTCATGATGTTGATAGTCTGGCCGGTGGCCCATAACAGGAGCACCGAGCTCAGCAGGGCAAACGGGATGTTCATGATGACAATCAGGGCGCTGCGCCAGTCGCGCAGGAAGATCAGGACCATCAAGCCGGTCAGGCCTGCGCCGAGCAAGCCTTCCGTAATCAGTCCGCGGAGAGAATTGGTGACGAACGGAGACTGGTCAAATTGCAGGCTTACGTCCACATCGTCGGGGACGACCTTCTTGAAGTCTGGAATCGCGGCTTTGACGGCGCGGATCACCGCGAGGGTCGAAGCGTCTGCGCGCTTGGTTACCGGAATGTAAACCGTTCGCTTGCCGTTGACGTGGGCATAGGCAGTGATGATATCGGTACCGTTCTCGATAGTCCCGATGTCTCTGAGGTAAACGGTCGCCCCGGAAACCGGCCGGATGGGCGTGCTGAGCAACTCCGCGAGGTTGCCGCCAAGCGCGGCGTTCGTCCGGGCAATCCGGTTGATCTTCCCCGTCCACATGTTTCCCGAAGGCATTACCAGCGTCGCCCTGCTGACCGCGGAAATCGCCTCCTGCGGCGAGATCCGATACTGCTGGAGCTTGTCAGGATCGAGTGTGATGACAATGGTTCGCTGGTTCCCACCAAATGGGGGCGGGGCAGAGACACCGGGCAGGGTGGCGAACAAGGGCCGCACGCTATTGAGCGCGAAATCCTGCAACTCACCTTGGGTGCGGGTGGTGCTGCTGAAAACCAGTTGACCGACAGCCACGCTGCCCGCGTCGAATCGCGTGATGAATGGGGGCACGGTGCCGGGCGGCATGAATGCCCTGGCGCGGTTTACATAGCCGACCGTCTCTGCCATCGCTTGTGCCATGTCGGTACCCTCATGAAAGACTAGCTTCATGAGCGCGGCGCCTTGAATACTCTTGCTTTCAACGCGGGCGATGCCGGTGATGTACAGGAAATGATACTCGTAATAGTAGGTGAGGTACCCTTCCATCTGGGCAGGGTCCATGCCTCCGTACGGCTGTGCGACGTAGATCGCGGGCTCACCTACCTTGGGGAAAATATCGACAGGCATTCGCTGCACAGCGAGAGCTGCAAACAGAGCGAGAGCGATCAACACCACCACAACGGTGACCGGACGGCTGAGAGCGGCTAAAACGAGACGCATCCATCACCTCCCGAGGAAATCACTGGCTTGCCTCCGCGAGGAACGGCTGAATGTCTCCGGCGGCAGTGGCTACTCCCAGAAGTGCGCGCCAGACGCCGAGCCGGGCCAGAGCATCGTCAATCTCGGCTTGCGTGAGCAGCCGCTGCGCTTCGGCAACCTCATCGATGTTGCCCAAACCGGATTGATAACGCGCGGTCGCTTGATTGCTAGCCGCGCGCGCCGCCGCCACCTCGGCCGGCGTGTTGGCGGCGACGTTTCGAGCACCTTGCACAGTTGCCACAGCGCTATTCCATTGGGCTTTCAAATCTAGAGCGATCTGCTGATAACGGGCGCTCTCGGCGCGCATGTTTGCCGATTGCTCCGCTTCATGTGCCCGTATCGACACGATATCCATGGCGGGAAACGTCACGGTGAAGCCAAGTGCGTAGTCCTGCGTGTTGGGAGCGAGCCCATTCAGGCCACCCAGGATTCGACCGTCGGTTTCGGCGCCAGTGCCGCGCGCATAGGCTGTACCTTGCAGGACGAAGCGAGGGAAGTATGACCGCTCCAGGACCTTGAGTTGTGCCCTTAGCTGCGCCACCACGGCGTTCTGTTCCAAGGCAAGCGGATTTGCGCTGGTGTTCAAAGGAGCCATGGGCTGAGGTGGCGGCAGCCGTAGCAGGCTCGATGCGGCAAGAGTAATCTGGGCTGGCTCCAAGCCGACAAACCGGGAGAGATTGGCGCGCGCAACTTCGACGGCCTGCTGTGCTTCAATAAGCTCGGTCCGCGCAGCCGCTAATTCTGCCTCCGCCCGGGAGGCATCCGCGCCGGGGCGCAACTGTGCGTTAACCAGGGCCATGATGGTCTGTGCCAGTACCTGCGCCCGGTCCACCCCCGCTTGCGCTGCCCTGACCGTCTCCTGCGCCGCGACAACGGTAACATAAGCGTCAGCCGAGGCCACGGCGACATCGTACTCCGTGCGCTTCAGGGTGGCTTCGGTACGCGCGCGCGTGGCGGTAGCGGCGGCAACACTCGCTTTTCTCGCACCGAAATCGAACGGCTCCCAGCTCACCAGTGTGCCGATGGCGCTGCCCCACGCGGTTCCGAAGTTGTTCGTCCCCAGAACAGGACCGGACATGGAGGAAATGATGCCCTGGGGCAACAAGAGGCCGAAAACGTTGTTCCGAGTCGCGCGGTTCGCCTGCGCCAGCCAATCGACACGCGGCAGATAAGCGGTACGGGCGAGTTGTATGCCGGCTGCGGCGGCATTGATCTGCTCCTGGGAGACGCGCACGGAGGGATAGTTGCGTAGGGCGGCCCCCACCGCCTGCGCAATCGTCAGGCCAGCCGATGGTGTCGCCTGTTGCGCGCCGAGCACCACGGCGCCTGCGAGCAGCACGCAGAGAATCCTGGCGGCGCGGTTATGCTCTTTCGGCCCGATCATCATTTCCCTTCGAACAGTTCGCCGATGAACTCGCGGACCTTGATTTTGGCCGCCGCCAGCGCTTTGCGGCCGAGCGGGGTCGCCCGGTAGACCTTGCGAAGCGATTTGCCGTCGCGCCGCTCGCTCCCGTGAATGTATCCTTTCTTCTCCAGCCCGTGGAGCAACGGATAGAGGGTTCCGGGGCTGATTCGATACCCATGCCGCCCCAATTCCTCAAGCATGCCCAAACCAAAGATGGGCCCTTCGACGGCATGGTGCAGGATGTGGAGACGCATGAGTCCCGAGTAGAGATCCCGGTCGACGGCGGCGTCCTCGTAATCTAGTTTCGTCTTCTTCATTCGATTACGACATTCTATAAGCCGCAGGTACCTCTGTCAAACGGATAGGCTCACATATCGGGAATGAAGAATCTGGAGGAAACCGGGGGTTCAACGTGTACCGGTACCTCGTCACAATCCTCTTTACTTTTCCCTTTTCTTCGCCCACAATAGCTTCATGGCACTCACCAAGCGGCAGAAGCAGGCGATGGACTTTATTGCCAGGTTTGTCGAGGAGAACGGGTATAGCCCCAGTTACGAGGAAATCGCGCAGGGACTGAAGCTGGCGTCGTTGGCTACGGTGCACAAGCACATTCTGGCCCTCGAAGCCAAGAATTACTTGAAACGCGGTTTCAACCGCAGCCGGTCACTCGATCTTGGCCCGAAATATGTACAGGAACACCGGCGCCAGCGGGAAATGGAAGTGCCGTTACTCGGCAGAATCGCCGCGGGCAAGCCGGTGGAAGCCGTGGAGCAGCGGGCGACGTTGAGCTTCGCCGATTTCGCGGGCCACCGCGACACCTATGCGCTCGAAGTGCGCGGCGATTCGATGATCGAAGACCACATCTGCGACGGCGACATGATTCTGGTGGAGCGCACCACAGAAGTGCGGGATGGCGAGATCGTAGTGGCGCTGGTTTCCGGAGCGGAAACCACTCTCAAGCGCATCTATCGTGAGCCGGGCGGCCGCATTCGCTTGCAGCCCGCGAACGCAACGCTACAACCGATCTATGCGCAGGCTGCTGATGTGCAGATACAGGGGAAGCTTCTCGCAGTTCTACGGAAGTACAAATAACCCTCAGTTCACCGGGCCTTCTGGCTGCGGCGAAAGGTTATGCGGTGGCGCTTGCCGCCAGAGTTTCGCGAATCTCGCGCTCGGCACGCAGCCAGTCTTCTTCCGGCGAGCCACCGATGAAACCACGGGCTTCCCAGTACGAGTACGCGAGGCGCGCGACCGCTTCGCGATCTACAACCATTTCCTGCTGGACAACGGTTTCAGATGCGGTCGAGATTTTTCTGTCCACCGAGGCTTCCGCATGCTTCGTGCGCTGCACTCGGCGTTTTACCGGGCTGGCAGCGGCGGCAGCACCAGTGGGATCAGAGTAAATTGCGTGATGCTTCTTAGGCATTAAACATTCCCCCAAC
>Ga0335081_10008147_pt1 | contig 16802 bp, 14 predicted proteins | sample Lox_Sample_35_FD_206713 | JGI IMG/M metagenome (GOLD analysis project Ga0335081, IMG submission 206713) | Soil microbial communities from Loxahatchee National Wildlife Refuge, Florida, United States - Lox_Sample_3.5 | ecosystem: Environmental > Terrestrial > Soil > Wetlands | place: USA... | reverse complement strand
ATTGCTGTACACCGCATCCACCGCGGCCGAGAGGCGATTTTGCGCCAGTTGGAAATCGCTGTCGGGAGTCAGCGCGAGCCGGACGGTGTGCCAGACATAATCGGTGCCCGGCATCTGCTTGAACCAGGCGGAAGGCTGAAATAGAACGGAGTTCGAAAAAACCACCACGCGGCCGGTGGAGTGCAATTCCGAGCCGCTCCCCAGCAATTCCATCAGGTAGATCCGGACCAGTCCGATGTCGATTACGGTGCCGGTGACGCCCGAGATGGTGACGCGATCGCCGATCCGCACACCGTACCGGCCGATGAGGAAGAAGTAAGCCACCACCGACAAGATCACGTTCTGCAGCGCCACCGCGATTCCGGCGGTGAGCAAGCCGGCATAGGTGGCGAGCGATCCGAATTCGGTTATAAAGCTGAGAACGAAAACCAACGCGATCGCGGACCCGACGACCACCCTACGCATGAGCAGGAACTGGCGCCGGCGGCGCGCATCGCGAATATACCGGAGAGTGGCGCGGCGCCAGAACGCCGAAATCGCCAACACCACCAGGATGGCTGCGATCAGGAGCCCGACGCGCAGCAGCAGGTATCGGACGGTGGTGCTATTTTGCTCGTCGAGCGCCTCCCGCATTTGCAGCAGCGTGCCCCGGGTGGAGCCGAGGACAATATTTTGCTCGCCCAACGGGGTTGTGGCGGCGGCGACCTGCTTGAAGCTGGCGGAAAGGTCCTCGATCTCGCGCTGGCCGGCGGCAAGTTGCGATGGATCTGTGGATGCGGTGGCGCTCGCGAGCATCTCACTCCGGTTGATGTCTTGCCGCAACTCGTTCACCAGGGGCGCGCGAAGCTGACGGGTGCTCTTCACCAGTTCGTCGGTTCGTTTGAGGGCGTCGGTTAACTGCGACCGGGTGTGGGTCAAGCTCATCAATTCGCCGAACAGGCTGAAAATTCCGGCGGACTCGGGATGGAACGGCTGTGCTGGAGCGGGCGCTGCCTTGGCAGCCGCGGGCTGGGTGGACGAAGAGGCTGCCGACGAGGGCGCGTTCGAAGCGGTCTGCGGCGGCGCAGCCTCCGGAACGGATTGCGCCAGTTGATTGATTTCGGCGGTGAGTGCGCCGGCGGGGCCGCTGCCCGACTCCTGCGCACCCGCAAATCGAGTCAGATTCTGCACCGTCGACTGTACTTCTTTAGCGAGGCCGAGTTCCGCCTGGAGCGCGTTGCGCTGGGCGGCAAGCGTGGCGCCGGAGCGGGCGGACGCCTTTTTCAACTGCTCGTCGATATCCTGAATCTGCGCCTGGATGGCGCTCACCCGGTCGGCTGCACGGGCGGCAGCCTGCTGCAGATTCTGGCTCCTCGTCGGCGTTTGCGTGGAGTTCGCGGCGCTGCCGGCCACTGTCTGCCGGGCGAGCAAGCCCGCCTCAACCCGCGCAAAGTCGAATCCTAATCGGACGGCATTTATGGCTTGTTGGCGGATCGTGTCTCTCTGCAAAACGTCGGTCGCGGTGGTCTCGGCAACCGTCGTGACAAAGTGATACCACGCGACCGTCTGTTCCAGATGGTTCACGATATCGTTGGGCCGCGCCGTGACCGGAGGTGCCGGAGCGGCAAGAACCAGGTGGATTGTCGCGAGACAAACGACGAACGTAACGATCGGCCGCGGGCTCATCTCTCTCCACTATATAGAACCGCGCGACGCCTGTTCCGGAACCCGGCTGCAACCGGACGCGACCCGGAAACAGCCCGGCCCGAGCCTGTTCCCGACAGCACGTTTTCCGCTCAGGCGACGCGGCGACCGGCCATGCGACGGCTGTCTATTTGGCAGCGCACTTCGCGAGCGAATGGTCGTTCGACTTATAGCAGTTGCCAGTGTCGTTGAGACTCTTAGCCATCTCGGCTTTATCGGAAACCGTCTTCGTATGGCAGTAGTTGCACGCCTTTTTTTCCTTCTTGGCATAGTCGGCGGTGCCGTATACCGAAGTCGTGCACAACAAGAAACCGCCGATTAAAACGGCCGCAGGCGCGATCAGCTTCAGATGCATCCTCATCCTCCACGGTAATGTCGGGGCCCTATAGGTCCATTATCGTACGAGAGCCTCCTCTTTTCTCATAGGGCTTCCGAATAGGGGCGCCGTTGCGTGGATCACACTGGCGTGGCCGCTGCTCGCATTACAGATGGAGAACAATGCGATGAAAGAGAGGTTCAGTACGATTCTCGTCGCGGCGGTCATGATGCTCGCCTTCGCCGGTTGTTCCCGCCAGAATTCTAATGGGGCGACGGGCAACGCCGATCGGACGCAACCCACGAATGCCGGAGAGGCTTATACGCCTCCAACGGGTTTTGATAGCAGCCACGGAACGGCCGGCAGCACGGCCGGGGCCGCAAGCGGAAGTCTGCAGACGCACGAGCGCGGCGGCGGCTCCGACGGAACGGGCGTCGCTACGCGGCCAGAGGCCGGCGCACCTCTGAACGTGGACCCGAAATATGCGCGCCGGAACGGGGCTACACCCGCGCCTCAGCGCGATCCGTCTGTGCCGGATCCGCAGGGCAAGCAGTAGGCGAGCTAGTCCTCCGACCCGGGGACGCCGAACGCGCCCGCCAAGTCCTGCTGCTTGATCTTCTCGACGTTGAATTTGGCGGCGCGCTCCAACATCGTGTCGAGCACCTTCTCGGCCGGCGGGGGGGTCACCCTTGATCCACCGCAGCGGATTGATGCGCGCTACGACGAACGTTCGCAGGTACGGGCTCTGCAGCCCGCGCTCCTTCAGTTTCGCCACCACTGCCGCGACCTGATCCTCCAGTTCGAGCAACTGCGCCGCCCTCCGCTCATGAACTTTCAGGGTGGCGCGAACCGGTTCCTCTGAAAAATCCTCGACTCGCCGCAAAATCGGGTGATAGGCGCCGCCGGCAAACATGCGCCGCTGCTCGTACGCGATTCCCAGCGTCGCGAGCGACGGATCCTCCAGGTAAAACTCGAAACTCGCCTCCGGCTCCCGCCCGCGCTCCTGGACCAGCCAGCGGTAAATGCGGATGACCTCGGTTGCGCGTTCCTTGAGGTTGTGAGCCTTTTCCGTGTTCAGTGCCAGGATCTGCTGCGCGATTTGCGGTTCCGGAATCACCAGCGCGGTGATCGAACGCGCCCCCAGTCTTCTCATCGCCTCCAGGCGGTGATATCCGTTGGGTGTCCAGAAACCGCCCTCCGGGGCCGGCACCGCGATCACCGGGTCCAGATACCTTCCGATTTTTTGAATCACTTCGGCCAGCCGCTTATGGTGCGTGTCGGACAGGTCGCGCTGGAAAGGCGTCGGCTGGATCCGGTCAATCGGCAGAATCGCCATCAGCAGCGCATGGCCGCCGAGGGGATCGCGATACGTGCTCACCACGCACCCTTCCTCGCGGTCCACGCGTTCGGCAATCGGGGCCAGTTCCGCGGTGATCCCGATGGAGCAGGCGCGCGCCTCGAGCCCTGCTGATTTCGAGGCGCGCTTGCGCCGCATTGCCCGTTTGGCTTTGGTTTTCGCCTTGCTCGCGCCCGCCATGCGACTCCATTGTCGCAAAGCCGATGATCAGCCGCCGTCCTCGCCCGATTTGTGCACCGCAAAACTTTCGACGGCGGATTCGATGGTGGGGAAGAACGGAAGAATCGTATCGAGACGGGTGATCTGGAACAAACGCGCCACTTTCGGTTTCGCGCCGGCAAAGCGCAGTTCGGCGCCGGCCTTCTTCACCGTGTTGAAGCACTCGAACATCAGCTCCGCGCCCGAACTGTCCATATGTTCGACCCCGCCGAGATCGATAATCAGCTTCTTCTCGTTCCGTTCCAGAAGTTCGTTGATGATGCCGATCTGCCCCTCCGGCCAGAGCAGGATGCTGCCCGTCAACTGCACCACGACGATGCCGGGTTCGACCCTCAACGTTTGATAGGTCAGGCTCACAAACGGCGCTCCTCCGGCGACTTGAGAAAAATATAACAGTTTCTCGCGCCGGCTGTTAACCAAGGTAGTACTGGTCGCCCGGGCGGACTCTATTGTATTCTCCAACCAGCCGTCCGCCGATTGAACTATGCAACCTTCCAACGCCACTGTCACTCCGACGCCCCCGGTGATCCCGCCGATCTGCCGGCCTGTTGCACGGCCGATTATCCCGGATAAAATCGAGGACCTCGGCATCTCCCGGTCGGTCGTCAGCGACCTCATCCTGCGGTATCTCTGGTTGCACGGCTCCGGCACCCTGTCTTCGCTGCACCAGACCTTGAAGCTCTCGTTTCCGCTCCTGGAATCGATGTTTCACCAGTTCCGCCACCAGCAGCTTCTGGAAGTCAAGGGCATGGTCGGCAACGACTACTCCTTTTCGCTCACCACCGCCGGACGTGCTCAGGCTACGGCGCGCAACGAAGTCTGTCAGTATGTGGGGCCGGCGCCGGTTTCCATCCAGGACTATCACAAGGTGGTGAAGGCGCAGTCGGCCCAGGTGCGGCTCAGCCGCGATGGGCTCCGCGACGCGTTTCAGGATCTGGTGCTGTCCGAGATGCTGCTGGACCAACTCGGCCCCTCTCTCATCGGCCACCAGTCGCTGTTTCTGTATGGCGGCACCGGCAACGGTAAAACCAGTATCGCGGAGCGCATCCTGCGGATTTATCGCGACACCGTCGTGGTTCCGTATGCGGTCGAAGTCGATGGCCACATCGTGACGCTATACGATCCGGTGGTGCATCGCGCGGTGGCGTCAATGGACGATCAGCTCGACCCGCGCTGGGTGGTTTGCGAGCGCCCCTGTATCACCGTCGGCGGTGAACTCTCTGCCGCCATGCTCGAGTTGCGCCTGGATGAAGCCACACGCGTCTTCATTTCTCCGTGCCAGATGAAGGCCAATAACGGAATTCTGATCATCGACGACTTCGGCCGGCAGGTGATGTCCCCGCGCGAACTGCTCAACCGCTGGATCGTGCCGCTTGACCGCCGCGTCGATTATCTGACTCTGGCTTCGGGCATGAAATTCCAAGTGAATCCGAGCGACCTGGCGGACGAGGCGTTCTTGCGGCGCATCCAAACCAAGGTTTTGGTGGAAGACGTAACTCCCGAGGTCTTCGACGAAATCTTCCGGCGCGTTCTTCAGAACAGCCAGGCGCCGAGCGAGCCCGGCTGCGCCGAGTACCTGCGCCAGCGTTGCATTGCCGCCGGCGCCAAGGCGCTGCGCGCCTGCTATCCGATGGACATATTTAAGCTGGTGAAAGCCATCAGCGAATACGAAAGCCGTCCGGTGCGCATGACCAAATTGAACATCGATCACGCCGTCTCGCTCTACTTCGCCAAGCAGGCCGAGACGTCGGCGGACTAGGCGGTGAGGCAGGTCTCCGACCTGCCGGGCTACCGCAAAATTCCGAACAGATTCGAGTAGTCGTCCGTCCACGTGCGAAACTTCGGGTCCGGGTGCAGCACCCGCGCATACTGCCGCAGACCGGGGTGCGCGTCGAGCGCCGCCGAATCCATGATGAGAGCCCACGAGCACGCGAAGCATACCGGATCGTCCGGATCGGTATCGAAATCGTAAACCAGCGCCGTCTTTCCGAACGCCGCGGCCGCTTGCGCCACCACCGGTTCGAGATTCAGGTAGGCGTTGGTGATATTCACGGCGAGCATGCCGCCAGGTTTTAGATGCCGGAAGTATCCGGAAAACGCTTCCCGAGTCAGCAAATGAACCGGCACCGAATCGCCTGAGAACGCATCCATTACAAGGATGTCGAACCGCTGACTGGGCTCCGTTTCGAGCACCAGGCGCCCATCTCCCATCACAACTTCAACCGCTGCCGGCGTATCGTGCAAGTAGCTGAACTCGGTTTGCGCGATGCGCAGCACCAACGGGTTGATTTCATAGATCCGGATCACGTCGCCCGTGTGTCCGTAGGCCGCGAGAGTGCCGCAGCCGAGCCCGAGAATGCCGATCCGCCGCGGCTTGCCGGCGAGCGCGTTCATGGCGCGGCCGATTCCGCTTTGCGGACAAAAATACGAGACCGGCTGTCGACGATATTCGCCGTGCAGGATCTGTATTCCGTGGTTGATGACCCCGTGGATCAAGTTCCGCGAAGCCAAAGGGTCGGACTTGCGCGAAGAAATGTCCCGGACCCGTAGCTGGCCGTAGAAATTCCGCGCCACCACGCGGTAAGAGGTGACCATCTCGCGAACAGTGGCGCCGAGCACGGCGAGATATCCGCCGATCACCAGCAATAACACGCTCCGGCCCGCCCACGCCAGAGCACCCGGCGCGCGGGTCGATTGCTTCCACAGCGACACCGCCATCAACGCCGCAAAGAGAGCCAGCCCGATCGGAAATTCGTAATACGCGTTAAATAGGTTCGGAGCGACCAGCCCGACGAACAAGCCGCCTAACGCTCCGCCCAGTGAAACCCGCACGTAAAACGACGTGAGATGCTTCGGATGCGGCCGCAGTCGGACAATCTCGCCGTGGCACACCATGCAGCAAAAGAATAGCGACGCCGCGAAGGCTATCATCTGGGGCAGTAGGAGCATCGGCCGACGATCGGGCCAGAGCCTCCAGGCCATGAACGCCAGCGCACCCGCGGCGAGCGGGAGAAAGATCTTCCTCTGATACATTCGTGGCGAATCGAAGCACAGGATGAAGGTCAGCAGGTATACGCTCAGGGGCAGAATCCACAAAAAGGGAATCGCCGCCACATCCTGCGTGAGAAAAGTTGTGACCGCGAGCAGCAAAATCGACGCGCACGCCGCGAAGGTCACCCAGAGCAGCCGCGTAGCGGTGGTCGGGGGCGCCTCCAATGCTTTACTCTCGGTTTCCGGAACCGCGCCGGAATGCGAGGCCTTCGCGACCGGTGCGACTTTCGAGACCAGCCAGGCCGTCGCCGCACACAGCACCACAAACACCGCATACGCCGCGGACCACAGCATTGCCTGCGTCCGGGCCGCCAACTGCGGCTCTACCAGCACCGGAAACGTGATCAGTGCCAGCATCGATGCCAGGTTCGAGAGCGCAAACAGCCGGTACGGCATTCTGGTCTGGTGTGTGCGCGCATACCAGGCCTGCAGCAGCGGGCTCGTCGAAGCCAGCAGGAAATACGGCAGCCCCACAGTCACCGCTAATAATGCCAAGATGCGCAAGGACGGGTTCCCTGCCGCGGCGCTCTTCCAAATTGCGTTCGGCGCAATCGGCAGCGCAGCCAGGCTCGCTGCCAGAAGCACGACGTGTGTGATTGCCTGTCGGCGTCCGGCCAATCGTTGATGCAGCCAGTGCGCGTAGACGTACCCGAACAGGAGCACGGATTGGAAAAATACCATGCACGTGCTCCATACCGCCGAGGATCCGCCGAACCACGGCAGGATCATCTTGGCGATGATCGGTTGCACTTGAAACAAAAGAAACGCGGCAACGAAGATCGTGGTGCCGTAGACCAGCGTCATTAAATCGTGCGCAGGTCCTTGCTCGTCGGAGTCAGGATTCGGCAACCGGACGGGGTTACTTCTACGGTATCCTCGATGCGGATTCCGCCGAACCCTTCGATATACACTCCCGGCTCGATGGTCACTGCCATTCCGGTTTGTAGATGCGCTTTATCGCGCTTGCCGATTCGCGGCGGTTCGTGAATCTCTAACCCCAACCCGTGTCCCGTCGAGTGCACGAACGCGTCGGCCAGGCCGTACCCGTTCAACACGCGGCGTGCCTGGCGGTCTACATGCGATGTCGACACGCCGGCCCGCACCGCATCAATCGCCGCCAACTGCGCCTCCAGAACGGCCCGGTAGGTGCGTTTCACCTTGGCGTTCGGCGTGCCTAGAAACAGCATGCGAGTCATGTCGCTCGCATAGCCTTCCTGGAACGCCCCCATATCGACCACCACCAGGCTGCCGTTGGAGAGCCGCGCTGCCGTTGGCTGCGCGTGTGGCAGCGCGCCTCGTTCTCCCGCGGCGACAATCGTTTCGAATGCCGGTTTTTCCGCGCCGAGCCGCCGCATGCGGTATTCCAATTCCGCAGCCAGATCGCACTCCTACATCACCGGGCGCACGCGCGCCACGGTCTGCTCGAAGGCTCGCGAATTCGTCTCCACGGAACGCCCGATCCGCTGTAATTCTGTCGGCGACTTGATCGTGCGCATCTGTTCGATCCAGCCAGTCACCGGTTTCAACGAGGCGCGCATGGGAAGACGCGCCTGCAGCGATTCGAACAGATCGCAGGTCATCCGCGCGGGCTCATATCCGATCCGCTTCAAGCGCAGCCGCTGGATCGCCGCGAGCACGTCGACCGCCAGCGGACCCTTCGCCACCTTCACCTCGCACGTCGTTTCCCGACCAGCCTGGATGGTGTAACGCGGATCGGTAAAAAATATCGCGCGGTCAGGCAGCAGCAGAAGGTTCCCGTTGCTTCCGGTGAACCCGGTGAGATATCGCAGGTTGGGAGAATAGGCCACCAACAGGCCATCAAGCTTTCGCTCCGCCAAACCCGCGCTGACCGCCCGCCGCCGCTGCTCGAATTCTTCAGCGGACACCTTGCAGCTCCCGAATCAGCACTTGTGCCTGGGTGGCCAAGTTGTCGGCCTGGCGCATTTCATTGCGGCCTTCGGCATCGTCCGATTGTTGGACCAGCGTTCGGATGCGCGCCACCAGGTCACGCTGCGCGTTGTTCAATTTTCGCGGATCCGTTTGATCCATCACTTTCTTGATGTCGCGTTTCTTGCCGTCGGCAGATTCCTGCAGCCGCTTGGATTCGGCCGGCGGCAAAATCTCCTGGATAGCCGGGCGCTCCGGCTGCTGTTCCGGAGGCGGAGTGACGGGGGCCGGTTGCACCGCTACCGGCGTCGGCTCGGTGGCCTTTGGCGGACCCACCGGCGTGCGTCGCGGCGGTGTCCTCGCGGCTGGCTGCGTTTCCGCCTGCTCCTCGGCCGGTTTCAATGTGGCGAGGGCTTCCTGCGTAAGCGGCTGTGGCGCGGGCAATTCCGCCACGGTCTGCGGAATCGAAAGCGGCGCTTGCGGTGTCGGCGCGGGCGTGGGCGTCACAGAAGCCGGCTTGGTGGGAGGAGCCGGCGTGGTGCTGACCTTCTGTTGCTTGCCGTGAAGGACACATCCGGCGGATAGGGTTGCGAGCGCAACAACGGGCAGCAATGCGGCTTGTCTCATTGGAATCCTCAGTCAAACCGCCATCGGCAGACGAATGGAGAAGGTCGTGCCCTTTCCCGGTTCGCTGGTGAAATCGATTGTACCATCGTGCAATTGAACGATCCGGAAAGTCATCGCCAGCCCGATCCCCGAGCCTTCTTTTTTCGTCGTGAAGTAGAGACGAAAGATCTTGTCGCGCAACTTCGCATCGATCCCCGGACCCGTATCGGAAATCCGAATCTCGGCCATTTCGGAATTTGCCGACGATTCAAAATTCAGCTCTCCGCCCCTGGGCATCGCCTCAATCGCGTTTACCACAATGTTGAGGAATGCCTGCTTCAATAGATCGCGATCGACCCGGAGATCGCCGTGATCCTCGTTCTCCTGGACCGTCACGCGGATGTTCGAAGACTCCGCCTGCGGCCGCGCCAGCTCCACGATTTCAGCCACCAATTCCTTAAGCGGCACGTTGCTGACGTTCAGTTCCACCGGCCGCGTGAAATCGAGGAACGTTTTCACGACCCGGTCCAGCCGCAAGATCTCGCGCGACACGATCTCCATCTGCTGCGCCACTTCCGTGTCGCCTTGGGCGAGCTTCGCCCGCGCCACTTCCACGTGCAGCAGAATCGCATTGAGCGGATTCTTCACCTCATGGGCGACGCCGCCGCTGATTTTACTGAGTGCCGCCAGCCGGTCGGCCATCTGGAGTTCACGGCCGATCTTCCGCTGCGCTTCGGGGTCCCGAAGACGAACCAACAATCCCGCGCCGGCTGCTCCCGAACCCTGGGGGCTCTGCAGCACATCCACCGACAGCAGCACGGTTCCCAGGCCGCCCGGGTTCTCAGGTCTGGGGGGCAGCGGAACGCGCCGGTTGCGCACGGGCAGCCCGTTCTGGGAAGCGTGGCTGATCACCAACCCGAGGGTCGTGTAGGGTGGAAATACCGCCGCCATCGTCTTGCCCGCGAGGTTCGCCCGAGCCGTGCCGAGAAACTTCTCCACGGTCCCCGAGGCGAACACCAGCCGAAGTTCGCGGTCAAACAGGAATACCGCATCTTCAAGATCCTGCAGCAGGCGATCGATGTTTCCCCGGAGATCCGAGACCTCGAATTGCGCGCCGCGGAGCCGCTGCCCGAGCAGGCTCACCTTCGAAGCCATGACCGACAACTCGTCGCTCGCCGGCTTGATTTGAGGCGCGTCGGGTTCATATTCGCCCTTCGCCGCCAGATCGAGCATGTGGCCGATTCGGCCGAGCGGGCGGAAGGCCACGGCGGAAAATAACGACGTGACCACCACCGCCCCCAGCACCGAGAGCAGCGCCACCACGAAATTTTTCTGCAGGTTCGGCCCAATGTCGTTGCGGATCAGCGCCGGTTCGATGATCACCCGAACCGAGAGCAGCGCTTCAGTAGAAAATCCGAGCTTCGCCTCCTGCAATTGATAGTAGTGAGTGCCGCTTTCGAGCAGGACGCGCAGCTTCCTGTACCACCCGGTGGATGTCACGATCGGACGGAAATCGGGAACCGGCGGCGCGGTCGCCCCCACACGGTCTTTATCGCTATCCAGCAGGATCTTGTTTTGCGGGTCGAGCACCGCGATTTCCAGGATGGCGTGCGAATTCGCGATGATGTTGACCAGGTTGCTCTGCAGTTCCGGGTCGCGCAGCGCGTCTTCCAGGCCGACGGTCCGCTGGCGATTGAGCGATTGCCGCACCAGATTGGTGGCCAGATCCCGTTGCACCGTTGCGCGTTCGAGGGTTTCGGCGAACTGCCGCTCGATTTCGTTTTCCAGCTCGACGGCCGAGACCAGTCCGACCATAAGGGTCGCCAGCACTACCGATCCCAGCGTCAGCTTGGTCTGAAGCGTCATGCGGTCATTGGGGAATCAGAAGCAGCTTGCCGGCGGTCTTCCGCCCTTCGAGGTCGCGATGCGCTGCGGCCGCTTCGGCCAATGGATACGTGCGATCAATTCGTAGCTTCAGCTTGCCGTTCGCAATCCAGCCCAACACGTCGCCCGCCCGCCAGAGCAGTTCCTCTCGCGACAACAAATAATGGGCCAGGCTCGGCCGCGTCAAAAACAAAGAGCCTTTGCCGTTCAGGATGTTCGCATCGAACGGCGGCACCGGACCGCTCGCCTGCCCGAACAAGGCCAGCACGCCCCGCGGACGCAGCGAGTTGAGGCTCTTGTCGAACGTGCTCTGTCCCACGGAGTCGTAGACCACGTCCACGCCGCGCCCGCCGGTCAGCCGCTTCACTTCGGCTTCAAAATCCTGCGATGTGTAAAGGATTGTTTCGTCGGCGCCGGCATCGCGCGCCACACGGGCCTTCTCTTCCGTCGAGACGGTGCCGAACACTCGCGCCCCGCGCATCTTTGCCATTTGGACGATCAGGCTGCCCGTGCCTCCGGCGGCGGCGTGCACCAGGCAAGCTTCGCCGTTCTTCAGCGGGTACGTCGAGTGCGTCAGGTAATGCGCGGTCATGCCCTGCAGCATAGCCGCAGCCCCGGTTTGGAAATCCAGGCCGTCCGGAATTTTCACCAACATGTGCGCCGGAACCGTGGCGTACTCGCCGTAGGAGCCCCGATGCATCGCCCAGGCGACGCGGTCGCCGGCTTTGATTTCGCTGACTTCGGGTCCGACGGCCTCGACTGTCCCCGCTCCTTCGTTACCGAGCACGATCGGACTTTCGGCTTTGTACAAGCCCTTCCGAAAATAAATGTCGATGAAGTTCACACCAATGGCGGAGACGCGAATCAGCGCCTGTTTCGGTCCAGGCTGCGGTTTCGTCACTTCCACCAACTGCATTTTTTCGGGGCCGCCGGGTTCAGTCACATGGATGGTTTTCATCTGTCAGCCTCTACGGAGCGCTCTGCGCGTATGGACGGTTGTTGCATAGAGTATCAGATACAGCAAAGTGAACGGAAACGAAAGGACGCGAGCGAGCGTGCGGACCGCCCCGGCTCCTGCCAGTCCGGCGCGCTCCAGCATCATCAGCCGCAGATTGGACCATTCGCCGCTGTCGAGTGCGAAGTATCCGCCATACTCGTTAATGAGAAAAACCTTGGCGGGAAGCCGCAGCGCCAGCACCCACTTCCATTTCGTCATCAGCGGCTGTCCGGAGCAGACGATCCCCACCATCGCGTATCGGTTTTCCGCGAGCTGTCGATAGAGCTTGCGCCGGCTTTCCCGCCCGCGGTATTCGGTGACCTGGTAGGTGCGCGTCGTCTCCGGCACAAATCCGGCCGGCAATCCGCCATAACAAGTCACCAGGTCGATTGGGATTTCCTCGCCCCACGTTCGCCGCAGAGGCACGATCGCGCGCTCAAGGATCGCGCGCGACCCGCTCTCCACCAGCAGAATCGACCCCACCGGCGGATACCGGTGCCTCAGCACGTAACGCACTATTTTGAATATAACGCGCGCCGCAACTTCCTCACCGCGCCAGCTCGAATACCCAGAGGCCCGCGCTGCGATCGGGCGGGTTTTGAATGTCCGGAATCAGCGGCCACCACGTCGATGGAATCGCTCCGCCGTTGCCTACCGTCATCGCGATGTACTGTCTGCCGTTCACCATGTAGCTGATCGGCGCCGCGTTCGGAACATCGTTCAATCGAATCTGCCAGAGCACTTTTCCGTTCGTATCGTCGCGCGCGCGAAACCAGCGGTCCATCGAACCCTCGAAGACCAGGCCGCCCGCCGTGTCCAGCACGCCCGTGGTGATCGGGATGCGCTGCCGTTGCGTCCAGACGACCTTTCGTGTCGCCAGATCGATCGCCTCCACCCGCCCATACTGGCCGTCGCTGTCCAGCCGCGGACGCACCGCCCACTTCACGCCCGAACTCAGGCTGGGCCGCGCGCCGTCCTTCACCGGAATCAAATCCATGCACGATTCCACCAGCGAGACGTACAGCGTCTTCGTCTCTCCGTTGTACGAGCCCGGAAGCCAGTTCTTCGAGCCGCCCGCGTGCGGGCACACCAGCTTCGTCTCGCCGTCGCCCGGCAGGGTTTTCGGATTAATGGTCTTCGCTCCGGTTTTCGGATCAATCGCCGACACTACGTTTTGCAAGCCCAGGTCCATCGAAAACCCGTACTTTCCGGTGGCAGCATCTAAGCCTTCGTAGATGGCCATCTTGCCGGAGGTCACCGCCAGTTTCCTGGTCGTGCCGTTGACCGGCAGCGGAATGAGCTGCCGCTCGAAGACCCAGTCGAGATCCCACTGATCGTTCGGAACGTGCTGGAAATACCAGACAAGCTTGCCCGTGTCGGGGTTTATCGCCAGAGTCGAATCCGTGTAGAGACCGTCGTTGGTGACACCCGGCTGGTTCACGGGCTTCAGCAGCGGTCCCGTATCATACGTCTGGCCCACGCCGAAGAAAGCCAGGTTGAGATCGGGATCATAGCTCCCCGCCGTCCATGCCGAAGCGCCGTTACGCTTTTCCAGAGGCAGGCCGTTCCAACTGTTGCCGCCGGGTTCGCCTGGCTGCGCAATCGTGTGAAAGCGCCAGGCCTCTTCGCCGGTGCGCGCATCCAGCGCGACGATGAAATTTCCTCCCGGCGCGCGCCCGCCCACGCCTTGCATGATTTTGCCTTTTGCCGCCAGCGGTCCGCCGGTAATGTTGAAGTCCTTGCTGTCGCCGATCATGTGGTCCCACGCCACGCGCCCGGTCTTGATATCGAGCGCCACCATATGCGCGTCGGAAGTGGGGACGTACAGCCGGTCGCCATACAACGCCACATTTCGCTTCACGCTTGGCTGCCCGGACTGCAACTGCCTCGAATATTGCCACAACAAATCGCCCGTTGCGGCATCGAGCGCTTGCACGCGGTCCCCATATCCGAATACGAACAGCACACCGTCATGCACCAGCGGCGTCATTTCGTTCGGACCGGGCGGCAGCGACCACGACCACGCCACCCGCAGATTCGCCGCGTTCCCTCGATTGATCTGCCGCAGCGGGCTGGAACCCCAGTCGTCATAAGTACGACGCCACGTCAGCCACTCCCCGTCCGCCGGGTGTATCAATTTGTCATCGGTGACCGGGGTTAGACCACTCAGCGGGTTCGCCCGCTTCGGCGCCGGCGGAATTGTGACATAAGGCGAGACGCCGCCGCCCGGTCCAGGAGGCGGCGTCCGCAGACCGGCCGGCCCGGATTCCTGCGCCTGTGCATTCCGCGCGGGTTGAAACGCGATCGCAAGTGCGCCGGCCAGTATCGCCCCGCCGAGCATCAGCCGAATTGGTCTCATGTTTTGGAAACCCCGCCTTTCGTTCGTGCCTAGTTTATCCGATGTATTGGGCCGCAGCCTAACGCGTCAACGATATATAATGGCCCCGCTGCGGAGGCAATATGAAGAATCGCAGTTGTTCAATAGCCGGAGCGGTTGGCCTTGCTCTTTGCCTTGGCGTGGCATCGGCTCAGCAGCAGGTGGCTGATCCTGACTTTCCGGCCCAGGTTGCGCATCCCGCGTTTGCCAATCGTCATCCGCGCGTGGGTATTGACCAGGCGCACAAAAACTTCCACACACGCCAAGGCCGGTACAAGCCCTTTGCCGCCTTGCTCGAATCCGACGGGTATGTCGTCTCCTCAGTTACCAGTTTCCAGCCCAAGAGTCTTCGGCAAATCGACATTCTTGTCATCGCGAACGCATTGGGCGAGAGAAAAGATGGCGTCATGGGCTCCGCCTTCACGCCGGCGGAATGCGACGCCGTTCGCGACTGGGTGCGCGACGGCGGCTCTCTTCTGCTGGTCGCCGACCACCTACCTTTCGGAGATGCGGCCGCGATTTTGGCTCAGCGATTCGGGATCGAGATGGGGCGCGGGTGGGCGATGGACTCGCGGAATTCCGACGGGAACCCGACCATCCTCGTCTTCTCCGCCGATAACCACCTTCTCGGCGACCATGCGATCACCCGCGGTCGTGATGCCGGCGAGCAGATTCACAGGGTAGTCGCCTTCACGGGACAATCGATGAGTGTGCCGCCGGGAGCGACCTCATTGATGACCATGAGCGATTCGGCACGCGAAGCGATGACGCCCGAAGAAGCGGAAAAACTTGCCAAGGGGGCTCCCGCCGGAAAGACCATCGCGGGTCACGCCCAGGGACTGGCAATGCCATTTGGCTCCGGAAGAATCGCTGTTTTTGGAGAGGCCGCCATGTTCTCGGCCCAGGTTGCTACGTTCGACGGCCAGTCCATGAAGATGGGGATGAACGTCCCGGGGAACGACGACCGCCAGTTTGCCCTGAATGTGCTGCACTGGCTCGCCCGCCTGATCGATTGAATGCGGGGCCTTATTGCTTGTCCCAGACCGTCACGACGCGCAGATATTCGCCGGGCGCGTTGCCGTTGTTGCTCACGCCGGTCGTGATCTCGGTCAATTCCATGCCGTTTGGCGAAATCATGCTCACGGTCGTTTTGATCAGCTTCCCGGATTGGCGAACGTGGTCAACAGCGGGCTGCCGTCATTCTCTGTGCAGGAGGCGGTGATCGATGATTCAGACGGCGCAAACGGATAGTGCGCCAAAAGCATATCGCGGCCTTGCGCATCCACTTGAGGCACGGCCCCGTCTTGGATGGTTACGCGGGAAGGCGTGGCGGATCGCGCAAATAACGTCACGACCGAATTCAACGGGTGCTCAGCGCCGTCGCATGCGCTCCACGCGATGACGTTTCGTTGCGGATTGACCGCATGTGATCGTCGAATCCATCGAGCGTCTTCAGGAATCGCCCTGAGCTGTCGAGCTCGTATTTCGCGATGCCTTTGTGGACCGCTCTCGAACCCGCGCCTTCCAGGGTGCTTTTCCCGGCATTCAGCTTCCAGGTTCCGATGAACGGATTGTCGGCGCCATATACACAAGTGCCGCATAGCAGCAACAGAAATAAGGTAACTCGCACAGCCGCTCCTTCGTCGCGATCCTACCATAATCGAATCGTGAGATAGAATCTTTCTGAAACAAGGAGACCGTCCGTGCGCTCTGCCCTCATCACGTTCACCGGCCTGGCCATCGTTGCCGCAGCAGGCTCGGCGTATTTCGCGCCCGCAGCCAACGCCTCCACCGGGCCGATCCCTCTCAACTGCAACCGTGCTTGCCTGGAAGATGTCGTCGATCAATATCTGGCCGTTCTCGTCGCGCACGACCCCAAGCGCCTCCCGCTCTCCGCGGATGTGATCTACACCGAAAACGACCAGCTCCTCCAGCTTGGCGACGGCTTTTGGAAAACCGCGGAAGGCCTCGGCAACTACAAACACATCTTCGCCGATCCCGAATTCGGCCAGGTCGCGTTCATGGGCACGATGCGCGAGGCCGGCACTCCGCTTCTGATGAGTTTGCGGCTGCGGATCGAGCTCGGCCGCATCACTGAAATTGAAACTGTCTATTACCGGCAAGGCCAGGGCGGGCCGTCAGGCATTGCCGATCTCGACAAACCCGGCTACAAACCTGAAGACATGTGGTTCAAAACCGTGCCGCCGGCCGAACGCCCTGGCCGCCAGGAACTGATCTCGATTGCCGACGCCTATTTCAGCAGCCTCGAGAAAAACGACGGCAAAGGCGTCAACGGCACGGGCACGTATCCGTTCACTCCCGACTGCCACCGGATCGAAAACGGCTCGCCGACGACGAACGTGCCGAACAACCCAGGACCGTTCGGCATGGACTGCCTGAGCGCGTTCAAGATGGGCTACTACTT
>Ga0335081_10008146_pt1 | contig 16802 bp, 15 predicted proteins | sample Lox_Sample_35_FD_206713 | JGI IMG/M metagenome (GOLD analysis project Ga0335081, IMG submission 206713) | Soil microbial communities from Loxahatchee National Wildlife Refuge, Florida, United States - Lox_Sample_3.5 | ecosystem: Environmental > Terrestrial > Soil > Wetlands | place: USA... | reverse complement strand
TGCGAGACCTCCTGGACCAGATCGCCAAGTGGTGGGATGCCGGCGAGACGTTCGGCGTGGCCACCGTGGTGCGCACGTTCAGCAGCGCGCCGAGGGAACCCGGCGCGGCCCTGGCGGTATCGGCAGACGGCGAGGTCGTGGGCAGCGTGTCCGGCGGCTGCGTGGAAGGCGCGGTCTACCAGCTGGCGGGCGAGGTCCGCGCGAACGGCCAGGCCATCCTGCAGACCTACGGGATCAGCGACGACGATGCGTTCGCCGTCGGACTGACCTGCGGCGGCATGATTGACATTTTCGTCGAGCCGGTCAGCCGCGAGTCGTTTCCCGAGCTCGGCGAGGTGGCGGCTGCCATCGGCTCTGGGGAGCCGGTGGCCGTTGCAACCGTCATCGCCGGGCCCGGCATGATCGGGTCCCGCCGGGTGATCTGGGCCGCGGCAGGGCCGGAAACCGCCGACGCGGATGCGGCCGACGCGGATGCGGCGCCTCGCACGCCGGGCACACTCGGTGCGACCGAGCGCCTGGATCAGGCGGTCGACGACGACGCGCGCGGCATGCTGGCACAGGGCCTGACCGGCGTCCGGCGGTACGGGCCGGACGGCGAGCGCCGGCGAGACGAGCTGTCGGTATTCGTCCAGTCCTTTGCCCCGCCGCCGCAGATGCTGGTTTTCGGCGCGATCGACTTCGCGGCGGCCGTCGCCAGGGTCGGCAAGTTCCTCGGCTACCGGGTGACGGTGTGCGACGCACGGCCGGTCTTCGCGACGGCCTCGCGCTTCCCTGATGCGGACGAGGTGATCATCGACTGGCCGCACAGGTTTCTGCGGCGCACCGGGACTGACGACCGGACGGTGATCTGCGTGCTGACCCACGATCCCAAGTTCGACGTGCCGCTGCTCGAGGCAGCCCTGCAGCTTCCCGCTGCCTACATCGGCGCGATGGGCAGCCGGCGGACCCATGAGGACCGGCTGGCCCGGCTGCGCGAGGCTGGCCTCCGGCGGGAGGAGCTGGCCAGGCTGCGCTCGCCGATCGGGCTTGACCTGGGCGCCCGGACGCCCGAGGAGACCGCGGTGGCGATCGCCGCCGAGCTCATCCAGCAGCGCTGGGGCGGATCCGGGCAGCCGCTCAGCGCCACGAGCGGCCGGATACACCACCCCTGACCCGCCATGTGTGCGGCTGTCCGGGTAGGGCACGGGCCGGCCAGCCGTCGCCCTGGCTGGTCAGCGTGCAGCCGCCGGCGAACCGCGGGCCCGAGGCGGCCGAATCCTATGGTGGCCGCAGCCGCGCTGCGGCCATAGCCTGGCATTCGTGCCGGGAGGCGGAGTTGCCGGGATCTTGCTCGCCGCAGGCGAGGGCAGCAGGCTCGGGCGGCCCAAGGCCCTGGTCGAGATCGGCGGCCAGTCGCTGCTCGACAGGGGCGTCGCCCTGCTGCGCGCTGGCGGCGCAGCGCCGGTCATCGTGGTGACGGGGGCGGCCGGGGTCGGCCCGGCCGGCGTGATCACGGTGCACAATCCCGGCTGGCGCAGCGGCATGGGCTCCTCGCTCGCGGTCGGCCTGCGAGCGGTGCCGGACGGCTGCGACGCTGCTGTGGTCGCGCTGGTCGATCAGCCGCTGGTCGGACCGCAGGCAGTGCGCAGGCTGATCAGCGCCCGCGCGGCCGGGGCGCAGGCCGCGGTCGCGGCCTACGCCGGGCAGCCGCGCAACCCGGTTCTGCTGGGCCGCGAGCACTGGCCAGAGGTCGTCGCGCTGGCGGTTGGCGATGCCGGGGCACGGCAGTTCCTGCGCGCATATCCGGATCTGGTGACCGTCGTCGAATGCGGCGATACCGGCCAGCCCGACGACATCGACACGCCCGCAGACCTGGAGCGGATCGCGGCGCGGGTGCCGCCGCGGGCTCAGGGCTGACCCACCCGCAGGCCCCAGATGTGCGTCACGCGCCCGCCGGGCTCGAGCACCAGCAGGCCGGCGCCGGTGGCGAAGGCGTTGGGCGGGCAGGTCATCGGCTCGACAGCAAGCGCCTTCCTGCGGTGGCCGGGGTCCAGCCCGTCGCCGGTGAACACCTGCAGCCAGTCGTAGCCCGGGCCGGCCCACAGCTCAACTGCCGCGCCGCCGCCGGACAGCCGCGCCCATGCCCGCCCGTCGGCATCCCTGGCCAGCCCGGTAAGCGAGTCATCGAGGCTGGTATCGGCGATGCGCCGGCGGGTCAGGAAATCGCAGCGCGTGCCCGCGACGTCCCGCTCCGGGCCCGCCGGGATGCCGCGGTCGCCCGCTGGCAGCCAGCGCCCGGCGGGCAGCTCGAGCTCGCAGTCGTCGATCTGCGGCGGGCCGGCGGTCAGGTAGGGGTGCGAGCCGGTCCCGTAGGGCGCCGCCCGAGAACCGGCGTTGCGCGCGGTGATGGCCACCTGCAGGCCGTCCGCCTGATCCAGCCGGTACTGGACGGCCAGCTCCAGGCAGAACGGGTAGCCGGGGCTGCCGTGCAGCACGTGCCGGAGCGAGACGGTATCAGGCGAGCGAGAGGCGGCATCCCAGCCGGCCCACCGGGTGAGGCCGTGAATGGCGTTGCCCCGCGCTGGCTCGCTCAGGTCCAGCTGGTAGCTCCGCCCGCCGAAGGCGTACTGGCCGCGGTCAACCCGGTTCGGCCAGGGCAGCAGCAGCTGGCCTGCGCCCGCAGGCGGCAGCTCGTCAGGCTCGAAGCCAGCGATGACGGGCCTGCCGCGGTGCGTCAGCCGCCGCAGGCCGGCGCCGAGCTCAGTGACCGACGCTTCGTAGCCGCCAGCGCAAATGTCGTACTGGGTTCCGGTCAGCGGGATCACTGCCGTGCTCGGGTCTGGCATGCTGACCATCTTGCAGCAGCGACGCGGGCCGCTTGTCCTGACCCGGGATAATGCCGGCCGGGGCTGCTTGGGGAGCGGGGGACCTTCAGCCCCGCCGGCAATTGCACGATAGCCGCCGCGGCGGTGCAGGCGGGCGAAGTTCGCCAACCCCGCAGCCGGCAGCCGTCAGCCGGCCTGCCGTCGCGGCCGGCCGCGGCTGACGCTTAAGGTCGTCAGCACGAGAAGCCCGGCAGCAGGCGGGCTCCGCTGTCGCCGAGGAGTGCAGATGGCCGGACCTCTGGATGGCATCGTCGTGCTTGACCTGACAAGGGCCCTGTCGGGCCCGCACGCCACGATGATGCTGGGGGATCTCGGCGCGCGGGTGATCAAGATAGAGCAGCCGGGCACCGGGGACGAGTCCAGGATCTGGGGACCGCCGTTCGCGGTGCCCGCGGTGCCGGACGACGTCTCGGCTGTGCCCCCGGCCGGGCCTGCGGACGTGCACTCAGCCGAGCCCCCAGCAGCGGCGGCCGCAGCCGGCGCGACCGGCCAGGAGCCGGTCAGCACCTACTACCTGTGCTGCAACCGGAACAAGGAATCGGTCACCTGTGACCTTCGCTCGGCTGCGGGCAGGGAGCTGCTGGAGCGGCTGGTGCGCCGCTGCGATGTGCTCGCGGAGAACTTCCGCCCTGGCGTGCTCGACCGGCTTGGCTTCTCAGTTCACCGGCTGCAGGAACTAAACCCGCGGCTCGTCATCTGCTCGATCACCGGGTTCGGGCATGACGGCCCGGAGGGCGACCGGCCGGGATACGACCAGATCGTCCAGGGCGAGGCCGGCCTGATGAGCGTCACCGGCCCGGACGCCGACCATCCGACGAAGGCGGGGCTATCCATCGCCGACGTGCTGGGCGGCGTCCACGGGGCGCTCGGCATTGTGGCGGCGCTGCATGAGCGCGACCGTACCGGAGTCGGCAAGGTGGTACGCACCTCGCTGCTGGCGGCCATCGTCGGAGCGCACGCCTTCCAGGGCACTCGGTGGACCGTAGCCGGGGAGATTCCGCGGGCGGTGGGCAACCACCATCCGTCGATTGCGCCTTATGGCGCGTTCCGCTGCCGTGACGGGCTGCTTCAGGTGGGGGTGGCGAACGAAGGCCAGTGGCAGCGGTTCGCTCCGCTCGTCGGGCTTGATCCAGCCGACAGCCGGTTCAGCGCCAACCATCTGCGGGTGACCGCGCGCGATCAGCTGACCGCCGAGATCGAGCAGGCCCTGGGCCAGCAGGACCGGGCGCACTGGCTGGGCGAGCTGGCAGCGAGCGGCGTTCCAGCGGGCGCCGTCCGGTCCATCGACGAGGTCTATGACTGGGCGCAGACAAGGTCGCAGGGCCTGGTGATCTCGGTGCAGCATCCGGTTCTCGGTCAGATCGAGCTGCCCGGGCCGGTGCTGCGCTTCGACGGTGACCCGCCCCGCCGGCACTCGGCGCCGCCGGTGCTCGGGCAGCACGATGCCTCGGTGAGGGACTGGCTCGACCACACCGGCCAGGGTGAGTCCCGACCAGGCCGACCAGGTGAATACGGCGGCGCCCAGCAGGCGGATGGCTCCCTCGGCTGATTCAGCTTCCCGCGAGCCGCCCGGCCACGCTGCTGCGGCGCCACCACCGGGCGCCGCGCCACCAGGCGCCGCCCGGCCCGCCGACGCTGGCTGGCGCAGGTGATCATCGAACTACAGTGGCAGGGTGCCCACGCTCACCGACAGGCCCCGCTTCCCTGATGACGACGGCTCGGCCGATCCGCGGTCGGCAGCGGCGCTTGCCGCGTTCGCCGCGGGGAGCGGCAGCGAGCACGCCGCTCTCAGCGCGCTGGCCCGCTCCCGCCTGCTGGTTCCGGTGGTATCCGTGCCGGCAGCGAAGACTGCGGAGCCCGGCCCTGGCCCGGTCGCACCTGCCGGTGCCAGGAAACGCGCAGTGAACGCGACGGAAATGGCCCTGCCTAAGCTTGTCGGCCAGGACGGCAGGTCGGCGATCCTGGCATTTACCTGCCTTGATTCGCTCAACCGCTGGCGACCGGGCGCCCGTCCGGTGCCGGCGGAGGCAGCGGCGGTCTGGCGTGCGGCAGCCGAGGATTCCTGCGCCGTGGTGATCGATATCGCCGGCCCCGTGCCGCTGGCGGTCGAGGGAGCCAGACTGGCCGCCCTGGCCGAAGGCGGCGATGCTCCGCTGCCGCAAGACGACCCAGACGTGCGGCACGCTTTCGCGGCGGCGGTAGCCGAGCAGGCACCGGCCGCCAGGTTCCGGCTGCTGGCTGGCGATGCGGACGGGGACCTGCTGCTCGAGCTGGATTTGCCGGCTGCCGCGGCCGGCGGCCAGGCCGCGGAGATAGCGGCCCGCGTGGGCTCCGCCGCGATGGCGCGGCTGGGGAGCCGGCTGCGCCGTGGCGTCGCAGTCGTGCTCCGCGCACCGCGGTCCCGCTGAGCGCGGCCGCGGGCCCGCGGCGGGAACATCGCGGTCACCAGGGCGAATCCGCTCGTCGGCGAATCACGAAACCGCAGCCGATAGCGCTAAGCCCGAGCAGGGCCGCCGGGCCAGGCATCAGCTGGTACGGCGTCGGCGGCCCGGCCGAAACGCACTCGTGGCAGGATCGGCAGCATGCTGCGCTGGCTGACCGCGGGAGAATCGCACGGGCGCGCGCTCGTGGCGATCTGCGAGGGCATGCCCGCCGGAGTCGAGATCACCACAGCCGACGTGGCCGCGGCACTGGCCCGCCGGCGTGCTGGCTACGGCCGCGGTGCCCGGATGAAGTTCGAGCAGGACGAGACCGAGATCACCGCCGGGGTGCGGCATGGCCGTACGCTTGGCAGCCCGGTGGCGGTGCGGATCGCGAACTCCGAGTGGCCCAAGTGGGAGACCGTCATGTCACCCGACCCGGTCGACCAGGGGCAGCTGGCGGGCCTGGCCCGCAGCGCGCCGCTGACCAGGCCCCGGCCCGGTCACGCGGACCTGGCGGGGATGCAGAAGTACGGCCACGACGACGCCAGGGCGGTGCTCGAGCGCGCCAGCGCCAGGGAGACCGCGGCCCGGGTGGCGCTGGGGGAGCTGGCGCGCCGCTTCCTGCGCCAGGTGCTCGGCGCCGAGATCGTCAGTCACGTGGTATCGATCGGCGAGGTGGTCGCGCCTGACGGCCTGGTGCCCAGGCCCGAAGATGCGGCCAGGGTGGACGATGACCCGGTTCGCTGCCTGGATCCGGCCGCGAGCACGGCCATGCGGGCGGAGATCGACGCGGCGCGCAAGGACGGGGACACCCTCGGCGGCGTCGTCGAGGTGGCCGTCTACGGGCTGCCGCCGGGCCTGGGCAGTCACGCGCACTGGGACCGGCGGCTGGACGGGCGGCTGGCCGCGGCGATGATGAGCATCCAGGCGATCAAGGGCGTGGAGCTGGGGGACGGGTTCGCCACGGCCCGCCGCCGCGGCTCGCAGGCCCACGATGAGATCGAGCGCACCGGCGAGCGGATCCGCCGGCTGACCAACCGCGCGGGCGGTATCGAGGGCGGCATGAGCAGCGGCGAGCTGCTCCGCGTCCGGATAGCGATGAAGCCGATCTCGACTCTGCCGCGCGCGCTGGCGACCATCGACGTGCGCACCGGCGAGCCGGCCCGCGCCATTAACCAGCGCAGCGACGTCACCGCCGTCCCGGCGGCCGGCGTCGTGGCGGAGGCAATGGCCGCGCTGGTGCTGGCAGACGCGGCCCTGGAGAAATTCGGCGGTGACTCGGTCCAGGAGACCGCGCGCAACCTGGACGGCTACCTGAAGGCACTGGTGATCCGTTGAGCACGGCGACCACGCCGCCCACGCCGGCGGTCCGGCCTGCGGCGATCCTGATCGGCCCGCCGGGCGCCGGCAAGACCACCGTCGGCCCGCTTGTCGCTGCCCGCCTGGGCGTGGACTTCCTGGATACCGACGCCGCGGTCGAGGCCGTCGCCGGCAAGCCGGTCGGCGATCTGTTCATCGAGGACGGCGAGCAGGTGTTCCGCGCCCTGGAGCGGGACGCGGTCGCAGCGGCCATCGCCGGGCACGCCGGGGTCATCGGCCTGGGCGGCGGCGCGGTCCTGGACGAGGGCACCCGGGCGCTGCTGGCTGGCCGGCCGGTCGTGTACCTGGAGACAGGTTTCGCCGTGGCGGCCAGACGAGTCGGCCTGGACAAGCCGCGGCCGCTGCTGCTCGGCAACCCGCGCGCTCAGCTGAAGGCGCTGCTGGAGCAGCGGCTGCCGATTTACGCCAAGCTCGCCTGGATGACCGTGCGGACCGACGGCCGCGCCCCCGAGGAGATCGCGGCCGAGATCACCGCGCAGCTTGGCGCCAGGGAGCCGGGCCAGTGAGCCCCGCCGCGCCGTTGTCCATGATAGGGCGGGAAAGGGCGTCCGCGCAGGCGCCTTCCTCACCGGATCACGGACATGGCCCGCCAGGGCAGGGCCGCACAACGTGAGCCGCGTGTGAACCCGACCAGGATCGCGGTCGGCGGCGAGCATGCCTACGAGGTCGTCGTGGGCACCGACGTGCTCGGCGAGCTGCCGTCTCTGGTCGGCCCCAGAGCGCGCACGGCGGCGGTCATTCACCCGCGGAGCCTGGCCGCGATCGCGCAGCGCGCCCGGCACGTGCTCACCGGCGCTGGCTACCTGGTGCCTGCGCTGGAGATCCCTGATGGCGAGGCGGCGAAGGACATCGACGTGGTCGCCGGATTGTGGTCGCGGCTGGCCCAGCAGCGGGTAACCCGTTTCGATGCGATCGTCGGACTGGGCGGCGGGGCGGCCACCGATGCGGCCGGATTCACCGCGGCCACCTGGCTGCGCGGGGTCCGGGTGGTGCTGGTGCCGACCACGCTGCTCGGGATGGCGGATGCGGCGATCGGCGGCAAGACCGCCGTCAACATCCCGGCGGGCAAGAACCTCGTCGGCGCCTTCCACCCCCCGGCCGGAGTGCTGGCCGACCTGGCGGCCCTGGCCACGCTGCCGACGGCCGAATACGTCAGCGGGCTAGCGGAGGTGATCAAGGCGGGGTTCATCGCCGACCCGGTGATCCTGGAGCTGATCGAGTCCGGCCCGCAGGCGGCTGCCAGGCCCGGCGGCCCGCATGAGCGCGAGCTGATCGAGCGCGCGGTGGCGATGAAGGCGGGAGTGGTCTGCGTCGACCTGCGCGAGGCGGGGCAGCGCGAGATGCTCAACTACGGCCATACCCTCGGTCATGCGATCGAGCGCGCCGAAGGCTACCGGATGCGGCACGGCGAGGCGGTGGCGATCGGCATGGTCTACGCGGCCGAGGTGGCCAGGCTCGCCGGCCGGCTGGACGAGCCGACGGCGCGACGGCACCGGGCCGTGCTCACAGCGGTCGGGCTGCCGACTCGCTACCGGGCAGGTGCCTGGCCGCGGCTGCGCGAGACGATGGCGGTGGACAAGAAGACACGGGCTGCCAGCCTGCGGCTGGTCGTGCTCGACAGCCTCGCCCGGCCCGCCATCCTGGCCGACCCGCCCGAGGAGCTGCTGGCCCGCGCCTACGCGGAGGTGTGCTGATCAAATGCAGAAAGTGCTGGTGCTCAGCGGCCCGAACCTGGCCCGCCTGGGCTCCCGAGAGCCCGACATCTACGGCACCGCCACGCTGGCGGACATCGCGGCTGCCTGCGCCGCGGCGGCCGGCGAGCTCGGCCTGCAGGTGGATTTCCGGCAGACCGACGACGAGGCCGAGCTTGTCGGCTGGGTGCACGAGGCCGCCGACGGGCTGCTGCCGATCGTGCTGAACCCGGCGGCGTTCACGCATTACTCCTACGCGCTGCGGGATGCCCTCGCGATGCGCACGGCGCCCCTGGTCGAGGTGCACCTGTCCAATCCGGCGAGCCGCGAGGCATTCCGGCATAACTCCGTGGTGGCCGGGGTGGCGACCGGCACCGTGGCAGGTTTCGGCGTGCTTTCCTACGAGCTCGCGCTCCGGGCGGTAGCCGCAATGTGCGACGATCCGTCTGGGAAAGGTCGGTGAGCGCCATGCGCATCGGGATGGCTCTGAATTACGCAGGCGGTTTCGCCGAGACCGTCGATGAGCTGGCGGACTATGAGACCGCCGGGCTCGACATCGTCTTCGTGGCCGAGGCCTACAGCTTCGATGCGGTCAGCCAGCTTGGTTACATCGCGGCCAGGACCGACCGGCTGCAGATCGCCTCGGGAATCCTGCAGATTTACTCGCGGACCCCGACGCTGACCGCGATGACCGCGGCCGGCCTGGACTACGTCTCGGACGGGCGATTCGTGCTCGGAATCGGGGCATCGGGGCCGCAGGTCATCGAGGGCTGGCACGGGGTCCGCTACGATGCCCCGCTCGGCCGGACCCGGGAGATAATCGAGATCTGCCGTAAGGTGTGGCGGCGCGAGCGGCTGGAGTACGCGGGCAGGCACTACCCGATCCCGCTGCCCCCAGCGGCCGGGACCGGGCTGGGCAAGCCGCTGAAGCTGATCAATCATCCGGTCCGCGACCGCATCCCGATCGTGGTCGCGGCCCTCGGACCGAAGAACGTGCAGCTGGCCGCCGAGCTGGCGGAGGGCTGGGAGCCGATCTTCTACCTCCCGGAAAAGGCGGCGCAGGCGTGGGCCGCGCCGCTCGCGGCCGGCGCGGCCCGGCGCGATCCGTCGCTGCCGCCGCTGGACGTGATCGCGCAGGCGCCGCTGGCGATCGGGGAGGACGTGACCGGCCTGCTGGAGCTGGGCCGGCCGACGCTGGCCCTGTACATCGGCGGGATGGGGGCGAAGGGCCGCAATTTCTACAACGACCTGGCCGTGCGCTTCGGCTACGAGAAGGAAGCTGCCGCGATCCAGGAGGCCTATCTGGCCGGGCGCAAGGATGAGGCGGCGGCGCTTGTCCCGGCATCCCTGCTGGCGGGGACCGCGCTGATCGGCCCGCGGTCGATGGTGGCCGAGCGGGTCGCGGCAATGCGGGAGTCGGGAGTCACGACGCTCAACGTCGCCCCGCTGGCCAGCACGCACGCTGAGCGAGTTGCGCTGGTCGAGCAGATCCGGGATCTGGCTGCCTGACCTGCGAGCGGCTCCGGTGTCCCGGGTCTGCGTCGTCCCGGTTGGCCCCCGGAAGCGCTGGCGAACCGCTGGGCATGCTCAGAATATCCGCGGCCACTGTGCCGCCCGGGGTGACGGAGGTGGCGGTGCAGCAGAACGTCGCCCAGGAAATCGCGCGCGAGGCGGCCGAGCTGCTGAGCATCGCGGATGCTTCGGAGAGCCGGTCGCTCTACCGGCTGGCGGTGCTGGCGACCCGGCAGGTGCCGGCCTGCTCGGGAGCGACGTCGGCGGTGTGGCGGCACGGCGAGGTAACCGAGCGGGCTGCCACCCATCCGGATCTGGCCGAGCTCTTCGAGCTGGCTTTGCGGGCACCGGAGAGCCCGTGGGCTGATGCGCTCGCGGACGGCCACGGGATTGCCTGCCCGGACACCGTCGCCGAGGAGCGCTGGCCCGAGTATGCCGCGGCAGCGCTGAGCTGGGGTGTCCGGTGCTTCGTCACCCTGGTGCACGCATCCGGGCCGATGGCCGTCACGCTGACGCTCTTCAGCGTCAGGCCGGGGTCGCTGGATGCCGAGCAGGTAGCCCTGGCCGAGCTTCTCGTCGCGTTCGCTGCCGCGGTCATGGGCAACGCGTCGGTCTACCGGGACTCGCTGCGCACCACACTGCAGCTGCGCGATGCCGTCGACGCGCGGATGGTCGTTGATCAGGCCAAGGGGATCCTGATGCATGCCCTGGGCTGCACCGCGCAGGATGCCTTTGACAGGATGCGCGCGATTTCCCAGGCACGAAAAGTCAAGGTGTCCGAAGTGGCCGGCAAGATTGTCGAAGCACATCTGGCCAGGCAGACGTGACCGGGCAGACCTGACCGGCTGGCTTCTCAGGCACCGGCTTTGCGGGACCCTTCGTAGACAGCGAGCGTGTCCTGGCCGATCCGCTCCCAGGAGTATCTCGTCCTGACCCGGTCTGCCGCGGCGATCCCGTAGCCCTGGAGCAGCATCGGGCTGCGCAGCAGCTGGCGGACCCGGCGGGCCAGCGCGGCCGGGTCGCCCGGCGCGATGAGCGCGCCGGTTGCTCCGTCGACAATGGCGTCCTGCTGAGCGCAACCAGCCGAGGCCACGACGGGCGTGCCGCAGGCCATCGCCTCCACGGCCACGAGCCCGTCCGGCTCGTCCGGGGCGACATGGATGAACAGGTCGGCAGACCGCAGCAGCGCGGGCATGCGCGCCCTGGTCACCTCGCCGGCGAACAGCAGCCGGTCGCGAACCTTGAGCCGGTCAGCGAGCCGGGCGAGTTCGCGCAGCGCGGGGTCCGACGTCAGCTGCGCGCGCGGCGGACCGCCGGCGATGACCAGCTCGGCGCCAGGAACCCAGGCCAGCGCCTTGACCACGGTGTCCAGGCCGTGCTCGGCGGCGAGCGCGGACACGGCAAGGAGCCTGGGCCGCTTGCTGCGGCGCGCGACCGGGCCGGCCGGGCCGAACTTCTCGGTGTCCACGCCCGCGGGCACCACCCTCATCGCTGTCCGCGGCACGCCGAGGCGGGCGAGCGCGGACATCTCCCCGCAGGAGCCAGCCAGCACTGCGGTGACGCTGCGGGCTATAACGGCTTCGAGCCGGCTCCGCGCGGCGCAGCTTCCCGGCCGTGCCGCATGCTGGCCCTGGCTGCCGGGGCGGGCGCTCAGCGTATGGAATGTCTGCACCACCGGCGCTGGCAGCCCGCGGGAGGCTGCGAGGGCCGCGAGCCCGCTCGTCCAGAAATGAGCATGCACCACGTCGGGCGGGCTCTGCCGCCACCGCCTGGCCAGCTCGCCGCTGAAGCTCCCCAGCTGGGACACCAGCTCGTCCTCCGGCAGCGGCGCGGCCGGGCCGGCCGGCAGGTACTCGATCTTGACTCCGGCGGCGGAGCCGGTGCGCGGCCGAGCCGGGGAGTCCTTGCGTGCGTAGATGGTGACCTGATGATCCAGCGCCGCCAGGGCGCGGCCGAGAGCGGCGACGCCGACTCCCTGAGCATGCGGATACCTCGCGGCTGCTGGCCCGGATTGGCGCGGCGGGACTGGAATGGCATGCCCGGTGACAAGCGCGATCCTCATGATGACGCCTCCTTGGCGATCACCGCGGTCACGAGGGGCGCGGAGCGGCACCGGCAGAGGCCTTCAGCGAGCAAGGTCGCGACGGCAGGCTCCGCCCCACACCGCGGCGGCGTGGGGGGGTGTCTGCGTCGTAGACACCGTGATGTAAACAGTTTCCATCACGGCAGATGTTAAACGGGTAAATCCATGCCATCGTGGAACAGGCGCTGGAGGCAGCCGGCGGCTGGCCGCCCGCAGCGCAGATGGGACTTTGATCAATGCAGCATGCCTCAGGGGGTCGCGGGCCGGAGCGGGAACTCGCCGCGATGCAGGCACGGCAAGATGCGCTCCGGCAGTCAGCCGCCCTGCCGGAAGCCCGGCTGCCGCAGGTACTGGAGGCCGCCTTCGCCGAGCTTGACGGAGCCATGCAAGTGGCCATGGAAGCATCCGCGGCGCTCGCGGCGGCAACCGGCCCAGCCGCGGGCCGGACGCATGCCGAAGCCGCCGACGCCGAGCGCAGGCTGCTGCGGGCGGCGTTCGCCGATGCTCCCGTTCCGCTCTTCCTGCTGGAGCGCAACGGGACGATCCGGCGGGCTAACCGGCGGGCCGGCCGCCTGCTGGGCGCCCAGCCCGGCTACGCAACGGGAAGGCTCTTCACGGCGTTCGTCGACCTCCCGTCCCGGGCGGCGGCGGCGAGTCAGCTGGCGGCGGTCGCGCGCACCGGGCGCAGCCAGCATGTGCGCTGCACCCTGCTCGGCGCGACGGGCGCGGTCGATGCGATGCTCGCGGTAGACCTCATCGAGGCTGCGCACGGGCTGTCGCTCATGATTGTCGCGGTTGCGCAGCCGGGCGCCGATCGCGACGAGGCCACCGAGGCTGGCGGCGTCCAGATTGCCGGTCCAGGGCCTGGCAAGGCGGCCGGCGGCGATCCGGCGGGAGGCCAGCCCGGCCATGCGTTCCGCGCGATCGAAGCGATAACCCAGCGGATGGACCTGGTGACGGCGGCAACCCGGCTGCTGCTGGAGAATGCGACGTTCAGCGAGCCAGTCACGCTGCAGCGGTGCGCCCGGCTGCTGGCCGGCGAGCTGGCCGCCTGGGTGATCGTCGACGTGGAACGCCGGCAGCGGCTGCGCCGTCAGGTCGTCATCGGGCCGCCCGCGCAGGAGCCTGCCGGGCTGGCAGGCCGGCTCGCGGCCGTCAACCCGCTGCCGGGGTCGCTGCCGTACCAGGTGCACGAGTCCGGCGGCTCGCAGCTGATCGCGCATGCCGAGGACGTCGGCGTTCTCGGGGCTGACCCGGATAACGTGCCGCTGCTCATGCGGATGGGCGCGACGTCCGTGCTCAGCGTCCCGCTGACTGACAGCGAGCACGCATACGGAGTGCTTACGCTGGCGCGACAAGCCGCCGAGCGGCCGTTCGAGATCGCTGACCTCGGCCTGGTCGCCGAAATCGGCCAGCAGCTGGCACTCGCGATCCGGGTGGACCGGATGTTCCGGCGGCGGACGGAGATCGCCGACTCGCTGCAGGCCAGCCTGCTGCCCAGGCAGCTGCCGTCGGTTCCCGGCGTCGAGCTCGCGGCCGCCTACGTGGCCGCGACCGAGGAGCTAGAGGTCGGCGGCGATTTCTACGACGTCTACCGAACACCCGGCGGCTGGGGCCTGGCGATCGGCGACGTGTGCGGCAAGGGCGAGGAGGCCGCGGCCGTCACCGCCGCAGCCCGTCACTCGATCCGCGTGCTCGCGCACTGGAATCCCGATCCGGCGGAGGTGCTCGGCCAGGCCAACGAGATCATGCTCGCCGAGGAGTTCGACGGCCGGTTCGTCACGGCCTGCGCTGCCCGCCTGCAGTGGCGCGAGGATTCCCTGCAGGTCAGGCTGGGCAGCGCCGGGCATCCGGGACCGGTGCTGATCAGGGCCGACGGAGGGGTGACGCCGCTGCGCGGCGGCGGTATGCCGCTCGGGCTGTTCCCCGGCGCGCAGACGGCTGCCGAGGAATTCGAGCTGCGCCGTGGCGACGTGCTCTTCCTCTACACCGATGGCGTCACGGACGCCCGCAGCCCGGAGATGGCATACTTCGAGAACCGGCTCGCCGACGAGCTGGCCGAGCTGGCCGGCCGGTCGCCGGCGGAGATCGTGTCCGCCCTTGAGGCGCTCGTCCTCGAGTTCAGCAGGAACGACCTCAGGGATGACATGACGATGCTGGCTCTGCGGGCGGGAGCCCGGCCGTCAGCTGGTCAAGGCCGCGGTCGGCTGGCTCCCGAAGTCCCGCGGGCTGTCCTGGCCGGGCCGCGATTACCCGGACGGATAACCACCCGTACAGTCGTCGCATGTCGACGGTACAGGCCGGGCGCAGGGCGCGCTGCCAGCAGCAGATCGCCGCGCTGGGCGCGGACGCTGCCCTTATCACTAACCTGATCAACGTCCGTTATCTCACCGGGCTGGCAAGCTCGAACGCGGCGCTGCTGCTGCCGGCGGACGGCCGCGGCGTGCTGGCGACCGACTCCCGGTACGCGCCCGCTGCCGCCCGCGACTGCCCTGACGTGGACCTGGTCGTCGAGCGTTGCACCGAGCCGGTCCTGGCTGCCCGCGCTGCGGCGGCGGGCATGAGCCATGTCGCCTTCGAGGCGCAGGAGATGACCGTCGAGCGCCATCAGGCTCTCCTCTCGTCCGCCAGCGGGGTGGAATTTGTCCCGCTCGGGCACGCAGTGGAAGAGCTGCGCATGATCAAGGACCGCACCGAAATCGAACTGATCGCGCGTGCCTGCGCGATCACCTGCGAGGCCCTCGACGAGCTGCGACAGCAGCTGCGGCCTGGCATGACCGAGCGGAAATTCGCGATCCTGCTGGAGCGGACGATGACGGACCTGGGCGCCGAGGGCCCGGCCTTCGAACCCATCGTGGCCAGCGGGCCAAACGGCGCGGCCCCGCATCACGTGCCCACCGACCGGCCGTTCGCGCCGGGCGACCTGGTGACGATCGACTGCGGCGCCCGGTTCGGCGGCTATCACGCGGACATCACCAGGACTGTCGCGATCGGCGAGCCGTCGCCCTGGCAGCGCGAGATCTACGCGCTGGTAGCAGCGGCACAGGCAGCTGCGGTGGCGGCGGCGAGGGAGGGCATCAGCGCCGCGGGGCTCGACGCCGTCGGCCGGGACATCATCGCGGAAGCGGGCTATGGCGAGTACTTCCAGCACGGCCTGGGCCACGGAGTGGGCCTGGAGATCCACGAAGCGCCGATGATCGGGTACGGCAGGGAAGGTACACTGAAAAGCCGGGCTGCCGTCACTGTCGAGCCCGGCGTCTACCTGCCCGGCAAGGGCGGCGTGCGGATCGAGGACACCCTGGTGGTGCGCGCTGGCGCCGGGGCGGCGGGGTCAGCCCAGCTACTTACCACCACTACGAGGGAGCTGCTCGTCGTGTAGCACGGCCAGGCAGTCCCGCCCGCTTGCAGGAGAAAGACTGACGTGGCCACCACGAACGACCTTAAGAACGGCATCACCCTGAGCATCGACGGCCAGCTCTGGAATGTGGTCGATTTCCAGCATGTGAAACCGGGCAAGGGCGGCGCGTTCGTGCGCACCAAGCTGAAGAACGTGCTGTCGGGAAAGGTTGTCGACCGAACCTTCAACGCGGGCGTCAAGGTCGACGTCGCCAACGTGGACAAGCGGGACATGCAGTACCTGTACCGAGAGGGAGACGACTTCGTCTTCATGGACGCGCACGACTACGATCAGCCGCACATCCCGGCCCAGACTGTGGGGAACGCGGCTGACTACCTGCTGGAGGAGCAGACGGCCGTCGTCGCCTTCAACGACGGAGTGCCGCTCTATGTCGAGCTTCCGGCCGCGGTTGAGCTCACCGTTAGCCAGACTGACCCCGGCCTGCAGGGAGACAGGTCCACCGGCGGCACCAAGCCGGCCACGCTGGAGACCGGGGCACAGGTTCAGGTCCCGCTGTTCATCACGACGGGCGAGAAGATCAGGGTAGATACTCGCACCGGCGACTATCTCGGCCGGGCGTGACGCCGCTCCAGGCCCGACCGGACTGCCGTGGCCGCGATGCCAGCCCGCAGTAAGGCCCGCAAGCGGGCGCTGGACATCCTGTTCGAGGCCGAGATACGGGGCGTGCCCGTCATCGGCCTGCTGGACGAGCGAGCGCAGCAGGGCAGCCCGCCCGTCTCGGCCTACGCGGCCGCCCTGGTCAGGGGCGTCCAGCTGAACCGGGTCAGCATCGACAGCCTGCTCGCCGAGCACGCCCGGGGCTGGACGCTCGATCGGATGCCCGCTGTCGACCGGACCATCCTGCGGATCGGCGTCTACGAGCTGCTGTGGAGCCCGGCAGTGCCCGACGGCGTGGCCATCAGCGAGGCGGTGCTGCTGGCGCGCGACCTGTCCACGGAGTCCTCGCCGTCGTTCGTTAACGGCCTGCTCGCGCGCCTGCTCGAGCTCAAGCCGACGCTCGCAGCCGGGATCCTCGGCGCACCTGCAGGCGACGAAGCGACCGACGGCCCGGACCAGATCACCGGCCAGGCAGCGCCGGAGCGCTAGCTGGGCGCCCCGAGACCATCGGGGTGGTGACTGGGGGACATCGCGGCGGGCCGCAGCTGTCCGGTCGCGGCCTGCGCCGGTGAGGCTGCAGGGATCACCTCCAGATCTAGCGGACGGGTCGGACTGTCGCAACCCCCCGCTACAGTCAGGATCGGGCCAGCGGCGGGGGCCCAGCGGCGGAGGGCCCAGCGGCGGAGGGCCCAGCGGCGGAGGGCCCAGCGGCGGAGGGCACCGTGACGGAGGGCACCGTGACGGAGGTGACGGGTGACGGCGGCCGGTCCGACGCGCCGGAACAGAGTGCGCCGGATGACACCGGCTGCCACATTCTGCACGTTGACATGGATG
>Ga0335081_10008145_pt1 | contig 16804 bp, 12 predicted proteins | sample Lox_Sample_35_FD_206713 | JGI IMG/M metagenome (GOLD analysis project Ga0335081, IMG submission 206713) | Soil microbial communities from Loxahatchee National Wildlife Refuge, Florida, United States - Lox_Sample_3.5 | ecosystem: Environmental > Terrestrial > Soil > Wetlands | place: USA... | reverse complement strand
ACGACCCGCATTTATATCAACCTGTTCGCAAGCTGTCAAGCCCAAAAACCGGCGCGGCCGCTCACGGTAAAGAGGGACGGACGTCTTTAGGTTGTCCAGAAGACGGCGAGATATTGACGTATGGGTGATTAGGCACTTGAACACGGACTTTGTTCCTCCAGAAGCATTTTGTTAATGCTCTCGACCTAGTAAATATCTTTGTGCGATTCTTCAAGGATTGCCGACGGAGAGGCGGGGTGGTCACGCAAGAACCGAGGTTTTAGGCTGTGCTACCCGCCCTAGTATTCTTAATCGCAGGCGTGCAAGCACGCCTGGGGCACACGGCCCGATTCCTTTGTGCGACGGTACGGCATGGCTGAAGCCACGCCCTGATACAAGGCCGCAAGCCCATGAGTCTTTCCGATCTTCTCAAGCGGGCGCTGGCCCTCTCCGTTGACGAGTGCGCTGCGTTAGCCAACACCCTGCTCGACAGCCTCGACGGGGTGGCCGCGCGACAACTCCTCCATCGCAGGCAATACAATGAGCGAAGCTAGGAGGAGCCGTGAGAGTCTTTGTTGCGGGAGCCACGGGCGCTGTCGGACGCCCGCTGATTAATAGCCTCACGCTGGCAGGGCACGCCACCTTCGGCATGGTGCGCTCGCAGAGCTACGGCGCGCCGCTCTCCGGCTCGGGCGCCGAACCCGTCATCGCCGACGCGCTCGACGCCCCGTCGGTGCGCGCTGCGGTCGCCAAGGTCCGGCCTGACGTGATTATCAACGAGCTCACATCACTGCCCAAACGCTACACGCCCACCGACATGAAAGCTGCGGCCGAACGCGACGCTCGCGTACGCCTGGAAGGCAATAAGAACTTGATCGCAGCGGCGCTGCAAACCGGCGTGCGTCGCTTCCTGGTGCAGTCCAGCGGATTCTGGTACGCACCCGGCGAGGGTCTGGCCGACGAAGGAGAACGCTTCGCCTACGGCGCCTCCCCCGCCGTCGCCGCCGGTGCGCAGCGCTATGCCGAGCTCGAAGCCATGACCCTTGGCCGAAGCGAGTTCGAGGCCGTCGCCCTCCGCTACGGATTCTTCTACGGACCCGGCACCTGGTTCATCTCCGACGGCGATATGGGAAAACAGGTGCGTCAGCAGCAAGTGCCGATTATCGGCTACGGACAGGGAGTCTGGAGCTGGGTACACATTGACGATGCGGCGGACGCCACCGTCAGAGCCCTGGATTGCGCGCCCGGACCTTACAACATCGTGGATGACAATCCCAGCGAGCAGCGGGTATGGTTGACAGCGTTTGCTCGTTATTGCGGAGCCCTCGAGCCGCCGCACGTCTCTGAACAGCAAGCCATGCAGGCCGCCGGACCTGACGCCGTGTACTACGCGACGCGCCTCCGAGGCGCCTCAAACGCGAAGGCCAAACGCGAGCTTGGATTCCGCCCTCGTCCGCTTCAGTGGCTGGCTAATACGGCCGGGACAACTGATGGGTAGCAAATGCACGTTTAAGCCATGCCCTAATACAACCCTGATCCCGGTGCAATCGGCAGTAAACGCGCCGAATTGGCCTAATCAAGATGAGGGCGATTGGCACGCAAAGGTGGGCGTGCAGTTCCGTATCAGGCGCGAATTTATTCGCACCATTGTTATCTGCAAGGAGAAGATCGGCTTTGAACCGAAAATCTCTGTCTGGGCACATGGCCCTCAGGCTGAGCCACAAGTTCAGGCGGCGGGTTTGCGCCAGCGACAAATCATGATCTCGCCCCCTCGTGGATTTCCTCCTGCCGGCGTGGCGCGGGCGAATTGTGGGCACTGTGGCTGTCGCTGCTGCGCTCGCTGACGTAATACAACACGGGCACGGCCATACGCGAGAGAACCGTTGACGCCACTTCTCCGGCCATCAGCGAAAGCGCCAGTCCCTGGAAGATGGGGTCAAAGAGAATGACGCTGGCGCCCACCACCACGGCGGCGGCCGTCAGCAGCATGGGACGGAAGCGCACCGCGCCGGCGTCCACCACGGCTTCGGCCAGCGGCATGCCTTGCGCGCGGCGCAGCTCGATGAAGTCCACCAGGATGATGGAATTGCGCACGATGATCCCGGCGCCGGCGATGAAGCCGATCATCGAGGTGGCGGTGAAGAATGCGCCCAGCATCGCGTGCGCCGGCAGAATGCCGACCAGCGTCAGCGGGATCGGCGCCATGATCACCCACGGCGTCTTGAACGACTTGAACCATCCCACCACCAATACGTAGATCAGCACCAGCACGGCGGCGAAGGCGAGCCCGAGATCACGGAAGACCTCATACGTGACTTGCCATTCGCCGTCCCACTTCATGCTGTAGCGCTCGGTGCTCTCGGGAAGATGGGACGAGTACTGCTCGATGGAGTAGCCGGCGGGCACGCGCAGGCGGTCGATGGCGCGGCCCATCTTGAGGATGGCGTACACCGGGCTTTCTTCCTGGCCGCTGACGTCGCCGGTGACGTAGACCACCTTGCGCATGTTTTTGCGGTAGATGTCGGTGTCGATCGTGGTTTGCTCGACGCGGGTGACCTCGGCCAGCGAGACCTGCGCCCCCGAGGGTGTGGGCAGCCGGATGCTGCGCAGCTCGTCGATGCTGGAGCGCGCCGGCCGCGCCAGGCGGACTTCAATGGGCACATCCTCACGGGCTAGCGGGCGGTGCAGCAATCCGGCAGTCGTGCCGTTGAGCGCAATCTGAATGGTGCGGTTGACCTCGGCGGCGGAGATGCTGTGCAGCGCCGCTTTGTCGAGGTCCACTATGATGTCGTACTTGGTCTGCGGATCCTGGACGTACCAGTCCACATCCACCACGCCCGGCGTGCTCTTGAAGATGCTCTTGATCCGGCGTGCGAGGTCGATCTGTCCCTTGTAGTCCGGTCCGTAGACTTCGGCGACCAGCGTCTCCAGCACCGGCGGACCCGGCGGGACCTCGGCCACCTCCATGCGGGCGCCGAAACTCTCAGCAATTGGCTCCAGCTTCGCCCGCACGCGCTTGGCGATCTCGTGGCTCTGGGCTTTACGCTGGTCGAGCGGGAGGAGATTCACCTGGATGTCCGCCTGGTTGGGAGCGCGGCGCAGGAAGTAGTGGCGAACCAGCCCGTTGAAGTTGTAGGGGCCGGAGGTGCCGGAGTAGATCTGGTAATTCAAGACCTCGGGTTCTGTGCGCAGCGAGGCAGCCAGGGCCTGCGCGACATGCGTCGTCTGCTCCAGCGGCGTGCCGTCCGGCATGTTGATGATCACCTGGAACTCGCTCTTGTTGTCGAAGGGCAGCATCTTCACCCGCACCAGCTTCAACGGAACGAACGCGCAGGCGGCGAGCAGCAGGACCACAACCGTCCCCAGGAACAGCAGCCGCGTTCGGCCATGCTCGATGAGCGGGGTCATGATGCGGCGGTAGAGGCGGGTGGTCCAGCCTTCGCTCTCGGTCTTGTGCACACCGTGCTTGGCATGCGAGCCGATCAGGCGCAGCGCCGCCCACGGCGAGACCACAAACGCCACCACCAGCGAGAACAGCATCGCGGCCGAGGCGCCCACGGGAATAGGTCGCATGTAAGGGCCCATGAGGCCGCGAACGAAGGCCATCGGTAGGATGGCGGCGATCACGGCAAAAGTGGCGAGGATGGTGGGATTGCCGACCTCGTCGACCGCTTCTACCGCAACTTCAACCAGGCTGCGCCCGGCGTTCTGCGGCAGACGGAGATGGCGGACGATGTTCTCGGTGACCACGATGGCGTCGTCCACGAGAATGGCCACCGAGAAGATCAGCGCGAACAGGGTCACCCGGTTGAGCGTGTAGCCATAGAGATAGAAGATCGTCAGCGTCAACGCCAGGGTCACCGGCACCGCCAACAGCACCACCCCCGATTCGCGGAAGCCCAACGCCAGCGCCACCAGCAAGGTCACCGAAAAAGTCGCGATCAGCAGATGTTCCAGCAGTTCGTTTGATTTGTGCTCGGCGGTCTCGCCGTAGTCGCGGGTGACGCTAACGTGGAGGTCGGCGGGGATCAGGTACCCGCGCAGAGAACTGACCCGTTCCAGGGCGCGGTTCGCAATAACCGTGGCGTTGGTGCCCTTGCGCTTGGCCAGCGTGATGGTGACTGCGGGATACTCCATGACCATCTGCGAGCTGCCCTTGCCGCCGCCGTAGAGAACGTAGGAGGTTGGCTCGTCGGCGCTGTATTCCAGGCGGGCGACATCGCGCAGGTAAACCGGCGCCCCGCGGTGCACGCCCACCACCACCTGCTGCAGCTCTTCCGGCGTGGAAAGGAAGAGGCCAGCCTCGACTTGGATCTCCTGGTTATCGCGCGCGAAGCTGCCGGCGAACGAGCGCTGGTTGGCGGCCTCGAGTTGCATGGCGATGGCGCCGGGCGTCAGGCCATAAGCGGCGAGCCGCGCCGGGTCGAGGATGACACGCATCTTTTGTGGTTGCCCGCCAATGATCTTGGTTTCGGCAACGTCGTCGATCTTTTTGAGCTGGTTCTCCACTTCGCCGGCCACTTGCCGCAGCCGCTCAGGACCGTAGTTCTTTCCCCACAGCGTGAGCGCGAGGATGGGCACATCGTCGATGGAGCGAGCTTTGATCAGTGGCTGCGAAACGCCGGGCGGAATGCGGTCGAAATTCGAATACAGTTTGTTGTACGTGCGGACGATCGCGTCTTCCTCGCTCTGTCCCACGTAGAAGCGCACGATCACCAGGCTCGCGCCCGGCGAGCTGATGGAATACACGTATTCCACGCCGGGAATTTCGCGGACTAGCTTCTCCATGGGAATGGTGGCGCGCTGTTCCACCTCGGTGGGCGAGGCCCCCGGCATCCGCACCATGACGTCGAGCATGGGGACCTTGATCTGCGGCTCTTCTTCGCGCGGTGTCTGCCAGATGCTGAACGCGCCCAGCAGCAGCGCCGCCACGATCCCCAGCGGCGTCAGCTTGGAATTGATGAAGCCGTGCGCGATGCGTCCCGCGAGACCGAACTTCATTGGCCGCCCTCGATCTTTCGGCCCTCCAGTTCACGGTCGCCGGGTTGTGCCACCACCCATTCGCCCGGCTGCAGTCCGGCCAGAACCTCTACCTGCTGAGGTCCGGCGGGCTTGCCAAGAGTCACGTAGCGAAGGCTCGCCAGCTTGTCCTGACCGACCACATAGACGGCCTGCAACTGTCCGCGCTCAAGCACAGCTTCACGGGGAATCGTGATCGCCTGCCGCTCGCCGCGGTTGAAGCGTGCGTGCCCGGAAAGTCCAGAGCGCAGGCGCGCTTCTGCCGGCAGCTCGACCTTGACAAGAAAGCTGCGGCTGGCAGGATCGGCCGCGGGGACGATCTGCACGATCTTGCCGGGAAACTCGCCGAGGGCATCAACCACGACGTTCGCGTTCTCGCCCAAGCGAATCACCCCAATGTCATGCTCATCCACGGTAGCTTCCATGCGGAAGTGGCGCGTGTCTTCAACGGTCAGCAGCGGGACGCCGGGCGCGGCGAGCGCACCCGGATCAACGCGCTTGTCGCTGATCACGCCATCGAAGGGAGCGCGGATGCGCGTGTACCCCAGGGCCGAGCGCGCCTGGGCCTCGGCGGCCGTTGCTTGCTTCAATCCCGCCTGCGCCTGATCGCGGTGCGCGGCCGCGGCCTTGGCCCGCGCCTCCACCTGATCGAACTCGTGCGGACTGACTGACTTGCGCTCGAAGAGAGTCTGGTATCGGGTCAAGGTGGAATTGGCGAGATTGTAGTCGGCTTCGGAGGCGGCGATGTCCTGGCGCGAGGCATTCACGCCGGCAGTGGCGCGTTCGAGTCCGGCTTGCTGCTGGGCGTCGTCGAGGACGATGAGCACATCCCCCTTGCGCACGCGCTGGCCCTCGTGCACGCGGATTGCGGTAATGGTGGCAACGATCTGGCTGGAGAGTTGGCTGGTCTGCGCGGCGTGCACCGTGCCCATGGCTTCCACGTAATCAGGAACGGTGGTGCGCTGCGCCTGCACCAGCGCAACATCGCGGACAATCAGCGGCGCGGCCGCCACCGTCTCTCTCTTTTCGCCGCATCCGGCGAGCAAAAGCGTTAGTAATAAGGAGAACCAACTGAGTCTGGGGATCATTGCTTCACCACGGGCGAGTCCGGACTGAGAGTGCCGGTCGCCAATTCAAGATTCGCGTAACTGCTTTGCACCCGATACACGGTCTGCCAGTAGTCGGTCTTGGCGCGCACATCGGCCTCCTCCATGCGGAGGAGATCTGTAATGGTATTGATCCCGGCGTCATAGCGGTCGTGGCCGATGCGCAAGCTCTCGTCGGCCTGCGCGACGGCGGTGCGCGCCACCTCGAGCTGGCGGCGGGCGGCGTCGTAGTCGAAGTACGCCTTGCGCACCTCCAGCCGCACCCCGCTGACGGCTGATTCGCGCAACGCGTCCACCTTCTGCTTCAGGGCGCGTTCGCGCTGGAGTTGCGCTACGCGGGCTCCGCCGTCGAAGAGGTCGAGACGAACCTCGAGGCCCAACATCCAGTCATTGCCGCCGCCACCGCCGAAGCGCGGATTATCGGCCTCCCAGTTGCCGATCGCGTTCACCGTCGGCCCGAAGGCGGCCTGGGCAATCTTGACGTTATCCTGCTGGATCGACTGCTGCAAAGCCAGGCCTCGCAAGTCAGGGCGGTGGTCGAGCGCGCGCGTTTCGAGCTTTTCCAGCGGCTCGTCGGGAAACACGCGATCCGCCAGGACTTCCCCCAGCTCGTAATTGGTATCCGCGGGGACCCCAAGTTCGTGATTGATCCGTGCGGCGGCGATGCTGACATCGTCCTGCGCGCGGATCAGCTCTTGTTGGCGAGCGGCATAGTTCACCTGAGCGCTAAGCAGATCGCTTTCCACGCTCATGCCGGCTTGGACGTTGGCGCGAGCCCGGTCGAGCGCGGATTGCGCGCTCTTTTCGGCATCCCGCGCAACCTCGAGCTGGCGCTTGGCCAGCAGCGCGCCGGTATAGGCGTCCACCACCCGCAGGAGCAACTCCTGGTCGGTGCGGTCGAGGTTCCGTCTCGCCAATTCCGTGGCTTGCCTTGCTTGCATGACCCGGGTCCAGTTCGCGCCGGAATCGAAGAGCCGCCATTGCCCGGAGAAGCCGGTGACGTAGTTGGTGAAGGGAGTCGGCTTGTTAAGTTGGTTGAGTGCGAAGTCCGCAGCGCTGAAGCGCTGCTGGCGCAGCTTGGAGCCGAACACGTATACGGGGTCGTTGCCGTCCTGATAAGTTTCATTGAACCCGAAGCGGGGCAGCAGCGGGGCGCGTGACAGCTTGAAATTGGCGGTGGCAATGCGCTGCTCAAAAACTACTGCTTTGCGCGCTGGGTTCTTCTCCAACGCGATTGCAACCGCCTGCTCGAGCGTGAGTTTCGTCTGGGCGGCAACTGAGATGCACCCCAGCAGCAGAAGCGCTGCTATATGCGAGGCGCTGGCACGCACCGACCGGCTCATGATCGGGTGGCTCCGGCTGGTTCCTGAACGGCCACAATCTCGAAAGTGGTAACCAGCTGGGCAGTCTTTGAGATCATCGCGCCGACTGAGCAGTACTTGGTTTCCGAAAGGTGAATGGCCCTCTCGACTGCGGCGGGATCGATATCCACACCGGTCACCCGGTGCAGGATGCGGACGCGCGTGAACACCTGCGGCGGGTCCGGCGCCTGTTCGGCCGCGACGCGAACCTCATAGCCCCTGACCTGCTGCCGCTTTTTGCGCAGGATGCCAATCACGTCGAAAGCGGTGCAGCTCGCCAGGGCCGCGGCCAGCAGTTCGATGGGCTTGGGGCCGGTGGCGCCGGCGGCGTCGTCCACCAGCAGCCGGTGCCCGGAACCGCTGGTAACTTCAAACTGGCGACTGGTGCTTTCGGGGTGCGTGAGAGTGACTTTGGCTTCAACCATGGCCGAACCTCCGGTGCAGAGTTTAAATGCAGAATCAAAGCAGTTTGTTACAGGATCACGCCCGCAGAGTCTGCAATATACGACTAAAAATCTGGCGCGAACATCGTTGGAACGCTCGGAACGGCTTCCTCCTGATTTGGGCGGACACCGCAGGCTTCGAAGTCGGGCAACGGCCGGCCTCCCAGCGCTTCCTGAATAGCGTCGCCGCCAGGTTCACGGTGGGCGTTAGTCAAGTGACGGCCGGTGACTCCAACCGAAACTCCCAGCCGCAGTATTGGCCCGGGAGTGCATCAGGAGGACAGTGGATGCAGGTGGTGCGGATGCGCGGGTCGATAGTGCGAGCAAAGGTTTCGAATTCCACTGTCCCCACGCTTTTGCAGGGGAAGTCGGGCAGCCCTTTGTCCCTTCTGGTTTGCTGCACACGGCACATGTCCATGAAGAAAGAGAGGCGCTGCCGATCTTCCGACCATTCAACACGCTGGCGGTTGATCAGGCCGTACAGCCGCAAGCCCAACGCGCGTTCCAGGGCCGGGAGACCGCCTCCGGCTGGAATTGCGAATGTAGCCATGATCCGGCGTGCTTCTACTGCGGCGAACCTCGCCCAGGAGCGGGCATCCAGGTCGATAGCGGCCTCCATTCCCAGTTTCTCCTCGGCGGCTAGAAACCAGCAGCCGTCGTGTGCCAGCCAGTTCTTGGCAAACATCTCCAAGGCGAGCAAAAGCTCGTCCCGGCTCATGTTCTGGAAGCTGCTCGAAAACGATTCCATGTTGGATGGTCCTCCCGTGCCATATTTTCCCAAAGGCGGGTCGCTGTCCGAGCCTAAGCCGAAACCGCGGACATTGACATCTTGTGCTCCAGCCGTTTCTGAAAGTGCTTGTAGGTGGTAAAGCCACCGGGCAGGTTTTTGACGGCGAAACCATGTTGCAGAAGGATACGCAAGGCGTAGTACGAGCGTTGTCCCACGCCGCAGTAGAGCCAGATCTCGCGCTCGCGCGGCAGCTCTTGGAGGCGCGCCCGCAACTGCGATAGCGGCAGGTTGTGTGCGCCCGCGACGTGTCCGGCAGCGAACTCCGCAGGCTCGCGCACGTCCAACACAAGGGCACTCGCGCCCGCGAGCTCCTCCCAGTGTGCCAGCGGAAGATCTTCGCGAAGGAAGTTGCTTGCGATCATCCCCGCCATGTTGACCGGGTCCTTCGCGGCCCCGAACTGAGGCGCATAGCAAAGCTCCGCTTCTTCCAGGTCGAACACTGTGCCGCCCATCTGGATCATGGTAGCAATCACGTCAATCCGCCTCTCCACTCCCTCTTCACCTACCGCCTGCGCGCCCAGCACGCGGCCGTCATCGGTGGAAAAGAGCAGCTTCACATGAATCGGGCGGGCGCCCGGGTAGTAGCCAGCGTGGTGTCCAGGGTGGAGATAGATTTTTTCGTAAGCGGTGATACCCGCCCGCCGAAGGGCTTTCTCACTCGCGCCGGTACAGGCGACGGTCAGGCCGAAGACACCGACCACTCCCGTGGCTTGGACTCCACGAAACGAGGCTTCCCGGCCAAGAATGGAGTCCGCGGCGATCCGTCCCTGGCGGTTTGCGGGGCCGGCCAGAGGCACCAGGGAGTACTCGCCGGTGATGGAGTCGCGCACCTCGACGGCATCGCCCACCGCCCAGATTTGCGGGTCGCTGGTCCGCATGGCCTCATCGACCCGAATCCCACCACGCTCCCCGATCTCCAGCCCAGCCTCCTTCGCGAGCTTTGTCTCGGGCCGCACCCCAATCGAAAGGATGACCAGGTCGGCGGGGTAGCGTGCGCCGGACTGCGTGCGCACGAAGAGAGTTCCGGCGGGATCCTGGTCGAATCCCGCTACGGCGTCGCGCAAGTGTACTGTCACACCATGCTCGGCGAGCCGTTGCTGTACGGGCTCAGCCATCTCCGGATCGAGCGGCGGCAAAATTTGATCGAGCATTTCGACCAAGCTCACGCTAATGCCCCGCGTCGCGAGATTTTCCGCCATTTCCAACCCGATCAGCCCTGTCCCCACGATGACCGCGCGTTCCACCTTGCGGTCCACCATCCACTGGCGAATGCGCCGGCTGTCCGGGATGCTGCGCAGGATGAAGATTCCCGGCAGATCGATCCCGGGCAGGGGAGGACGGATGGGCGCCGCTCCGGGGGCAAGCACCAGAGCGTCGTATGTTTCCCGGTAAACCTCGCCGCTCCTAACCCGCCTGACCTCGACTTGCTTGCGGGCGCGGTCGATGGCCAGGACTTCGTTCTCCGTCCGCACCTCGACGTTGAAGCGTGTTTTGAACAGGTCGGCCGAGGCGACCAGTAATTTCTTCTCGTCTTCAATGACGTTGCCGACGTAGTACGGCAAGCCGCAGTTGGCGAAGGAGACGTAGGGACCGCGGTCGAAAAGCAGGATCTCGGCATCTTCCGAAAGACGCCGGGCGCGCGCGGCACAAGACGCCCCGCCCGCCACTCCGCCGACGATGAGGATGTGTTTCTTGGGATTCATAATTGCCTCTCAACCTGATAAATGCAGCCAGGGGTCGCGGTGTTACCGGAAATCGCGCCCAACCCAATCGAAAAGCTTCACCAATCAGACCTCTTTGTTTAATTTCACAGTTGCGAATATTCGCAATTTAGTGAGTGTAATCACCCACCGGCCAGGCCCATATCTGGAGCACGTCTCCGGATGCGCACCGCTCAAGGCAATGGTTCTTATCCCAGCCGTTCCAGCTTGTAGAGATTCGCAATGCCGCGCCGGTGGGAACGGGGAGTTCTGCAACAGTTTTCCCGCGACGGTTTTCTTTGCGGCTCCAGATTTGCGGTGGTTTGGAAGGTGCACAGGCTGCTTTCCGGAGATTCTCGCAACGGCGGTTCGGGTGTGGCTGCAGCTCGCGCTGGATGCGCACCGGGGGATCTTCAGAGGAGGATTCATGCGGTCTCTAACTTATCTCATCCTTACGGTTGCGGTTATGACGCTGGGGGCGCTGACGGTCTCGGCAGGCCAGCCCGGAGGCAAAGAGCTCTACCGGGCCAACTGCCACGGTTGCCACGACAAAGGTTCTCCCAACGGTTATTACAGTGCGATGACCTTGACCCAAGACCAGTGGCGGACGTTCTTCAAGGCGAAGCTCGTTCCTTCGCACAAGAACCTGGTGGAGCCCAAGAGTGGGAAGAAACTCCTGGAGTTCCTGACCCCGGACGAACTCAAGGCCATCCAGCGGTTCTGCATCGACCACGCTGCTGACTCGGAGCAGCCGGCGACGTGCGGCTAGTCCAGCCGCACCGGAGGCACAAATTCACGCAGAGGCGACATTTTATGAAAAGAACAACTGTGATTTTTCTGACCTTATGCCTGCTGGCGCTGGCGAGCTGGGCACAGACCAGCGCTGCGGCCCCTTCGGATTCGTCGTCGAAGGCTAAAGCCGACGATCCGGCAGAGCTCCGGCAGGAGATCGATCAACTCAAGAAAACCATGAACTCGCTCGAGGAACGACTGGCCGCGCAGGAAAAGCAGGCCCAGGCGGCGAAAGAACAGGCCGCGGCTGCGGAGGCCACGGTTTCCACGAAGGACCTAGAAAAACGGGTCGAGCACACCGAACGCGAACAGGCGTTGGACCGGGTGAGGTTCACCGGCGACTATCGCTTCGAAGCCCACTCCATCTGGGGCAATGTGCCCGCCCATCTCGACGGCATGGCCCTGCAGAACCTGATGGTCAGGACCCTGTTCCTGACCTCGCCGACATCACAGGGCGGGCTGGGGATGCCTTTCAGTCCCAGCATGTTGAGCATGCCGGTCAGCCAGTTCGTCAACACGCTCAATGGGGCCGTACTGAACAACTATGCGCAGTACCAGTACTTCACCAACAACCTGACCTACAACCAGGTGAACCAGGCTGCCCAGGGCTTCAAGCAGATGGGCTTGTTCAATCCCTTCATGAACTACCTGGCCTCAGCGCCGAACGTGTACGTGCCTGCTTACACCAACAACGCCGACATCCTGTACACCAACCGGCTGCGGCTAAACCTCGACTCCCGGGTGAGCGAGAACGTTTCGGTCACGGCGCGGCTGAGCATGTACAAGGTCTTCGGTGACTCGACCGGGGTCCAGGTGTTCAACGGGCAGCCCAGCAGCATGAACATCGACGGCACCACGGCCGGGGTCCCCAACTCCGACATTCTGCGCGTCGAGCGCGCCTACTTTACCTGGAACAACATCGGCAACTCGAAGTTCTACCTTTCCATCGGCCGTCGGCCCTCGACCGACGGTCCTCCTATGAACTTCCGCCAGGATGAGCCGCGGGGCGGCACGCCCTCGGGCGCCATCATCGATTACCAGTTCGATGGCATCACCTTCGGCTATCACCTCAACGACAAAATGGTCTGGCGGGTGTGCTATGGCCTGGGGTACTCGTCCGAATTCGGCAACGGCTCCATCCTGCAACTGCCCCAGGACCGGCTGAAGGACACCCACTTCCTGGGTGCAGACCTGGACTTGTTGAATACCGAAAAGACCCTGATCAACGCGACCTATGCCCACGCCTTTAACGTCACCGACGGGTTTAACGGGCTGGTGGTGATGCCCTACAATCCGCTCACCGGCGACGTCAACAACTCGGACGTAGTGATGCGCTACACCCCATCCGCCAATCTGGGCAGCATCAACCTGATGAGCCTGGACATCACCCGGCGGCAAGGGCCGGTGGACATGTACATCAGCGGCAACTACTCGGGCACCCAACCCAACGGTCAGACCACTCCCTTCGGGGGCTTGATGTCGGACCCCTATGAGACGCCCGTGGCCCGGACCGGATACATGTTCCTCGTGGGCACACGCTACAACTTCGGCCAGGACAACCGCACCAAAATTGGGTTCGAGTTCAACCATGGCACCAAGTACTGGTTCAACTTCGCCCAAGCCGAGGATGACATCATCGCACCCAAGACCGACACCCGCGGTGATGTTTACGAGGCTTACTTCACACACCGCATCGCCCAACGCTTCATCTTCAAAGCCGACGCGATGAAGTACATCTATAACTATTCGGGTTCGGGATGGCACCTGGGAGATCCCAAACCGCTGAACACCCTATCCGTCCTGGGCTTCCCAACCTACAAGGACGCCTTCATGAGCACGGTGAGCCTGATCGCGAGGTTCTAGATTGGGCTTTGAGCGGGGCCGGTTTCGGCCGGCCCCGGTTACCAGATATCGGGTGATGCATGGCTCGTAAAATCTCACGACGCAGTTTTCTCAAGAAGTCGGCGGGAGTGGCGGCGGGCGCCGCGGCCGCCAGTCAGATCGCGTCTTCGGAAATTCATCCCACCGGGCGGCGTGGCGACCGGCGCGTGGAGCTGATTGCCACCAACTGTGAGATGTGTTTCTGGCGTTGTGGCGTGATGGCCGAGGTGGCCGATGGCAAGGTGCTGAAGTTACAGGGCAATCCCCACCATCCGCTCACCAAAGGCAAACTCTGCGCCCGCGGCAATGCCGGCACACAGCTTCTCTACGATCCGGACCGGCTGAAGTATCCCCTGCTGCGCACCGGCCAGCGCGGCGAAGGCAAGTTCAAGCGCATCAGTTGGGACCAGGCGCTGGACTACTTTGCGACCCGGCTCAAAGAGATCAAGAAGAAGTACGGGGCGGAGGCGCTGGCCCCGTTCCCGCATGGTGTTTACTCCGGCTTTTTCACCACGCTGATGAAGGCGTTCGGCTCGCCGAACTCGGCGGAGCCGGCGTTTGCGCAGTGTCGCGGTCCGCGCGATGTCGCCTACCAGTTGACGTTTGGCCGCTCCGTCAACTCTCCCGAACCGGTTGACCTGGAGGAAGCCAAACTCATCGTCCTGATCGGCAGCCACATCGGCGAGAACATCTTCACTTCGCAGGTAGCCGCGTTCGCTGAAGGACTGAAGCGCGGGGCGAAGCTGGTGGTGGTTGATCCGCGGTTGTCGACGGCGGCTTCGAAGGCCAACTGGTGGCTGCCGATTCGTCCGGGCACTGATACAGCACTGCAGCTGGCCTGGATGAACGTGCTGGTCACGGAGAAACTGTACGACAAGGATTATCTCGACCAGTACGCCGTCGGCTTGAAGGAACTGGAGCAGCATGTCGCCCAGTACACTCCGGAGTGGGCCGAGCCCATCACCGAAATCCCGGCGGCGAAGATTCGTGAGACAGCGCACGCCATGGCCGACGCCAAGCCCGCCGTGGCTGTCCATCCCGGCCGTCACGTCACCTGGTATGGCAATGACACGCAGCGCGGACGCGCCATGGCCATCCTTACCGCCCTGCTGGGAGCCTACGGGCGCAAGGGCGGGATGTTCCTGCCGACCAAGCTGCGGCCCGGAATGATTCCCCACCCGCCGTTCCCGGAGTCCGACCGCGGACGCGCTGATGGCGGAGGCACGAAGTACCCGTTAGCGTCGGAAGAATCTCAAGGTCTTACCCGCGAACTGGTGGAAGCGACGCTGACCGGCAAGCCCTATCCGATCAAAGGGTGGATCGTGTACGGGCAGAACATTCTGGAAAGCATTCCGCAGCGTCAGCGCACACTGAAAGCGATCGAACAACTGGAGTTCATGGCCGTCGTTGACGTGCTTCCCACGGAGCAAACCAATTATGCCGACCTGGTTCTGCCGGAAGCGACTTATCTCGAGCGCTACGATCCGCCGGCAATTGTCACCACCGCCAAACAGCCGTTCGTCTCCATTCGACAGCCTGCCATCCAGCCGCTCTACGAATCCAAGCCCGGCTGGTGGATTGCCAAACAAATGGCGAGCCGGCTGGGACTCGAGGATTTCTTCCCCTGGAAAGATCCGGACGATCACCTGGCGCAGCTCCTGCGGCCGCTGAAGATTGATATGGCCCAGCTGAAAGCGCTGGGGGCCGTCAGCTTCGAGGGGCGTCCTTACATCGAAAACCGGACGCCGGAAGATGGTCCCTTGTTCCCCACCCAGAGTGGCAAGATCGAGTTGTTGTCCTCGGTCTTGCAGGACCTGAAGATCGATCCGCTGCCAACCTACGAAGCGGTGGAGCAGCCTCCGCCGGGTTTCCTGCGGCTCATTTACGGGCGTTCCCCGGTGCATTCCTTTTCGCGCACCGAAAACAATGCCTGGCTGGACGACCTCATGCCCGAGAACCAGGTGTGGGTCAATCGCGAAGTCGCCGCGCAGCTTAAGGTTCGTGACGGTCAGAGGATTGTCCTCGAAAACCAGGACGGAGTTCGCAGCGCGCCCGTCGCCGTGATCGCGACCCATGGGATTCGCCGCGACTGCGCCTACATGGTGCACGGCTTCGGCACGCACGCCAAGGGGCTCACCAAGGCTTATGGCAGAGGCGCCTCGGACGCGCACCTCATGACCCGGATCGCGATTGATCCCATCATGGGCGGCACCGGAATGCGGGTTAACTTTGTGCGGGTGATCCCCGCCAGCGAAGGTTAAGGAGCAGGAACATGGCTCGCTATGCGATGGTCATCGACAAAGAACGCTGCGTAGGCTGCCAGTCCTGTACCGTGGCCTGCAAATCGGAATGGGACGTGCCCAACGGCTTCGCCAGAACCCGGGTTAAACACACCGAGATTGTCGGCGAATCCCCCCACCTGCACAGCACGTTCTACGTGGCGCAGTGTAACCACTGTGACCGCCCGAGCTGTGTGCCGGCATGTCCCACGGGCGCCACTTTTCAGGACAAGAACGGAATCGTGAAGGTGAACCGCGGGCTGTGTATCGGCTGCGGAGCCTGCGTCGCCGCCTGCCCGTATGGTGCGCGCTACGTAAGCCCAGTCACCAATACCGTGGATAAATGCGATTTCTGCTCCAGTCGCCTGGAAGAAGGGCTGGAGCCGGCGTGTGTGTACACGTGTCCGGCCAAAGCCAAGACCTTCGGCAATCTGGAAGATACTTGCGGAAGAGTGTTTGACATCGTCTATCGCAGCGGAGCGCAACGCTTGGAGTCGCGCGATGTCGCGATCGGTCCCAATGTGTTCTACCTGGGCAAACCCGAGGAGATGGCGCTGCAAGCCGCGAGCTTCCCGCCGCAGAAGCCGCGCACGATCGCTGCGGGAGCGGTCTGGAGCAAGGTTGTGAACAAGTTCGTCTATCTGGCGGTCGGCGCGACATTTCTTGGACAGGCCGTCGCCTTCTTCCGCCAATTGGCGGTTGGCGAGAAACAGTTCGAAGATTGAGGAGAACCATGAGCGCAGACTCGATACCCACCCTTCCCGTCGCCCTTACGGCGGAGCAAGCCGGCGCGATGTCGCAACGGCTGGTCAAGAAGCATCATGTGGCCATCGTTCTGCTGCACTGGTTCAATGCCATGGTGTGGCTGATGGAATTGGCCACCGGCGCGGCGCTGATCATTGCTCCGCAGTACCGGTTCATGCCGCAGTGGTACTTGACGATGATGGAGGATGCCTTCGGCACGCGTGCCAACCTGCTGCGTTTCCACCTGGCCGTGGGCTTGACCTGGATTTGCGTCTTTGCCGTCTATGCCATCTTCGGTTTTCGTAATTATCTCCGCGCAGAAGTACTGAGGAAGGAGATTGGGCTCGACGAGAACGACTTCCGCTGGCTGAAGGTTCGCACTTTATTGATGCTCGGCCGCACCAAGGAACCGCTGCCTCCCCAGGGCGCTTACAACGCCGGGCAGAAAATGTTTGCTTTGTTGGTGTACACGGCCGTGCCGGTTATCATGATTACCGGGCTGATCATGACCTTCCATCTGGTCGGCGCCTCCTTGGTTGCGTGGGCGATGGTGCTGCACTTTCTTGCGGTGGGCATGGTCGTGTCTGGGTTGATGGTCCATGTATATATGGGCGCGGTTTTCCCGGAGGAGCGGCCCGCTTTCTACTCGATGATTACTGGAATGGTCAATGAACTCTATGCCTACCGGCACCATTTCACCTGGTGGCGCG
>Ga0335081_10008144_pt1 | contig 16806 bp, 12 predicted proteins | sample Lox_Sample_35_FD_206713 | JGI IMG/M metagenome (GOLD analysis project Ga0335081, IMG submission 206713) | Soil microbial communities from Loxahatchee National Wildlife Refuge, Florida, United States - Lox_Sample_3.5 | ecosystem: Environmental > Terrestrial > Soil > Wetlands | place: USA... | reverse complement strand
TGTGAAGTTCGGCACCAACCCGGCCACAGCAGTGACGGTGGTGAGCGGCACCTCGATCACGGCGACCACCCCGGCGGGGACGGGCGCGGTGAACGTGGTGGTGACCAACACCGACACCCAGAGCGGCACCCTGACCAACGGCTACACCTACAACTCTGCTCCGAGCGTGACTGCCGTGTCGCCGAACAGCGGCTTCACCTCCGGCGGCACGGCGGTCACCATCACCGGTACGGGATTCATCTCCGGCGCTACGGTTGACTTTGGTTCTGCGGCGGCAACCAATGTCACGGTAGTGAGCGGCACCTCCATCACGGCAACCACTCCGACCAATTCCTTCGGAACGGTGAATGTCGTAGTCACGAACCCGGACACCCAGAGCGCCACGCTCACTGGCGGCTATAGTTATGTCAATCCGGCGCCGACTGTAACCGGCATTTCGCCCAACACCGGTACCACCGCCGGTGGAACGCCTGTAACGATTACCGGCACCGGCTTCCTGTCTGGGGCGACGTTAACGATCGGCGCTGCTGCAACGAACGTGACCGTCGTGAACAACACGACAATTACCGCCCTGACGACTCCGGCGAACGCGCCAGGCCTGGTGGATGTTGTCGTCACCAACTCCGATACGCAGAGCGGCACGCTTACAGGAGGTTTCACGTACCAGAATCCGCCGCCAACGATCACCTCGATCAGTCCCAACTCCGGGACCTCGGCGGGTGGGACTCCGGTGACCATCAGCGGCTCCGGCTTCCTCTCCGGAGCGATGGTCACGTTTGGCGGCAATGCGGCGGGCTCCGTCAGCGTCTTAGATGGGAATACAATCACACTCACGACACCGAGCGGCGTGGCGAACACTTTGGTTGATGTCGTCGTCGTCAATACAGACGGGCAAAATGCCACGGCCACTGGTGGCTACAGTTACACCGATTAGGCATTTGCCACGAGCGCAGTTCGCTCGCCTATACTAAAAACGTGAAAAGTAAAGTCATTGTTCTTGGCCTGGACGGGCTTGAGCCCACGATCGTCGAGTGCCTGCTTCAGCGGGGCGAATTGCCGAATTTTGAAAAACTTCGCCGGGTCGGCGGCTACAGCCGCGTGCGCACGACCTATCCCGCCCAGACCCCCGTGGCTTGGTCTTCGTTTGCAACCGGCACAAATCCCGGTGGGCACGGCATCTACGATTTCATCCGGCGGGATCCCCAGACCTACCAGCCTGACCTGGCGCTGAGCCAGTTTGAGCGTCCAAAAAACATGCTGGCGCAACCGCGCGTGGTCAGCCGGAGAAAAGGCGTTCCCCTGTGGCGGGTGCTGGCCAAGGCCGGTGTGCCGAGCACGGTTCTGCGCTGTCCCTGCACCTTTCCGCCCGACGAGGACGGAGGGAAGATTCTTGCCGGCGTCGGAGTTCCCGACATCCGCGGCGGTCAGGGCACGGGCACCTTCTATACCCAGGACAAAACGCAAGCCGCCAAGGAGCATGAGCAGCTTGTCCACCTGGAATCGGGCGACAATCTAAAGACGACTCTGATTGGTCCGCGCAACACACGCGCCAACCCTCCTTCGGATTTCACCGCAGATATTCATGTCCGGGTGGACCGCGCCAATCGCGCGCTCGAGGTCGCAACCGGCGGCGCGCCAGCGACTATCACTGTCCGGGAAAAATCCTGGAGCCCCTGGGTGCGGATCAAGTTCAAATTGTCCATGCTCCAGTCGGTCAGCGGCATTGTCCGCTTTTACGTCCGGCAAGTCTCGCCACACGTCGAGTTCTACGTGTCTCCTGTCAACTTCGATCCCGCCGCGCCCCTGTTCCCGGTTTCCGCGCCGGCGGTCTATGCCCGTGAGCTCGCGGAACAGATCGGCCTGTTCTCGACTTTGGGAATGGCGGAAGACCATAACGGCCACAACAATGGCCGCTTCGATGCCATGGACTACCTGGCGCAATGCGATCTGGTGTTTGAGGAACGCGAAAAGATGATGATGTTCGAGCTGGATCGCCTGCGCGAAGGCTTCTTCTTCACCCTGTTCGATACGCCCGATCGGTTCCAGCACATGTTCTGGCGTTTTCGCGACCCGCATCATCCTTGCTATGACCGGGACCTGGCAGCGCAGTTCGGTCACCGCGTCGAAGAACTCTACCAGCGATGCGACAAATTGCTCGGCAGAGTCCTGGCGAGCGCGGACGAGAATACGCTCTTGATTGTTCTCTCCGATCATGGGTTCAACTCTTTTCGGCGGACATTCGACACTAACACCTGGCTTTGGCAAAACGGGCTGCTGGCATTGAAGGGTGGCAGCAAACCTCAGGAGGGAAACGACGGCGTGGCCCAGATCGACTGGTCAAAGACGCGTGCTTACGCCGTCGGCCTGGGTGGAGTGTATTTGAATCTCAAAGGGCGCGAGAGCGGGGGAATGGTCGAAGAAGGAGCAGAAGCCGAGCGGGTACGCTCAGCCATTAGCGCCGGTTTGACCGGGATCGTGGACGCGGAGAAGCAAGCTCCGGCTGTGCACAGCGTGTCGCGCCGCGAGCAGATCTACTCCGGCCCCTATATGCCTGAGGCGCCCGATCTATTGGTGAACTTCAGCCCGGGCTTCCGCGTATCGTGGCAAAGCGCGGTAGGAGGCTTTTCGCAGCGTCTCTTCCAGGACAATGACCGCTTTTGGAGCGGCGACCACATCATTGATCCGGAGTGCGTGCCGGGAATTCTGTTCATGAACCGCAAGGCCGCGCGGAACCACGCCAGCATTCTGGATATGGCCCCCACCGTTCTGCAACATCTGGGCGTCGCCCCCCACGCGGCAATGGAGGGGAAATCGCTGCTCTAGCGGATTCGCGCAGCACTCTTCCGCGACACTCGGCGCGCCGACCCTTCCGGGCCAGGCAAGGCCACCAGGTTCTCATCGGAAAACCGAAAGACATGTTGGCCAAAGGTTTCCCGTGAACCCTGCAGATGCTCGAACGAGGTCTCGCCTACTTGACGCAGGCGGCTTTCTGATTGACCATTGGCTAGCCATTTGAGAATTCCCTCCCCCTCGACGCACCTGATGTGACCATTTCAAGCCACCCTTTCGGTTGGCTGATCGCGATTATTTAGATAGGGCTTTTTGCCAGTGCCGCGGTTCCCGCGTGCAACTGCAGCTTTGGGAGCAAAGTGCCGTGTCTCTGTTAGCAAAATTGGGAAGAAATATCCGTGCCGATCGGAATGCGGGAGCCCTAGCTCTTGCCGTCCTGCTGCTGTCCGCGGTAGCAGTGACCCGGGTGGTTGCCACCTATCACATCGTGAATCAGACCAACGATGAACCGGCGCACATCGCAACCGGAATGGAGTGGCTCGAGCACGGAACCTACACCATGGAGCCGCTGCATCCTCCGTTGGCCCGGGTCGCCGTCGCGCTTGGCCCCTATCTCGCAGGCCTCCGGCTCGGCGGCCAGGGGGACATGTGGGATGAGGGCAACCAAATCATCTTCGCCCAGAACCGATATTTCCGGAACCTCTCCCTGGCCCGTTTGGGAGTGCTGCCGTTCTTTCTTCTCGCCACCATCCTGGTCTGGTATTGGGCCCGTTCCCGCTATGGCGATGGGCCCGCCCTACTGGGAACGCTGCTTTTCACCAGTTGTCCGGTGGTGTTGGCGCACGCGGGGGTCGCGACCACAGACATGGCGATTGCCGCCACCTTCATGGGAGCGCTGATCGCCTTTATCAATTTACTGGAAAAGCCCACCTACTTCCGTTTTGCGGTTTTCAGCATCGCCCTGGGATTCGCCATTCTCTCCAAGTTCAGCGCTCTTGTCTTCATTCCGGCGTGCGTCGCCGCGGTGCTGCTGTGGCGCTGGCTGGTGTTGCGGGGCGCGGACCGCGAGCAAGCTGCACCTCCGGCGCGGTTCAGCTGGAAAATCGGGCTGGCTCTGGGCACCGCGGTGGTCGTGACGGTGGTCTGGGCCGGCTACCGGTTTTCGGTCGGTCCCATCATTGATGCCGAACGGCCGCACCCCACGTTCGATCACCTGGTGCGCCCGCAGGGCGCTTTCTACAACTTGGCAAACTCGGCCGCGCAGTTCCGCTGGATTCCGGCGCCCGCGTTCTTCCGCGGCATGGGGGCCCTGGGAGAAAAACAGGCAACCGGCCATAAGGGCTACCTGCTGGGGCAGATTCGCGAAACCGGGTGGTGGTACTTTTTCCCGGTGGCGATCGCTAGCAAGACCACGATCCCTTTCCTCATTTTTATCCTGATCGGAAGTTTCTATCTCGGAAGATCAGCGTGGCGAGAAAAGAACTGGGTCCTGGGCACGCCGGTGGTCGCCGCCGCGGCTCTGCTGGTGGCCTGCATGCCGAGCCAGATCAATATCGGAGTGCGCCACATTCTGCCCATCTATCCTCTGTTTGGCGTCATCGGCGGCGTGGGAGCTTACCGCCTGTGGAACAGCCTGCGCTTGAAATATGTGGGCATGGCCCTCGCTGGAATTCTTCTTGTCTGGCATCTCACCGCCTCGTTCCGCTGCCATCCGGACTACTTGGCATATTTCAACGAATTCGCGGGCCATCACCCAGAAAAAATTCTGATTGACAGCGACCTGGATTGGGGCCAGGACCTGTTTCGCCTGGCGTCGGTGCTGAAGCAGAAACACGTGGATGAAGTTTCCATTGCCTATGCCGGCAGCGCCGATTTGAGTCAGTCGGGTCTGCCTCCATTTCACATCCTTCACCCTTACCAGCCCACCGCGGGTTGGGTTGCCATCAGCCTGCTGCGCCTCAAGTCCGGCGGCCGCCAGTTCCCGAACGACAGCTTTGCCTGGCTTGAGGCCTACAACCCGGTTTGCCTGGTTGGGCACTCGATCCGGCTTTACTACGTGCCTAACGAATCCGTGGAGAAGAGAGGGGAAGAACTGCCGAGTTCCAAGGATCGAGCAATCGTGGATCCTAGCGCGGAAAAAAATCAGGTTCGCTGAGAGCTTTCTCTTACCCTGCTTTCGGCGCTTTGCCGTAGGCCAGGTTTTCAATTAGGACGTCAAGCCGTGATCCGGACTTCCTATTTGCGCCAGGTGGCAGCGAAACTAAGGGATGCCCGCGCGGCGTCGCCGAAACGAACAGTTTTACCTGCTTTGGCCCGCGTGTCTGCTGCTGGCCGGCATCGCCCGAAGCAAGAAAGTAGCAGCCCTCCTCATTCTGGCGGTGCCGGCGATTCGCGTGGTCTGTCATTTGCTTTGGCCAAGCGTCGGCATGGAGCGGGAACTGCCCATGTTTCACGACCGCGTGGACACTCTCATGACCGGCTGTGCCGCAGCGATGTTCTATGAGAAGTTGCAGTTCCGATGGAGATGGGCTCCCGCGGTCGGCTTATTTCTGTTTGTGGTTTCTCTGTATCTGGATGTCGGCTTTGAGGGCCGTTATGTGCTGTCGCCGGACCTGAATCGCTGATCGCCGAAAGCATGTCAAACGTACTGAGAAGAGTCGCGAACCGGGTGGGCCGCCTGTCGGTGGCCCTACCCGGCGGCATGACCGTCGCCAAACGGCTGCGCCGCCGCTCGCTTCCCATCCTGATGTACCACGGTGTGGTCGAGAGGCCTTTGCCGTTCTTCAACTGGTGCCAGGTCCCGCGCGAAGATTTCGAGCAGCAGATCGCGTTCCTCTCGCAGGAGTACCGGATCCTGCCCTTGCAGGATGTGCTCGAAAGGCTCAGCCAGGGATCGCCGCTTCCCGAGCGCACCGCCTGCATCACCTTCGATGATGGCTTTCGCAGTGTTCTGAGCGCAGCCTATCCCGTTCTCGCGAAATATAGCGCCGCCGCGACCACCTTCCTGGTCACTAGTCTGGTGGGCGGCAACGAGCCGCCCTGGCCGGAACAGCTCTATCGCGGCATTGCCGGCAGCCAGAGGGGCTCGCTCGACTTCCATGGGCAGAGCTTTATCCTGCAGAGCGGCGAGGAAAAGGCGGCGGCATTCCAGCGATTATTCGCCGCGCTGATGGCTCTTCCCACCGAGCGCAGAGAAGTCGCAGTGGCTGAGATACTGAAAGACCTGGGCCCGCCAGCCGACGATTACGCCGAAGCGCTCGCCATGCTCAACTGGAAAGAAGTCGAAACCCTGCATGCCGCCGGCCTGATGTCGTTTGGCTCGCACACTCATCGTCATCCGATCTTGTCAAAGTGCAGTCCGGAGCGGCAGCATTTCGAATTGTTCACCTCGCGGCAAATCATGATCGAGCATTTCGGAAAGGCCGACGTCTTCGCCTACCCGAACGGAACGCTGGCTGACTTCACCCGCTATACCAAGCAGCTGCTGGCAAAGCTCGGATACCGCTGGGCGCTCAGCACCATTCGCGGATTGAATACGTCGCGGACCGACTCGTATGAGCTGCGCCGCGTGGGCGTCGGGGCGGCCATGACTTTCCCCGAATTTCAAACCGCCATGATGGGCTTCTAGTTTATAGCGCGGTCCGAATCGGTGCGGGCTACAACGCAATACGCAATCATCGCCAGAAACCTCGGAAATCACATGCCATCGCCGCGACCCATTCAGAATGACGACTTAGACCAGGTGGCGCGTTTTCTGCGCCGCGTCTTCGAGAACGAGTCGTCTTCCTTCGCCGATGTCGGAATGCTGGACTGGAAGTATCTGCACCCGCGTCCCGGCTGGACCGGCAGCCGCGGATTTCTGATCGAGACCAACGACCAGATCGTCGCCTACGGTGGCATTGTTCCCGCCACATTCCGGCTCAGCGGCGGCGGCACGGTGAGCAGCGTCGCGGTCATCGACTGGGCCGCCGATCGAAAGGCCCCCGGCGCCGGCGTGGTCCTGATCAAGAGCCTTTTGGAAAAAGCCGGAAACATTTTTTCTATCGGTGGAAGTCCCACCACCCGCCAGATTCTGCCGAAGATCGGCTTTCACGATTCAGGCAATGAACTTCTGGTCTATGCCCGCTGGCTGCGGCCCTGGCGGGAATTCTGGCTGCGGCCGAAGGATTTCCGTGCGGCTTTGCGCCTGGCCCACGGAATGGCTGATTCTTTCCGGCGCAAGCCTCTGCCGGCGGAGGGATGGCAATGCGTCGCCGTCTCTGAGTTTGCGCCGTCCCTGCAAGCGCTGCTCGATCGCACAAAGCTTTCGCTCACCTTCTGCCAGCGCACTGTGGGCGAGCTGAACTATATGCTGCGTTGTCCGTCGGTAAGGATGAACGGATACCTTCTGCAGCGCGGCGGAGAGACGGCCGGCTATTTCATCCTCGCCAAAACCGGATGGGAAGCGCGCATCGTTGACATTCTTGTGGATTCGGCCCACCCTGAGGATTGGCGCTCCGCTTACGCCGTGGCATCGCTAGCCGCCATGCGCGAACCTGAGGTCTGCCGGATCCGCGCCTGGGCCACTGCGCCGGTTTTCAGCCGGGCCCTTCTGCACAATGGATTCTGGCTGCAGCAGAAATTGCCGATCCTGGTTTGGGACCCCAAGAACGCTCTGGCCAACGCCTTCCCGGTCAACCTCCAGATGTTCGATGGAGATTTTGCCTATTTGACGTAACGGCAGTTCGCCAGCTGAGCGGCCGGCGAAAAGCTTTTTTCATCAGCGTCGCGTTCTGCGAAAAAACAATCGCCGCGCGCGGCCTTCTCAATCGGAGTTAACGATGTCTTCGGCTCGTCGGGATTTTCTTCGTACTCTGGGTTTCGCCGTCGCCGCCGGCATGGCGCCGAAACCGGGGCTGGCCATAACCCTGCCGGCTGCCGGCACAACCGAACCGGTCCGCTCCGGCCAGTCCGCGACGATTCATCTGAACAATAACGAGAATGCCTACGGCCCGTCCGAGAGCGTTCTGGCCGCCATTCGATCGGGCATGACTACCGCCAATCGCTATCCGGAAGCCGGCTCCGACGAATTGATCGAGCGCATTGCCCAGTTCCACCACGTGAAAGCGGAGCAGGTCATCGTCGGCTGTGGCTCGACCGAAGTCCTGCAGGCCGCCGCCCTGACCTTCCTCGGCCCGGGGAAGAAACTGGTGCAGGCCCTGCCCACCTACGAGGCCATGGAATACTACGCGCGTTCGAGCGGCGCCGAGGTCGTCTCGCTGCCCCTGAACCGGCGTTTCGCCCACGATCTGGACGCCATGCTGGCCCGCGTGGATGGCTCGACCGGCCTGGTTTACATCTGCAACCCGAACAACCCCACCGCCTCGGTCACCCCGCGGGCGAAGCTGGAAGAATTTATTGCGCACCTGCCGCCCTCCTGTTGCGTGCTGATTGACGAGGCGTATCATCACTTCGCTCGTCAATCGCCGGACGACTGGTCTTTTGTGGACCACTTTTTGCCCGACGGGCGTATCATCGTGACCCGATCGTTTTCCCACGCCTACGGCCTGGCGGGTCTGCGGATCGGCTACGGAGTCGCCCCGGCCGAGATGGTGAGACGCATGCGCGCCCACATGCCGGAAGATAACATCAACGCGGTGGCGGCCCGGGCCGCGATTGCCGCCCTGGCGGATACGGACGGCCTCGAACGCGCCGTCAAGCGCAACGCCAATGACCGGCAGGAGTTCTTCAACCAGGCCATGGCCCGCGCCATGAAGCCGATTGACTCTCACGCCAACTTTGCCATGATGAACACGTACTACCCGGCCACCATGATCAGCGGCCATTTCCGTGAAAATAACATCCTCATTGGCCCGGTCTTCCCCGCTCTGAATACCCATATCCGCGTGTCCTTCGGCATGCCGGAAGAGATGGAAGCTTTCTGGCGGGTGTGGGACACGCTGCCCGTTGATAAAGCAAGCATGCACCACTGAAGTCGGTTTAAGCAGTCCGCTTAAGGGTTCGGTCGCGCTCGCTGGCGCAGGCGACGGCAGGAGAGATTTGATATGTATCTGAGTTTTTTCCGATTGCGTGAAGAGCCCTTCGGGGTGACCCCCGATCCGCGGTTCCTCTACATCAGCCCGGCGCATCAGGAGACCTTCGCTTCGTTGCAGTGCGGCATAGAAGCCAATCGCGGCTTTCTCGGCCTGATCGCCCGGCCCGGTATGGGGAAGACCACGATCCTTTTCAACCTGCTGGAAAGGTTCCGGGCCTCGCATCGCACCGCGTTCCTGTTCAACACCCAGTGCAACTCGCGGGAGTTCATGGCCCTGCTGCTGCGCGAGCTCGGCTACAAGGGTGACACCACGGATTTCGTGCAATTGCACGAGGAGTTCAACAAGCACCTGCTCGATGGCTTGCACGCCGGCAACCGCGTCATCGTGGTGGTGGATGAAGCGCAGAACCTCGAGCCCGAAGTGCTGGAGACCGTGCGCCTGCTCTCCGATTTCGAGACCCCGCAGGCCAAGCTGGTGCACATTATTCTGGCCGGGCAGCCGGAGCTCGCCGACAAGCTGGCCAGTCCCGGCCTGAACCAGTTGCGGCAGCGCATGTGGATCGTCCCCGGCCTCGAGCCGCTTCCCGCCGACGAAATCAAGAAGTATGTGGAGTTGCGCCTGCGTGTGGCCGGGCACTCCGGTTATCCGCTGTTTACGCCTGAGGCCTACGAGATCATGGCCGAGGTCACCGAGGGCATTCCTCGCAACATCAATAATTTCTGCTTTCATGCGCTCTCGCTGGCCTGCGCCCTGCGGAGAAAGATCGTTGACGCCGATATCGCGCGCGAGGTGCAGACGGACCTCGATATCGAGAAGCTCACCTCGAGCAGCCGGCCTGACCCGGCGGCTGAGGCCGTGTACTCCACGCCATTGACCGGCATTGGCGGCGACGCGCCGCAGCAGGATGATCAGCTGATGAGCCCGATCGCCGCCGCGGTTTACATGCGGGAAATCGCGTCGAAGTTGAGGCATTGAAGGTTTTCGCGCCGGTGCTTCGCTGGCTCCTCCCAGGTGATTCAGTCAGGCACACTGCTCGGCACATGGGATTGAAGTTCGCGAAGCTTTGCTCCGGCACGCAACCTTGCCCGCGCCAGGAGGGCCCAGGCCTTCCGCAGCGCGCCAGAATTCAGCGATCGTTTTTGTGATCGCGGGAGAAGGACGATGAGAACGACAATGGAAAACACACTGCAAAATACGATTCATCACCCCAGCGCCCGCAGGGCGGGCTTGTGCCTGCTGCTGCTCGTTTTGCTTGTGGTGGCGGCCGCGCGCCTGATGCCGTTGGCCGGCGGAAACCAGGAAAACAACACTGTGTTCGCCGCCAGCAAGACTCCGGCCGATGTCACCGGCACCTGGTCGGGCTCGTTTCAGTCGAGCCACGCCGACGGGCCGTCCTTCAACATGACGGTGGTGATCAATCGCAACTCGACCGGCGAACTGGTCGGCGATTCCAGTCTCGACGCCAGCTGCGTTGAGGGCACAAATCTCCAGGTGACGGTCACCGGATCGAACGTGGTCCTCGCCGGCAGCGACAAAAGCGGCGCCAGCATCACCTTCCGCGGCACCGTGGACAGCACCGGCACCCTGCTCAACCTGAGCTACAACATCAACGGCAGCGCCGGCGGGAAGTGCGAGCAAGACGACGGCTCCGGCACCATGGGCAAGCGCTAAGCAATAAACATTCCGCTGCGGGCGGGGCGCCGGCCCGCGCGCAAGTGGCGGTCCCTCCCCTCCGCCGGCGCCTGCAGCACCTGTCTGGAACAAGTCGTGACCAATAAGTTCAGTGCCGTTCAATCCGTCGTACCCGTTCGGGTGATCGCGACGGGCTGGGGGTCTCGAAAGGAGTCCGCTAATGAACAGAAAAAAAATGCTGTTTGTGGACCGCACTCCGCACCCAGCAGGAAACCATGAACGGCAAACCAATCGCGCTCTTGCACCCTTCGCGAGCGTTAATTTTCTCGCGCTGATCTTTCTCGTGTTGACCGCCGGCGCCTCGCAGTCCGCGGCCGCCGCCAGCTTGTGCGTCAATCCCAGCGGAACATCCGGCTGCTACTCAACCATCGGCGCGGCCGTAGCTGCCGCGTCTTCCACCGCGATTGACACGATCAAGGTCTGGCCCGGCCGCTATCCGGAGGACGTCATCATCGGCAAGTCCGTTTCGCTCGTCGGCATGGACGCCCGCGACACCATCATTGACGCGACCAACCTGTCGAACGGCATCTATGTGGATGGCGCCGACAACCCCGGCCTCAACCACGTCGTGATCTCCGGCTTCACCGTGCGCAACGCGATGTTCGAGGGAATTCTGGTCACCAGCGCCTCTTTCGTGACGATCTGGGCCAACCGTGTCGCTCACAACGACCGCAGCCTCGACCCGGCTGCTCTGATCTGCCCCGGATTGCCCTCCTTCGAGCGCGGGGAAGGCACGGCCGGCCTGGCCGATTGCGGCGAAGGCATCCATTTCAGCGGGGTCCATCATTCCACCATCACCAACAACATCGTCGAGTTCAATGCGGGCGGCATCCTGCTCAGCGACGAAATGGGCGCCACTCACGAGAACCTCATCACCGGCAATGTCACCCGTAACAATCCTTTCGCTTCAGGCATCACTCTCGCCTCGTTCCCGCCGGCCTCGGGCGCCGACGTGCCGGTCGGAATTTCGCGCAACACTATTGCCCGCAACCAATCCGTCCACAATGGCTACCGGAACCCGGGTGCCGGCATTGGGCTGATTTCCGCTTCCGGGGAATTTGTCCCGCCCTATCCCTTCGGCGGCACGGTCTCGAACAATTCACTGATGGACAATGAGCTCCGCGATAATGGCGCGCCGGGAATCTTGCTGCACAGCTTTGGACCGGGCGACAATCTGAGCGACAATCTCATCGTCGGCAATCGCATCTCCGGCAACGGCGCAGACGCCGCGGACGCCGCCGCGCCCGGCCCCACCGGCATCAGCATCTTTGGCGTCTCTTCTATTTCCGGCGCCAACATTTCGCAAAACGAAATCAGGGACGAGAAGACCGCTGTGGCCATCAACACCAACGCTCTGGTCCAGGCCCACCTCAACAACTTTTTCTGCGATGCGGCGGTGATTGATAACCTCACGAGCGGCATGGTGGACGCCACCGAAAACTGGTGGGCCTCTCGCGACTTCGACGATCCGTCCGGAGCGGTGCAAGGGTCCGGTGTGCTCGTCAAACCAGCGCTCCACAAGCCGTTTGATTTGCTGGAAGACGATTACCGGTAGCCAGTTCAGAATGCCGCCGCGTGCGAACCAAGCGTGGCTTCACTCTGACGAATAGAATGTCAGCAACAAACATGCCCAGGAAGGCAACTCGATCGGTGGAGCATTCCGCGTTGAATGCCGGCTACAGCCGCACCTCTCCCATCCCCCAGGTCGAAGGCCCCGCAGCGCCCGGCCCGCTCTCTGAGGTTGCGGTCGTCCGGCACGACGACTCCACCACCCTCAGCATCATCATCCCTGCGTACAACGAGGGCCAGCGCCTCCGCCCCACGCTCGATAAGGCTCTTGCTTACATCGCCCGGCGCGGCTGGAAGGCGGAAGTGATCGTGGTGAATGACGGCTCGCGCGATGACACCTCGGAGATTGCCCGCCAATATGCGCTGGACAATCCCGCGCTCCGGCTGGTGGAAAATCCCGGCAACCGCGGCAAGGGATACAGCGTGCGCAACGGAATGCTGCGCGCTCGCGGAGAAATATTGCTCTTCAGCGACGCCGATTTCTCCTCACCCATCGAAGAAGCCGTGAAACTCTTTGACGCGATTGCCGCGGGCGCCGACATCGCCATCGGCTCGCGCTGGCTGCAGCGCGAACTGCAGACCCAGAAACAGCCGCTCTATCGCCAGCTCTTCGGCCGCCTGTTCAACCTGGCGCTGCGCCTGGTCTTGGGCCTGCGCTTCAAAGACACGCAGTGCGGCTTCAAGGCCTTCACTCGCCGCGCCGCCGAAACCGTCTTCCCGCTGCAGAACATCGAGCGCTGGGGCTTCGATCCGGAGCTGCTTTATCTGGCGCGCAAGTTCGATCTCACCGTCGCGGAAGTCCCCGTGCGCTGGGCGCACAGCGAGGGCACTCGCCTGCACCCGTTTCGCGATGGCATCCGCATGCTAGGCGATCTCTTCAAAGTCCGCTGGAACTCCCTCAGCGGAAAATACCCGTCCGCGCTCAACCAGACTCACTCCGCCCAAACCTCGCTTTGACCTCCTTGTAGTTTCACGCGCTCGCCGTTAGTCCCCTCGCTTCTTACGATTCGTAAACGTCTCGCCCTGCCGCGCGTCGTTCCTTCCGTCAGCGTCTTTCTTCCTCAGCGTCTTTCCTTTTCTGAGCGCCTTCCTGTCCTCCTTTCCCGCCCGATAACATCCGAAGAGCTCAGCTCTGTAAAAGCTGAACTGCGCCCGCCAGCGCCGCTCTGTGCGTGTTTGCGGGTGTATACTTCCGACCCATCACCCACCGGGAGTAAGGATGAATTTCGTTCGCAAATGCGCGGCCTGGCTGGTGGCCGCGAGCGCGCCTCTTGCTGTCGCTCAATCGGGCAACACCGTCACCTACCGCGCCACGATTGATAACGTCAAATATGTGTATGGCCCCGCCCAGCCGGTGGCGCGCCTCAAGCCCGGCGACATTCTCGATACCAACACGCTCGACTGTTTCGGCAACGTCATCAACAAGCCGGGAGACAAGCTCAGTGCGGTCAAAGGCGATAACCCGCTCACCGGTCCGTTTTACGTCGAAGGCGCGCAGCCCGGCGACACGCTGGTAGTGAAGATTCTCGACCTGCAGGTTGACAGTAACCAGGGCGTGGGCGCATTCGCTCCCGGCTTCGGCGCGCTCAACGCCACTAACTACACGCCCATGCTGGGCTCGTCTCTGCCGGAAAAAATCTGGTTCTTTCCCATCAACCACGCCGAAAACACCGCGACCTTCCGCTCCCTCGACTCGGATTTTTCCGTCAAGATTCCGCTGCATCCCTTCTTCGGCTGCATCGGAGTGGCGCCGGCCGATGGCGAGGCCCGCAGCTCGATTGTGCCCGCCGAGTTCGGCGGCAACATGGACTCGCCCGAGGCCAGCGCCGGCAACACGCTCTTCCTGCCGGTGAACGTCGCCGGCGCGCTGCTCTACATGGGCGACGGCCACGCCGCCATGGGCGATGGCGAAGTGGCCGGCACCGCCATCGAAGTCCCGCTGCACGCGCGGCTCGAAGTGAACCTGATCAAAGGCCAGAAGCTCAACTGGCCGCGCTTTGAAAACGACCACGCCATCATGACCGTGGGCGCTTACCGCCCGCTCGACGATTGCCTGCGCATCGCCTTCACCGAGCTGGTGGCATGGATCCACGCCGACTACGGACTTTCTGAGACCGACGCCTACGAACTTCTTTCCCAGGTCGGCAGGATCCACCTCAATGAAATGGTTGACCCGAACTACGTGATCGTGGCCTCGATCGAGAAAAAATATCTGCCGCCGAAAAAGAAATAGGTGCCGTTTGTATCGGGCCATACAATATCGCCCGCCATAAGCCGGAACTGAATTCGTCTGTCCGAATTTTCCCTTCGCAACTTCCTTCCCGCCCGCGTGTTGCATCCATCTGAAGCTTTGCGCTATGCTGCGGCCACTCGGCAGCCGAAGCTCAATGATCCTGCCACCCAGTGGCTGCTCACACTTCTCGAAGGAAGAATTTCTATGACGCATCGCAGGATGTTGGCCTCGGGCGCGTGGTTCGCATTGCTCGCTCTCGTCTTGATGGGAACAGCGTGGGCCGATGATCCGCCCGGCCGCGCCGTGGACATTCGCTATATTTCCGGCCAGGTTTCCGTGCAGCCCGGCGGCGTGGACGATTGGGTGGCCGCCGTGGTCAACCGCCCGCTCACCACCGCCGACCGCGTCTGGACCGACACCGGCGCGCGCGCCGAGCTTCATCTCGGCACCGCATCGCTGCGCCTGAACGCCGAAACCAGCCTCACGCTTACCAACGTGGACGATCAGACTGTGCAGGTGGAGCTCGACCAGGGCACGCTCGGCCTGCGCGTGCGCCACATGTATGACGGCGAAATCTACGAAGTGGATACACCCAACCTGGCCTTCACCCTCACTCAGACCGGTGAATATCGCTTCGACGTTGACTCGAACGGCGATGCAACTCTCGTCACCGTGTGGCAGGGCGATGGCCAAGCGACCGGCGACGGCAACGCCGTGGACGTGCAGACCGGCCAGCAGGCGCGCTTTACCAACGGCACATCGCTGCAGAATGAAATTTCGAGCGCGCCCGGCTTTGATGGCTTCGATGACTGGTGCCGCGTGCGCGATGACCGCGAAGACCGCTCCGTTTCCGCCCGCTACGTTTCGCCCAATGTCATCGGCTACGAGGAGCTCGACGATTACGGCAGCTGGCGCGACGTTCCCGAGTACGGCGCCGTCTGGGTCCCCGCGCATGTCGAACCCGACTGGGCCCCTTACCACTACGGGCATTGGGTCTGGGTGGATCCCTGGGGCTGGACCTGGGTGGACGACGCGCCCTGGGGCTTTGCTCCCGCCCACTATGGCCGCTGGGTTTACACCGGAGGCTTCTGGGGTTGGGCGCCGGGTCCGGTGGTGGTGAGCGCGCGTCCGGTGTATGCGCCCGCCCTGGTGGCATGGGTCGGCGGCGCGCACTGGGGCGCCGGCATTTCCTTCTCCGGCGGCGCCGGAGTCGCCTGGTTCCCGCTCGGCTATAACGAACCCTACATTCCGCCCTACACCGTAAGCCGCGCCTATTTCACGCAGGTGAACGTCACCAACATTCACGTCACCAACGTGACCGTGATCAACAACTATTACAACAACACGGCTGTTGTCGCGAACATTCACTACGCCAACCGCACCGTGCCCGGCGCGTTCACGGCCGTGCCCGCCGGAGCGCTGGCCGGAGCGCAACCGGTCGCGCGCGTCGCTGTGCGCGTGCCGCCCGCGGAAGTCGCGCGGGTTTCTGTGACCACGACCGCTGTGGTGGCGCCTTCGCGCAATGCGGTCCTTGGACTGCACGCCGGAGTCCGCGCCGCCGCGCCGCCGGCCCGCGTCGTCTCACGCACCGTGGTCATGCGAGCCCCGCCGCCGCCCAAGCCGATTCCGTTCGCGGCCAAGCAGGCTGCGCTGGCGCAGAACCCCGGCAGGCCGCTGGATGCGCAGGCCACCCAGCAAATTCGCGCCAGGAATCCGCAGCTCAGCGCGCCACCGGCCTATCACGCGGCCAAGGCGCCGCCGGCCCGTCCCGCCACACCCGCATCGAATGTTCCCAGCCGCCCCATGGCGCCGCCGGCAAATCGCCCGCCGGCTGCTCCGGCAAATGCCGTGCCGCCCAGACCCGCGAATCCGCCTGTGAACGCGAACACTCCGCCCGCGCGCAACGTGCCGCGTCCGCCCAATGCCGGCGCGCCCGCTCAACCCGAGCGCAACGCTCCCGCTCAGCCAGAGCGCAATGCTCCGCCCGCAGAAAACCGCGCGACGCCGCAGCCGCCGCAGAATCGTACTGCTCCACAGCCACCGGCGAACCGCAACGTTCCGCGTCCGCCGCAGCAGAATACGCAGCGGCCCGCGCCGCCTGCGGAGCAGCACCCCGCGGCCCGTCCCAATGAGCCGCCGCATCCCAGTCAACCGGCGCACGCGGCCCCTTCGCAAAACAAACCGCCGCAAAACAAGAAAGAGCCGCCCCCGAAAAAGGAGGAGAAGGCCGACCACCACGACTAGCAATCACCAGTCCGCAAAAGAACTGGAAAACAATCTGTACGTATGCCGCGAATATTCGCGTGCGCTCGCACGCGAACAGGATTCGCTTGACATTCACAAAGCGCAAGTTTAGGTTTTGGCAAGATCCCCAGCCGCAAACAAGAGACCTGAGCTGCCAGCCTCACTCGGGTCTGTTCCCGAAAAAGTAAATGCCACAAAACGGGAAAGAAAGCCCTTAAAAACCGAAGAGAAGGCCGGCTTCTA
>Ga0335081_10008143_pt1 | contig 16807 bp, 9 predicted proteins | sample Lox_Sample_35_FD_206713 | JGI IMG/M metagenome (GOLD analysis project Ga0335081, IMG submission 206713) | Soil microbial communities from Loxahatchee National Wildlife Refuge, Florida, United States - Lox_Sample_3.5 | ecosystem: Environmental > Terrestrial > Soil > Wetlands | place: USA: Florida... | reverse complement strand
CTCCCGCCGCCGTTGACTTCAAGAAGATTCTCTCCCTGAGTGGATTGCGGCTCATGACGAAATTCCCTGCGCTTGAGGAGCTTGTCCGCCCAGGATTGAGCCGCTGACGCCAGCTTGTCCGACCACACCAATGGCCGCAGCCCCAGCTTGGTGCGATAAGCATTGTGCGCCGCCAGCACGTCCGAAGCCAGCGGCGGCAGTTCGAGGTTCGCGCCAGAAGCGGCGAATACCAACCAGCACGACATCCACAGCCCCCGCCTGAAAGAATGCGGCATCTTCACTCATCTTCGCGCAGGTCGCGCGCCGGCGCTCCATTTGCTTCGGTCAACCCCGCTTACCGACGGCGGCGTCCTGCGCTACAATGACCCTTCGACATGCAGGTATTGCAGGCTGGCCAACACAAACTGATTTACCTGGAACTCCAGCCCGATCTGGTCACCAACATTGCCCGTCAGGCGGGCTTCGAGGCGAAGATCAAGGACGGGAATCGCAGCATCCAGCTGGAACTCACTACGTCCGGCAGAGAAGGCCCCCTGCTGCTCTTCGATGCCGCCGACCCGGCAAACCTCGGCTGGTTTTCGCGCTGCCAGTTTTACGTGGATGGCAGAACCGGAGGCGTGATGCAAACGCCCATGACGCTGGCCAACAAACTCGATCGCGGCGGCAGGGCGCATCGAAACTGCGTCCGTCTGGGAATCTCCAAAGAACTGCCCTCCACCTTTCGCCTGCCCGGAAAACAGGCCCTCACCGAACAGGTGTTTTATCACCTCCTCCTCAACTTTCTGACGGCGCTCAGCAAGACCGGAGTGGCTGTGTGCGGCAGCGGAGTCGTGCAACCGCTGGCCGGACGTACGGAAAGCGTCGGCTCGCGCAATTGAATGTGCGGGCAATCACAGGCGACGGAAATCCGATTGCAACTGGTTGGTTCGTAGCCGAATCGTAATCGGTGAGTCCGCGCTGGGGGGCCGTTTCGGGGGGAATGGTCCTCTGTTCCGGATTCGGACGGCCGGCTCCCGGTTCTTCGGAATAAGTCCCGGGGCCGGCTCTCAAACACGTGCCGGCGAATTGTCGCGCTCTTCATCCGTGCTGCCGCTGACTTCGTTAGAATGTTCTCCATGTCACGAGCGGCGAGACTGTTCCTCTTCCTTGGTGTGCTGGCCTGGCCGGCACTCGCGGCGGTGCCCGCACCCAATTCTTATTTCGGCCACGAGATCGGCGCCGATAAGACCGTTCTCGACTGGGAAAAAGTGGTGGGCTACTTCCAGACACTCGCCAAGTCCAGCGACCGCATCAAAGTCGAGGAACTGGGAAAGACCGCCGACGGCAGGCCGTTCATCGCCGCCACCATCGCGGACCCCGACACCCTGAAGCATCTCGACCGTTACATTGCGATCCAGCAACGGCTGGCGGACCCCCGCAAGACCAGCGCCGCCGAAGCCGAACAGCTCATCGCGCAGGGCAAGACCGTGGTGCTGATCACCTGCTCGATCCACGCCACCGAGATCGCGTCCACCCATACCGCCGTCGAGTTCGCTTACCGCCTGCTGACCGAAGACACGCCGCATCACCGCGCGATCTTCAAAGACACGATCGTGCTGCTGGTGCCGTCGCTGAATCCCGACGGCGTGGACATCGTGACCCGCTGGTACCGCAAGACGCTCGGCACGCCCTACGAGGGCACGTCTCCGCCCGAGCTCTACCACAAGTACGTGGGCCACGACAACAATCGCGACTGGTACATCTTCTCGCAGCCCGAGACGCGCCTCACCGTTTCCAAGCTGCACAACGTCTGGCATCCCGAAATCACCTACGACGTGCACCAGATGGGCGGCAATGGCGCCCGCCTGTTCGTCCCGCCGTGGCTCGATCCGACAGAACCGAACATCGACGCCATCCTGATGCAGGAGATGAACATGATGGGCACCGCGATGGCCACGGAGTTGACGGCCGCGGGCAAGACGGGAGTCGCCATCCACGGAGTCTACGATTTCTGGACGCCCTCGCGGCACTTCATGGCCTTTCACGGCGGCCTGCGCCTGCTTACGGAATCGGCCAGCGCGCGCATCGCGTCTCCGATGACCTTGACGAAAGACCAGATCTCCGAGAACGCGCTCGGCTACAATCCGCGCGAGCGTTCGTGGAATTACCTGGAGCCGTGGATGGGCGGCACCTGGCATCTGCGCGACATTATCGATTACCAGTTGATTGCCTTCGATGCCTGCCTTTACAATGCCGCCATCCACCGCGCGGAACTGCTGCGCAATTTCTATCGCGTGGGCGTGCGGCAGGTGGCGCGCACCGAGCCTTGGGGCTTTGTGATCTCGTCCAACCAGCGCGACCCCGGCGCCACCCGCAAGCTCATCGAGACGCTGCGGTTCGGGCAGGTGGAGGTAGGACGAGGCGCCGATGGCAGCGCGGTGGTTTCCATGCATCAGCCGTACGGCGGGTGGGCGAAGACGCTTTTGGAGCGGCAGCATTATCCCGAAGACCGCCTGTATCCCGGCGGCCCCCCCAAGCGGCCCTACGACGTGACCGCGAACACCCTGCCGCTGCTGATGGGCGTGGACGTGAAGGCTGTGGAGCAGCCGGTGCCCTTTTCCGGCGAATGGAAGGCCCCCGAACCCGCCGCCGGGCCGCTGCTGAAGGCTTCCGACACGGATTCCTGGGTGGCAGTGAATCGCGCGTGGAAGAGCGGCAAGTCCGTGTGGCGCGATCCTGCCACGGGAGATTTCTCGCTGGCATCGCAGGCGGGTTGGAAGGAGATCAAGCAGCCTCGCATCGCACTCTATCAGCCCTTCACCGGGAACATGGACGAAGGCTGGACGCGCTGGCTCCTCGAGCAGTTCGGTTTCGCCTACACCACGGTGCACAATCGCGACATCCAGGCGGGCGACCTGCGCCAAAAATTCGACGCGATCGTGTTTGCCGACCAGGCCGCCGCCAGCATCGAAAACGGCCAGCGCAATATGCCCGAGGAGTACACCGGCGGCATCGGCGCCAAGGGCCCTGACCTGCTGAAGGAATTCGCCAATGCCGGCGGGACGCTGGTATTCCTCAACGGAGCCTCGCAGTACGCGATTTCGCGGCTGGGAATACAGGCGCGCCTGGTGACGCCCGCGGCGGGCCGTGGAGGGCGCGGCGGCGACACCGAACCGGGCCCCGAGATGAATCGCGTGAGCGGATCGAGCGAATTCTATTCTCCGGGATCGCTGCTGAACGCCAGGATCGATACGCACAGCCCGCTGGCGTACGGAGTGCCGGCGGAGATTGCGATCTGGAGCGAGCAGAGTCCCGCGTGGGAGACGCAGTTGCCCGTGGTGGCGCGCTATCCCGAGTCGGGTCTGCTCGCGTCCGGCTGGCTGGTGGGCGAGAAAGTCATTGCCGGCAAGGCCTCGCTGATCGATGCCCCGCTGGGTAGCGGGCACGTGGTGATGTTCGGGATGCGGCCGCAGTATCGCGCGCAGAGCTACCTGACGTTCAAGATGTTCTTCAACGCGCTGCTGTTGTGAACCCGTGCGTCGGGCGAGAAACTATCCAGCCAGTTTCCTCGGCGATGCGTGAGGCTCCGCTTGCTCCTGCGGGCTCGGCTCCTCAAATGCCACCGAACTCAGGTCATGAATCACCTGGACCGCGATCTCATCAACGTCGAGATTTGCCAGGGAAGGGAACGCCCTCCTGAGGCCCTCGACCTCGCCGGGATCGGGTTTGTCCCCCTGATTCCACGCCACCAAAACGTGGAGCGCGATCTCGACAAGCTCGCTGTTCGTCATGACCGTGCTGCTTTCCTCTCACTGCAGGTCTGAAATTATGCCACAGCTCTACCTGACTGTCGAGGTGGCCTTGCTTTCCTTTTTGTCACTCGCGCTTTGACAGGGAACTATCCGGCGCAGTTCGCCACATCTCCCCCGAACGCGCAATAGATCGTCCGCGGATATCCGCAGATCGCTCGCGACGCCATCCGTCCCGAGATCACCGCCGCCTCCACGCAGCCGACATTCATGTCCGTCGCCGTCCAATCGCCCGCAAGGTAGAGATGATCGAAACCGGACTTGTCCGACTCCAGCCGGTACTGCGCGCTGCCGGGGAGCGATAGCACGTAGCGCTCGTTCGGATCGATGTTCGCGCGGAAATATTGCGCGTCCAGCCGGCCTTCCCCGCTTTCGCTGCCTTGCGTCACCAGCAGATTCCAGTCCAACGGGCCCGTTCCCGGGGGGTCGGTAGCCGCCGGCCACGCTACGCCCGCGTAGCTTGCCAGAAATGCGCGTCCGTTCTCTCTGACCGTATCCAGCGCTCTTTTGGGAAATCCAGGATCGGTGAACGGGACGGGAATGGGTAGTTGGTCGGGAAGGCAGTTGCACAGATAGGCAATCTGCTTCAATCCGTCCTCCGGCCGCCATTGCTCTCGCGGAATCAACTGAGAAAAGTCGGCGTAGGTATCGAACGGCTCGCGAAAGGCGCAGAACATGGCGCGGTCGTCCGCGGGAAACTTCATGCCCTGGTTCCACCCCATCTCCTCCGCCGTGCGCGTCAGCCAAAGCTGCATCGCCTGAGTCTGGGTGGTCGCGACAAACTGCGTCATGTTGCGCCACTTTTCGCTCGCTGCGAGCAGTTCCTTACAGACATGCGGAATCGGGCCGATCGACATCGCCAGCACGATGTCGTCGAAGTCCGTTCCGCGCCGCAGAACTTCGTGGCCGATCCGATCGCGCCACTCCGTGTAGGCCGACTCCAGGTTGAAGTTCCCCGCGCGAATCTCCTCCCCCTGCACCAGTTGATCGTAGAGCGGAACATTCGGCCAGGCCGGCAGCTTGTCGACTTCGATCAACGGCTGATACGCGCCGGACTTCACCGTTGCCTGGATGTCCATCTCGACGGAATCCACGGCCGAGCCGTCCGCCGACAGTCCCACGTTCTCCACCCGGCGGAAGAACTCGAACTTCACTCCGCGCTCGCGCAACACGAGATACAACGGGGCGAATACCGTGTCTCCCATGGCTGCCTTCATCCGGAACATGGCCGCCTTGTGGTAGGTGAACAGGCAGCGCAGGTTCCCGTGCAGGGCGGGAGCGGCCGAAAAGCGCGGCGTCGCCGGATTGCCGTGCTCATACGCGAAGCACGCGTCGTAGATCCCCACCACGATCGCCGAATTGGGGAACTTCGATCCATGACGGGCCAGCCACTCGACGAAATCGTACTGGTCGATCACCTGGAACCCCCGCCGCACCACGTCGTCGCCGATGAGTCCTTTCGCCAGCGTCAGGATAAAATCGAGCGAAACCAGGGCCCGGCGAAGCTCGTCAAGGTGCTCCATCGCGTCCTCGAGCCCTTTGCCCAATTCCGCATGGATGGCCGAAAGCAGGTGATGAAGAACCTTGAAGTGCAAATCCGTATAGCGCGACACGTCGCTCGAGATCCACGCCGAAAAACGGTGAGCCAGCCGGAGCAGGTCTCCGATCGCCCGGCAGGAAGCGCCCGCCAGCAGCCCGAGAGGCTCGAGCAGCAGTTTGGCCCACTCCGGCAGATCGAAATCGGCAGGCTGTTCGCCGATGCGCTGGTGATCGTCGGAGTGCTTGACCATCCAGTCCATCAGAAATAGAACATAGTCGAACGGTTGCGGCGGCTGCACGGGATGCTTGGAGTCGAAAAGGCAATCGTCTCCGGGAAGCCCCTTGGCCGGGGGAAAGGACAGAGACCACAGCTTCCACTCGTTCCCGACGGGCTCCGCGAGCGTGGATCGCGAGTGCGGCTCGAACGCATCGAAGCACTCCTGGAACGGCGAATCCGGCGCCAGTTTCCGCTCGGCCAACTCCCGGTACACATGCCGCATCACGTTGAACGCATTGTCGTAGAAGCCGAACCACATGTGCAGGCCGTGCTCCTCGATGCGGTTGGCGATGTGCGCATTGCGGCCGCTGGCGCCCTTGCCTCCCAGCCGCCATCCGAGCTGATAAACCGTGACCTCATACTGCTCCTGCCACCCCGGCACGCTGGTGAGTTCGAAGGCGGTCGTCATCCCGCCGACGCCGCCGCCCAGAATCGCGATCTTCCGTTTACGGTTTGCTGAATCCGCCATGATTGCTCCGTTCGCTGCGCTTCAGAATGCCACTTTCAAGCCGAGCTGAATCTGCCGCGGATCACGCGCCGAGACGAACGAAAACGGCTCGGTCGGCGGCCCGACCCGCCCCGTCAAGGGGTGGGGCAGGCCCTGCACCGGCGTCGATCCGACGATGTTATTTACGGTGTCGAAGTTGACGTGGTTGAACGCGTTGAATGCTTCGGCGGTGAACTCCAGCGCGAGGCCGCTCTCCGGCCTCAGGCGGACGATCCGCGACAGCCGCGCGTCTACGCTGAAGTACGCCGGGCCAATGCCGGCGTTCCGGCCCAGGCCGAGCGGCCGGTGAGTATTGGTAAAGCCGTCGCCCAGGTTGTCGTACCCGGTCAGGATATTGAACGGGCGCGCGGAGTCGGCCTGCACAATCGGAGAGAGGGTCCAGCCGCGAACCAGGGCGCCTTGGAATCCGGTGCGTCCGCGCCCCCACGGCGCCTGCAACACCGAAGTCAGCGTAAAGCGAAACTTCTGGTTGAACAGTGAGGGCCCCCGCTCCGCGCGATTGTCGAACTGATTCTGCGCCGCGTAGTCCGTCGTGAAATCGGTTACGTCGTCGATCGCTTTGCTGTAAGTAAAGTAAGCGTCCAGGCTCCACCAGCTTCGAAAGCGCCGCCGCGCCTGAAGCACCAGCGCGTGATAGAGCGAATTGCCGGTCGAAGCGAGCACCAGGTCGCTGGTCAGCGCGGGATTGATATGCCCGAAGATCGGCCATCCGTCGGGGCGCTGTCCGGCAATATACAGGTTGGCGTCGCGCGCCCGGGGCAGGTGAAGGGTTCTCTGGTAGTTATACGCCGCGCTGAACTCCGTCGAGCCGATGCTGTGTTCGATCTCCAGGCTGCCCTGCTGGCTCCCCGGGCTGACGTACCCCCCAGCCAGGCCTCCCGTGGCCGGAAACTGGAAGCCGGGCTGAATGCCCAGCGGCGCGAGATCCGGCAGCCCAATCGTGCGCCGGCCCAGAATTCCGAGGTTGAGAACCTGTTGCCAGACATCCACTGCGGTGACCGGGGCGCCCGTAGCGGGATTGATATAGCCGGGCAGCCCCGTGATTGGCACGCCCAGGAGATTCACCGCCAGCGGCGGACGAAAGGCGTTGGCGATAAAAACGATCTGCGAATCCACCCAGCCGCTGTACAGTCCGAATCCCCCGCGCACTACCCACGTCGAGGAATTCCGGGGGCTCCAGCTGAACCCAAACCGGGGATCGGCGAAGCGCTGCGCCGGAAAGCTCTCATACGTCTGAGACTGCGCCCTCAGCCCGAATCTCAGGCTCAAGCCCGCGCGTGGCCGCCAGGTATCCTCCACGAACGCGCTCGCCCGGAGGGCCCAGTTCGGCGGCACCTGCGCAGAGGGATTGCTGAATCCCTGCAGGTAGTACACCGGGATTCCCAGCGCGAACGATTGCAGACTGGTAATCGGGTCATTCAGATTGGCGGCCAGTTCCGGGTGGCCGAGACCGGCCAGGGCCGCGGCGATGCCGGCCGACGCGTTGGGGTTCTGGGCGATGGTATTGATGAGCGTCCCGAGCGGCAGAAATTGCGCGAACGTGAAATCGCCGCCCGCGGCAGTGTTCGATTGGCCGGAGTTCCGAATGCCGTCCAGGTCGCCGCCGAATTTCAGATTGTGCCGCCCGGCCTGCAGTTCAAACGTCTGCTGCCCCTCGTAGTGCCTCTCCACCTTGGCGAACGGATACTGCGTGTCCCGTCCGAAATAGCCGTACCCGGCGATGTCGATCGCCGGACCAATGGCGTCCACCGGCAGGATCGCAAACTTGTCGTATGCGAAGGACACCCGGGTCACCGAGTTGAACCCCGGGCTCAACATCAGGGTGTCCTGCAGCATCATGCCGCCGTCGTACTGATCGGTATTATTGCCCCGATTGTACGCCACCAGCGCCCCAAACTGATTGTTCTCGGCATAATCCGCCGTGACGCTGCCTCGCCACATCACCGTCTGGCGATCCGAGATGCGGTAGTCCAGCCGCAGAGAACCTTGGGTCGCCGCTTCCGAGAAGGGAAACGCACCGCTGTTGGCGTTGAACAGCGGCAGCACCAGCGGGTTGTTCGAGGGATTCAACAGGTAAGCGAGTTGGGCGCCCGTGCCGGCCAACGCTGCAGAGCCCGACCCCTGAAGCGTATTGACGATGGCGCTCTGCGACGGCGTGAGACTGGAAAGCACGCTTCGGTCGCTCAGAATCGGCACGAAAGTGGTCTCGTGACGATCCAGCCGCTCAAACGCCGCGAAGAAGAAGGCGCGGTCTTTCCGGACCGGCCCCCCGATTCCAAAACCCGATTGCTGCCGCGTATAAGCGGAACGCGACGGGTCGAAGAAGTTGCGCGCGTCCAGGGCGCGGTCGCGGAGAAGCCCGAAGACCGACCCGTGCGGCTCGTTCGCCCCGGAGCGCGTCACGATCTGCAATGTGCCGCCGAAGGCGCCCCCGTACTCCGCCCCGAAGGAACTGCGGTTGACCTGAAATTCCTGAACGGCGGCCTGCGGGACAGAAGGGCGCACGCCGCCGGTCAGTCCGTTGTTCTCCACTCCGTCGATGGAAAAGGTGTTGCCGCGGCCGTTGCTTCCGGCGATGCTGAGGCCGGACGTCGGCGCCACGGCCGGGCGGAAATCCGCGCTGTCGGCGATCACCGTATCGCCGACACCCGGCAGCAGCAGCGCGAAATCCAGATAGCTCCGGCGATTGATGGGCAGCTTGTCGAGTTGCGTGAAGTCGATCCAGGCGGCCTGCTGCGTGCGGTCGAAATCGAGAGGGGGCGCAGCGACCGCGACGGTCGCGGAGAAGGTCGGCGTCTCCGATCGCTCCAGGATAAATTCCACTCGCGCGGTCTCGCCTACCTCTACCGTCACTCTGTCCAAGGCGCGCGGAACGAGCCCTGCGGCCTCCGCTTCGATCCGGTAGTCTCCCGGCGGAAGGAGCCGGAAGCGGAAGGTGCCGTCGGCCTCGGTGCGAGCCTCGCGGCGCAGTCCGCGGTCGCCGGCCGAAAGCCGCATCACGGCATTGGCGACTGCCGCGCCGTCCGCGGTTCGGATGGTTCCAGCGACTTCTCCCATGTCGCTGGTGATCTGGGCGAAGGTGACGGGCCCGGTAAGCGCAAGGAGAAAAACCAGGCTGGCGCACCGGCGCATACCTGGCCACCGCCCGGCCAGCCCCTGCCGCCTCCAGCCCTCGCCGGTGGTATGAAACCTCACAGAAGTCTCGTGGAAGTATAAGATACCACACCTGCGGCAAACTAACGCTGGTTTTCCTTGTGGAGTATGGGGACCAGTTGTGCGGAGGTGCGGAGCGAATCGCGGATGCCCGCCTGCCGCTGCCACTCGGCCGCTTCGGTGTTCCACGCCTGACCCTGGGCGCCGCCCGCCAGGATGCCCGCGCTGAATCGCAAACTCATCTCGAACCCGGTCATGGACAAGTCGCGGAAAAGCGCGGCGGCTGCGATCAGTTGCGCCGCGGCTCCCGGGCGGTCGCCGCGTAAACCGGTGAGCAGCGCTTCGGCCGCCCGGCCCATGGCGATTCCAACCGCGCTCTTCTCCCGCAGCAACGATTTCACATCGCCGTCCAGGCATCTGAGATACGGCCTTGGATCGCTGGATTGCATGGCCAGGAGCGCCGCGGCTCGTGCCCGCAGGAACACCATGTTGATGCGATGGATTTCCAGAAAGAACAGGAAGTTTTTCTTCAGGAACGGCCACTGTTCGTTGACCCAGTCCCAGGCCTTCTGCCCGTCGCCGGTGTAGAGATGACATGTCCCTACCAGAAGCACCGCCAACAACTTCTGGGAATAGAAGCCGGTCTGGTTCCACTCGGCCAGCGCCTGATCGATCTTTCGTAAGGCTGCTTCGGGGCGGCCGTCCACGAGTTCCAGAATGGGCACGTTGTAGACGCCCAGCACCGTGGCGGTGTACAGGTCGCCGCGCCTTCGCGCGTCCTCGAGCGCCTCGGCGACCTGGGGCCGCATTTCGGAGTACTTCCCCAACAGCGCCATAACCTGCAGCAGCATCGAATTCGCCGTGTTGATCTCCCATACGGAGGAAGGGCACTCCTGTTTGAGAATGCGGAGCGCGTTCCCGGCCAACCGGTACGATTCCGCGAAGCGGCAGTGATTGTACTCGTTGAGCGCGCGTGCCAACTCGATCAAGCCCCGCAGATAGGCCGAATCGACCGTCTCCGCAATTGCGGCGGCATCCGCCACCATCCGGGCCGACTGTTTGCGGCTGGAGGCGTTCAGTCCCCGCGTGGCTCCGTCCCACGCCAGCGAGCGCGCCACACGGAACGGCTCTCCCGCCTTTAGAGCGAGCCGCAGGCTGCGCGCGGTCAAAGCCGCGCCGGCAAAGATATCCACGAAGCCGACCCCGCTGGCCACCGACCATGCCACGTCGATTTGCCGGAGGAGTTCGGGAGCCACCTCAGCCGCGTTCCGCCTCTGAAAGCGCGCGCCGTGCATTGAAGCCCGCAGCCGGTCGAATGTGAGCGACGCGAGGGCGCGGAGAGGGGTGCGGGGCAACGATAGTCCCACCCGCCTGAGCACTTTCTCGAAGGCCGCTTTGCCCTCCCCCGTGTGGCCGCTGATGGCGAAATAGTACGCCGCCAGCTCCTGCATCTCCTGCCGGAACTCTGGCGGCCCGGACTCCGCCAGTTGACGGCACAGTCCCGCCGCTTCGGCGCTCCATCCGGCGTTGGCCAGCGCAAGCGCGCGTTTTCGTTCCAGCGCGTGCGCATCCGTTCCCGCTGCCCCGAACTGGAGAGCTTTCTGAAAGAGGCCGGCGGCCCGCTCGAACGCTAATTTGCCGGCCGCTTCGTCTGCCGCGGCGGCGTAGTATTGCGCGGCCTTCGCCGGCTCGCCGGCGCCTTCGAACAAAGAGCCCAGCAGTTCGTGAGGCGGTTGCTCCGCCGCCTCGAGCGTGATCGCCAGGCTGCGCTGGCGTTCCCGAATGCGCACCGCGGGCAGATGCGCGATCACGCTTTCGCGAACCCGGTCATGGTAAACCTCGATTGCGCCGCTGTCGGCGCCGATCGACCGGCCAAGCTGAGCGGAACGCAGCGCCAGCGACGCATCGAAATCCAGGGGGCTCAGGCCGGCCGCCCGGCAGGCTTCTTCCAACTGCAGCGGGCAGCCGCAAACCGCGATCGCCTCCAGCAGCCAGCGGGCGTTCTCCGGCAGCCTCTCGACCCGTTGCCACAACAAGGCGTCCAGGGTCAAGGCCTGATCCTGCTGGGGCGCATGGCCGCGCCGCGCGAGTTCGGCGATGAAGTAGGGATTACCGTGGCCCTCGCTCGCAATGTCCGCCGCTTCCGAGCCGGGGGCGCCCATATAGGCCGCGGCCACAGCGCGCGACTCGTCCGGCGAGAGCGGGCCTACCGCCAGGTCGATGTGTTCGACCGCCTCCCCATCGCCCCACGCCTGATTCAACGCGCCGAGACACGCGCTACGGCCGCTCTCCTCGCTCCGGTACGAGGCGATCAGAAGCAGCGCCGGCGCATCCGGCGGCCGCAGCAGGTCGATCAGGATTGCGGCGCTTTCGGTGTCGCCCCATTGAAGATCGTCGATCCACACGACCACGCGGGTGCGGTCGCCGAGCCGCGCCAGGACTTCGCGGAGAGCCGCGACTCCGCGCCGCCGGATTTCGAACTCCGGAACGTCCACGAGGGGCCGAAGCGGGATCGCAACCAGGGCGGGCACGCGGCCCAGAACGGGGAACATGCGGATGAGAGCGCTCAGATCGCGGGGCGCCACCGTAAGCGCCAGTTCCGTGGAGATAGTCGAAAGAGCGCGGCTGAGGGAGTCTACCAGCGTATCAACGGCCTTGCCGGAGACGGCCTCCTGCTCGTGGCAGCGGCCGCTCAGGACCGTGACCCCGCGATCGTCCCGGAGCCCGGCCAGAAAATGCCGGATCAGGGAACTCTTTCCGATGCCGGACTGGCCGTGCGCCATCACTACGACCGGCTTCCCCGCCGCGGCTAGTTGGTGCGCCGCACGCAGTGTCGCGAGGTCCCGCTCTCGTCCCAGAAAGATGGTGTCCGGGCCGCCGGCCGCCGGGACATACGCGGGCGCGGCGGCCCCAAGCGCTGTCAGAATGTCCGCCGGCGATGGACGATCCTCCGGACGGGGCTGCAGCAGGCCCTCGCACAGACGGTCGAGTTGCGGAGGCACGCCCTCGACGCAAAGCGAAGGCCGCGAGGTGCCCCGCGGCATTTCGCCCGTCAGCGCACGGTAGAGAAGCACGCCCAGCGAGTACCAGTCGCTGGCGGGGGTCAGCGGCTTCCGAAAGAGCTGCTCCGGAGAGACGTAACCCGGGGTTCCGGCGCCCGGGTTCTCGATTGCCGAGCCAATCTCTGCCACCAGGCCGAAATCCAGCACCACGACTCGCCCGGACCCGTCCACGAGCACGTTCGACGACTTCAGATCGCGGTGCAGCTTGCCCATCGAATGCAGCGCGTGAACGGCCTCCGCAAGTTGGCGCGCCGCGGCGATCAGCCGCTTTACGTTGCACGCCGCCTCCGGACGCTGCTCCAGAATGGTCCGGGTGACCTCGGGCTCTCCCTCCTGGGGTGTGGGGGTCTCGACCGTGGCGGCCATCTCCGCCTCGCCCAGCGACACCCAATCCAGAAAGTTCACCCCTTCCACGAATTGCATGGTGAAGAACCACTGTCCCTCCTCGTGGAACATCTCGTAGAGCGTCACCAGATTGGGATGGGTAATGCCGGCCAGGGACCGAAACTCCTGCTTCAGGATGTAAAGGTGCGATGGATCGAGATGCAGCAGCGTCTTCAGCGCGACGCGAACGTTCCGGCGCGTATCGACCACTTCGTAGACAGCCCCCATGCCGCCCCGGCCAAGCGCACGAACCAGGTGGAACCGTTCCGTTCCCGAAAAGGTCTGCGGCTCGATTCCGTTTGGGGCGTTCATGGAGCTGGCGCGTTTATCCAATACCCCACCGGCCGCGCAACTCCGGAGGGATCCGGAACGATGGCCGGTTTCCCCCGCGGTCGATCAGTACGACCGCCTGCACCAGGTGACGCGTGAACTCGCTATTCACCGCCGCCATCACTTTGGAGCGTTCGACTACGGCATCGATTCCCTTGTCCAGGATCGGCAGCCAGGAAAGCACCGCCTCCTCCCAACGCGGACATTGAATGCCGAGGAGGTCGGCCCATGCGTCTCCCAGCAGATAACGAGTGAGCGTTTCGGGAAAGTTACGGAAGCAGGGCAGGGGGATGTGCTCTCGCATCATGCCCATGAGCGCCGCGGTCATCATCCGTCCCTCCGGGCAATCGCCCGCCTGCCCGCGCTGAATCGCCAGCGCCAGGCCGGCCGCTTCGTCAATGTCGGCGGGCATCAGATCCTCGCGGACGCCCAGAATGTGCCCGATCACTTTCCAGCAATGCAGATAGCCGTTCTTCCTGGAGGAATCCAGCGGAAAGCCCATTTTCTCGAGCCCGTCCAGCACCACCCACGAGAACGCCATCAGGGTTCCGGCCATGTCCTCCTGGTTGATCGGCATGTCGAAATCGGCCTTCCACTGCCCCGACTCGAGAATTTGCAGGCGGATGGCCGCGTGCATCAGGCGGACCTTCTGCGCGGCCCGAATCCCTCCCCCCGAGGTGCCCAGGCCGCCGCGTTGCAGGGTGTCCACCAGAAACTGGGCGGTTTCCACAACCCGGCGAGTAGGATTGGTATAGAGCCGCGCGGTCATGGCCAGCACCTGCACGCCCTTGCGTCCCAGATAGCAGAATGGCAGCGAGTAGCAGAACAGCGCCGAAATCATCGGCTCGCCGAAGTCCCAGAACAACGACTCGCCTTCCGCGATCAGGGCAGTGTCGGCCCAGGCAGGCAATTGAGAAGACGCCGCGAGGAACTCCTGCACCACCGTGGGAAGCCCCGTGGGATCGAGCTGGTCGTCGCGCACGAGCCTGGCCATCAGGTCGTTCACCAGACGGATCTCCCCGTCGGCGAAGAGCCGCCGTACCACGTCGTCCGCGGGCGGGTCACACACCTGGCGAGAGCTTTCCAGCAAAGAGTTGCTCCAGCGGGCCGAGCCTCCACCGGGTGGCATCATTGAGTCATTATCCTCGCCAGCCTTCCTTCTGTCCACGGTAAAATGGACCGCAATCAACAGGAAAGGAGAGCGGCTATGACGCCACAACCGGCCTTGGACATTCCCAGCGCCCCCGAGATAGCGCAGATTGCGGCACAATCCGACATCGTGATGCGGAACTTGTGGATTACGTGGACGTACTATCGGTTAAACCAGGCGATGAAGACGCGCCTGGGCGGAGATAATTTCTCGTGGTCGGGATTCGCGGTCTGGGCGTCCAAGACGGCCGGGCGCTACATCCGCGGAGACGAATTCGGACCGCTGATCGAAGAGTGGGTGGAGAGCGCGACGTCGAAAGCCGGTCCGGCAGCCGCGCTTCTGGCCCACGCCATAGGAGCGCACGATGACCCGTCCGATCCCGCGGCGCAGAAGTCCCCCATTTCTCTCCGCGGATTTGCGCGCGAGGTTCTCTCCGGAGTGGCCGCCGCGCTGGCGGATGGCAACCGGGTGGTCTTCGCCGACATCGGGCCTCGGTTCGCCGGCCTCATCGCGCTCTGGAACCAGTTTCCGGAGAAGGTTCCGGACGCCGAGAAGACGCGTTTCCTGGACTCTTGCGGCGGCGGTTTGAACACCGACTACCTGACGCCCGCCTTCACTCTTTTGCTGTCGGCCGCGGAGACTTCCGACTCGCGTCTGCGCGCGCAGCAGATCCTCTACGCGAACGTCCTGGTGGGGTGCGACGAGCAGACGCGGCTGCAGCCGAGCATCGCCGCTTCCATGAACTGTGCGGTTGCCGACCTGTTTGCGCAGCGTCTCGACACCCATCTGCGAAGCAAGTTCCCGGAGTCCGTTGCCCGGGAGATGAGCGCCGCACTCCGTCCGCTGTGCACAGCTCTGGAAGCCGCTTTCCAGACCGTGTCAACCAAGGTCCTGATGGAGATGTCGGTGCCGGGACAGGTGCTGCATCTTGGTGAAGACGTTCCCCCGCCGCCGGGTGGTCCCCTGTACCCGGACTGCCTCGCGGCGCTCGACGATCCGCAGCCCCTGCAGTTGTTCTCGCAATTTCATGCCACCCAGTGCCAGGGTAGCGGCGCCCGCGATTGGGTGAGTTTTCCCGAGAGGATGAGATACATTGCGGTCCTGTTTCGCTCGCGTCAACAGGTGCCGGCACTTTGGGAGCCGCCTTTCACGGACGCGCAGGTCGCTGCGCTGAAAGCGGGACAACTGCCATCTCCCCCGCTGTAAGGAAGAACCCGGCCGCACCGGAAACTCGTCCAGGCGGATGAGCAGCATTGATCGATTTTGCGTCCGGCTTTCGCCCTATTAGTTGCGGGCCCATGAAGCGCCCGGCAGTCCACGCGAAGGGAGCAAGAACGATGAAGACAAAAACTAACGTGAAGGCTGGCCTGTTGCCGGCGGTGCAGCGCGCACAATAAAAGATAATTTCCGGAATGGACCCGGCGGCGCTTGCCGCCGGTCTTTCAGTCACAGCACTTGAAAATTTCCCACCTTCACCGAACCCCTGTAAAACAGGCGACTTCCGCATTGTCATCAGGCTGATCGCAAGGTTTTCGGGTATCTCTCGCGCGAACATAGGTGTGTAATCTGGCGCCCGCATCGGGGAGCCGGCATCTCAACGCAATCCATGTCTCGCAGATTCCTGTTATCCATCGATGGCGGGGGTATTCGTGGAATTATCCCTGCCTTAGCCCTCCAGAAACTGGAGGAGACTACCGGGAAGCCCGCACGTGAAACGTTCTCGTTCGTGGCGGGAACCTCCACCGGCGCCTTGCTGGCCTCCGCGGTGGCCGCCGGCATTCCTGCTTCCCACATCGTGAACATCTACAAGCAGCGCACCCCGGACATTTTCAAACCGGGCAAACCGTGGAACACCATGCGGCAGTGCACGCTCGGTCACAAGTACGATGCCCGAAATCTCTACCAGGTGCTGACGGAGGAGTTCGGAGCGGCGGCCCACTGGGCCCTCAACGATTCGCCCATCGACATCCTGCTCACCGCCAAGAGCCTCGCGGACTGCAAACCCTGGTACTTCGTAAAGGACAATCCGCGCAACACCGGCGCCACGGGCCATCTGGGACTCGTCGAATGTGCCACCGCGAGCGCCGCTGCCCCTACCTATTTCGATCCCTGGATCTTGCCGCCCCCGGTCTCGGGCAAGCTCGTCGATGGCGGCGTCGGGGTTGCCGGCAACCCGGTCTATCAGGCCTGCGTAGAGGCGTTCTGTTACAGCGCCGGCTACCAGCCCGCCGAGACCACGGTGGTTTCGTTCGGCACCGGCCGTTTCGTCCGCAAAGCGGACCCTCATCTGGTGACCGACTGGCTGTCGTGGGTCCTGGATGCGCTTCTGAATGCGCCCGAAGAACAGCAGACCGAACTCGTGGCGCGGCATTATCCGGAAGCTATTTTCTACCGTCTCGCCCCGGACCTCTCGGCGAACGTCGAGATGGACGACATCAGCCGCATCGGCGACCTGGAAGCGATGGGCCTCGAGTTCGCCGCCCGAATCGACTGGACCGGCATCCTGCAAGGCAAAGACTCGCCCTTCCGGGTGGCGCCGCTGCAGCCGCTACCGCGCGCGGCGTAGGGCTCGCTTCGCTCACGGGGTAGGGGATTGGGGGTTAGGGGTTGGGGTTT
>Ga0335081_10008142_pt1 | contig 16810 bp, 16 predicted proteins | sample Lox_Sample_35_FD_206713 | JGI IMG/M metagenome (GOLD analysis project Ga0335081, IMG submission 206713) | Soil microbial communities from Loxahatchee National Wildlife Refuge, Florida, United States - Lox_Sample_3.5 | ecosystem: Environmental > Terrestrial > Soil > Wetlands | place: USA... | reverse complement strand
CGAACATCTCCCGCTGCAGGAATCGGCCGAACATGTTCATTACGACCGCAAGGCCGAGGATCACGAAGAGGTCCTCGAACTCCAGATATAGAAACGTCACTTTCGTCGCAAGATTTCTTGGGACCGATGTCACCGTAAGTGCCATGACCATTTCCTCCCTGTCGTTTCGTCAAAATGCATCGAAGTAATTCCTTCAGCTAACTCCTGCCGTGCCTCTTGCTACGAAAAACTCTCCTAACCGGATCAGCCCCGAGGCCAAGAGGCACAGGATCGCTCCCAGGAAATGCCGCGCATGGTTGAACTGATGGTGGACCTGCTGTTCGAACAGTCCGCCAAGCTTTATCGCCCCCACAGCCACATGCATTCCGGCGTAGACGGGCAGAATGACATTCGCGAACCAATCCACCAGGTTCAGGAGCGAGTTCCAGTAGAGATCTGGGTTGTTCCAACCGAGCTGGCCGGCAAACTTCTCGCACATCCGCAAGAGGCCGGAGACCATGAGGCACATTAACCCTCCGTAGGCCCACGCCGAATATAGATGGTGGTAGCCCCGTGCGTACTGGATCACTGCGAACGCGATGAAGAGCGCTCCCAGGGTCGGCATGATCACGTTGCCGGCCCAGTCGGTCAGGTTGAGGAGTCCGTTGTAGAAAGACATATTTGTTTTCTGCGTTACATCATTGTGGTGATCAGCTTCCAGACTGCCGACACGGTCAGCAGACCCAGCGTTGCACCGACCATTGGCATCACGGGCCTGCGTGATACGAAGTTCCAGATCGCGCCGATGATGGCCAGGCCGGCGGCGATGGGGCAGAGAGTCCCCGCAACGTAGTTCCATAAGCTATCGAGGACGTCCGCGGTGGCGAATGACGTGCCGCTGTTGTAGCTGTTGATCAGGTTCAGCGTCGTTTGAATTGCGAGCAGAAACATTGCGCCGAGAATCGACGGAAGTGGATGGCCGCCCTGAACCGTGTCGAGGATGGCGCGCAAGACGAAGAAAGCCGCGAAACAGGTGGCAAGCCTGGTCAGCACGAAATTCTGTACGAAGTTCGCGAGGTCGCTCTGAAGATTCGCCATCCATCCGGTCCCGATACCGCCACCGGGCAAAGGCGCCGGTACTCCAAACGAAGGAAACCAACTGATGAGCTGCGGCATAGTGAGGAATACGATCGCCCAGAACATCCATTTCGCAAAGTTCCCGCCAACCAATGCGTCGGGAACAGAACCCTGCCGAAACCCGAGACCCGCCAGCACCAGGCAGACAATGGCGGCCGAAGGTGCAAGCAGCAACATCACTCTCATACAGTCCGTAATCAGTTGAGGAGGAGCCATGGTGGTTTCCTTTAGCGAAAAGCAGGCAGGCGCCGCCGGCTATCCCCGGCCGCGCCCGCCAAACGCAGGTTTAAGTGACTCCGGCGGTGCCTTGGGCAATCCAGTATTCAAGCAGTCGGGTCACGCCTGAGACCATCAGCAGTCCGATTGCCGTGAACACCCACTTGGCGAATCCGCGGCCCATGGCGAACGAACCGATCGCCAAGAGCGCGGCGCCACCGGCGCCGACCGGCGCGATTACGTTGCCGATCCAGTTGATCAGGTTTAGGAAGGTACCTTCGGGTTGTGTCGCCTGCTCGCCCTGAACGGCCACGTTGACTTGAGGGGCGGTACCCAGATTCTGGGCCATCAAACCTGCTTGAATCACCAGGACGAACGCCGCAAGAACGACCGCTACACCTGACTTCAGCCACCGAGAATTTTGCTTCATCGGGATTAGTTGCTCCTTTCTGCCCCGCTTGGGGATGGAAGAACCGTAACCCGATTCGAGAACCCGCGCAAACCGATCCAGCCTTGGTCGTCGCTTCGAATTGGGAGCGGCTACTGTGCGCGGGCATCCTGGTCGTTTAGGGGGATCTGCTACTCGGGGGCTCAGATTGGTTGTTTGGATGTCCAAAGTACTGGGGCGCACCGGGAGCCGTTCGCGTTTGCGATTCATTCCGAATGGGTGAATGAGGTGGCGTTTGAGTTACACGCGCATTTGCCACACACGGCTCGATTCCTCGGAGCCGCGGAGGCGTTATTGACCCCGTCCAGTGCAAGGGTTAAGGTTTGCGGCAGAGCGTGGGATGCACGGGGGCAGTGCGGCGGGGGCCGCGGATGCGAGCGTGGGCGATTTGGAGCGTGAGAAGAATAACTCTGCGGCGATTCTTCTGGGGGCTATCGTGATACAGCACCGACGCTGTAGAATCGCAGCTTACTTGCGGGTGAAGAAGTAGTGGAAGATAGCGACATTCTTGATGAAAGGCCAAAGCTTCTCCTGTCGCGGGGCGCGGTTCTGAAGAACATCGTAGCCGGCATGAAGAGATGCGAATCGGGAGCCGCTAAGCAGGGCTCGCAGTGTTGCAATGAGCCAAATTAGCGTAGACGAGAGGATGAGAAAACCTTCGATCCTATTTCGATGGTCGAGGTCCACCGGCAGCAGCTTCCAGAGTGGATCCCATTTCAAAAGGTACAAGAAGCCGGAGTAGGCGAAAAATGCGGTCGCGACGCGGCAGGCTCTGTGAACCCAGGATGGTTTCTTCGCTGCCGGCCCCCTCAACACGAGCCACATCGCAAGCGCAGCAGCGAACAGTGCTGGCCAAGAAGACATACAGCTCTCCTCAGCACTACTTTACCCCGATCCTGAGGTTTGGCCAAATGAGCCGTGGCCGCCGTTCCGCCTTTAACGCGAATCTACTGCTGGTCAGGTGGGGTCTGTGCGATTTGGGCCTTCTGTTGCTGCTGATACATCTGCGTTAGCTCCTGCCTCAACTCCAGCAACTCCCGCAGTTCTTGCACACTCGGTGCGGGGGCGGTTGCGTAGCCCCGAATACCGCTCGGATTACTGGCGGGAGCCGGACCGCCTGGACTTGCGCCAGCGCCGCCGGTAGGCTTCGCCAACACGATATAGAATCGCGTGTTGCCCGGCACTGTCACGACGATGTTTTGGCGATACGCCAGGTCGTTCAGTTGCTGTTGTCCCGCGTTCGCCACATTATTTGCGACCTGCTCCCGCAGCAGTACGTTATTCGAGAGCCCGTCGGCCACGCCGGTGCCGGTCTGAACCCCGACCGTTGCGGCCAGAATCGTGCCCACTCCCGTCAGGCTTCGAACCAGAACTCTCATACCCGTGTTTCGGCCGGTAACCTCGCCCCTCAGCGGCTGATATTGCAATCCGACCGCGTGCCCCTCGATTTTTTGCGTGGTTTCATCCGGCAACTGGATCGAATGGAACTGGATTCCGACGTAGCCTTGCTCGTTAACCTGGCTAAGCTCTCCAAATGCCTTTGATCCCGCCGGAATTACAATTTCGCCGTCGCGCTCATAGTTGTATTCGATAGCTGCAACAATCGGAGTCTTGACCGCGGAACTCACTGGCGTCTGCAATCGAGCGACAAGTCGAGTCCCAGCCGGAAGTACCGTAAAGTCCCAGTTCCGTTCAACCAGTGCCGGTCGGGCATTGTTCTCCACAGGAGCAGTTCCACGCGTCCCCGCCGCCGTGCTGACGAACACCAGTGACGCCTTTGTGAGCTTCTCGGTGCTCGAAGTTGGTGGAGGTGGTGTCTGTTCTGGCGTCTCAGCGGGAAACTGAATCCTGTTCAAAGCGTAATCTTTAGGCTCCGGACGGGGAACCTCGGGCTGCGGCTCTGGAGGAGTTCCAAAAGAAGGACTTGCTTGCGCCAACATGCGTTGCTTTGCCGTATTGCGGATGTCGTCCGGGCTCAGGGTGCCGTTGTTGTCGTCCGGGCGGCGCGTGTCGGCGCTTAGTAGAGGCGTCACGGAGTGGCTTGCGTCCGCGTTCTCTGCGCCTCGCGGGCGGCCGAGATTGGGATGGCCCGCCTTCGAGATGTCTTTTCGGCTGTTGGGCGTTGAAAACATCGCAAAGAACGCGAGCGCGAGCACGACCGTCAGCCCGGCCAGCAATAGAAAACTCTTGGTTCGGTCTTCTTTGAGCTGCTGCCGCTTGATGTTGGTTCTGGCCGCGCCCTGCGTAGAGCGCCGCATGATTTGGCGAAGCTGCGCCACCCATCCGTTTGGTTGCGGCTCGTGCACCTCAGCCGCCTCAGTTTCAACCTCGTGCTCGACGTGGAGGCTTTCGTCGCGGTTATCCTCCGGTTCGATTCGCCTGGCTCTTTCATCGGGCTTCATTGGCTGAGCCTCCTTGGAAACTGCTGATTCCAAAACCGATCGGCGCCAGCGCCGGGAGATCCACCGCGCCCGAATCAGCGACTTGTAAGAAAAGTGTCTCGTTCGATTCTTTGAAGCTTGGCCTTTCAAAAACCACGACGCCATCCGCCCTTTGCCCCGCGCCCAAACGCCGTGTGCTCAATCGGAAATCGATCACACGCAACTGCTCCGCGGTGGTCCACTTTTTCTTGACCTTGCCACCAAGCTGAACCTGCGGCGGCAGAATCTCAATCGCATGGTTCGCCGGGTTCACGGCAGAAAACAGAACAACGACATCCTGTCCCTCGTCGAGGACTTCGCTGACGCCCGCCTTGATTCGCGGACCGGCATCGATCACGCCCGGATGCTGTCCATACAACATCGGGAGCGACGCCTTTTTTTGGCGGTCGAGCAATTTGTCCAATACTACTCCAGATTTCTCCTCGACACCGCTTGAAGCTATGCCAGACGCTGCCTTTATCAGTTCTGCCGCTGACACCGTCGACAGCGACTCCGGGAGCTTACCTGGGACATCAAGCCTCTGCGTGTCAGCGACCAGGGATGCAGAAATAGGACTCTCGTCGACGAGAAAGCTTCCGCCCGTGGGCTTGCCGTACTTCAACAACACATCTACCGTCTGCGTTCCGCTGCTCTGATGTCCAGAACTGATCAGCAAGAGATTCACCTGGTGTCCCAGGGCCGTCGTGATCAAAAGGTTCGTCTGCGCCGGCTCGGCGGAAACTGGCTTTATAATCACGAGTTCGGGCTCATGTTCCGAATGCTCAGCCTGGAAGTGTTCTGGATCCCCAATAACAACCGAGTTAACGGGTTCTGGCATCCGAATCGATGTTGCCACTCGCGGGCTCAACCGGAGCGTGATGACCTTCTCATCAAGGCTGGCGCGCGTTAGGATTACTGGATCGAGCTTCGCCCCGCTGCCTACAGGTGGAACCGATATCGCTGATGTTGCCGTCTTCGGCCTCTCCTTCGTTTGGCCTGAAGCGATTTCCAGCAAGCCCAGGGTGCAGATACAGACCGTTAAATGGTGCATGCTATTTCCTTTCTTTTCGCCTTAATTCAGCGCGATACTGTTGTCCGATTCGTTGAACGTAGGTGTAAACCTCCTCCGACGAATAGTCGAGCCCCCTAGCAAGGACTGGCCCTTCGCCGGCCGCATAGGCAGCGATCATCAGACGAAGGTCACCGTTGAACAACTCTTGAAGCTCTGCCAGGTAAGCCACCCCAGCACGAACGTTTTCGTGAATATAGAAAGGATGGGTCGCGCCGAAGTGCTGGGCAGTCGCAGGCATCAGTTGCATCAGGCCCATTGCACCCTTAGAGGACACGAGGCCCGGCTGCCAGGCGGATTCGACTTGAATAACCGCTCGAACTAGGGCCGGCGAAACTCCATACTGGCGTGCGTAATAGTTTGCGCACCGCTCCTCGTATTCGCGAGTGCTTAGCGGATCGCCAGCAAAAACGGGACCTGCTGCGATGACGATGCCTAGAAGCGCCGACGCTCTGCGCATACCTGTTCCTCCTCTCCATGCTCTGTCCCGTCAAAATCCCTGCTGCAACGCTGAGTATCGAAGACGAGACTCTCGAACCCATCTCTCAACAACAACCGCTTGCGATCATTCTGTGTCTTCGCAATTAGGGGTAACAATACATCTCGCAGTTCGGCGCTGATTTCGCGCACGCGAAGGATTTTCAGCGCTTCTGCCAGATCCACCATCTCGGCGATCGAGGGCGGCTTCTCGAGCGTGTACCCCCGAAGCGCATGCGCGAATCCGGCAAGCTGCCCATGCAGTTCAGCGTGGGCATCGGCCGTTCGCTTTTCCAGAATTCGGGCCTCACGCTCGATCGTCGGATGTTCGAATCGAAGGTACAGACTGCGGCGCCGCAGCGGATCGCCTATCCGGCGAACCTCGTTTGAGGTCAGCACAACGAACGGCCGGCTCCTTGCCTTGACCGTGCCGATCTTGGGGATGGAGATTTGCCAGTCACTCAGGATTTCAAGGAGTTCCGCCTCGAATGCCTCGCCGACTTTGTCGATTTCGTCGATCAAGAGTACGCACGGTTTCTCGCACAGAAGCGCCCGCAGCAGCGGTCCTTCCTGGAAGAACTCAAGCGTATGGAGGTCGCGGCGCAGAGACGCCCATTCCGCACCCGAAGTGCCGCCCAGCGTATTGAGATACAGACGCTGCAGTGACTCGTCGAACTTACCTATAGCCTTCTCCTCGCTGATGCCCTCGTAGCATTGCAGGCGTTCGATAGTGGCGTCCGCGGCGATGGCAACCACCTTGGCGAGCTCTGTTTTCCCGGAGCCCGGTGGTCCTTCCGCGAGGACCGGCTTCTGCATTTGAGCCGCCAGATAGATCACCTTCAGCGTCACGGGATCGGTAACGTACTTGGCGGCCTCCAGCTTCTCGGACAGCTCTTCGATCGAGGAGAACACGAGCCTTGCGCTCCTTGGAGGGATGTTAATGCAGAATCTGCAAAAGGCTGTGCGGCCGATCCCCCATTTCGGCCTTGTTCCCGGCCAGACTCTTTCATGCAAGACCTTCCAACTCAGCTATACGGACGAAGCGCGCTGGCTTCTTCCGCCGGACCCACTTTTACTCGCTCCTACTACTTCAGACCTAACGGGCAACCGAGAACGCCGCTATTCTTAAGGGCGGACCCAGTTTTCCTCAGTCCTTTCGCGTCGGGTCACCGGCTCCCGCACCTGAGAACCGGCCGCCCGCGCATTCGTGCAAATTTATTGCGACGGACCCACTTTTGCTCATTCCGTTTGATTGGCGAAGGAGTCCCCGCGGCGCCCCAGTCATTTCGACGGGGATGGTCACAGGACCGTCCGCGCAAGGAGGTAGTGGAACTCCGGAAGCACTGCAAAGGGGCGGATTGGCCCTTCTATCCGTTCGGCCAACATCGTGATCCGGTCGGCACGTACATTTCCGAGGAACCGCCCTCCTTCTGACAAGTGCTGGACCCGGTGCGGATCAAAACCCATCAAGCGTGCACAGGTGGCGTCTGCGGCGGCCGGGTCGTCGGCGAGCACAATCTTTCCAAGCTCACGTGCGATTCCTTGCAACGGACCGTTGCCTTCCATGGCCGTGATGCCATCTGCAATCACGAAATGGATGGGCACTGTCGCGCAGATATCAAGGATGCTTTCGTGAATCCCGTGCCAGTGCAGTAGATTCTTGGGCCAGCCGTACTTCATTCCTGGCACGACGCCGAACATATTCTTCATGCTCAGGGTGACGCCCGCCCAGTGGTGCGTCTTCACCTTTGGCATTGAGACAACAAAGTCGGAATCGAGAACGGTGCGCGGCAACCACAGCTCTCCGAGGCCGCTGTAATTCGCCTTCAGCTTCACTCTCGCAAGTTCGTCACGGTTGAGATCGACGAACTTGATCCGCCGGTCGGCGAGATGAGGTTTCAGGTCCGCGGCCTGGACTACCAGTTCGGTGTCGCGTTGATGGCCCGGACCCTCTCCGATCACGACGCGGGCCGCGCCAAGACGAAGGAAACATCGGGCGGCCGCTCCGATAATGTTTGCGTTCGTGTTTACCGGTCCAGGCAGGTCTTCCACCAGATTTGGTTTGAGAAGGACCATCTTGCCAAGCACGTTGAAACGGAACAGCCGCAATCCGTCCATGAGAAGCGCCTCGGTCTTCTCCGAGTATTCGGCTGCATTCAGAATCGCTACAAGCGAGCGAGGCCTTCGATCTGACACTGAATGTTTCGGCGAAAGCCAATCGCCTGTCACAGCTGTTGTCGCAGCCAGCCCCGCCGCCGAGCCGACGAAGCGTCGCCGGTCCACATTCATCGCAGCACCTCGAACGGATGGATCATCTCTCCGCACTTGAGCGCTAAGATCGCGGCGGCGAGGGTAGCATTGTTCCGAATGCCGCGGCCGTCTCCGACGAGCGTTGCCAATCTGGCTTTGAGATGCTCGACCGGCTCTTGGTACACGAACAAGCTGAGAATGCACCAGGCGAGGCTCTCCACCGACTCGATGTTGGAGGATCTCTGCTTGAGCCAAGCCAAACTGGCCTGGATAACCGACGTCCGTTCCTCGTCCTGCAGTGCCAATAGTGCGATCGCGGTGGACTCCACGTGGGCCGGAAGCGGCACCCCGTAAACGAAGCTATTTCCAGAGTTCCACCCCCCTCCCAGGCAGACTCGATCGAGAAGCATATCTACGCCCAGGCGAATACGCCTTTCTGAAATCTCCGACCGGCTGCAGGCGGTGAATTGTTTAATGGCGATGACACTGAACGCCGTGGGAATGACCCAACTGGCAGAACCAGAGAGCCAGGGCCATCCATAACGGTCGGGGTCGAATCGAACCGCCCGGTCCGCCAGCTTGAATTTCCAACGCCAGAACCAGTTCGCCTCACGGCCGTTGGTTTTCAAAAGCCAGGAAAGACCTCGTTCTCTAGCGCCTGACGAATCGTTTGCTGAGTTCAATACGCAGATGGCAAGCGCAGTTGTCCACGAGGACTCTCCGTCGCTGATGAACGATGGCCAACTGCCGTCGGAGAGTTGCGCGTGCAGCAAGGGCAGAACAACGTGCGAAGCTGAAGAGGGCTGTTCCGCGAGCACCGAAAAGCTTGCGAGGCACGTGGCCTCCAGACTCATCTGAGGTGAGCTGGAAAAGCTCCAACCTCCGCCGAACAATTCGCGTCGGCGCAGTTCCTGAAGGGGGCCAACATGGTCCATACTGCGATTGTGGTGGATGCTTCAATAAATGATCAAACGAACTCCCATCCAAGGGTCCGGACGGCCGCGACAAAGGGCTAAGCGGCCGACGGCACTGTCACCTGAAATTGAGGTTGCGGGAACGGACGAAGCTACCCCGGTGCCTGACGTCTTGCTCTTGTCGCCGACCTCAAGTGATTGCGTTTCAGCACGATTCAGTAATCGACGGCGGCACGATTACGATGCGCATTTTGGTCCATTTGAAAAAAACCAGAACAAGCCATATAAGAAGGCATGAATTCCAAGAGCCTCCCCCTCGGTCTCAGCAGCGGGGGCGCACAAGCCGCCCTTGCCGTTGCCGAAGAAATCCCGATGACGGTTCGGCAGGCCGCGACCTTCCTTGGCGTCAGCCCGCAAACAGTGTATCTTTGGGTTGAGCGAAAGCAGATTCCCCATCTCCGCGTGATGGGCCGAAACGTCCGGTTCCTGAAATCGGATCTCAAGCCCTTCCGCGCGCAGTTCAAACAGGAGGTGGTGAATTGGCAAGACCGGTAAAGCATGATGGGGGCTTGTACAATCGCGAAGGATCGAAGATCTGGTGGATGCGGTACCGCGACAAGAACGGCGTCCGCCGAAGAGAATCGACCTTTACTGAGGACTGGACGGAAGCGCAGAAATGCCTCAGAGAACGTCTGCAAGCCCGAGACAACAACACGCTGCCCGCGCTGCGCCGCGGTCAGGATCTCACTTTTGGGGAGTGGTCGGATTTTTATCTGGAGAACTTCTCCAGGCCTCCATTCCGCGCGCCGAAAACCCACGAGATCAACGGGCGCGCGCTGAAGCACCTGAGAAAGATGTTCGAGGACACCAAGCTCGCTGAATTGAGCGCTGACGATATCGAAGACTTCCTCCGCCAGCGGCTCAAGGAGCGCGTGCAGGTGAAGGCAAAGAATGGATTCGTGGAGAAGGGCCTACTGAAGGCAACGACAGTCCATCAGGAATTGCGAGTGTTGCGTCGCATGTTGAATGTGGCGGTCCGCAAGAAGTTCCTGTTTGCGAATCCATGTTCAGGCGTTGAGTTTCCGGCGAGGGTGGCTGGACTGTTTCGGCCGCATTATGTCACTTGGTCCGAACAACAAAAGATCGAATTGGCCGCACCGGAATACTTGAGCAACGTCATCCGGATCGTGACCGAAACCGGGCTTCGGATCTATAAGGAGCTGACCCCGATGAAAAAGGAGCAGCTCGATCTGGAGAACCGGACGGTGTGGATTCCGGACTCGAAGACGCCGAACGGCATTGCGGAGGTCCCCTTGACCGAGATCGCCGTTGATGCATTTCGGCAGCAATCGGCTCTCTCAGGTCCCGGCCCTTTCCTTTTTCCTAGCGAAGAAAACTCGGACGGCCATCAGAAGACGTTCAAGACCGTTTGGCACGCGACGCTTCGCCGGGCGAAGGTTCGATACTTTCGCATCTACGATCTCCGATCGACGTACGCCACCCGGCTCAGCGCCGGAGGGGTTGCCGACGAGTGGGTCACGCAGTTGCTTCGGCAGGGCGATGCGAAGGTTTTCAAGAAGTACTCGCAAATGCAGCTGCAGATGAAGCGGGAGGCGCTAGCGAAACTCAACCGCCATGCGAACGAAAGCGGGCCGGGTTTTGGCACAGCACAGGGCGAATTTCCACAGGGTTTTGGCACAGTTTTGGCACAGTAGAGGCAAAGGAAGGACGAAGACGATGGCACGACGATCAAACAACTCTTTTGGAATCAGCAGGAGGTTTGGTCGGGGCGGGGCGATTTGAACGCCCGACCCCCTGCGCCCAAGGCAGGTGCGCTACCAGGCTGCGCTACGCCCCGACAATCTGTGATTTCATTGTAGCCCATTGCCTCCCTTGCACTCGTCGTGGTGCCGCGCAAATCCAGAACCGGACCCGAGCAAACCACTATTCGTACCGCAGTGCGACCAGCGGATCCACCCGCGTGGCGCGCCTCGCCGGGAAGTAGCTGGCGGCCAGAGCGACGAACGTGAACAGCAGCGATCCTCCGGCGAACGTCAGCGGGTCGGTGGCGCTCACATGGTAGAGCATGGTGCCGAGCAGCCGCGTCAACAGCAGCGACGCCGCCAGCCCGAGGCCGATACCGGCAACCGCGAGCAGCAGTCCCTGTCGCAGCACCAGCCGCAGAATGTCGCCCTGCTCCGCTCCCAATGCCAGGCGAATGCCCATCTCCTGCGTGCGCTCCGACACGGAATACGAAATCACTCCGTAAATCCCAACGATCGCCAGCACCAGTGCTGTGCCCGACAGCACACCGAGCAGTGCCGTCGTGAAGCGCGGTTGGGCCGCGGCTGATTCCAGAACTTCGTCCATCGTCCGGATAGACGTAACCGGCTGATCGCGATCCAGGGCGAACACACGGCTCCGAACCGCCGAGACGAAAGTTCGCGGATCGCCCGCCGTGCGCACCAGCAGGTGCATGGTGGGCCACGGCAATTGTGCGAAAGGAAGGTAAATCTCGGGCTGCACGTCCGCGGCAACACCGATGTTCCGGATGTCGCCCAGGACGCCCACCACCTCGGAGGGCGCCATCGCCCGCCCCACCAGAATATGTTTGCCGATGGGGTTCTCGCGGGGCCAAAAGCGGCGCGCCGTGGTCTCGTTCACCAGCAGAACGCGCGGCGCCCCGGCATCGTCGCCTGATGTGAACTCGCGTCCCTGCAGCAGCGGGACACGCATGGCCTCCACGTACCCCGGGCTGATGGTCTGGATGTTGAACATCGGCCGTTCCATCAGTGGAACCGGCGGCTGCCCTTCCGGCAGGCATGGCGAGAAACGCGCCGGATTGGCCGGCATCGCGGAGGATTCAGCCGCGGCCGCCACACCGGGAACCGTTCCCACCAACGTCGCAAGGTCATCGTAGAAGGCCGTCATCTTCGCCGCTCCGGCATAACGTGCGGGCGGCAGCGAGATTCGCATCGATAGCAGGTGATGGGGATCGAAGCCCGGAGCCTCGTTGCGCAGTTGGATGAAGTTGCGGACCAACAGGCCCGCGCCAATCAGCAGAACCATCGAGAGGGCCACTTGCGACACCACCAGCAGGCTGCGCAGCGCGTTACGGCGCCTGCCCGAATTCGAGCCGCGCCCTTCCGACCGCGAGTCGGAATTCACGTTGGGCCGCGAGATCTGGAGGGCGGGCGCCAGTCCAAACAGCACTCCCGCCGTGATCGAAATCAGCAAAGTAAAACCCAGCACGAAACCGCTGGTCTGAATCTCGGCCGCGCGCGGCAGTGTATTGCGAGCCATCGACGCCAGGAGGGGCGTGCCCCAGGCGCTCAGGACCACTCCCAGAGCACCCCCCAGCACCGCCAGAGCCACGCTTTCCGTGAGTAGCTGGCGAATCAGTTCCGCCCGGCTCGCGCCCATGGCCGTCCGCACCGCAATCTCCCGCTTCCGGCCAAGCGCCCGGGAAAGCAACAGGCTCGCCACGTTCGCGCAGGCGATCAGCAGCACCAACGTCACCGCCGCGAACAGCATCAGCACAGCGGGGCGGATGTTGAGAACGAGTTCATCGCGCAGATTGCCTACCGCGACGGTCATGCCTGGATCGGCATCGGGAAGCGATGGATTCTCCGCCCGATAGGCAGCGCTGAGAGCATTGATTTCCGCCTGTGCCTGCTGGATCTCAACGCCCGGCTTGAGGCGCGCGACGATGCTCAGAAATCCTGAACCGCCGCGGACTTGTTGGGGCGTGATGATATTGAGGTCGAAGACGCGTGGCGCGATGACATCCACATCCGCGCCCAAAAACCCGAAACGGAATTCCGGCGGAAGCACACCGATGATGGTGTAGTCCCGGGCGTCGAGCGACAGATGTTGTTCTATCGCTCCCGGGTTCCGGTCAAAGAGGCGGGTCCACAGAGCGTAGCTGATCATCACCACGGGGTCGCCGCCTGGCTGGTCCTCCTCGGGGCGGAAGGCCCGGCCGAGCGCCAGAGGCACGCCGAGCGTCTCGAAGAAGCCCCAGGAGACTCGCGCTGATGAAATCTGCTCGGGATCGCCGCGGCCCGAAAGATTGAACACTTCATTGGTGAACGCGGCGGTGGTCGAGAATGAGCGGTTGTGTTGTCCGATAAAGACGAATCGCGGAAACGTCAACGGTCCGCTGCGAACTCCCGTGACTTTCTTCTCGGCCGTGAGCAGCACCAGGTGGTCCGCCTGCGGATAGGGCAGGGGACGAAGCAGCAGGGCATTGGCGACGCTGAAGATGGCGGTATTCGCCCCGATCCCCACGGCCAAGGTGAGGACGGCGACTGCGGTGAATCCGGGGCTCTTCAACAGGACCCGGATGGCATAACGGACATCCTGCGAAAACCAGGCCATGCAACTCCATGGTGGCACAGCGACTGGCGCCCGGGCAGCTTGGGCCAACTACTTTCTGTCGCAATAATCATTTTTTGGATTTCTTGAGGGATACGTCGGAGGATCGAGGTGGCGGATACCCTCAAGACGCATAAACCCCGACGGAGAAACTCCGTCGGGGATGAAATTTCCGTAGAGATAATATCAGACCTGATTATCTATTTTGCACGCCTTCCCGATATTAATCAGATTGTCGGCAATCACTCCCAGCCCTACCCAACGCTTCATTCCTGCATCCTTCTTGTACAGCGATCGTCTCAATCCGTGGCGTCTTTTCAATAGGCTGATCCTTCCCTCGCAGCCGGTCCTCCACTTCTGTCCTTTCTTGAACCAGCGCTTCCTCTGAATTTCGCGCCGCGCCTGACCTCGGGTGGAGCGATTGGGAACTGAGCTGCGTCTGAAGGCCCGAGCGGGCGACGTAGGTGCATGATCTCCCCTTCCCGGATTGTGAGAGTTAGCGCATCCAGTGCCACTATGCCGTTATAGCTCTTCGAAAGCTCGACGGCTTCCAGCATGAAGCAAACAGAATACCCGTCTTCACGTACAACCAACGAGAGTTTTCTGATGAACGGGCTCTTTGATGGATCTAGCGGGCGGATCCAACAGGCAGATAACCCTCAGGGGCGGACAAGGACCGGTCAGGGGCATCTGAATCCGCATGCATTCAGAATTGATTCGGCTCCGCTGTTCCGCGGCCCACATGCTCGATTTTCCTGACCCGGCGAACACGGTCTCCGTATACTTCCGGCGAAAACGCCGGGGCGTTATTTTTCGTGGCGCTGTCGTAAAAATGACGCGCCGCAGCCCCTATAACACTTACCTTTCGCGGGGACCTGAGGATGGAAGAGACTTTGCATCCGTCATCTCGCTCAATCTTCTGGCCGAACGGCGCGACGAGTCTGTTTGCCGCGCCTACGAGGAGAACAGGTCCGCAGTCTACCGCGATATGATCGCCATCGGTTTGGACGCAGGGACCGCCCAGAATCTTACGCAAGAGACGTTTCTCTCGCTGTTTGAGTCCTTGTCGAAAGCGCAGCGGATCGAGCGCTTGCGGCCACGGCTGGTCGCGGCCGCCTCGCGGATTGCGGTGCGCCACCTGGAGCGGCGGCTCCTGGGCGAGGCAATTCTGAATGTGCCCGACGTGGCCGAGTTAATCTCCGGCCTGGAGGATCGCGAGGAGGGACCGGAGCAATCGTCCCTCAGCGCCGAGCGCAAGCACGCATTGGCGGCGGCCATGCAGGCGCTATCGCCGCAACAGGGAGTCTGTCTCCACCTGCGGGCGGAAGGCCCTCGTTACCGGGAGATTGCCGAAGCCACATCGTTGAGCGTTCGCTCTGTGGCGGAATTCCTGCGCCGGGCAATCAATCGCCTCAGGAGTGTCTTGGATGGCAAATAATCGTGATCGCAACCTGACGGAAGACGAGTTGTTGCGCGACGCCGATGGCGAGATCCCCGAGAAACAGCCGTCGATCTCCCGCCATCTTCTGGATTGCTGGGGGTGCCGTGCGCGATTCAGCGATCTCGAAGCGGCCATGAAGATAATCGTTCGATACCGGAACGAGGAGTTTCTGGCGGCGATCCCGGCGGCGCCGAGGCCGTGGGACAACCTTCAAACCCGCCTCCGCTCGAAGGGGAAAGGACTTAGCCGTCGTTGTGGAGCCGCGTGTTTTCGGCAGCTCGGTGTAGTCTTCGTCATCTCATGCATTTCGCGAGAGCCCATGGGTACCGGGCAAGGCCTGCTCCGGGGCTTGGTGCGTGGCGTAGCGCGGGGCTAAGGCTCCGCCAGACCCGCCGATACCTCCTTTTCCACCTTGTTGGCAAAGCTGGCGACCTTGTTCAAACCATCGATATACGCTTTGGCGCTGGCCTCGATCACGTCGGTAGAGACCCCCCGGCCGAGCACTCGGCGGCCATCCGCTTCGATCTGCACGCTGACCTCGCCTAAAGCTTCTGTGCCGCTGGTGACGGAGTGGATTTCGTATCGGACCAGCCTGGCGGACATTCCGGTCACGCCCGAGATGGCCTTGCACACGGCATCTACCGGGCCATCTCCGATGGCAGCGCCTTCGCGGGTTCCATCCTTCCCGCGGAGCCTCACCGTGGCCGTCGGGATCGCGGACGTTCCGCTGTAAATGTGGAGGTAATCGAGCTGCCAGATTTCCGGGATCGGCGGGAATTCATTTTCGAGGATTGCCACGAGGTCTTCGTCGAAGACCTCCTGTTTCTTGTCCGCCACCGCCAGGAAACGCTGGTAGGCCTGGTTGAGTTCCTCCGCTCCGAGTTCGTAGCCCAGTTTTCGCAGCCGGTCGTTGAGGCCGGCCCGTCCGGTCCGCGCGGTGAGTACGACCCGGCTCTCGCTGACACCCACATCCTCAGGACGGATGATCTCGTAGGTCTCTCGCTGCTTGAGAAAGCCATCCACGTGGATACCGGAGCTGTGAGCGAAGGCGTTCGCTCCCACCACGGCCTTGTTGGGTGGCACCAGAATTCCGAGGCGGTCGGAGACCAGGCGGCTGGTCCGGTGGAACTCTCCGGCGTTCACGTCGGTATACACCTGGAAGTAATCGCCGCGCGTACGGATGGCCATGACCACCTCCTCCAGCGCCGCGTTTCCAGCGCGCTCGCCGATTCCATTGATGGTGCCTTCCACCTGCCGTGCGCCATTTCCGACGCCGGCCAGCGTATTCGCCACCGCCAGGCCGAGGTCATCGTGGCAGTGCACGCTGATGGTGGCTTTCGCGATGTTGGGAACCTTCTCGCGAATCGAGCGAATCAGCGCTCCGTACTGATCGGGCACCGCGTAACCGGTCGTGTCCGGAATATTAACGACGGTGGCCCCCGCATCGATCGCCGCCTCGATCATCTCGAACAGAAACGCCGGGTCCGCGCGGCCGGCATCTTCCGCGTAGAACTCGACGTCGTCCACGTGCTGGCGCGCCAGTTTGACGGCGTCGATCGCCATCTGCAGGATCGTGACTCGCTTTTGAGCCAACGTGTTGCCGTAGCGCTCGTCCTGAAACTTCCCCAGAATATGGATGTCGGAAGAGCCGATACCCGTGTGGATGCGCGGGCGGCGCGCTTTCTTCAGCGCCTTGCCGCATGCCTCGATGTCCACCGGTACGGCGCGCGACAGTGCACAGATCACAGGTCCGGCGATTTCCTCTCCAATGCGGCGGACCGCTTCGAAATCTTCGGGAGAGGACGCGGGATAACCGGCCTCGATCACATCCACGCGCAATTGCTGCAGTTGTTGGGCAATGAGAAGCTTCTCGGCGCTTCCCAGCCGGGTGCCGGCGGCCTGCTCGCCGTCTCGTAGAGTTGTGTCGAAGACCGCTACTTTTTCGGGCATGGTCAACTCCTGTTCTAAGCTCCGTCTCCGGGCAGGCCGGACGGCCCCACATGCATTCCCGCGGAGTGTAGGATCCGCCGCACCTTTTTGGGCGATATGGAGAGCTTCTCGGCCACCCGCGACACTTTTCTG
>Ga0335081_10008141_pt1 | contig 16812 bp, 16 predicted proteins | sample Lox_Sample_35_FD_206713 | JGI IMG/M metagenome (GOLD analysis project Ga0335081, IMG submission 206713) | Soil microbial communities from Loxahatchee National Wildlife Refuge, Florida, United States - Lox_Sample_3.5 | ecosystem: Environmental > Terrestrial > Soil > Wetlands | place: USA... | reverse complement strand
AAGGCGCACCTTCTGCGCGGCGGACGCGGCATCGAATGGGGGAAGCGGCGGGCGAGCCATGGGGGTTGCTCCTGCGATGTCGGAAGCAACATATAATCCTTCCAAAAAAACACGAGCGACCCTAAGATCGGAAGATATCCTTCCGGATTTTGGAAGCAATGGACCGACTCGATTCCATGGCGATCCTGGTGGCGGCGGTCGAGGCGGGCAGCCTGTCGGCGGCGGCGCGCCGGCTGCGCACGCCGCTCGCGACGGTCAGCCGCAAGGTCTCGGAGCTCGAGGCGCATCTCAAAACGCGGCTGCTCATTCGCGCGAACCGCCGCGTTGCCTTGACGGCGGCGGGCGAGTCCTATGTGGCGGCCTGCCGGCGGATCCTCGAAGAGGTCGACGAGGCCGAGCGCACGGCGGCGGGCGAGTTCAGCGCGCCGCGCGGCGAGCTTGCGGTCGCGGCGCCGATCGTCTTTGGCCGGCTGCACGTGCTGCCGATCACCCTCGCGTTCCTGCGCACTTTTCCGGAGATCGACATCCGCCTCGCCCTCGCCGACCGCATGGTCAATCTCATGGAGGAGCACATCGACGCGGCGGTGCGCATCGGCGCCCTGCCCGATTCGAGCCTCGTCGCCCTGCGGCTCGGCGCGGTCCGCCGGGTGGTGTGCGCGAGCCCGGCCTACCTGGCGGCGCACGGAACGCCGGCGACGCCGGCCGATCTCGCCGTGCACGCGTGCGTCGCATTCGAGGGTTTGGCGGCGGCGACTTGGCGCTTCCGGGCGGCCAAGGCGGAGTTGGCGGTGCCGATCCGCGCCCGGCTCTCCGTCAATACGGCGGAGGCCGCGATCGATGCCGCGGTGGCGGGTGTCGGCATGACCCGGGTCCTGTCCTACCAGGTGGCAGAGGCATTGCGCGCCGGCGCGCTCACGCTCGTGCTTGCCGAGTTCGAGCCCGAGCCCTGGCCGGTCCATCTGGTCCACGCGGGCGGGCGGCTGCTGCCGCTGAAACTGCGGGCATTTCTCGATTACGCCGCGCCCCGGCTCAAGAGCGTGCTCGCCGACGGCGGCGCTTGAAGCGGCGCGCGTTCCGCCTATAAAGCGGGCGCCGCAGGGCCAGCGGGAAAGCACGGAGAACCAGGTGGCAAAAGGCGACGTCAAGAAGGTGGTGCTGGCCTATTCGGGCGGGCTCGACACCTCGATCATCCTCAAGTGGCTGCAGACCACCTATGGCTGCGAGGTCGTGACCTTCACGGCCGATCTCGGCCAGGGCGAGGAGCTCGAGCCGGCGCGCAAGAAGGCGCAGCTCCTCGGCATCAAGGACGAGAACATCTTCATCGAGGATTTGCGCGAGGAGTTCGTGCGCGACTACGTGTTTCCCATGTTTCGCGCCAACGCGCTCTACGAGGGGCAATACCTGCTCGGCACCTCGATCGCGCGGCCGCTGATCGCCAAGAAGCAGATCGAGATCGCCGAGAAGGTCGGGGCCGACGCGGTGGCGCACGGCGCGACCGGCAAGGGCAACGACCAGGTGCGCTTCGAGCTCACCTACTACGCGCTCAAGCCCGACGTGAAGGTGATCGCGCCGTGGCGCGAATGGGGCCTCGTCTCGCGCACCAAGCTGATCGAGTTTGCCGAGAGGCACCAGATCCCGATCGCCAAGGACAAGCGCGGCGAGGCGCCGTTCAGCGTCGACGCCAACCTGCTGCATGCGTCCTCGGAAGGAAAGGTGCTGGAGGATCCGGCGCAGGAAGTGCCGGACTACGTCTACTCGCGCACCATCAATCCCGAGGATGCGCCCGACAAGGCGACCAACCTCACGGTCGATTTCGCGCGCGGCGATGCGGTCGCGATCGACGGAAAGAGCCTCTCGCCGGCGGCGCTGCTCACCCGCCTCAATGAGCTCGGGCGCGCCAACGGCATCGGCCGGCTCGACCTGGTCGAGAACCGGTTCGTCGGCATGAAGTCGCGCGGCATGTACGAGACGCCGGGCGGCACCATTCTGCTCGCCGCGCACCGCGGCATCGAGTCCATCACGCTCGATCGCGGCGCCATGCACCTCAAGGACGAGCTGATGCCGAAATATGCCGAGCTCGTCTATTACGGCTTCTGGTTCTCGCCCGAGCGCGAGATGCTGCAGGCGGCGATCGACAAGTCGCAGGAGCTCGTCACCGGGCGGGTCAAGCTCAAGCTCTACAAGGGCAGCGTCGGCGTGGTCGGGCGCGAGAGCAAGTATTCGCTCTACGACCAGGACCTGGTGACGTTCGAGGAGGGCGCCGTCGCCTACGATCACCGCGACGCGGAAGGGTTCATCCGTCTCAATGCGCTGCGCCTGCGCACGCTCGGGCAACGAAAGAAGAAGCTGGGGTTGTAGCGGCTTGCTCCGGTCTGCTCCCCTCCCCCTTGTGGGGAGGGGCTGGGGGTGGGGGTGGTGCAGAAGCGCGCATGTGGCGCCGCTCGTCGTCCAACTGCTACCCCCCACCCCAACCTCCCCCACAAGGGGGGGAGGGAGCGCAGGCGCAGCGCCGCGTTGCTTTTAGCGCACCCGCACCTTGCGGCTTTCGCCGAGGTCCGCCTCCCTGCCGGCCGCCCGCGCCACCAGCAGCTTGAGCCCGACCGTGATCGCATTGCCGCGCGTGTCCCAGTACTCCGCCTGATCCGGCACCACGCGCAGCACCCGCACGGACGGGTCGTGCGGCCCGCGCGGCCACCAGGCCTGGGTCTCGGTGCTCCAAAGGTCCTCGGCCTTGTCGGGATCGCGCTCCATCTCGGCCGTGCCGGTGACGCTCAGAAACGTATTGTCGCCGATGTCCGCAAAAGCGAGGCAGACGTCCGGGGCGGACGCGATCTCATCCTCCTTGGCGCCGCGCGCATCGGTGATGAAGAAGATGCAGCCTTCGTCGCGGTCCGGAATGGCGTGCATCGGACGCGACCGCATTCGCCCGCCCGCATGGGTCGTGACCATGCAGATTGCGACGTCCTCCATGATCTCCCAGACTCGGTCGATATCGCTCTCACGCATGGTTCCGCCTTGCTGCTGCCCCGCACCATGAACCCGCCAGCCCCCCGCAGGTTCCCGCCGGCCGCGCCGGGTCGGGCTTGGCCATTCCCTGCCCGACCCGCTATCATTCTAGCGGTCCAGGGAGGCTCCCGTTGCTCCAGCTCAAGGTCGTCCGCATCGCCGACGTCACACCGCGCATCAAGTCGGTCGAGCTCGTCGCCGCCGATGGCGGCGGGCTACCGGCGTTCACGGCCGGCGCCCATATCGACGTCACGCTCGGCAATGGCGAGACGCGCTCCTACTCGCTGCTCAATGACGCGACCGAGACGCACCGCTACGTGGTCGCGGTGCTGCGCGAGACCGAGAGCCGGGGCGGCTCGACCTATGTGCATGACCGGCTGCGCGAAGGCGACGTGCTCGCGGCGACTCCGCCGGCCAACAATTTTCCGCTCAACGAGGCGGGCGAGCGCCACATCCTGATTGCCGGCGGGATCGGCATCACGCCGCTCATCGCGATGAGCCGGCGGCTCGCGGCGCGCAACGCCGCCTTCACGCTGCACTATTGCGCCAAGAGCCGCGCCGAGGCGGCCTTCATCGACGAGATCGAGTCGGTGCTCGGCGCGCGCCTGGAGACTCATTTCGACGGCGGCGACATCTCGCGCGGGCTCGACGTCGCGGCGTTGCTGAAGGACCGGCCGCCCGCCGCTCACGTCTATGTGTGCGGCCCGCCCGGCCTGATCCGCGCGGCGCGCGAGGCGGCCGCCCACTGGCCGAAGGGCAGCGTGCATTACGAGCTGTTTCGCGGCTCGGAAGCCGACATCGCGCCGCGCTCGGGCGACCAGCCGTTCGCGATCGTGCTCAAGCGCGCCGGCAAGACCCTGCAGGTCGCAGCCGACAAGAGCATCCTGCAGACGCTCGCCGAGGCCGGCATCAAGATCAAGACGCTGTGCCGGGAAGGCGTCTGCGGCACCTGCCGGGTCGGCCTGCTCGAAGGCCGCGCCGACCACCGCGACGAGGTCTTGACCGACGACGAGCGCGAGCGAAACATCCAGGTCTGCGTGTCGCGCGCCCTGCCGGGCGAGACGCTGGTGCTGGATTTGTAAGAATAACACTCAACAGGAGGACACCATGAACGCCCCCGCGATGACGCAGGAAAAGCCCATGACGTCGCACGTCAAGCCGACCGCGCTGATCTCCGGCACGTTCGTGACACGCGATCTCGCCCGCACCCGCCGCATGTGCGAAAACCTGCTCGGCCTCGAATGCGTCGAGCCCGAGAAGGGGGTGATGCTGATCCGCGAGCGCGGCCATGAGCTGGGCGGGAAGCTCGCCGGCCAGCCCTACTGGGTGCTCGAGGCGCGCGAGGTCGCCGAGGTCGCGGTGCCGCAGGAGATGCTCAACCACTGGGGCGTGTTCGTTACGAGCCAGGCGGCGGTCGACGAGGCGTTCGAGAAGATCAACGCGCAGCAGAAGGAGTTCGGCCTCGGCCGGGTGCAGAAGCCGCGCTTCCGCCACGGCTCCTATGCGTTCTACTTCGTCGACGGCGACTCGAACTGGTGGGAGATCGAGTACCGCACGCCGGAGCTCCTCTACACGTCGCTGCGCGCCAAGGGCGACCAAGTCGATCCCTACGCGCCCTGAGGAGAGCCGCTCATGACAACCGCATCGCTGGTCAATCCCGAGCTGCTCTCGCACGGCACGCTCGAATGCAACGACATCCCGGCCACGCGCCGCTTCCTCAACGAGTTTCTCGGCATCGACGTGATCCGTCCGCTGCCCGAGGCGCAGTACCTGTCCAAGGGCGGCGCATGGACCGTCGTGTGCGTCTGCGTCGAGGGCGAGCACAAGGAGCAGGGCCCGCAGAACCGGTTCAAGCTTGCCGTGTCGTCGGCCGGCGAGGTCGATGCCGCGCATGCCGCGGCGGAGAGCCAGAAGGACAAGTATGGCATCCGGCAGGTCGAAGCGGTCGAGGAGCGGAACGGCATCCGCTCCTTTCGCCTGCAGGACATGAACAAGGTGTGGTGGGAGATCGCCAACCTGACGCAGAAGTATTACGACGACGCGTTCGCGCGGGGGGATTACAAGCAATAGCGCCGTAGGGTGCGCAAAGCGAAGCGTGCGCACCGCCAGGTCCCGCGTGGGCACGGCGCGCGTTGCGCGCCTTTGCCCACCCTACGAAGAAAAAGTCACAAGGCCTCGGCAACGCACCGCGGCCGTCCAGGGAGCACATCATGACCCGCCACCTGTTCGCGCGCGCATGCGTCGCGCTCGCCGCCATGCTCGCCATCGCCATCCCGGCGCGCGCGGCCGAGCCGATCAAGATCGGCTTCAGCATGGCGCTCACCGGCGGCGGCGGGCCGGTCGGCAAGCAGAACCTCGCGGCACTGGAGATTTGGGCCGAGGACGTCAATGCCAAGGGCGGGCTGCTCGGGCGCCCGGTCAAGCTCGTCTACTACGACGACCAGACCAGCCCCGCGAACGTGCCGGCGCTCTACACCAAGCTGCTCGACATCGACAAGGTCGATCTGCTGATCGGGCCCTATGCGACCAATATGGTGGCGCCCGCCATGCCGATCATCATGGCGCACAACAAGATGACGATCAGCATCCTCGGGCTCAACGTCAACAGCCAGTTCCACTATCCGCGCTATTTCTCGACCGTGCCGCTCGGGCCCGAGGGCCCGCCGGCCTATTCGCGCGGCTTCTTCGAGCTCGCCAAGGCGCAGAAGCCGCGGCCCGAGACGGTCGCGCTCATCGCCGCCGACGCCGAGTTCGCCAAGACCTCGGTCGAGGGCGCGCGCGCCAACGCCAAGGCGGCGGGCTTCAAGATCGTCTATGACGGCACCTATCCGCCCAACAACACCGATTTCCTCCCGACCATGCGCGCCGTGCAGGCCGCGAACCCGGACATCGTGTTCGCCGCCGCCTATCCGCCCGACACGGTCGGCATCATCCGCGCCGCGCACGAGATCGGCCTCGCGCCAAAAATGTTCGGCGGCAGCCTGATCGGGCTCTACGTGACGCCGATCAAGATGCAGCTCGGGCCGCTCATCAACGGCATCGTCATCAACCAGAGCTTCTTGGCCGCGCTGCAATTCCCCGGCACCGCCGCGCTGATGAAGAAATATCAGGCGATCGCGCCCGAGAAGAAGATCGATCCGCTCGGCTATGCGTTCGCGCCCTTCGCCTATGCGGTCGGGCAGCTGGTCGCCGCCGCGGTCGAGGGGACCAAGAGCCTCGACGACGACAAGCTCGCAAAATATCTCCATGCGCACACGGTCGATACCGTGATCGGCCCGCTGTCGTTCGGGCCGGACGGCGAATGGACCAAGCCGCGGATTCTCATAACTCAGTTCCAGCACGTCGACGGCAACGATCTCCACCAGTTCGACGACCCGAAGAAGGAAGTGATCCTGTGGCCGTCCGCGTACGCCAACGGGACGCTGATCTATCCCTACGCCGACGCGAAGAAGTAGCCCGCGCCCAAAGAATGTGAGGTTTGCGGCTCTTGCGTCCTCTCCCCCGCTTGCACCGAAATCGGGCTTGCCCGATTTCGGCACTAGCAAATGGCCGAAGTCGGATAAATCCGACTTCGGCTGGAGAGACGGAGAGCGGGAAGCCGCGGGCACGGAGCAAGCGGCTTCCCCCTCCCCGCCCTCCCTCGCACGCGGGGGAGGGGGCGCAACCGCATGAGCAAGCGGCGCTAGATCACACCTGCCGCTCGATCATCAGCTGCTTGATCTCGGCGATCGCCTTGGCGGGGTTGAGGCCCTTGGGGCAGGTGTTGGAGCAATTCATGATCTGGTGGCAGCGGTAGAGCCGGAATGGATCCTCGAGGAAATCGAGCCGCTCGCCCTGCGCCTCGTCGCGCGAATCGACGATCCAGCGATGCGCCTGCAAGAGCACGGCGGGGCCGAGATAGCGCTGCGGATTCCACCAGTAGCTCGGGCATGAGGTCGAGCAGCAGGCGCACAGGATGCATTCGTAGAGGCCGTCGAGCTTCTGACGGTCCTCGTGGCTCTGCTTCCATTCCTTCTGGGGCGTCGCGCTCACGGTCTGCAGCCACGGCTTGATCGCGGCGTGCTGGGCATAGAAGTTGGTGAGATCGGGCACCAGATCCTTCACCACCGCCATGTGCGGCAGCGGATAGATCTCCACCGTACCCTTGATGTCGTCCATGTGCTTGGTGCAGGCGAGCGTGTTGGTGTGGTCGATGTTCATCGCGCAGGAGCCGCACACGCCCTCGCGGCAGGAGCGGCGGAAGGTGAGCGTCGGGTCGATCTTGTTCTTGATCCAGATCAGCGCGTCGAGCACCATCGGGCCGCAGTCGTCGAGATCGACCGTGTAGCTGTCGATGCGCGGATTGGCGCCGTCGTCGGGATTCCAGCGATAGACGCGGTATTCGCGCGTGCCCTTGGCGCCCGGCTTCTTCGGCAGCGCCGCCCAGGCCTTGCCCTCGGTGTACCTGGAATTCTTCGGCAGCGTAAATTCGACCATTGTGGTTCGCGCCTTCTGCTCTCGCTGTCCGTCATGGCCGGGCTCGTCCCGGCCATCCACGTCTTCTTGGCAAGCAAGCCGTGGATGCGCGGGATTTAGTCGCTCGAAGAACGGCTCACTTCGCTCGCCTATGCCCGCGCATGACGCATGTTAAGACTAGTACACCCTCGCCTTCGGCTCGATGTACTGCACGTCGTTCGTCATCGTGAAGGTGTGCACCGGCCGCAGGTCGATCCTGACCTTGCCGGTCGCCTCGTCGAGCCAGGTGAGCGTGTGCTTCATCCAGCTCTTGTCGTCGCGATCGGGAAAATCCTCGCGCGCATGCGCGCCGCGGCTTTCCGTGCGATTGAGCGCCGCGTCCATCGTCACGACGGCCTGCTGGACCAGATTCTCGAATTCGAGCGTCTCGATCAAGTCGGTGTTCCAGATCAGCGAGCGATCGCACACCTTGACGTCCGAGGCTCCGGTCATCACGTCGTGGATGAGCTTGGAGCCCTCGGTGAGCACCTCGCCGGTGCGGAAGACCGCGCAGTTGTTCTGCATCACGGTCTGCATCCGGTTGCGCAGCTCCGCGGTCGGCGTTGCGCCCGCGGCGTTACGGAACCTGTCGAGGCGCGCGAGCGGCCGATCCGCGGAATCCTTCGGCAGTTCGGGTTGCTCCTCGCCGGGCCTGATCAGCTCGGCGCAGCGCAGGCCGGCGGCGCGGCCGAACACCACGAGATCGATCAGCGAGTTCGAGCCGAGCCGGTTCGCGCCGTGCACCGAGACGCAGGCGGCCTCGCCCAGCGCCATCAGCCCGGGCACCACGTGGTCGTCGTTGCCGTTCTTCTTGGTCAGCACCTCGCCGTGATAATTGCAGGGGATGCCGCCCATGTTGTAGTGCGCGGTCGGGATGACCGGGATCGGCTCGCGCGTCACGTCGACGCCGGCGAAGATGCGCGCCGACTCCGAGATGCCGGGCAGCCGCTCGGCCAGGATTTTCGGATCGAGATGGTCGAGGTGCAGGAAGATATGGTCCTTCTTCGGCCCGACGCCGCGGCCCTCGCGGATCTCGATCGTCATGGCGCGCGAGACGACGTCGCGCGAGGCGAGGTCCTTGGCGGAGGGCGCGTAGCGCTCCATGAAGCGCTCGCCTTCCGAATTGGTGAGATAGCCGCCCTCGCCGCGCGAGCCCTCGGTGATGAGGCAGCCGGCGCCGTAGATGCCGGTCGGGTGGAACTGGACGAACTCCATGTCCTGCAGCGGCAGGCCTGCGCGCAGCACCATGGCGTTGCCGTCGCCGGTGCAGATATGGGCCGACGTGCACGAGAAATAGGTTCGCCCATAGCCGCCGGTGGCGAGGATCGTCATGGCGGAGCGGAAGCGGTGGATGGTCCCGTCGTCGAGCTTGAGCGCGAGCACGCCGCGGCAACGGCCCTCGTCGTCCATGATCAGGTCGATGACGAAATACTCGACGAAGAACTCGGCCGAATGCTTGAGCGCCGCGCCATAGAGCGTGTGCAGCATGGCGTGGCCGGTGCGCCGCCGCACAGGTGCGCTGCGCGGTGCCCTTGCCGTAGTGGGTGGTCATCCCGCCGAACGGACGCTGGTAGATCTTGCCGTCCTCGGTGCGCGAGAACGGCAAGCCCCAGTGCTCGAGCTCGTACACGGCCGCCGGCGCGTTCCGGCACAGATATTCGATCGCGTCCTGGTCGCCGAGCCAGTCGGAGCCCTTGACGGTGTCGTACATGTGCCAGCGCCAGTCGTCCTCGCCCATGTTGCTGAGCGAGGCCGCGATGCCGCCCTGCGCCGCGACCGTGTGCGAGCGCGTGGGGAAGACCTTGGTGAGGCAGGCGGTGCGCAGGCCCGCCTCGCTGCAGCCGACCACGGCACGGAGCCCCGAGCCGCCGGCGCCCACCACCACCACGTCGTAGGTGTGGTCCTCGATCGGATAAGCCCGCCCCTTGATGGCGGGCGCGCTGCCGTTGCCGGTCGCAGCCATGGCGTCACACTCCGAACGAAATCTTGAGGATCGCGAACACGCAGGCGAGCGCGATCGCCCAGGCGAAGAAGTTGTTGAGCATCAGCAGCGTGAGCTTCTGATTCTTCTCGTAGACGTAGTCCTCGATCACCACCTGCACGCCGATCTTCATGTGCGCCACGTTGGCGATGACGAACAGGATCAGCAGCACGGCGACGAGCGGCGAGGCGAGGATCTGCTTGACCGCCGGGTAGCTGCGGCCGCTGAGCGAGATCACCAGCACCAGGCCCGCGATGGTGAGCGGAATGCTGGCGATCGCGGTCATCCGCTGCAGCCAGAATTCCTCGGTACCGGACTTGGCCGAACCCAGGCCGCGGACGCGGCCGAGCGGCGTGCGCATGCTCATGGTGCGAGACTCCTTCATCGCATGCCGGAAATGATCAGGATCGCCCACAAGAGAATGGTCGCGAGGATCGAGCCGATGATGTTCGCCCGTACCAACCACTCGCGCTCCGCCGGCTCGAGACCGTAGCCGAGGTCCCAGACGAGGTAGCGCAGGCCGCCGATCAGGTGATGCAGCAGCGACCAGGAGAACCCGAGCAGGATCAGTCGGCCGAACCAGTTGCTCGCAAAGCCCTCGAAGGTGCCGTAGGCGTTCTGCCCGGCCGCGGCGGCCAGCAGCCACCAGGTGAGCAGGAGCATGCCGGCACAGAGGCACAGTCCAGTGATGCGATGCAGCCCGGACATCACCATCGAGAGCGTCAGGCGGTAGATCTTCAGGTGCGGCGACAGAGGCCGCTGAACCGGAGCCTGAGTCTCGGCCATAGCGAATCTCCAACGAACTCGAATCCGGGGGGAGCGCCGCGTTCCTAGCGAAACTCGCTCCGCCCGGCAATGCGAAAGAACCGGCATGCACCGGAAAGGCCGAGACCCCAAGCCGCCCGTCACGCCCCGGCGTTCGCCATACGCGAAATATGAGGGACAACAACCTGGTGCACAATGGTTGATTAGCGTAGACTTCCTTCGCAGAATACGAAGGATTGCCGCCGATGCGCTTCGATCTCGCGGACCTCAGCCTGTTTCGCCATGTGGTCGAGGCGGGCAGCATTACGCATGGCGCAGAGCGCGCACATCTTGCGCTTGCGGCTGCCTCGACCCGCATCCGCAACATGGAGGAGACGCTCGGCGCGCCGCTGCTGGTGCGCCGCCGCCAGGGGGTTGCGCCGACCCCGGCCGGCCGCACGCTGTTGCAGCACGCCCGCGCCATCCTGCGCCAGGCCGAGCGGCTGCGCGAGGATCTGGGCGCCTATGCGGGCGGGCTCGCAGGCCAGGTCAAGGTCCTGTCCAACACCAATGCGCTGACCGAGTTCCTGCCGGAGACGCTGAGCGCGTTCCTGGCGACCCACCCGCAGGTGAGCGTCGACCTCGAGGAGCGGCTGTCCGACGAGATCGTCGGGCTGATCGCCGAAGGGGTGGGCGACGTCGGCATCGTCGCCGGCACCGTCGACGTGGGCGGGCTCGTCACCTTTCCGTACCGGCGCGACCGCTTCGTGCTGGTGGTGGCGCGCGAGCACGCGCTGGCGCGGCGCGCCAAGATCGCCTTCGCGGAGGTGCTGGAGCACGACTTCGTCGGGCTCGACCGGGCGAGCGCACTGCAGCGCTTCCTCGCCGACAAGGCGGCGCGCCTGCGCAAGCCGCTGCGCCTGCGGGTGCAGCTGCGCAGCTTCGACGCGGTCGCCCGGCTGGTCGAGAGCAATGTCGGCGTCGGCATCGTGCCGGAGACCACGGCGCGCTGGGCGGCCAGAACCATGGCGATCAAGACGGTCGAGCTGACCGATCCGTGGGCCGAGCGCGACCTCACCATCTGCGTGCGCGACGTCGCGGCGCTGCCGCCGTTCGCGCGCGAGCTGGTCGACCACATGCGCGCCGGGGCGGGATAGCTGAGGTAAGCACGATGCGTGCGCTCCCTCTCGCCGCTCTTCGCGGGGAGAGGGTCTGGGTGAGGGGCGGATCCCGCAAACTCCGTCCACGCGGAGAAGGCTCATCCCGACCTTCTCCCCCTCAAGGGGGAGAAGGAGCGCAGGCAGCGTGCTCACCTCACCGGCGATTGGCCTCGCCCCCTACGCGTCCTGCAAAATCATGTCGGCGCCCTTCTCGCCGATCATCACGGTCGCCGCATTGGTGTTGCCCGACACCAGCGCCGGCATGATCGAGGCGTCGACCACACGCAGCCGCGCGATGCCGCGCACGCGCAGGCGTTCGTCGACCACGGCGGCCGGATCGCCGCCCATGCGGCAGGTGCTGGTCGGATGAAACACGGTGGTCGAGGTCTTGCGCGCATAGGCCATCAGGTCCGCGTCGCTCGTCACGCTCGGCGGCGGGGCGAATTCCGCGGCGACGTAGCGGCGCATGGCGGGCCGGCGCATGATCCCCTGCAACAGCCGCATGCCGGCCAGGAGCGTGTCGCGGTCGCCCTGGGTCGTGAGGTAGCGCGGCTGGATCGCCGGCGGGTCGCGCGGGTCGGCCGATTTGATGCGGACGAAGCCGCGGCTCTCCGGCCGCAGCTGGCACACCGACACGATGAAGCCCGGAAATGTGTGCAGCGCGGCGCCCGCGGTGTCGGTGCTGAAGATGAGGAAGTGCAGCTGCACGTCGGGGGTCGCGGCCTGCAGGCCGGTGCGCAGGAAGGCGCCCGCATAGCCGGCGCCGATCGCCAGCATGCCCTTGCGGGTGGCGAAATAGCGCAGGCCGGCGAGCGTGCGGTGGCGCCAGTCGTGCACCACGTCGTTCATGGTGATCGGCTCGGTGCAGCGATACTGGAAGCGCACCTGCAGATGGTCCTGCAGATCGGCGCCGACGCCCGGCAGATCGGCGACCACTGCGATGCCGTGCTGCTGCAGCAGCGCGGCCGGCCCGAGGCCGGAGATCTGCATGAGCTGCGGCGAGTTGAAGGCGCCGCCGGCGAGCAGCACCTCGCGGCCGGCGCGCGCGAGGTGCTTCTCCTCGCCGCGGCGATATTCGATGCCGACGGCGCGGCGTCCTTCCATGACGATGCGGGTCGCGAGCGCGTCGGTGACGACGCGCAGATTGCGCCGCCGCCGCGCCTCGCGCAGATAGCCGCGGGCGGTCGAGCGGCGCAGGCCGTTGCGCGCCGTATACTGGAAATAGCCGGCGCCCTCCTGGCTCGGCCCGTTGAAGTCGTCGTTGCGCGGCAGGCCGGCTTCCTGCACGGCGGCGATGAACGCCTCGCACAGCGGATGCGGCTCGCACACGTCGGAGACCGAAAGCGGCCCGCCGACCCCGTGCAGCGCGTCGGCGCCGCGCTCCTGGTCCTCGGCGCGGCGGAAATAGGGCAGCACGTCGTCAAAACTCCAGCCGGAGTTGCCGAGCTGGCGCCAATGATCGTAGTCGGCCGCCTGGCCGCGGATGTACAGGAGCCCGTTGATCGAGCTCGAGCCGCCCAGCACCTTGCCGCGCGGCTGGATGATCTGCCGATTGTCGAGCTCGGGCTCGGGCTCCGATTTGTAGAGCCAGTTCACCCGTGCGTCGTTGAACAGCTTGCCGTAGCCGAGCGGCACGTGGATCCAGAAATGGCGGTCGTGTCCGCCGGCCTCGAGCAGCAGCACGCGGTGGCGCCCCGAGGCGGTGAGCCGGTTGGCGAGCACGCAGCCGGCGGAGCCCGCCCCGACGATGATGTAGTCGTAGGTCTCCGCGTCGCCCATCGTCGCCTCCCGGTCTGTTTCACCGGAGACTACAAAGCTGCGAGCCGGACTGACAACGTCGGCGCCGCCGCAGGCGCCGGGCGAGGCTGGCCGTACGCCCGGTTGCACGCTCGGCGGTATGCGCGATCAGTGCTGCTCGAGCGTGACCGCCACCGCGTCGGCGACCTTGTCGTAGTGCAGGGCGTATTTCGATTTGAACGCGGCCGCCTGATGCAGCGTCGAAAAGCTGCCGACCGGAAGCCGTCCGCGGATGTCGGCGAGAATTTTTACCGCGTCATCGGAGATCTTCCCCGGAATCTTCGGGCGGTCGATCAAGCCGAGCCACTCGGACAGCTTCGCCATGATCGGGTCGACCTTGTGGTCCCACGGCACGAACACCCGTTTGAACACGACCGGCACCTCGTCCTGGAGCGGATAGGGGAATCCACGCAGCAGCCAGACCTTGGGATCATCGACGTCTTGCGCCGCAAGCACGCCGATGTCCAAGGACGCGGTGCCGGACTGCAGATATTTCGGCGTGTTGATGAATATGAAGTCGCCTTCCGGCTCCATCGCCTCGTTCTCGAACAGCGAGACGATCAGGCAGTCGAGCGACTCGGTCCGGATTTCGGTCCAATCGCCTTTGCTGCCGGTATCGCTGGCGGTGACGACGTCCTTGACCTTGGCGAGCAACACGGTCTTGGTTGCGGGCGAGCCCAACGTGCTGTGGCCGTTGAAGTAGACCTCGGCAACGTCGCCTTTGGACCCGGTCACGCGCTGGATCTTCACCACGCCCTTGCCTTCGAGGAAGACGAACAGCGATTGGATGATCGGGAAGTTGATCTTCGGCCGGCCGGCGCCGGTGTAGTACGTGCTGTCCATGACCTGGCGGACCTGGCTCGCCTCGTCCCGCTCGACGACCGGGCGGAGCGGGCCGAGCTCCTTGACCCACTCGGGAAACGTCCGCCAGCCTTCGCGCAACTGCTGCCCCCGCAGCGTGTCGACGAACGATTGCGACGTGATGGCGGGAAGCGGGAAGATGTAGGAGAAGATCAGCAGCGTCGCGACCCAGGTAACCGCCGGTCCGCCGATCGTGATCGCCGCCATCGGCAGCGTCGCGTCGACCTTGGTGTGGGTGGCAAACAAGAGGCCCGACACGGTCGAGAGCGCGAAGCACAGGAATCCGAGAATGATCGGGTACTGAAGCTGCGGCGCAACCGAGAACGACCACCCGACCACGCTGCCCAGACAGGCGAGGACGACGGCCGCCGCGAGGACGAACACCCATTTCTGCGGGACGTGGCGCGGCGGCTCGATCATCGCGTCGTCGGCCGTGCCGGCGGCGCGGCGGGCGCGCTCCGCCTTGTGCCGAGGCGCGCGCTTTTTTGCTTGTTTTGTCCTTGCGGTGCGCGTCGGCTTGCGCATGATCTCCCGCCCAACCGCCCGTCCCGGTTCTCCTTTTCGATGGTACAACCTTATGCTACCATTTGCAACTTACGGCCGCAGCCGGCGCGGACCCGCGGCGGTCGTTCTATTGACCCTTGCGGCAACGGTTTTGTCGGGATGTCCCGCGCTCGCGGAGGTCGAACCGTTTCCGGCGGCCTTCCGTCAGCAGAACATCCAACTCGGCGATATGACGATCCATGTCCGCGTCGGCGGGACGGGCCCTGCCGTCGTCATGCTGCACGGCTTCGGCGACACCGGCGATATGTGGGCACCGGTCGCGGCGGTGCTGGTGCGCGACCATACGGTGATCGTCCCCGACCTGCGCGGCATGGGGCTCTCGTCCCATCCGGAGGGCGGATACGACAAGAAGACGCAGGCCCGCGACATCGCCGGCGTGATGGACAAGCTCAAGGTCGAGAAGGCCGATCTCGTCACGCACGACATCGGCAACATGGTCGGCTATGCGCTCGCGGCGCAATTTCCCGACCGCGTCACCCGCTGGGTCGTCATCGACGCACCCTTGCCGGGCATCGGACCCTGGGAACAGATCCTCCGCAGCCCGGCGTTGTGGCACTTCAATTTCCGCGGACCGGACGTCGAGCGCCTGGTCAAGGGCCGCGAGCGCATCTATCTCGATCGCTTCTGGAACGAGCTCTCGGCCGATCCGAAGGCGATCGACGAGAAGACGCGGCGGCACTACGCCCGGCTTTACGCGCGGCCCGGCGCGATGCATGCGGCGTTCAATCAGTTCGCCGCCTTCACCCAGGATGCGATCGACAACAAGGCGTTCGCCGCGAAGGCCAAGCTCGCCGTGCCGGTGCTCGCGCTCGGCGCCGATCACTCGTTCGGGACGCAGATGGCGGACATCATGCGGGTGGTCGCGACCAACGTGACGGGCAACGTCATTGCCGGGTCCGGGCATTGGGTCATGGAAGAGCAGCCCAAGCAGACGACCGCGCTGATCGTCGATTTCATCGACAAGAAATGACGCCCCGCCTCAGCGCGGCATCAGCACCCAGTAGTCGAGATCGAGAATGACGGCGGGGTCGTAGTCCTTGCCGGACTTGTCGGGAAAATCCCCGCACGGCTTGTCGCGGGCGGCGACGGTGCGCAGCCGCATGGCGCCGACATCGGTGCGGCCGGGCAGGTCGGCGCGGGCAAGCACCTGCGACCACGCGAACAGGGTTTGCCCGGCGAACAGCGGCGCGACGTGGCGGCCGCCGTTGACGCCGGCGACGTGGAACGCGTTGGCGAGCCCGTTGAAGGAGAGCGCGCGGGCGAGCGAGATCGCGTGGCCGCCATAGATCAGCCGCTTGCCGAACCGGCCCTGCGCCTCGGTGAACAGGTTGAAGTGCACGCGCGCCGTATTTTGGTAGAGCCGGGTCGCGAGCTGGTGCTCGGCCTCCTCGACCGTCATGCCGTCGACATGGTCGATGCGCTCGCCCGGCTGGTAGTCGTAGAGCCGGGCGGCGCTGCCCGCGAGCGCAACGTCATAGGCACCCATGTTGAGGATCGGACAGGCGCCGCCGAGCGTCGCGGCTTCCACGGCATCCGGCAGCTCCGGCACGGCCTCGGGCAGCGCGGCGGCCGTCTCGTCGCGCTTGCGCACCATCACCCAGCGCACGTATTCGAGCACGTCCTGGCGGTTCTGATTGCGGCCGCGCGAGCGCACATAGACCGTGCCGGTCTTGCGGCTCGAGTTCTCCTTGAGCCCGATCACCTCGGAGCTCGCGGTCAGCGTATCGCCCGGATAGACCGGCTTGAGGAAGCGGCAGTCCGCATAGCCCAGATTGGCGACCGCATTGAGCGAGATGTCCGGCACGGTCTTGCCGAACACCACGTGGAAGACGAGCAGGTCGTCGACCGGCGCGCGCGGATAGCCGAGCGCGCGGGCGAACTCGTCGGAGGACTGCACCGCGAAGCGCGGTCCGTAGAGCGCGCCATAGAGCGCGACGTCGCCCACCGTGATCGTGCGCGGGGTGGCGTGCTGGATCACCTGGCCGAGACGGAAATCTTCGAAGAAGTTGCCGGGATTCGATTTGCTCATGCGGGATACGGGAAACTCTGTGGAAGGGAACGCGGAAAACCCGGCGGCCGGGAAGCTAGCATGATCCGGCGCGCTGTGCCCGCGACTTTGGGAGGACGACAAGGCGATGGTAATGGGGCCAAAGAGCACTTCGCAGTGTCGGGGTCCTCTCCCCCGCTTGCGGGGGAGAGACAGAG
>Ga0335081_10008140_pt1 | contig 16812 bp, 14 predicted proteins | sample Lox_Sample_35_FD_206713 | JGI IMG/M metagenome (GOLD analysis project Ga0335081, IMG submission 206713) | Soil microbial communities from Loxahatchee National Wildlife Refuge, Florida, United States - Lox_Sample_3.5 | ecosystem: Environmental > Terrestrial > Soil > Wetlands | place: USA... | reverse complement strand
CGACCGGGGTCGTGGTGACGGTGAACCAGCTCGGCCTGCTCGTCGGCGTGGCCACGTTCGGCACCTTGTACCTGAACCTGGCCGGACGCCTGCCCGGCCACGCGCTCGGCGCGTTCCGCCACGTGTCGGCCCACGCCGAGGCGATCACCTTCGTCGCCCTGGCCGCCCTGGCCATCGCCGGCGTAACCCTGGCCATCACCCACACCATCAAGCGCCACCCCACCCCCGCCTAGCCCCCGCCCAGCCCCCCGCCTAGCCCACCCCCGGCACCCGCCACTTCCGGGCCGCCGCCCCGCTGCCCTGCGTCCCACCTGCCCTGTGCGGCTCCTGAGTCACCCGTACCTCAGCCGTCTGCCGCGGTGTCGCTCCGGCCGCCCGTAACTGCCAGTTAGCGACCACGTTAATTCCGGGTCTGAGCACACCACCGTGCAGCCTGCGCCACCGGTGTCACAGCCACCACAAGGGGGGCCCGCTGCGCCCCCTGTGCGGGATACGGCGACACCCGATGATGGTCGAACCCGCGATCCGGAGCCCGGGCCGGGCGGCCAGGTTGCTCGGGTACATTCGGGCCTGCGGAAAGGAGGGACGATGGCCATCGTGGTGCTGGCGCTCTGGCTGTTCACCGCGGGCGCCGGGTTCTACCTCCTGGCCACCAGCAACCTCGGCCGCGCCCGCCCCGCGGCCACCATCCCCGCGGCCCAGCCGGCCGCAGCCCAGCCGGCCGCAGCCCAGCCGGCCGCAGCCCCTGCCCAGCCGGCCACGGTGCCCGCCGCCGCACCCGTCGCTCAAACCCCCGCCGCGCCAGCCACGGCCTCGAAACGCGAGATGCGGCGGGCGGCGCGGGACCGGTTCGACCCGCCCTCGCTGATCGCGGCCAAGAGCGCGCCGGCCGTGCCGGGGCCGCGGTCCCTGCTGGAGTTCGCCCATCCGGCGTTCGCGATCGTGGGCCTGGGGTTCTGGCTGGGCTTCACGATGGTGCACGACCGGGCGCTGGGGTGGATCGCGTTCGGGCTCGTGACGGCCGCCGTCTGCCTGGGCCTGACCTGGTACACGGCCAACACGCGCGCGGCCAGGCGAGAGGCGCCACCTGGCAGCGAGCCAGCGCCGGCGTTCAGGACCCGCCTCGTCCTGCTGCACGGCAGCGCGGCCACGGTGACCTTCGCGCTGGCCGCCCTGACCGCCCTCGTCCTGAGCCATTAGGAAGGGCGGACACCAGAAAGTGGCCAGTGCACCCGACCGCCTACACGGATAGGGGGAGACGAGTGACCACCGAGCCTGGGAGCGTTGTGAAGTTGGCTCGATGATCTCGGCCGCCGCGTGCACTGACCACTACCCATGACTACGGGCTGCCGTTCCCGGCGGCTCAACCGCCGGCATCCGCGTAAGCAGCCGGTAAGAATTTCCGCCCGCGGACGTGAACCGGCGCCCGGCCGGGGACGGTTACATGGACAGGTACCGCTGAGTACGATCTTCCGCGCTGTGCTGACCGGGCAAAGGATCTCGGATTTGAAGAAGGTGGACGGTAACGGGGACAGCCACCCAACCCCGAAGGCCCGCGCGGGCCTGAGCAGGCGCCGCGCGCTCACCGTGTTCGGCATCGGTGCCGGCGCCCTGATCGCCGAACAGGCCCTGGTCGCCGACGGCATCCCCCCGGCGGCAGGCCCGCAGATGCAGGCCAGGTCCGCGCCCCCCGAACCCCGGGGCTACGCTCCCGACGGCACCGCGGGCCGGGCCACGGCCCTGCCCCTCGATGCGGTTCAGCTGCTCGACAGCCCGTTCCGCCTGAACCAGGCCAGGAACACCACCTACCTGCTGTTCCTGGACCCCGAACGGATGCTCCGCTCCTTCCGCCTCAACTACGGCGAGCCCACCACCGCCGAGCCGCTCGGCGGCTGGGAGAAGCCCGACTCGCAGATCCGCGGCCACATGACCGGCCACCTGCTGTCCGCCCTCGCGCTCACCTACGCCAACACCGGCGACGGTGACGCGAAGAGCCGCGGCCGGTACCTGGTCAGCCAGCTCGCCGCGTTCCAGGCGAAGGACGCCAGCCGGGGTTTCCACGCCGGCTACCTGTCCGCGTTCCCCGAGGGGTACTTCGACATCCTGGAGCAGGGGAGGTCGATCTGGGCGCCGTACTACATGATCCACAAGTACCTGGCCGGGATGATCGACCAGTACCAGCTGGCAGGCGACGACCAGGCCCTCGACGTGGCGAAGAAGCTGGCCGACTGGGTCGACTGGCGGACTCACCGGCTCTCGTACGGCCAGATGCAGATGATCCTGCAGACCGAGTTCGGCGGGCTGCCGGAGGCATTGGCCAACCTGTACACGATCACCGGCCAGGAGCGGTACCTGGCCGCCGCGCAGCGCTTCTACCACGCCATCGTCCTCGACCCGCTGGCCGAGGGCATGGACAACCTGCCCGGCCTGCAGGCGAACGTGACCACGCCGAAGATCATCGCCTGCCTCCGGATGTGGGAGGAGACCGGCAACTCCCGGTACCGTGACATCGCCAGGAACTTCTGGGACATCGTGACCGGCCACCACGTGTACGTAATCGGCGGCGCCGGCAACTACGAGCACTTCCAGCAGCCCGACACCGTGGCCGCCCAGCTGTCGAACTTCACCTGCGAGAACTGCGTCAGCTACAACCTGCTCAAGCTGACCAGGCTGCTCCACTTCCACCAGCCAGGCCGCACCGACCTGCTCGACTACTACGAGCGCACGCTGCTCAACCAGATGCTAGGGGAGCAGGATCCGGACTCGCCGCACGGCTTCAACTGCTACTACACCGGCTTGTCGGCCGCCTCGTTCAAGCGCCAGCCACTCAACTACTTCCCCACGGGCAACCCGGACGTCTACGCCACCGACTGGGACACGTTTACCTGCGACACCGCCACCGGGCTCGAGACCCAGGCCAAGTTCGCCGACACCATCTACAGCCGTGACGCGCACGGCCTGTCCGTCAACCTGTACATCCCGTCCCAGGTGACGTTCGGGGGCCTGGTCCTGAGGCAGGACACCGGTTTCCCCGACGACCCGGCCGTCCGCCTGTCGGTGGTATCCGGCGCGGCCACCATGACGCTGCGGGTCCGGGTGCCGAGATGGGTGGCGGCCTCCCCGGTGGTCTCGCTGAACGGCGTCCCGCTGGACAACCTGCCAGCAGCGGGCCCGAGCAGCTGGGTCGCGCTCCGGCGGCATTGGCGGCCAGGCGACGTGTTCCAGGTGACGCTGCCCATGCAGCTGGCCGTCGAGCCGACCCCGGACCACCCGGCGGTGCAGGCGCTGACCTACGGTCCCGTCGTGCTGAGCGGCGTGCACGGCAGTGACCCCGGCGTGCTGACGCCGCAGCTCGAGATGGCTTCGGTCCGCCGGACGGCCGCCGAGCCGATGACGTTCGAGGGCGTCGTCAACGGCAAGCCCGTCACGCTGCTCCCGATCAGCCGGGTGGCACACGAGTACTACACGACCTACTTTCAGATGATTTGATCCGAACGGGCCGGGTTTCCCGCTCGACCGAAGGGCACCGCGTGACCCCAGACGCCGACCTGGACGTGGCCCGGCTGACTCCGTCCCCGCCGGTCACCGCGCCCGGCGCGGCCGAAGCCATCCGGGCCTGCTTCGCCCTGTCCGGCGAGCTCACCCGGCTGCCCGGCGAGGCCGACGACAACTTCCTGCTCGATCCTTGCGACGGCCAGCGCTACGTGGTGAAGTTCGCGCACCTGCGCGCCGACCCCGCGGTGGTCGACGTCCAGGTCCGGGTGCTGCGGCACATCGAGTCCGCGGACCGCGAGCTGCCCGTGCCGCGGGTGGTGCCCGCCGTCGGCGGAGGGCTGTGGGCCACGGTGCCGGACGGTCCGCTGCGCGGCCGCGTGGTGCACGCGCTCAGCTACCTCGACGGCCGCCTGCTCCGGTCGGTAACCACCGGCCGGCCGCTGCGCCGCGCCCTCGGGGCCACCCTGGCCGAGCTGGGCCGCGCGCTGCGCGGCTTCGACGACCCGCTGGTGCACCGGCCGCTGCTGTGGGATCTCGCCCAGCTGCTCCGGCTTCGTCCCCTGCTCGCCGGACGCTCCCCGGGTCCGGAGGTCGAGGAGCAGTTCGGCAGGCTCGCGGCGGCCCTGCCGGCCCGCCTGGCCGGCCTGCGCACCCAGCTCGTGCACAACGATTTCAGCCCGGACAACACGCTGATCTCGCCGGACGGCGCCCGCGCGGACGGCATCATCGACTTCGGCGATGTCACGGTGACCGCGCTGGTCAACGACCTCGCGATCGCTGTCGCCAACATGCTGGGCGATGGTCCCGACCCGTTCGGTCCCGGGCTTGACCTGATCGCCGGGTACCACGCCGTCACCCCGCTCACCGCGGCCGAGCTCAGCCTGCTCCCGGACCTCGTCCTGGGCCGCGTCGTGGCCCGGATCATCATCAGCGAATGGCGGGCCGAACGGTTCCCGGAGAACCGCGCCTACGTCTTGCGCAACACGCCCAGGGCCCGGGAGCACCTGCACCGGTTGCTTAGCATCGCCAGTGAGCAGACCGCCGCGCGCATCCAGGAGGCGACCCGTGCGTGACACCGCGACCATGGTCAACGGCTTCGACATGAACTCGGTCGACGCCCTCGACCCCGAGCTGCGCCAGATCGTCAAACGGCGGGCCAGCCTGCTCGGCCCGGCCTACAAGCTGTTCTACGCCAACCCGGTGCGGATCGTCCGCGGCGAGGGCGTGCACCTGTACGACGCGGACGGGCAGGCGTACCTGGACGCGTACAACAACGTGCCGTCGGTCGGGCACTGCCACCCGCGGGTAGTGGAGGCGATCGCCCGCCAGGCCGCGACACTCAACACGCACACCAGGTACGCCAGCGAGCTGATCCTCGACTACGCCGAGCGGCTGCTCGGCACGTACCCGGACGGTATCGGCCACGTCATGTTCACCTGCACCGGCAGCGAGGCGGTCGACTTGGCGCTGCGCGTCGCCCGCTTCTACACCGGCGGCGAGGGCGTCGTCATCACCGCCAACGCCTACCACGGCGTGACCGCGGCCGCCGCCGAGATCTCGCCCAGCCTCGGCCCGGCCGTCCCGCTGGGCCGTTCGGTGTGGACGGTCCCCCCGCCAACCGATCAAGCCTTCGCTAATCAGGTGCGGGCGGCGATCGCCGACATGAACCGGCACGGCGTCCGGCTGGCCGCCTTCATCGCGGACAGCCTGTTCTCCTCCGACGGGATCCGGCCCGACCCGATCGGGCTGCTGCGGCCGGTCGCCGACGTGGTCCGCGCGGCCGGCGGGCTGTACATCGCCGACGAGGTCCAGCCCGGGTTCGGCCGCACCGGCGAGGCGATGTGGGGCTTCCAGCGCCACGGCATCGTGCCCGACCTGGCCGTCATGGGCAAGCCGATGGGCAACGGCATGCCGATCGCCGGGGTCGCGGCCCGCCCCGAGATCCTCGAGGAGTTCGGCAGCAAGATCAGGTACTTCAACACGTTCGGCGGCAACTCGGTCTGCATCGCCGCCGCGGCCGCGGTCCTGGACGTGATCGAGGCCGAGGGCCTGCGGCGGAACGCCCAGGCTGTGGGCCTCTACCTGCGTGAGACGCTGGAGGCGATCGCGGCAGATGAGCCGCGGATCAGCGCCGTCCGGGCCTGCGGCCTGTACGCCGCGGCCGACTTCACCGACCCCGTCACCGGCGAGCCTGACGGCGCCACCGCGATCCGCGTGGTCAACGGCCTGCGCGACCGCCGCGTCCTGATCAGCGCGACCGGTCCGGACGGCAGCTCGCTCAAGATCCGCCCCCCGCTGCCCTTCAGCCGGCCCAACGTGGATCAGCTCGCCGAGGCCCTCACCGGCACGCTCCGCACCCTCTGACGGCCCTCGTCGCCATTCCCGCACGGCGCCCAGGCGGCGTAGACGCCGTACTGGCGCAGCGGCTCGACGATGCTCTCGGAGCCGCGCCCGCTCAGGACCGGGCCCGCCGCGGCAGCCAGAACCCGATCACGAACGAGCCTGCCAGCAGGACGACCGTGGCGAGCGCGGTCCACTCGGCGGCGTGCAGGTATACCGGCACATGCTGGCCGTGCCCGCCCGCCAGGGCGAAGAAGATCGCGCCGATCCCGGCGATGCCGAGCGACATGCCCAGCGAATTGACCGTCTGCAGCACGCCGGAGGCCGAACCCATCTCCTGCGGCCGCACGCCCGCCATCACGATGTCGAACAGCGGCACGAATACCATGCCCATCCCGATCCCGCCGATCACCATCGGCGCCAGCAGGTCCACGGTCGACACGCCGCCCCCGGCCAGGTGCAGCACCAGGTAGAGTCCGGTCAGCCCGGCCGCCTCGACGACCACCCCGGCGAGCAGCACGCGTCGGCCCAGCTTGGCCATTGCGATGCCGCCGACTGCCGAGCCGATGAACGCGCCCGCCGCCCACGGCGCGGTGGTGACGGCCGAATGCCACGGGGTGAAGCCCAGCCCGTTCTGCAGGAACACGTTGAAGATCATCACGATGCCGCCGAGCGAGCCGGTGAACACGATGGAGAACACGATGCCCGCGCGGTACGGGTGGTGCCGGAACACGGACGGCTCGACCAGCGGGTCGCGGCCCGCGCGCTGACGGCGTACCTGGTACCAGCCAAACCCGGCGAGCACCACGACCGACGCGGCCAGCATCCCGAACAGCCAGGCCGGCCAGCCCAGCTCGTGACCTTGCGCCAGCGGGAAGACGAGCAGGAACATGGCCGCCCCGGCCAGCAGCGCGCCCGGCAGGTCCAGCCGCCGCGCGCCGGAGCTGACCCCCGCGGGCAGGGTCCGCGCGCCGAGCACCAGCGCGGCCAGCCCGACCGGCACGTTCACAAGAAAGATCATCCGCCAGCCGGTACCGAGCACGTTGGCGCTGATCAGCCCGCCCGCCGCGATCGGCCCGAGCATCGCGGACAGGCCCATCACCGGCCCGTAGACGCCGAACGCCTTGCCCATCTCGTGCGCCTCGAACATGTCCCTGATCAGGCCGAACACCTGGGGCAGCATGACCGCCCCGAGCAGTCCCTGGACGGCCCGGGCGGCGATCAGCTCGCCCGCGCTCTGCGCCGCGGCGCACGCGGCCGACGCGAGCACGAACCCGGCCATCCCGGTCAGTAGCACGCGCCGCCGCCCGAAGATGTCACCCAGCCGACCGCCGGTCAGCAGCCCGACCGCCATGGCCAGGGCGTAGGCGGCGGTGACCCACTCGATGACGGCGTAGGAGCCGCCCAGCTCGCGCCGGATCGTGGGCGCGGCGACCTGCGCGATGGTCGAGTCGAGCAGGTCCATCACCGCCGCCGTGATCACCGCGCCGAACGCTACCCAGCGCCACGTCCTGCTCTGAGCCGTGGCAGTCGCTTCCGTGGCGGGTGGGGCCCCTGCGGCCTCGCGGTTCGGGCTTGCGGTCTCGGATGCTGACGACATCTGACTCTCCCGTGGTCTCGCCGGTTTCGCGTTATCCCGCTCTACCGGAACGAAATCTTCTGTTCCAAGATTATCAGAACGGAATGGTTTGTTCCAGTCCCTGCTACACTCAATTTCATGACCGAGACGAACGCGCGGCCGAACGGCCCGGGCATGCCGGGACGGCGCCCGGCTGGCCGAAGCGGGCCGATGAGCGGCCGCCAGGCCGAAGCAGCCCGCAACGACCAGCGCATCCTCGAATCGGCCCGGGCGGTGTTCGTCGCGGACCCTGGGGCGCCGATCACCGCGGTGGCCAAGCACGCCGGAGTCGGCATCAGCGCGCTGTACACGCGCTACGGCAGCAAGGAGGAACTCCTCCGCACGCTGTGCACCGACGGCCTGCAGACCTTCGTCCTCCAAACCGAGGCCGCCATCGAGCGCGTCAGGCAAGGCCACGACCACTGGCAGGTCTTCGCCGCCTTCATGCAGAACCTGACCGATGCCGACACCAGCTCGCTGACCCGCGCCTTCGCCGGCAAGTTCGCCCCCACGCCGGAGATGTACGCTCTCGCCAACCGGTCAGCCGAGCTGTCGGAGGAGTTCTTCGGCCTGATCCGCGACGTGCTCCGGCCCGACCTGGTGCTGCACGACGTCTCGCTGTCGTTCGAGCTGGTGGCCGCGATCAGGTTCGCCGACCCCGCGCGCACCGCCGAGCTGCGGCACCGGTACCTGGCCCTGATCCTGGACGGCATGCGGGCGGCCGACCGCGGCGCGCTGCCCGGCCCGCCACCCGCCTGGCCGGAGATCAGCGAACGCTGGAACGCTAACTGAGCCTCCCGGGCCCGCTTGCGCCGCTTGCCCTCGTGCATGGCCTGCACCCGGGCGACCGGGATCGCCCGCCCCTCCTCCACCAGCTCCGGCGACAGGACCTGCGGCGCGGGCAGCTCGCCGGCCCACGCCTCGTGCCGGTCCAGCAGCCCCAGGACGCTGTGCACGGTGAAGTCACCCGGCACGACGGAGTCCAGGTCGTCCCAGCGGACCGGGAACGACACCGGCACCCCGGGCCGCACCCGCGGGCTGTATGCCGCCGCCACGGTCGCGCCGAAGGCCCGGGTCGAGTCCAGGAACACCTTGCCCTCCCGGTCTTCCTTGATGAAGGCCGTCGTCGCCAGGGCCGGATCGAAGCGCGCCGCCCGGGTGGCGATGGCGCGGGTGGCCGCGGCCGCCTCCTCGCTGCTGGCCTGCACCGGCACGTAGATGTGCAGCCCTTTCGATCCGCTGGTCTTGACGGCCCCGGCCAGCCCGAGATCGTCCAGGGCCCGCCTGATCAGGTGAGCGGCCGCCACCGCGTGGCCGAACGGGCCGCCGGGCGGCGGGTCGATGTCCAGCACCAGGTGGGTCGGCCGGCCCAGGTCCCCGGCCAGGCTGAGCGTGGGGTGGTACTCCACCGCCCGCTGGTTGGCCAGCCACAGCAGCGTGCGCCGGTCGTCGCAGAGCGCGTAGCGCACCTCGCGCCGGGAGGATTCGGCCCACAGCGTGACCGAGCCGACCCACGGCGGCGCGTAGTCCGGCAGGTTCTTCTGCATGAACGGCTGCTGACCCGCTCGCACCCTGATCACCGACAGCGGCCGCCCGCGCAGTTCCGGCAGGATCAGCCCGGACACTGCGTCCAGGTAGTCCACCAGGTCCCGCTTGGTGGCGCCCGCCCCGTCGAACAGCGGCTCATCGAGATGCGTCAGCGAAACGCCTTCTCGTTCCTCCGTCCCCATGGCTCCGGTCTATCACGGCCATCACGGCTAGGGTGAGAACCGGCAGGAAGGAGCCGGGACGATGGCGTTCAGCGGGTGGCCGGAGGAGGCCCTGGACTTCTACGACGGGCTCGTGGCCGACAACACCAAGACCTACTGGACTAAGCACAAGGCCGTCTACACCGAGAAGATCCTCGGGCCGATGACCGACCTGACCGAGGAGCTGGCCGCCGAGTTCGGCGAGCCGAAGATCTTCCGGCCGTACCGCGACATCAGGTTCAGCAAGGACAAGACCCCGTACAAGACGCACATCGGCGCGACCGTCGGCGACTCGTGCTATGTCCAGCTGTCCGTCGAGGGCCTGGGCGCGGGCGCCGGGATGTGGGAGATGAACCCGGAGCAGCTGGCCCGGTACCGCGAGGCGGTGGCCGGGGACCGGCCCGGCGCCGAGCTCGAGGGGATCGTCGCCGAGCTCGAGCAGGCGGACATCGCCGTCCACGGGCACGGCGCGCTCAAGTCCGCGCCGCGCGGCTACCCGGCCGACCACCCGCGCATCACCCTGCTCCGCTACAAGGGACTGACCGCCTGGCAGCAGTGGCCGGCCGGCCCATGGCTGGAAGGTGCCGGGGCCAGGGACCGCGTCGTTTCATTCTTCCGAACGACCCGGCCTCTTGCCTCCTGGCTCCGGTCTTACGTCCGCACGTGAGCTGGGCGCCCCAGGCTGCACGCGCTGATCACCAGCATTAACCGCTGGTCACTGGGACGGCGCGGCCGGAACAGGCTGCCTGGCTCGTCCGGCCCGGGCTCGTCCCGCTGCGGCTGGTACGGCTGGTACGGCTGGGACGGCGGTGGCTGCCATGCCTGCCTGGTCGGCTGCGCCGACGGGCCCCGGGGCTCGTACCGGCCCGACTGGCTCTGCGCCGCTTGTGCCGCGTATGCCGCCTGGCTCTGGCCGATCCGCTTCATCAGCTCGCCTTCCTCGACGATCTCGGCCGCCGTCGGGGACAGCGCGATGATCGCGGAGAAGATGAATCCGACACCGCTCAGGCCGAGGATGAGCGGCAGCAGGAACGCCGTCGCGCCGGCCGTATCCGCGGTGTTCACGACCAGCCCCGGGGCAGCCTGCGCCTGCACCGCGGCCATGCCCGTGTAGTGCATGCCGTTGACCGCCACGCCCGCGATCAGGGACGCGATGAACGTGGACCAGACGCTGTCGAGCCGCAGCGCCATCCACAGCGCCGCCGTCCCGGCGATCACCGCGATGATCACGGAGGCGGCGACGAGGGCAGAGTTGTAGCTCAGCGAGGCCTGCACCCGCACGGCGCCCATGCCGAGGTAGTGCATGCTGGCCACGCCGAGCCCGAGGATCGTGCCGCCGAGCAGCAGCGGGCCGTTTCCCGCCCGGCGGCTGAACCCGACGATGAACACCCCGATCCCGACCACGATCACCGCGATCAGCATGGACAAGATCGTGAAGGGCACGTTGTAGCGGATGGTCTCGCCCGGGATGGCGAACCCGAGCATGGCGATGAAGTGCATCACCCAGATCCCGGTGGTCCCGATGGACAGGGCCGCCAGGGTCAGCCAGCGGGCCCGGGCTGCGCCCTGGTAAGCGCGCGCCCGGGTGGTGCACCGGAGCCCGAGAAAACAGCCCACGCACGACACCACGTAAGACATGACCGGGTTCAGGGCACCGTTAGCGAAGTTGTTGATGTGAATCATGAGGAGGCCGCTCCCCAGGGGCCGCGTGGGACACAAGTGTCTTATTTGAACCTTTGATTACGACATGTATGGTAACGCCCCTGGTAGTCTCGTGATGCGTTTTTCGTCGCGTCGTGACCAGCGAAAATAGTTCGCGATTCCGGCGCGCCGGGCCGGGTCGGCGCGGACCTCCGGCTCGATGATCGGCGGCCGGACCGGGGAGGCCCGATGCTCGATGTGCCGACGGTGTCCGCGCTGCCCGCGGCGCACACGGTCGAGCTGTCGATCAGCGGCATGACCTGCGCCGCATGCGCCGCGCGGGTGGAGAAGAAGCTCGCCAGGATCGCTCCCGGCGTCGTCGCGGCGGTCAATTTCGCGACCGAGCGGGCGACGGTGACCGCGCCGGAGGATGTCCCGGTACCGGTGATGATCGCGGCGGTCCAGGACGCGGGGTACGCGGCCGGGCTGATCGAACCCGCCGCGGCGCCCCTCGGGCCCGGCGACCAGGCCGCCTACCTGCGCCGCCGGCTGATCCTGGCGCTGGTGTTCTTCGTACCGCTCAGCGACCTTTCCGTCACGCTGTGGCTGTTCCCCGGCTACCGGTTCACCGGGTGGCAATGGGTCCTGATCGCGCTGACCGCGCCGGTGGCGCTGTGGGCCGCCTGGCCGTTCCACCGTGCCGCGCTGAAGAACGCCCGGCACGGCGCGTCCTCGATGGACACGCTGGTGTCCCTCGGCGTGGTCGCCGCCTGCGGCTGGTCGGTGTACGCGATGTTCCGCCCTGCGGGCGGCGGCATCTACCTCGAGGTGGCGGCCGCCGTCACCACGTTCCTGCTGGCCGGCCGGTACTACGAGGCCCGGGCGCGCAGTTCGGCGGCTGGCGCGGTGCGCAAGCTCGCCGCGGCGGTCGCCAGGGACGTCTGCGTGCTCGGCCCCGACGGCCGGGAGCGGCGCATCCCGGTCGGCCAGCTACGGCACGGCGACACTTTCGTGGTCCGCCCGGGGGAGAAGATCGCGGCCGACGGCGAGGTGCTGTCCGGCGAATCCGCGGTGGACCGGAGCATGATGACCGGTGAGCCCATCCCGGTCGAGACCGCGGCCGGCGATACGGTCACCGGCGGCACCATCGCGCTGTCCGGGCGGCTGGTGGTCCGGGCCGTCCAGGTCGGCGAGCACACCCAGCTGGCCCAGCTGATCGCGCTGGTCAGCCGGGCCCAGGCGGACAAGGCCGCCATCCAGCGGCTGGCCGACCGGGTCTGCGGGGTCTTCGTCCCGCTGGTACTGGCGGCCGCGGTCCTGACCCTGGCCGGCTGGCTCGCCGCCGGAGCCGCCGCCGGGCAGGCGTTCAGCGCGGGCCTCGCCGTGCTCATCATCGCCTGCCCGTGCGCGCTGGGCCTGGCCACGCCGGCCGCGCTGGTGGCGGCGTGCGGCCGCGGCGCGCAACTCGGCATCTTCATCAAGGGGCATCAGGCGCTGGAGTCGTCCGGGCTGATCGACACCGTCGTGCTCGACAAGACCGGCACCGTCACCAGCGGCCGGATGACCGTGACCGCGCTGGCCACCGCGCCCGGCACCGAACCCGCCGAACTGCTCCGCCACGCCGCCGCGCTTGAGCGCGCCTCGGAGCACCCAGTCGCCGCCGCGGTCTGTGCCGCCTGGGAAGAAGCCGCCCGGGAGGAAGCCGCCCGGGAAGGGCTCGCCGCCGCGGACGGATCCATGCCCGAGGTGGACGCTTTCCGGGCGCTGCCGGGCCTGGGCGTGCGCGGCGTGGTGGAGGGCCGCCAGGTCGTGGTCGGGCGCGAGCAGTTGCTGCGCGACCGCGGGATCGCGATCCCGCCCCGGCTGGCCAGCCACTGGGCGCAGTGGGAGCAGGCCGGCCAGACCGCCGTCCTCGTCGCCTGGGACGGCCGGATTCGCGGCGCGCTCGCCGTGGGTGACGCGATCAAGCCGTCGGCCGCGGCCGCCGTCGCCGGGCTGCGCCGCCTCGGCCTGCGGCCGGTCCTGCTCACCGGGGACAACGAGGCGACCGCCCGGGCGGTCGCCGCGGCCGTGGGCATCGATGAGGTGATCGCCGGGATCCTGCCCGCCGCCAAGGCCGCGGCCGTCCGGGACCTGCAGGCCCAAGGGCACCGGGTGGCGATGGTCGGCGACGGGGTGAACGACGGCCCCGCGCTGGCAGCGGCCGACCTGGGCATGGCCGTCGGCGCGGGCACCGACGTGGCGATCTCCGCGGCCGACCTGATCCTGCTCCGCGAGGACCTGCGCGTCGTGCCCGAGGCGATCCAGCTGGTCCGGGCCGCCCGCGCCACGATCCGGCGCAACCTGGCCTGGGCCTTCGGCTACAACGCGGCGGCCCTGCCGCTGGCCGCTCTGGGCTTCCTCAACCCGCTGATCGCAGGCGCCGCGATGACGCTGTCCTCGGTTCTGGTCGTTGCCAGCAGCCTGCGCCTGCGGCGCTTTCGTCCCGCGAACCCGGTGAAGTAGCCTGGCCGGGTGACCGACCCCGACGCATCTCTCCGGGTCTCCGACGCCGAACGGGACCAGACGCTGCGGATCCTCGGCGACCACGCCGCCGTGGGCCGGCTCACCCTGGACGAGCTCGAGGAGCGGTCCAGCCGGGCGCTGGCCGCCAAGACCCGCGGCGAGCTCGCCACGCTGACCGGCGACCTGCCGCAGGAGGCGGGCCAGGACCGCCCCGCGCCGACCCTGGCCAAGAAGCCGGTGCGCTGGATGGTGGCCATCATGTCCGGCTCGCACCGGCGCGGCCGGTTCCGCGCGGTCGGCAGCATCAACGCCATCGCGATCATGGGCGGCGACGAGATCGACCTGCGCGAGGCCGAGATCGAGGGCGGCGAGCTCACCCTCAACCTGGTCGCGATCATGGGCGGCGCGAACATCTACATCCCGGACACGGTCGAGCTGGACGTGGGCGGCTTCTCGCTGATGGGCGGCAACACCGAGGTGGGCTCCGAGCGCCCGCCGCGCCCCGGCGCGCCCGTGATCAGGCTCCGCGCCTGGAACCTGATGGGCGGCGCCACCATCTTCCGGGTCCCGCCGCAGGCCCGCGGCCTGGGCCTGAAGGAGGCCCGCCGCCTGGCCAAGGCCGCCGGCCGCGGCGAGCTCCCCCCGTCCGGTTAACACTGCCCGGTTAGCGGTACTCCTCCAGCACGTCCCTCAGGTAGCCGCGCTCGCTCTCGTATGCGTGCGCCGATTTGACGATCATCAGCAGCCGCCCGGCCGGCCGGGCGAGCTGCCCGGCCACGTGCTGCTGCAGCGAGGCCAGCTCGACCAGGTTCCCGTAGCCCTTGGCGCCGAAGTCGATGCTGTGCGCGTAGGCGACCAACTCGACCGCGCCGTCTGGCAGCCAGAAATCGAGCAGGCTGACGCACGGAATGTAGCTGGTGTCGGTGTGCGGCTGGAACGTGGTGATGGCCGCGGACCTGGTGGCCGGGTCGCGGCGCAGCCGGTTGACGACCCAGGCGACCTGGTCCCGGCCGGAGTGCTCGTAGTCGAACAGCCGGGTCGCGTAGCTGTCCGCGTCGCCGAGCGCGGCCACCGCGGCGTGCTCGGTGAAGTTGGCGTGCATCCAGGCCAGCCGCTCAGGTTCGGCGTGCGCAGCGATGGTCTCGTCCGCCGGTCCTGGATGGTCCACGACGAGCGTCACCAGCGAGATCTCGCGTACCGGCAGGCCGTCGTAGCTGCTCTCGACGCCCTCGGTCAGGATCCGCTGGACCACCGCGAGCCACGCCGCCCCGATCGTGTCCGCTCGCACCGTCTGCGGCCCGTCGCTGGCCAGCCGTATCGTCACCCCCGCATGCTACGGCCCTCCGCCGGATTCCGAATTTCGCTCTTCCCGCGGCGGTAACGCATGCCTTTCGACCGGGCCGGGACCTTACCCGGCGCGGGCGGGCGGGCCGTGGCTGTGGAGCACCTTGGTCTTGTTCCTGTTCCACGCGCTCGTCGTCCCGTCCGGGTTGACGACCAGGGTCCAGCCCCAGCGATGAATCACGATTTGATGGTGGAACGGACACAGCAAGACGCAGTCGCAGCCGATGGCGCCCATCGTCGCTGCGCTGGGGCGCGAGGTCCCGCGATGCGACTTAACGGTAAGAGCCGTCAGACTGGTTATCCAGTGGGGACCTGAGCGGCTCTGGAACTGGCCAGCCAGTAGGCACGGCCAGCCTGAGTACGTCATAGGCCAGTCGCGTTCCTTGACCCAGTCTCAGTTAGCCCAGGTGCCCAGAGGGTTCTGCGACAGGCTGGATAACGACTCAACAGTGTCAATCGGGCAAGTCGTCTTGATCCTGCTGGGTCTCGGCCACCGCGCCCGGGAAGATAAGGCCGCAGACCTCCAGGTAAAGCTGGTCCGGATACGGCAGGAAGTCAATGGTACGCAGCGCCTGGTCCTGACCGGCCGACTCGACGATGAACTCGCCGTAGCCAAGCAAGCGGCCCAGCGCCGAGCGCTGGAAGCTCATGTCGGTCACCCTGGCCAGCGGCATCATCGACACCTTGCGGACCGCGAACCCGCTGACCAGGATCATCCGCGAATCCGTCACGGTGAAGTACGTCGCCTGCCAGGCTGCCACCCGCTGCAGGAAGTACAGCAAGACGGACAGGTACCCTCCCCAGACGATCTTCGGGCGCACTGAGCGCCTGGTCAGTTCCCCGGCCGCCGCTAGACCGCCGAAGACCAGGATGAGCGGCCCGGCCAGCTCCGCCGGATGCTTACGGACCGTAATGCACGAGAGCTCATGCGGCAGCAGGTACCGGCTCACTGACGCTGGCACGCTCGCCGCTGGGCTTATCCGTCTCATTCATCCTCCCGCGGGCTCGTACGGTTAGCGAAGTCCCGAAGGGGACCAACCAACGGTTCCCTGGCCAGGCCCCTCGTATTCGAAGCCACCCGTGCCATCCGGACACCATGACATGTGGCCATCAGATCTCGACCAGCGCGGCAATCCCTCTCCCCATCGTCGCGTGCTTGTGGCCGCCGCAGCCGTTCAGCTCTTCTCCGCGCTGCGAGCTGGCTGGCTTGGAGCAGCCTCTCTGGCTCGGACAGTGCCCGTGGCCAGCCTCCGCTGACCGTTTCTACCACGGTAGTCTCGGACGTGCCGCCTGCCTAGCTATCTGTGCGCCTGCTCATCGCGAGGCGCGGCGAAGGAGCCGCGGCCGTGAACCGTGACGACTAGCCCTTTGTCCCGCAGCTGAGGGACAGCGCGGCGCACTGTCATCCTGGCTACGCCGTACTGCCCGGACAGATCTACTTCGCTCGGCAGCCGCGTGTCCGGTGCGATTCGCCCGGCCTTGATGTCGTCCTCGATGTCCCGGGCGACCTGGGTAGCGACGGGCACGGACGAATCGTGCCGTATCCGGCCAGATCGGTCATCCAGCGACATGCCGATCATGGTAGATGACCCTTGACTTGCATAAACGAATAGCTATGTCTAGTGAGGTTCACTAGACATCTCTAGACATCTCTAGTAGGCGCGCAACGCGACGGCGGGGGCTGCGATGCCTTCCGCATCCACTTCCAGGCTCCTGCCGTCGCGCTTGAGCGCGCCTGGCCAGGGAGTCAACCGATGAGCGATGGCACGAGCAATCCAGCCCGGTACTTCGGACGGCAGGTGCGCAGGGCGCGGCGCGCGGCCGGGTGGACGCTTGCCGAGTTCGGGCAGCGGATCGGTTACGACCCCGGCCAGATATCCCGCATCGAGAACGGCAGGCGCCCGCCGACGGAACTGTTCGCCCAGATGTGCGACCGGGCGTTCCCAGATCGCGACGGGTGGTTCAGCGAGTTCTACGCTGAGTCCCGCACGTGGATCGCGACCCCGCCATGGTTCCGCAGCTGGATAGAGCACGAGCAGCGCGCCGCGTCCCTTCGCATCTGGCAGCTAGGCGTCTTGTCGGGCCTGCTGCAAACCGCGGACTACGCTCGCGCGATCCTGG
>Ga0335081_10008139_pt1 | contig 16814 bp, 9 predicted proteins | sample Lox_Sample_35_FD_206713 | JGI IMG/M metagenome (GOLD analysis project Ga0335081, IMG submission 206713) | Soil microbial communities from Loxahatchee National Wildlife Refuge, Florida, United States - Lox_Sample_3.5 | ecosystem: Environmental > Terrestrial > Soil > Wetlands | place: USA: Florida... | reverse complement strand
ATCCTCATCACCACCCCGGAGTCCCTGTTCCTCATTCTGACCTCCCGCGCCCGCGACGCGCTGCGCGGCGTGGACACGGTCATCGTGGACGAGGTGCACGCGCTGGCGGGCAACAAGCGGGGCGCGCACCTGGCGCTCTCGCTGGAGCGCCTCGACGCGCTGCGGGCCGGCGCCGCGGCGGGTTCCGGCGCCGCCCAGCGGATCGGGCTGTCGGCGACCGTCCGGCCCCCGGAGGAGGTCGCCGCGTTCCTGGGCGGATCCCGGCCGGTCACGATCGCCGCCCCCCCGAGCAGCAAGCAGCTCGAGATCAGGATCGTCGTGCCGGTCGAGGACATGTCCGACCTCGACGCACCCGCGGCGGTCACGCCGGACGGCGGGCTGGACGTGCCGAGCGTCCTGGCCGGCCCGGTGGGGCCGGACGGATCCGTCCCGGCCGTGCCGCCGCCTCCCGCCCAGCGCTCGATCTGGCCGCACGTGGAGGAGCGGGTGCTCGATCTGATCGGGCAGCACCGGTCCACCATCGTGTTCGCCAACTCCCGCCGGCTGGCCGAGCGGCTGTGCGGCCGGCTGAACGAGCTGGCGGCCGAGCGCGCGGAGGAGGCGGCCGCGGCCGAGGAGGGCGGGCCGCCGCCCGCGCCGGCGGCCCCCGCCATACCGGCACAGATCATGGCCCAGGCGGGCGCGTCGGCCGGCGCACCGGCGGAGGTCGCCCGGGCCCACCACGGCTCGGTGTCCCGGCAGGAGCGGGCGCAGATCGAGGAGGCGCTGAAGGCGGGCCGCCTGCCCGCCGTGGTCGCCACCTCCAGCCTGGAACTGGGCATCGACATGGGCGCGGTGGACCTGGTCATCCAGGTCGAGTCGCCGCCGTCGGTGGCGAGCGGCCTGCAGCGCACCGGCCGGGCCGGGCACAACGTCGGCGACGTCTCGCGCGGGGTGTTCTTCCCGAAGTACCAGGGCGACCTGGTGCAGTCGGCGGTGGTCGCCCAGCGGATGCGGGACGGGGCGATCGAGGAGCTGCGCATCCCGCGCAACCCGCTGGACGTCCTCGCCCAGCAGATCGTCGCCATGGTCGCGATGGACGACTGGGAGGTCGGCGCGCTGGAGCAAGTGGTCCGCCGGGCGGCGCCGTTCAGCGGCCTCACCCGGCCGGTGCTGGAAGCCGTGCTGGACATGCTGGCCGGCCGGTATCCCAGCGAGGAGTTCGCCGAGCTGCGGCCCCGGCTGGTCTGGGACCGGACCACCGACACCCTGCACGGCAGGCCCGGCGCCCAGCGGCTCGCCGTCACCAGCGGCGGCACCATCCCCGACCGCGGCCTGTTCGGCGTGTTCCTGGCCGGGCCGCAGCGCCAGGGCCGCAACTCCCACCGGGTCGGTGAGCTCGACGAGGAGATGGTGTACGAGTCGCGGGTCGGCGACGTGTTCGTGCTCGGCGCCAGCTCGTGGCGGATCGAGGACATCACCGCCGACCAGGTGCTCGTCTCCCCCGCCCCGGGCCAGCCCGGCAGGCTGCCGTTCTGGCACGGCGACGCGCCCGGCCGGCCGGCCGAGCTCGGCCGTGCGCTCGGCGCGTTCTGCCGCGAGCTGGGCGAGGCGGGCGAGCAGGCGGCCACCGCCAGGCTCCGCGACGCCGGCCTGGACGAGCTGGCGGCCGCGAACCTGATCCGCTACCTGACGTCGCAGCGGGAAGCCACCGGCCACCTGCCCGATGACCGGACCCTGGTGATGGAGCGGTTCCGGGACGAGCTCGGGGACTGGCGGCTGGTCCTGCACAGCCCGTACGGGGCGCGGGTGCACGCGCCGTGGGCCCTGGCGATCGCCGCCCGGCTGCGCGAGCGCTACGCCGACATGGACGTGCAGGCGCTGCACACCGACGACGGGATCGTGCTGCGCGTGCCCGACACCGACGACCCGCCGCCGGCCGGCATCGCCGAGTTCGACTCGGACGAGCTGGAGCCGCTGATCACCGCCGAGCTGGGGGGCTCGGCGCTGTTCGCGTCCCGGTTCCGCGAATGCGCCGCCCGGGCGCTGCTGCTGCCGCGCCGCCAGCCCGGCCGGCGCTCCCCGCTGTGGCAGCAGCGGCAGCGCTCCGCGCATCTGCTGGCCGTGGCGGCCCGGTACGGCACCTTCCCGATCGTGCTGGAGACCGTCCGGGAATGCGTGCAGGACGTGTTCGACGTGCCCGCGCTGGCCAGCCTCATGCGCGACCTGGCCGGCCGGAAGATCCGGCTGGTGGAGGTGGAGACGCCGGCGCCGTCCCCGTTCGGCAAGTCGCTGCTGTTCCGGTACGTCGGCGCGTTCATGTACGAGGGCGACTCGCCGCTGGCCGAGCGGCGCGCCCAGGCGCTCGCGCTCGACTCCTCGCTGCTCGCCGAGCTGCTCGGCCAGGCAGACCTGCGCGAACTGCTCGACCCCGAGGTGGTCGAGCAGACGCAGAACGAATTGCAGCGGCTGGCCCCCGGCCGCGCCTGCCGCGACCTGGAGGCGGTCGCGGACCTACTGCGCACCATCGGGCCGCTGTCGGCGGCTGAGGTCGCGGACCGGTGCACCGAACCGGGCGCGGCGCCTAGCTGGCTGGCCGAGCTGGCGGCGCAGCGGCGGGCGATCGAGGTGCGGATCACCGGCGAGGCACGCTGGGCGGCGATCGAGGACGCGGGGCGGCTGCGCGACGCGCTCGGCGTGCCGCTGCCGCTCGGCGTGCCGGTCGCGTTCACCGAGCCGGTGCCCGACCCGCTGGAAGACCTGGTGGCCCGGTACGCGCGCGGCCACGGCCCGTTCACCACCGCCGACGTCGCCCGCCGGTACGGCCTCGGGCAGGCGGTCGTCACCGGCGCGCTGCGGCGGCTGGCGGCGCAGCGCCGGGTCAGCGAGGGCGAGTTCCTGCCCGGCGGGCGAGGCGCGGAATGGTGCGACGCCGAGGTGCTGCGGCTGCTGCGGCGCCGCTGCCTGGCCCGGCTGCGCAAGGAGGCCGAGCCGGTCCCGGCGGAGGTCCTCGGCGCGTTCCTGCCCGCCTGGCAGAACGCGGGTCAGCGGCTCACCGGGCGTGGCGACGGGCCGAGACCCGGCAGCAGCAGGCGGATGGCCAGGCCGGATGCGGTGTACGACGCGGTCGAGCAACTGGCCGGAGCGCCGGTGCCGGCCTCCGCGCTGGAGACGCTGACGCTGCCCGGCCGGGTGCCCGCCTACCAGGGCGCCGTGCTGGACGAGCTGACCGCCGCCGGGGAGATCGTCTGGGCGGGCGCGGGCGGGCTGCCGGGCGGCGACGGCTGGCTGGTGCTGGCGCCCGCGCACACCGCCCCGCTGCTGCTGCCCCCGCCGTCCGAGATCACCATGACGCCGCTGCACGAGGCGGTGCTCACGGTGCTGGACGGCGGCGGCGGGATGTTCTTCCGGATGATCGCCGACCGGGCGGCGGGGCTGCTGGCCGACGCGGAGCGGCGTGGCCTGACCGATACGGCGGTGGCGGCGGCGGTCTGGGACCTGGTGTGGGGGGGACGGCTCACCAACGACACCCTGGCGCCGCTGCGCACGGTGCTCGGCACCGGGCGGCCGGTGACCGGCACCGGCCGGCCACCCGGCCCGGGGCCGAATGGGCTGGGCCGGCCCGATGGGCCGGGCGGCCCAGGTGGTCCCGGCTGGGTGCCGCGGCCCAGGCCGGGCCGGGCCAGCCGGTTCGGGACCCGCAGGCCGGGCTCGGGCCGTATGGGCACGGCCAGCCGCACCGGGCCGCCCACGGTGACCGGCCGTTGGTCGCTGCTGCCGGAGCCCGACCCGGACCCGACCCGGCGGCTGCACGCGCTCGCCCGCACACTGCTGGAACGGCACGGCATCGTGACCAAGGGCGCGGTCACCGCCGAACGGACGGCCGGCGGGTTCGGCGTGCTGTACCCGGTGCTGCGGGCGATGGAGGAGACGGGGCACTGCCGCCGCGGCTACTTCGTCGAGGGCCTGGGCGGCGCCCAGTTCGCGCTGCCCGGCGCGGTGGACCGGATGCGCGCGATGGCCGCGGACGCGGCCTCGCCGCCGCCGTCCCCGGAGAGCCAGCCCCGGTGGCCGGGGGCGCCCGCCGAGCCCTGGCCGGGCGGCACGAAGGAGCCGCCCGGCGCCGCTGGCCCGGCCGTGACCGTGCTGGCGGCGGCCGACCCGGCCAACCCGTTCGGCGCGGCGCTGGCCTGGCCTGCCCGGCCCGGTGAGGTGCCCGGCGGGCACCGGCCTGGCCGCAAGGCCGGGGCCCTGGTGGTGCTGTCCGGCGGGCAGCTGGTCCTGTATGTGGAGCGTGGCGGCAAGACGCTGCTGTCGTGGACGAGCGACCCCGCGGTGCTGGTCCCGGCGGCGGCCGGCCTCGCCGAGGCGGTGCGCGGCGGTGCGCTCGGCCGCCTCACCGTCGAGCGGGCCGACGGCTCGGGGGTGTACGAGTCGCCGCTGGCCCAGGCCCTGGCTGACGCCGGGTTCCGCCCCACCCCCCGTGGCTTGCGGCTGCGCGGCTAGGCCGCTTCCCTGAGAGGGGCGGCCCCGCGCGAAGGACGACATCCGGCCGGAATGCTGACCAGGCGGCTAACCGGCCGGCGCGGTCTCCGTGCCGCGAACAGTAGTCAGGCGCCTGGCGCGGCCGTGTCCCGCCGCGCTGCCCATGCCCGGTCCAGGAATACCGCAACCGCGGCTGCGAGCAGCGCGGCCGTCGCCGCAATCAGTATGATCTGCCAGCCGGGCATGCCACCGATGACAACGGTGTGAATCTGGGGCTGGACGGGGATTGGGCCGCCAGCGCCTCCCACTGGTGGCACCCTGTTGGCGAATGCTGACGGAGCTAGTGTGGCAAGGGCCAGCGCGGCGGCGGCGAGCCCGGCCAGCGCGATGGCGATACGGCGGATGTGGTTCATCGAGACCTCCGGTGAGCGAGTTGAGCTTCGACCAGAGCATGCGGCCACGGCGATGCGGCACGGATCGGGCGATTGCCCACGATCGGGGCCTGCGGGTGTTTAGATTCGCCCCGGCTCGTGTTTAGTGCTGCCAGAGCCGAGCAGGCCAGCGCGTTCGGCCAGGGCAGCTGCCTGCACACGGTTGGCTGTGCCGAGCTTGCGCAAGATGTTGCTGACATGCACACCGGCGGTCTTGGGGCTGATGTACAGCTCGGCGCCGATCTGCGCGTTGGTCCGCCCGGCGGCTAGCAGCCGCAGCACCGCCAGCTCCCGGGCGGTCAGCCCATAGGGTCCGGGCTGACCGCCCGGGGCGGCGGCGGGGACGTCTCGCATGGCCTGGAGGGGAATGCGGGCCCTTTCGGCAAGCACTCGGATCTGGGCCAGCAGCGGCGCGTGACTCTCGGCGGCCGCCGCGGCCGCCTGCAGCGCGCCGGCGGCGACCCCGGCGGGCAGGCCGGCATCCAGCTCGGCCTGGGCCTGGCGCCACCACGCGTATCCAGCACGGTGCGGCCAGCCCAGCCCGTCCCAGGCTTTGGCCGCGAAGGCCCAGGCGGCGGGATCGCTCTCTCCCGCCAGCCTGCTGCGCTCGGCTGCCCAGCGGGCGCGGTCGGCGGGGATGTAGACCAGTGCCGGGTGGTCGGTGAAGGGGGCGCCCGCCACCTGGTCCACCCACGACGCCAGACCGTCGGCGGCGGCCAGGGCTCCTGCCACCGCGGATTCGTCCCGCCGCGCCCGCGCCCGCTCGGCCAGGTCGGCGCAGGCGCGCATTCCCGCCACCAGCGCTGGCCCGCAGAGATAGGCGATCGGAGGCGATGCACCCGCGGGCAGGGCCCGGACGACTTCTTCCAGCGCCTCGGCGGGCCGGCCAGTCCACGATGCCAGTTCCGCCATCAGCAATGGCAGGCCTGTGACGGAGCTGAAAAGGCCCGCGCGGTCCAGGAGGGTGGCCTTGATCCGCTGCAGGCGCCCTCGCGCCGCTTCCATGTCGCCGCGCAGGATGTCCAGCTCGGCTCGGCACAGGTGTGCATACGGGTGGCGGCGCTCGGGCTTCCCGGTGGTCAGCGGGCCGATCAGCTCGGCCGCCTCGGCGGTGCGCCCGCACTCGATCATCCCCGAGCAGGCGTTGCCGGCCAGGAACTCGGCGTCGAGGCTGCCCTCGCGGCCCGTCTGGCGCGCGACCCGCAGGGCGCCCAGCGCCACCTCGATCGCTGCCTGCTTCTTCCCTGCCTTGTCCAGGGCCGTGGCTTCAGCGAGGGCGACCGACACGATCGCCCTGCCATCCCCGGAAGCCTCAGCCAGCGCCCGGGCCCGGTCTATGAGCGCGAATCCCTCTTCGACATCGCCGCGCTCGAACGCGTGTTCGGCCAAGGCTGTCCAGGCCTGCGGGACCAGCGCCGCCGCACCGGATGCTTCCGCGATCTCCAGCGCCCGCCGGAAGGCGGCCCGGCTGGCCTCCCGGTCACCTTCACCCGTGCTCGGGTAGATACTGCCGTAGCGGTACCAGGCCTCGGCGAGACCGGCCGATGGCGGGCCCTGCCCGCTCAGCCGGATCGCCTCCTCGGTCAGGTGGAAGGCGGCCGCGGGCTCATCGAGGATGCCGAACGTGGCCACGCGCAAGTGGATGGCCGCCGCGGTGTCCCGGTCTGCGTGGCTGGCGAACCGGCGATGGGCTTCGACGGCGAGCGCCCTGGCGTGCTCACCGTCGCCTGATGTCTCCAGCGCGTCGACCGCCTGCACATACAGCCGGGGCAGGTCAATGCCAGCCGGCCAGGCGGTACCCGGCAGCTCCCGGCACAAGTCGATCGCCCGCAGGAAGTGCGCCGCCGCCTGAGGGTAGCCGAACACCCGCTCAGCGGCCCGGCCTGCCGCCAGCCGGGCCGGCAGCTCCTGGGCCGGCTGGGCGGCCGCGGCCCAGTGCCCGGCCGCCTCAGCGGCCAGCGCCTCATCGCCCACCGACTCCAGCACCCGCGCGGTCCGCTCATGCAGCGTCGCCCGCTCACCGGGCAGCAGTGCCCCGGCCACCGCCTCGGCAAGCAGCGCATGCCGCGGCCGGTGCACTCCGCCAGCGGTGTCCTCGGCCAGTAGCCGGGCCGCGGCCAGCTCCCGCAGCCCGCTGCGCACCGCAGCCGCGACCAGCCCGGCGACCTCACCCAGCGCCGCCTCGGTCAGCGGCCGCCCCGCGACCGCCAGCGCTGCCAGTACCTCCCGGGCCTGACCACTGCATCTGTCAGCCCGCGCCAGCAACAACTCCGCCAGCCGGGCCGGCAGCCCTGGCAGCACCCCACCCGCACCCTCCACCGCGCCACCCGCCGGGTCGGCCAGTGCGGCAGCCACCAGCTGCTCGGTGAAAAACGGGTTACCCTCCCCGCGGGCATACACCTCATCGGCCAGCCCGCCCAGCGCGGGCCCGCCCACCAGCGCGGCGACTTGCTCACCCACCTCGCCCCGGCTCAGCGGGCCGAGCCTGATCTCCTCCACCGCCGCGCTGCCGCGCATCTGTGCCAGCCAGCCGGCCACCTGCGCATCCAGCGGCACCTCATCGCTGCGGCAGGTCGCCACCACGGTCAGCCGGGCTTCGCGGTGTGATCGCAGCAAGAAGGTCAGGCAATCCAGCGTCGCGGTGTCCGCCCAGTGCACATCCTCCACCACCAGGCCAGCCACCGACCGGCGGGCCACTGCCGCCAGCAGCTCCGCCACCCCGGAATACAGCCGTTCGCGCTGCCACTCCCCGCCCTGGCCGCCCTCATCGGGCCCACCCGGCCCCAGCCGCGGCACCAGCCGCGCCACATCAGCCCGCACATAGGACGGAACCATGCCCAGCGCCGCCTCCAGCAGCCGACCGCCCGCCAACCCGCTCAGCTCCCCCAGTGCCTGCGCTACCGGCAGCAACGGCAGCTTCTCCGCCAACGGCAGGCACCCGCCCCATAGCGCGATGGCCCCGCCGCCAACGGCCCGGCGCATGCCCTCCCCGGCGAAACGGGTCTTGCCCATGCCAGCGTCGCCCACCACCAGCAGCAGCCGCACATCACCGGCTAGCGCTTCCTGGAAGTGGTCCAGCTCGCGCCCACGGCCGACAAACACCACCCGAGTCCTCCACCAGCCCAGCTCACCAGCCAGCATCCCGCCGTCAATGCCAGCACACAACAGCCAGCCCCGCCGAACCCAAAGTGCAGCCAGTCATCAGGCATGATCCGGCGCCTGCCAGCGCACGCGCAGGGCCGGTGGCTTGCGGAAGACCAGGCCGCGGGGCGCGCTCGGGTGATCGGGGTCGAGCCGCAGGCCGGGCAGGCGCAGCACGGCACGCACCCCGGCCTGCGCCTCCAGCCGGGCCAGGTGAGCGCCCAGGCAGAAGTGCGGGCCGTGCGCGAAGGCGAGGTGCAGCCTGGAGTTGGGGCGGCGGACGTCGAACGCGTCGGGGTCGGCGAAGACCGCGGGATCGCGCCCGGCGCCGGCCAGGGATACCGTCACCAGGTCGCCCCGCCGGACGCTGGCCCCCCCGATCCGCAGATCGCGGGTGGCGTACCGGTCCACCACCGCCGCGGCCGGCTCGAGCCGCAGCGACTCCTCCACCGCGGCTGGCACCAGCCCCGGGTCGGCGGTCACCTGCGCCAGCTGGCCAGGATGGCCCAGCAGATGGAGGATGGCGTTGGCGATCATGCCCTCGGTGGTCTCGATCCCGCCGAACATCAGCACCGCGGCGTTCGAGACGACCTCACCGGTGGACAGGCTGGTGCCGTTGCCGGCCGCGGCCGCGCTGGCCAGCAGCGAGGCGTGGCCGCGATCGGCCGCGATCACGGCGCGCAGGCTCGCGTCGAGCATCCGGAACGCCTCCGCCCCCGCCGCACTCACCTCCCGGCCGGTGGGGCCCGGCACCCCAGCCGGATGGGGGGCTCCGGCCGGGCCAGGGGCACCCGCCAGGGCCGACACCGCCGCCACGATCGCGCCGTACCACCGCAGGATGGTGGCGGGGTCGGCCTGGCCGAGCCCCAGCGCCTCGGCGACCGCGCCCACCGCCAGCGGGCCCGCCAGGCCTGGCCGCAGATCGGCGGCGCCCAGCGGGCGCAGCGCCGCCACCAGCCGGGCCGCTTCCGCCTCCACGTAGCTGGCCAGCCGCGACCGGACCTCGGCGTGAGAGAACCCGCGGGTGAACGGGCCCCGGTGACGGCCGTGTTCGGCCCCGTCCAGGGAGAGCATGCTCGGCCCGACGACCCGGGCGGTGGAGAACCGCGGGTCGTCGACGGTGAAGGCGGCGCTGTCGCGCAGCACCCGCAGCGCCAGGTCCCGCCTGGTGACCAGCCATCCGTTGAGCGCAGGCAGCCAGGACACGGGCTCATGCTGGCGCAGCCGGGCCAGCAGCGGATGCGGATCGGCTTCGAGATCGGCCAGGGTCACGCCCTCGCCGAGCGGGAAACCGCGGTAACCGCCTGCCGGCCCGGCGGGGCGCTGCTCGGGGACACCGGGCACGCTGCCGACGGTAGCGCAGGCGCCCGGCTCACCGGGCGGTCCGGGCCCGCTCAGCGGCCGCCTCGGCCAGTCGCGGCGCTCATTACCGGGCCGCACCCGGCATAATGCTTGACATGCGATTGTCCGCCCGTGCCGATTATGCGCTTCGCGCCGCGATCGAACTCGCCGCGACCGATCGCGATCACATCACCGCCGAGCAGCTGGCACGGGCGCAGGACATTCCGGGCAAGTTCCTCGAGGCCATCCTGACCCAGCTGCGCCGGGCCGACCTGGTACGGAGCCAGCGCGGCCCGGAGGGCGGGTTCTGGCTGGCCCGGCCCGCGGCCGACATCTCGCTCGCCGACATCATCCGGGCGATCGATGGACCGCTCGTCGGCGTGCGCGGCGAACGGCCCGAGAAGGTCGGTTACAGCGGCGCCGCGGAACCGCTGCAGACCGTGTGGATCGCGTTGCGCGCCAACGAACGGGCGGTCCTGGAGGAAGTGACGCTGGAAGACATCGTCACGCGTCATCTCCCGCTCCGGGTCCGCGAGCTCGCGGAGGATCCGCGGGCATGGGCGAGCGGGTCCTAGACCCTAGCGGCGCTCCAGGTCACTAGCAGCGCTCCCGGTCAGCAGCCTCAGACCGTGACCATGTCGGTGATGTCGCGGATCCGGCGGGCAGTCTCGTCGTCGAAGGCCGCTGGCTGGCCGGGACGCAGCCGCACCGCATCGAGGACCGCAGCGGCCTCGTCACCGAGTTCGCCGCCCGAGGGCAGCGTGATCCCGGGCCGCCCGGCGCCGCTGAACGCCTGCGGCACCTCGACCGGGGCATCCATGCCGACAGCGGCATGGCTGACAGTGGCGTGCCTGACAGTGGCGTGGCTGACAGTGGCGGGCGCCTCCAGCGCCGGCTCCCTGGCCCCGGCGAGCATCGGCTCGCTCTGGAGCTCCGCGAGCGCGAAGTTGTCCGACACTTCCCGGAACACCTGCGACAGCGGCGCCCCGAGGGCTGAGCAGATCGCGGCCAGCAGCTCCGAGGACGCTTCCTTCTGGCCGCGCTCGACCTCGGACAGGTATCCCAGCGACACCCTGGCCGCGGCGGAAACCTCACGGAGGGTGCGACCCTGCCGGAGGCGCAGCCGCCGCAGCGCGTCACCAAGCAAGTGACGAAGCAGCACCATGGTCGCGCTCCCTTCCCGAGGTCAGTCTTCCCGAGGTCATTCTCACACCACCACGTTACCTGGCTTCACCGACAGTGCGGGAGGGCGCAAGCAGCCGTGTTCGCTGATGACGTAACGCTGTAATCACGGCGTTTCTTCCCCCAGCACGCTCCACAGCAGCCGCAGCGACCGCTCCACCGTGCCACGCCGGATCTCGTCCCTGCTGCCGGACAGGGCCAGCGTCTGGACCACCGGGCCGCCGCCCGCGCTGACCGCGATGTGGACGGTGCCCGGCGGCTTGCCGTCCTGCGGGTCGGGCCCCGCTACCCCGGTGGTCGCCACCCCGATCGCGGCCGCCAGCCGTTCGGCGATCCCCGTGGCCATCGCGCCCGCCACCTCCGGATCGACCGCGCCCCGTTCCGCCAGCAGGGCCGCTGGCACGCCCAGCAGCGCCGCCTTCAGGTCGGTGGCGTAGGCGATCACCCCGCCGCGGAAGACCACCGAGGCGCCCGGGACCGCGGTGATCGCGGCGCCGAGCAGCCCGCCGGTGAGCGACTCGGCGACAGCGACGGTCTGCCGCCGCTGCGCGAGCAGCCCGACGATCCGCGCGGCCAGGTCACCGCCGGCCGGTCTGGCCGGTCCCGTGCCCGGCGGCCCGGCGCCGCTCACCGCACCGCTCCCGCGCCAGCGGGCGGCCGCCGGTGCAGCCGCACCGCACGCATGCCGTAATCGATGCCGGTGACCACGGTGACGGCCACCGCGGCCGCCATCACCACCTCCCGCAGCGCTGCCGGCGGCCCCGGCAGCACATACAGAGCGATCGCCACCAGCTGCAGCAGGGTCTTCAGCTTGCCGCCCCGGCTGGCCGCGATCACGCCCCGGCGGATGACCCAGAACCGCAGCAGGGTCACCGAGATCTCCCTGGTGAGGATCACCGCGGTCACCCACCAGGGCAGCTCACCCAGGGCGGACAGGGTCACCAGCGCGGAACCCGTGAGTGCCTTGTCGGCGATCGGGTCAGCGATCTTGCCGAAGTCGGTGATCAGGCCCCGGCGCCGGGCGACCCGGCCGTCCAGCAGATCCGTCACCGACGCCACGATGAACGTGGCGAACGCCGCCACCCGCCAGCCGGGACTACCGGCCAGCAGGCAGGCGACGAAGACCGGTACCAGCGCGAGGCGCAGCACCGTCAGCGCGTTGGCGGCGTTGACCAGGCCGGGGCCGGGCAGCGCAGTCGCCGCTGGCCGCGCGGGCTGTGTCTCCCGAGCGGGCTGGGCGGCCGGCGCGGGGCGGGCAGGCTGGGCCGCTCCCTGGGGCGGATCACCTCCGGGCAGCACGGCCCGCCCCGGTCAGCGCGGCTGGCCCGGCCGCGGCGCGGCGGCCGGCGCGGCCGGAAGGGCGTCCGCCATCAGGTCCACTCCCTGCGACGCCACCACCCTGGCGCTGACCAGGCTGCCGGTGACCAGCGGCGCGGGCGAGCTCACGGTCGTCGCTCCGTCCACCTCGGGTGCCTGATGGGCCGCCCTGCCCTCGTAACGCTGGCCGCCGAGATCCTCCTCGATGAGGACCTCGACCGTGCCGCCGACCCGGTCGGCGGCGCGCTGGGCCATGAGCTCCTCGGCGATATCGGACAGCTCATCCGCCCTGTGCGCGATCTCCGCCGGGTCCAGCTGCCCCGGCAGCGAGGCTGCCTCGGTCCCCTCCTCGTCGGAGTAGCCGAAGATGCCGATCGCGTCCAGCCGGGCCAGCGACAGGAACCGCTCGAGCTCGGCCAGGTCGGCGGCTGTCTCACCGGGGAATCCCACGATGAAGTTGGACCGGATGCCCGCCTCCGGGCACGCCTGCCTGATCTGGCCGATCAGGGCGCAGAACCGCTCAGTGTCGCCGAACCGGCGCATCGCCCGCAGGATGCCGCCGCTGGCGTGCTGGAACGACAGGTCGAAGTAGGGTGCGACACCCGGCGTGGAGGTCATCACCGTGACCAGGCCGGGCCGGACCTCGGCGGGCTGGAGGTAGCTCACCCGGACCCGGGCGATCCCCGGTACCGCCGCCAGAGCGGCAAGCAACTCCTCCAGCAAGGCGAGGTTGCCCAGGTCCTTGCCATAGGAGGTGGAGTTCTCGCTCACCAGCAGCAGCTCGGTCACCCCCTGGCCAGCCAGCCAGCCAGCCTCGGCGATCACGTCCTGCGGAGGGCGGGACAGGAACGCGCCGCGGAACGCCGGGATCGCGCAGAAGCTGCACCGGCGGTCGCACCCGGAGGCGATCTTCAGCGGCGCGACCGGGCCGCCGCCCAGCCTGCGCCGCACTGTCCGCGGCCCCGAGGCGGGGGCCGTTCCCGGCGGCAGGTCGGCGATGGCGCTGCCCGCGCCGGGGATACCGGTGCCGGGCATGGCATGGCCCGGGACGTGCGGCTGGGGGGCAGCCGGGCGGCCGACGGGGGCGATCGGGAGCAGCCGCCGCCGGTCCCGCGGCTCGTGGGCCGGCAGCCGTTCGCCGGCCAGCACCGCGTCCAGCCGGGCGGCGATGTCGCCGTAGTCGTCGAAGCTCAGGATCTGCGCCTCGGGCAGCGCCTCGGCCAGCTGTGAGCCGTACCGCTCAGCCAGGCAGCCTGCCGCGACGACGCGGGCGCTGCCGGACGCGGCGCCGAGCAACTCGGCGATCGATTCCTGCTTCGCCGCCTCGATGAAGGCGCAGGTGTTGACGAGCACCACGCCCGGCTCCGCCGCGTCCCCGTCACCGGCCAGTGTCCAGCCGGCCGCGTCGAGCCGCCCCGCGAGTTCCTCGGAGTCGACCTCGTTCCGCGCGCAGCCCAGGGTGATCAGGCTGACGGTGCGCTCCCCCGCCTGCGGCTTCTCCTTACTCGGCACACCGGCAGACTACGGTAAGCCGGCCGTGCGGACGAACGGCGCCGCAGCGGCCACCGGGCCCCGCCGGCCGTGGCGCACGGCCGTCAGCCCGCCGCCTGGCTGGACAGTCTTGTTCCCGGCCCGAGGCTCAGCGTCAGCGGCCCGGCCGAGCCCGGCCGGCCGAAGTTCTTGCCGTTCACAGTGAGCAGGATCCCGCCCGGGTTGCCGATCTGCATCGTCACCGGATGGCGGAACGTCCAGGTCTTGGTGCTCCCCCCGACCACGTAGTCCTGGGACAGGTAGGCGCCGCTTGAGGTGGTGAACTCGACCCAGCAGTCCTCGATGGCGGTCAGCCGGACCACGACCGAGTGGCTGGCGTGGGTGGGGGTGACGGAGGGGGCGGGCGAGGAAGGGGCGGCAGAGGCCGACGGGCGGCCGCTCGGGTGAGATACCGCGGCGATGTGGTTCGGCGCGGCCACCGCCGTCACCGCCCGGTACACGCCGTAGCCCAGTACGACAGCCAGCACGATGATCATCGCCACGCTCCAGTTGGGCGAGCGCCGCTCCTTCAGCTTGATCGGTGTGGCCGGCTCGAAGACGTCCGCGGCCCTGATCGCCTCGGGAGCACCGTGGGTGGCGTCGTATTCGCGGATCAGCTCCTCGGGATCGGTCCCCACCACGCGGGCGATGCTGCGGATGTGGCCGCGGGCGTAGAAGTCGCCCCCGCATGCCGAGAAGTCACCGTGCTCGATGCCCCGGATGATCGTCTCCCGGATGCAGGTTCGCTGACTGACCTGCGTGATGGTGAGACCGGCTTGGCTACGGGCCTGCGCCAGGGTGTCACCGATGCTCAAGCCACGCCTCCGCTGCGGTTGTGGCACTGCCGCCGCCGCCCTTGGACGCGAGCGCAGTGGCCGGATGAGAGCGGCCCGGGACCCGGGACCGGTAACCAAGTCTAGACCCGCCACTGACCCACTGTGAGGGCCAAAGGGCCCTGATCAGAGGTCTTGTCCGCCCCGCAGGGACGCCAGCACGCCAGCGAGATCGTCGGGGGTGACGAGGACGTCCCTCGCCTTGGATCCCTCGCTCGGGCCGACGATGCCCCGGCTCTCCAGCAGGTCCATCAGCCTGCCCGCCTTGGCGAACCCGACCCGCAGCTTGCGCTGCAGCATGGAGGTCGAGCCGAACTGGGTGCTGATAATCAGTTCGGCGGCCTGGATGAGCAGCTCGAGGTCGTCGCCGATGTCGGCGTCGATCTCGCGCTGGTGCCCCTCGGGCACGCCCACGTCCTCGCGGTACGAGGGCTGGGCCTGCTTGGTGCAATGGCTGACGATCTCGCGGATCTCCTTCTCCGAGACGAAGGCGTTCTGGATCCGCAGCGGTTTGCTCGCCCCCATCGGCAGGAAGAGCGCGTCGCCCTGCCCGATCAGCTTCTCCGCGCCCGGCTGGTCCAGGATGACCCGGCTGTCGGTCAGGCTGGAGGTGGCGAACGCCAGCCTGGTGGGGATGTTCGCCTTGATCAGGCCGGTGACCACGTCCACGCTGGGCCGCTGGGTGGCGACCACCAGGTGGATGCCGGCCGCCCGGGCCAGCTGGGTGATCCGGACGACGGCGTCCTCCACGTCCCGCGGGGCGATCATCATCAGGTCGGCGAGCTCGTCCACGATCACCAGCAGGTACGGGTAGGGCAGGAACACCCGCTCGCTGCCCGGCTGCGGGGTGAGCTTGCCCGCCCGCACCGCCTTGTTGAAGTCGTCGACATGCCGGAACCCGGAGGCGGCGAGGTCGTCGTAGCGGCGGTCCATCTCCCCGACCACCCAGGCAAGTGCTTCCGCCGCCCGTTTCGGGCTGGTGATGATCGGGGTGATCAGGTGCGGTATCCCGTGGTAGATCGCCAGCTCCACCCGCTTGGGGTCGATCAGGATCATCCGCACGTCATCGGGGGTGGCCCGCAGCAGGATGGAGCTGATCAGCCCATTGACGCACGTGGATTTGCCGGCCCCGGTCGCCCCGGCTATCAGCATGTGGGGCATCTTCGCGAGGTTGGCGACGACGGTCCGGCCCTCGACGTCCTTGCCCAGCCCGACCACCATCGGGTGGTGATCGGTCACGGCCGCCGGGGAGCGGAGCACGTCACCCAGGCTGACGATCTCCCGGTCAGCGTTGGGGATCTCCACCCCGATCGCGGACTTGCCGGGGATCGGGGACAGGATCCGCACGTCCGCGCTCTTCACCGCGTAGGCGATGTTCTTCGACAGCTGGGTGACCCGTTCCACCTTGACCGCATCGCCCAGCTTGATCTCGTACCTGGTCACGGTCGGCCCACGACTGAAGCCGGTGACCGCGGCGTCCACCTCGAATTGGTCCAGCACAGCGGTCAGCGCACGCACGACCGTGTCATTGGCCTGGGTCCGCTCCTTGGGGGCCGTGCCTGGACGCAGCAGCGCGGCCGGCGGCAGGGTGTAGCTGGAGTCACTCGACCCGGTCAGGGTGAGCTGCTCGGCCCGGCCCGGCGGGACGGCCGCCACCGCGGGCTGGCGCCCGGCAGTGGCCGGCCCGAACCCGAGCATGTCCAGCATGTGCTGATCGTCGTCGGTCGCGGCCGCCCCGTGGCCATCCGGGTCGCCGGCCGCCTCGGATCCCGCAGCCACCGTCGCGCCCGCGGGCGCCAGCGCTGCGGTCCCGCTCCCGGCGCCGGCCGCGCCATCGGCTCCGCTCGCGCCCCGCAGCAACGGCGTGTCGTACGGCTTGCTGTGATCACCCGCCTCGATCGCGGCTTGCCGCTTGCGCCCGAAGCGGGTCACGGCGCCCCCGCCGGTGCCGGGGTCATCGGGCAGGTCGCCCGTGTACCTGCGCCCAGACAGGCCGCGCAGCTCCGCCAGCCGGTCCGGTATCCGGTGCAGCGGCGTGCCGGTGATGACCAGCAGGCCGAACACGCACAGCAGCGCCAGTAGCAGAACCGCCACCCACGACGTCAGCACCGCCACGAGCGGGGCCGAGGCCGCGTAGCCGATCAAGCCGCCCGCCGCGCGCATCGCGTCGGCGCCGTCCGCGGGGGTGGGGGTGCCGTGGGCGATGTGCAGCAGGCCAAGGCCGCCGATGAGCAGGGCGGACCCGCCGATCGTCAGCCGGCCGGTCTCCGCGTTGCGGTCCGGGTGGCGCAGGAACCGCCAGGCCAGCAGGGCCAGCAGGATCGGCACCAGCCAGCCCAGCGAGCCGAACGCCCCCCCGACCAGCGCGGTCATGTCCCGGCTGGCGGCGTTGCCCAGGCTCCACCAGGTGGTGGCCGCGACCACGATGGCCGCGCTGAGGAAGGCCAAGCCCAGGCCGTCCCGCCGGTGCAGCGGGTCGAGGTCACGCGCGCTGCGGCCAACCGCCCGGGCGCCGGTCCCGGCCACGTGGGCGAGCACCATCCAGGCGCCCGACAGCACCCGCGCCAGCCAGCCG
>Ga0335081_10008138_pt1 | contig 16815 bp, 17 predicted proteins | sample Lox_Sample_35_FD_206713 | JGI IMG/M metagenome (GOLD analysis project Ga0335081, IMG submission 206713) | Soil microbial communities from Loxahatchee National Wildlife Refuge, Florida, United States - Lox_Sample_3.5 | ecosystem: Environmental > Terrestrial > Soil > Wetlands | place: USA... | reverse complement strand
TCCGCGAAACGCTGCTCGAATGGGTCAGAAAAGCGCATAAATTTATGACCGCCGCATCCTAATTGAGTAGTTGAGAAATTTGGCAATTGAGTAATTGAATTTTCAAGAGCTTTTCAATTTCCCAATTACTCAGTTCCCCGATCACTCAATGACGCGATCCGGTCCCTACCGGTCTATCTCTCCCAGCACAATATCAATGCTGCCAATCGCCGCGACCACATCCGCGATCAGCTTTCCCTCGCACATCTTCGGCAGAGTCTGCATGTTGGCCAGGCAGGCGGCGCGCATGTGCACGCGATACGGCTTGGCCGTGCCATCGCTCACCACGTAATAGCCCATCTCACCGCGCGGCGACTCGACGGCCTGGTAGACCTCGCCCTCGGGAACCGCAAAGCCTTCCGTGATGATTTTGAAGTGATAAATCAGTGCTTCCATCTGCGTCTTCATCTTCTCTCGGTCCGGAAGCACAACTTTCGGCGCATCCGCTTTGATCGGCCCCGATGGCATGCCGTCGAGCGCCTGCTGCACAATCCCGATGGACTCCCGCAACTCCTGCACCCGGCACAGGTATCGCGCAAACACGTCGCCATCCTGGCTCACCGGCACCTTGAATTTGAAGTTTTCGTATCCCGAGTAAGGCATGTCGCGCCGCAAGTCAAAATCCACGCCGCTGCCGCGCAGCGTCGGACCGCTCGCGCCCAGGGCGACCGCATCCTCGGCGCTGATCTTGGCCACGCCTTTCGTCCGCATGCCCCAGATCGGATTTCCGGTCAGCAGATTTTCGTACTCGTCCACATTCCCCGGAAAGCGCCGGGCAAAATCGCGCACGCGATCGAAAAAATTCAGCGGCGGCTCCAGCGCCAGTCCCCCAATGCGAAAATACGAGGTCATCATGCGCTGCCCGCTCACCGCCTCAAACAGCCGCAGAACGTCTTCGCGCTCGCGGAAGCAATAGAGAAACACCGTCATGGCGCCAATATCCATGGCGTGCGTGCCCAACCATACCAGGTGCGAATTGATCCGCGTCAACTCATTCAGCAAAACCCGCAGCCATTGTGCCTTGGGCGGGATCTCCAGCCCCAGCAGTTTTTCCACCGCCAGCGCATAGCAGAGATTGTTGGTAAGCGGGCAGAGATAATCAATTCGGTCGGTGAGCGGAACCACCTGCTGATAGAACTTCGCCTCGCAGGTTTTTTCGATGCCGGTGTGCAGATAGCCGATATCGGGCATGATCCGCACCACGGTTTCCCCGTCAATCTCCAGCAGCACCCGTAGCACGCCGTGCGTCGAAGGATGCTGCGGCCCCATGTTCAGGATCATGGTGCGGTCCTGACCGGGTTCCAGCACGGGAGTGGATGCGAGGTGCGCCATAACCGGAGGGACTAGCGGTAGCCCTCCACGGGATAATCTTTGCGCAAGGGATGGCCTTGCCAGTCTTCCGGCATCAGTAGGCGCCGCAGATAGGGGTGGCCGGTGAAGCGCACGCCGAACAAGTCATAAACTTCGCGCTCAAAATAATTCGCCGCCGGCCACACGGCAGTCACCGACTCCACCACCGGGCTTTCGCCTTCGAGCCGTACCTTCAGCCGCACGCGCTCGCGCCGGGGAATCGAGAGCAGATGATAGATAACTTCAAACCGTGGCTCGGAAGGATAACGGTCCACGCAGGTGACATCGGAAAGAAAATTGAACGGACATTCCGCGTCATCGCGCAACACGGCGCAGCCTTCGCGCAGAAATGAGCGCTCCACCACGACCGTCATCTCTCCGCGGTCAAACTTCACGGCCTGCACCGCAGCCGCATTCGCAGCCCGCAGAGCAGCCACCGCCGGATGCCCCTTCAGTTGCTCAAGATCGGTCACCGGGGGAGGGAAGGGCATCAGTACTCACCTCGCCCTGCGCCGGTTTCGCCCCAGTCCAGAGCCCCTTTTTTCCAGATATAGAAGAATCCCACCAGCACGATGCCGATATAGACCAGCATCTCCCAGAAGCCGAACATCTTGAGCTGGCGCAAAATCACCGCCCAGGGATAAAGAAAGACGGCCTCCACATCAAACAGAATGAACAGCATCGCGACCAGATAGAACTTCACCGAGAAGCGCCCGCGGGCGTCGCCCACCGGGTTCATGCCGCATTCGTAAGGCGAAAGTTTGGCGCGGGTGGGGCGGCGGTAACCGATAATCCAGGAGAGCAGAACAATTGCGCTCGCCAACGCTCCCGCCAGCACAAAATGAATCAGCAGGGGGAGGTAGCGAGCGAAGTAATTGTCTGGCATGGCGCAGCTATATAATATTCGTGCTGAATCACTTAACGTTCTAGATTAGAGTTCACAACTTGCCAGTGTCAAGCGACGGCGCGACATTTGTGAGTTCTCTGTAAGAAAGTTGAATTCAACTTCCTGCCCCGGGGCTGCCCAACATGATTTTCGGATTCAACACGGATGTGAAACACGGTGACACCGTGTACCACGTGCAGAGCGAGGCGCGGGAAGGCGACCTGCTGCTGCAGACGCAGATCTTCGTGCGCGGCCGTTGCATCGGCAAGCGCGCCACCTCGTATGCCGAAAAAGCCCACAACAGCGACTTCAGCGACCAGCACAAAGAAGAAATTCTGCGCGACCAGCACCGCCTGGTGCTGGGCGCGATTCGGGAGGGAGCTTTGGAAACGGTTCTGGACAAAGAACAGCCCGCGGCGCTCGCTGCCATCAAGCATCTCGACCTGCAGTGGCTCAACCTGGATGCGGTGCATTCCGGCAATCTGCTGTCTCTGCATGTGCGCGTCACCGAAGATGGCGCTGGGGTGGAAGGGGCGCGGCTCACGGCGCGTCTGGCGCGTCCGGATGCTCCGCTGCTTTACATGCACACGGCCACCGACGCCGCCGGCCATGCCGAGATGCAGATCGAAGTTGATGAAGCGGAGCTTTCCGATTCTTCCATTCTGGTTCAGGCCAATTACTCCGGCCGCACCGCGACCAGAAAATTTCAATTGCGCAAAGTGGAAGCGTGAGCTGCACGCGCGGGTGAGTGCAGCCAATTTCGGATTCCATGCAACTGAAAATCAACGGCAACGCCCGCGAATTTGATCCCCCCCTCACCTTGCTTGGCCTGATCGAAAAGCTTGGCATGAAGCCGGACCGCGTAGCCGTGGAATTGAACCGCCGTATCATTGCACGCGAGCAGTGGGCGTCGATCACCCTGGCGGAAAACGATCAATTGGAAGTCGTGCACTTTGTGGGCGGAGGCACATTCGTCATTCCGGCCCCTTTTGTTCCGAACCCAAGCGCCAGCTAGTCCGGAATCCCGTAATCCCCGGCAGGAAACTAGGGCATCTCCCACCGGCGCTCGCCAGGCTTCATCTCAGCTTGATCCGGCAGCTTCCTCGCTCTCGCATTCACAACCGGCCCCGGAACTCCACTAGTCAACCCATCTTCCTAATCCACAGTTGACACCTGCCAACTCGTGCCTAGAATGTTTCAAACATTCAAAACCATCATTGTTTAAAACATTTTAGTGACTCCATGCAACAAGGTTTCTCATCGCGCGAGGTGGTAACCATGACCGGCATCACGCCGCGCCAACTGCAATGGTGGGACGAACGGAAGATCGTCTCGCCCGCGCGCCAGGGCCATCGCCGCATTTACTCTTTCGAAGACCTGACTGAAGTTGCGGTAATTTGCGAGCTGCGCCGCCGCGGGTTTTCTTTGCAGCGCGTGCGCAAGGTGGTGCGCTTCCTGCAGCGCGAGTTCGGCCGCCGTTTGGCGGAAACGGTCAGTGGCGGTTCCGATTACCATCTGCTGACCGACGGCACGACCCTGTATCTCGAAACCTCGGCGCGGCAAATCCTCGACATTCTTAAGAATTCCCGCCAGCCCATGCTGGCGATTTGTCTCAGCGATACGGTGCGCCGCGTGCGCGCTGTAATCCGGCGCGGCCAGACCAAACAGTCCGTAGCCAGATTTTTTCCGCGATCGAGTCAGAAAGCTTCTTGAAGGGAAACGTCCGGGCGATTAGGAGGCCAGCATGGTAGCGGAACTCGACATTCTGAGCGAATGGATCCCTGAGCAAATGCTGCCGGGCACGATCTTCGTGCTGGAAAATGCCGGCAAGGTGGGCGAGAAGGAAGATCCTTACTGGGCCGTGCTTTCCTGTCCCGGCTGCGGCACGCTGGGTCTGATCACCCGCAAGCAGATCGCGGGATTACTGCCGGTCATCTGCGGCTCCAGCCAATGCTCCGCGCAGTTTTTTATTCATGACGAAGAAATCAAGCCCCGTAAGCCGTTTTAGTTTCCACCGGTTCAACATCGCGAATCTGGGAGCTTACCGCTCTTGCCGGGCATGCGGCAGCGCCACCGGCACCTGTTCCACAATCTCAATCCCGAACCCTTCGAGCGCCGCCACCTTGCGCGGATGATTGGTCAGCAGGCGAATTCGCCGCAGATTCAAATCGGAGAGAATCTGTGCCCCGATGCCGATTTCCCTTTGCGTCTTCCGTTCCGTCTCGGGCAGTGTGGGCTGCTGCTTGTCGCGGTGAAACGCTAAAGCCGTTCGCTCGCCAACTCGCTCCACCGAAAAACCCTGCGAGGTCTGATGCAGGTAAATCAACGCGCCGCAATCCGCCTCCGCAATCGCCCGCATGGAGCCCTCGATGGTGGCGCGGCAATCACAGCCCGTGGACCCGAACACATCACCCATCAGGCAATGGGAATGCATGCGCACCAGCACCGGATCCGTGGCCTTATCAATTTCTCCGCGCACCAGCGCAACGTGGGACTCGCCGCCATCCACCGCGCTCTCGTAGGCGATCAGGCGAAACTCACCGTGCGGCGTTTCCACCAGGGCTTCGCCCACGCGATTCACATGCCGCTCGTGCCGCATGCGGTAGCGAATCAGTTCGGCCACGGTGAGCATCTTGAGCCCATGTTCCGAGCAGAACTCAACCAGATCGGGCACCCGCGCCATGGTGCCATCATCGCGCATGATCTCGCAGATGATGCCCGCCGGAATCAGCCCTGCCATGCGGGCCAGGTCCACCGCAGCTTCCGTCTGGCCCGCCCTTACCAGCACACCGCCCTTGCGTGCCCGCAAGGGGAAAACATGTCCCGGCCGCGCCAGGTCCACCGGCCGGGTAGCGGGGTCTATCGCCACTTGAATGGTTCGCGCCCGGTCGTAGGCTGAGATTCCAGTGGTCACGCCCTGCCGCGCGTCAATCGCTTCGCAAAACGCCGTGCCATAGGTTGACGTGTTTTCAGATGACATAGGCCCTAGGCGCAGATAGTCCAACCTGTCCTCAGTCAGCGCCAGGCAGACCAATCCCCGGCCGTGCTTGGCCATGAAGTTGATTGCCTCGGGTGTCACTTTCTCGGCGGCCAGGGTCAGATCGCCTTCATTTTCGCGATCTGCGTCATCCACTACGACGATCATGCGTCCAGCCTGGATATCCGCAACCGCGGCGGGAACATCCGTGAAGGGAAAGGAAGAACTCATAACACGCAAATTGTAGCAAAGCCATCGGGATGGAGCGTCCACTGGAAGCCTGGACGCCAATCCTCTCGCCCCATAATGAAAACGGGGCCGCGGATGCAGCCCCGTATCTTAGTTCAATTCGGTGTTCAATTCGGTTTACAACGTAGATTCGATCTCGAACCCCCAGGCCTCCAACAACGGCTCCGGAATGTACTTGGAGTTCTTGTTGCGGCGCGCCCACTCGCGCAAGCGAGTCGAACGCAAATACTGGTCGGGGGAGAGCTTATACTCACGTACCACCTGCTCAAATTCGGTGACCGTGGGGACAATCGGGCCAATTGGTTCCGGCTTGCCCCAATTCGGATTTCCTCGTCGCTTAGCCATTCGCTATGCCTCTTACCTGAGATGAATTCCTATAAATACCTGTTGTTGTATAGATTCTGAAAACTGCAAGGCCGATTCAATAACGTACTTCGGCACGGTGAACTGAAATGTCCACTGCAACCACTGACCACAACGGAAGGTAGTGATTCTAATGGCACTTTGGTGCCAAGTCAATCTGGAATCGGAGCAGGGAGCCGCGCCTTTGCTCGGGTATCTTCCTCGAAAATAACTAGCTTTATGCCGGGGTATGGCGACTGCAAGGGAAAAAAGCAGAATGGCGCGCCTGCAAATCCCATTTTCGGAATTGTCTTAGATTGAATAGCCTGCCGGTTTCTGCCCGCTGCCAAGCCCTCCCCCCACGATCCCTTCCCGAAAACCGCTGCCGGCGTCCAAAGAAGACCATCCGTTACCCTTGTAACCCGCACGGTTGACCAAAGGATTGACCCCAGACCCACAAAGCCCCAACATTTTCAACGGAGGGGTGCCTCTTCTTTTCCCTGCACCTGGTCCCGAAGGGCTTATTTCCATGAGGTTGCAAGCGCTGGTTTTCTGTGCGGATGAAAAGATTCTGCGCGTAATCCGCCGTGTTCTCAGCGACCTGGAGATCAGCGTTGACCACTGCGCTGAAGGCGATGCCGCCATCCATAAGCTGACCCGCCAGCGCTACGAAGCGGTGATCGTGGACTGCGCCAATGATCGTGTCGCCTCCCAGGTGCTGCGCAGCGCGCGCACAGCCATGTGCAATAAGCGCGCCGTTGCGGTCGCCATTCTGGAAGGAGACAAAGCCACCAAGAGCGTGTTCGACCTTGGGGCGCACTTTGTTCTCTACAAACCCATCTCAAGCGAAAGGGCCAAGGCCAGTTTCCGGGCCGCCCGCGCTCTCATGAAAAGGGAAAGGCGACGCAATACCCGTATTCCAGTCGAGATTCCCGTAACTCTTGTGTTTCAAAACGGCGAGCAGCAGCGCACCGTGACGGCGGACTTGAGCGAAGGGGGCATTGCGATCCAACAGGCGCCGCGCGCCGGCCAGTCCGGCCCAATGAGCGTGCGGTTCATTCTGCCCGGCGCCGATTTCAAGGTGGATTGCGTTTGCGAGACCGCCTGGACGAACTCCAGCCGCAACGCCGGCCTGCGCTTTGTGGATCCCTCCGCCGAACTTCGCACCCAGCTCAATGCCTGGCTGGAACGCCATATGCCCGAGCCTGATCAGGACGACCCGCCCACCGCTTGCAAGCTCACGGATTTGAGTCCGGGCGGAGGCTATCTTGAGTCGCCGGCGCCATTTCCCATGCGGACCAAGGTGACGCTTTCGATCCAGGCCTCCGGATCGGAGGTCAAAATCGAAGGCGTTGTGCGGGTGAGCCATCCGGAGGCTGGCATGGGGATCGAGTTCGCGCGCAAAACCTTGCAGCAGCAATTGCTGCTGGAGAAATTCATTCACGGCCTGATAAGCAGCGGGTCGGACGCTCCCGAGATCATGGTGCAGCCGGAAGGGCTCGAGGAGGACATTCCCGCGACGCTCTCCGGCACTCGATCTATCGAAGATCCGTTGTTGGATCTTTTCCTCAACAAGGCGGCATTACCGACCGATGCCTTTCTGGTCGAGCTGAGCAAGCAGCGTGGCGCTCCCGCCGAAACCACAGCCTAGCCGGAAGCCCGCCTCCATTCTGTACAATTGCGTAAAACCCAGGACGCCCGGGTGGCGAAACTGGCAGACGCACGGGACTTAAAATCCCGAGTCCCGAAAGGGACGTACCGGTTCGATTCCGGTCCCGGGCACCAGCACCGCCCATCCCCGCTGTGCTCAGGAAACCGGGAGAGGGGTTCGGTCGCCAGCATCCTGACCAGCGTTGCGAGTGATCATGTTAGTGAACAACCGCTTGCTATATGTATCCCAGGGGAGTCGGCCGATGACCGCAGGAGATTTTCGCAGGATTGCGTTGAGCCTTGTGGGCGTGGAAGAGTACTCCCACGCAGGGTTGCCGGCTTTTCGTGTCGGAGGCAGAAAATTCGCTTCGCTTGCCTCGCAAGCAGAAGGCTACGGTAATTTGATGCTCACGCTAGAGCAGCAGGCGGCTTTTGCGGGGGACGCGCCGGAGATCTTCTTACCGATTCCTGGCGGCTGGGGAAAAATGGGACACACGCACATTCGCTTAGCGGCCGCGAGCGAGGATGTGCTAACGGGTGCATTGCGAACCGCGTGGAAACTGCGTATTGAGAAGAACTCAAAGACAAGCAGGACGAGGCGTCCTCCGCGCCAGCGGAGTAGTAGGGAACAAACATAGAAGGTGATGACCTGTGAGGGAAAACAAGAAGAGCTCGTATATTCCCTTCTAACTTGTGCTCGGAGTGGGGAATGGCAGAGCGCTATGTCGGCACTTAATGAAACGTCAACTACACCGGCAGGCCCTGCAGGCGGCACAGCTCAACTGCGGCCAGGCGGTCGTTGGCACCCACTTTGCGCAGCATGCGGTGCACGTGGTTGCGCACCGTCTGCTCCGCCAAATTGAGCTGGTTGGCGATTTCCTTGTTGGTCAGGCCGCGACCGATCAGCTGAACGAGCTGCTGTTCGCGGTTGGTCAGGCCGAAGCTGGTCTTGGCCTGATAGCTGGGGAACTGATTGCCTTGCCGCGCCACATAACGGAACAGGCAGGCGCACATCTGCGGCGGACAAATGGCCTCGCCCGCTGCCACAGCGCGGACCGCGGAAACCGTTTCTGCGGCGGAGGCGTCCTTGAGCACGAAGCCGCGCGCTCCCAGCCGCACGGAAGAGAGAAAAATCTGCTCATTCATATCCATGCCGATGAAAACCAGCTTGATAGGCTCTAGGCGGCGCTGCACTTCACGCAGAAAATCAACCTGCTCCGGCGAGCTCGTGAAAGCGTCGAGCACCAGGACATCGGGATTCGCGGCGATGACCTGTTCCGCAGCCGCCGGAGCAAAAGCGCAAGAGCCGACCACTCTCAGGTCAGTCTTGTTATGCAGAATTTTGGCCAGAGCTTCGCGCAACAACCGATTGGTGGCGACCAGAAATACGCTTGCAAACTCAACCGCTGCAGTCATAATTCACAGACCTCTCAGGCGCAGCCCAACAAACCTCGACGAACCGGTGGTATGAACTGACCACCGCTGCTCCCCTCGCTGCAACGGACGGCCTACGCTTCCGCCTTTATTTGGCGGAACTTACATGTAAACTGAGTGAATTGTGGGTAAATTCTAGCCCGTTTCTTGCGCCGCTCAAGCTGCAAATCACAGTCAAGTGTTGCCTAATAATGTGCGTCTCGTCTCAAATTGACTCCCGCCATGCGGGCTCCTGAGGTATTGGATTTGCTCCGACCGTGAGGCACGCACGCCAGTCAGACCTCATCGGCTTGAATGGGATAAACTTCACTTTGCCGCCGGAGACGAAAATCACAGGGGCCAGGAGGAAGCGTGAGCTGGGCCACTAAGCTGGCGAAGCCCTACGAGGTCAAAGACGGCAAACACTTTCGCCTGAAAAACTTCGATCCTGCCGATACCGCGAGCCTGCATTCCAAAGAGCACGCGGAAGAGCTGCTGCAGAAGGGCATTGCCCACATGGCCGAGCTGCAGAACAAGCTCTATGCGCAGGACCGCTGGTCGCTGCTGCTGATCTTTCAGGCCATGGACGCGGCCGGGAAGGACGGCGCGATCAAGCACGTTATGTCGGGAGTCAACCCGCAGGGCTGCGAAGTTTTCTCGTTCAAGCAGCCTTCGGCGGAGGAACTGAAGCACGATTTCCTCTGGCGGGCCAGCCAGCGCCTCCCCGAACGCGGCCGCATCGGCATTTTCAACCGCTCGTATTACGAAGAAGTGCTGGTGGTGCGGGTGCACTCGGACTTGCTCAGGAATGAAAGCATTCCTTCATCTTTGGTCGGCAAACATCTGTGGCGCGAACGATTTGAAGATATTCATTCTTTCGAACGCCATCTGTGGCGGAATGGAACCGTGATTCGGAAGTTCTTCCTCAACCTATCCAGGGCAGAACAGAAGCAGCGATTTCTGGCTCGCCTGGAGGAGCCGGAAAAGAACTGGAAGTTTTCGGCGGCGGATGTGCACGAACGCGACTATTGGGACGATTACATGGCGGCGTACGAAGACATGATCCGGCATACGGCGACGAGTCACGCGCCCTGGTATGTGGTGCCTGCCGACCACAAGTGGTTTACCCGGGCGGCGGTTGCCGCGGTGATCGTCGAGACCATGGAAGGTTTGAGGCTGAGCTATCCGACGGTGAGCGCGGCCGAGCGCAAGCAACTGAAGGGCGCGCGGGTCAAGCTGGAGGCAGAGCAAGAGTAATCCGCGCGGGTTACGGGGGATGCGTTTCCACTGTCCCGGCCTTGCCATTCCGTGTCCTTCTGGTCGTCCGAGTGCGCGCTTATGGCACCTTTGGTTCATTGACCCACCGGTGTGAGGTTGCTAAGTTGACGGGAACTCCCCCGAAATCGGGGGTGTGTCCCATGAAGCTGGTTCATGTCTGGTACGCGGCGCTGGGGCTTGCGGTGGCTCGTTGGATCTTCCGGCGGCAGCCGGTGCAGGTAGCATCCGATCCGGTGGCGCGTTTGCGTTCCTCGGGCCTGCTGTAAGGTTTCCCGTTCCGCCTCGCTGGATTTGTCTTCACGCACCATGCCTCCGGTGCACGGAAGCGGAGCCCCATTCTTTTCCGGTAGTTCTACGACCAAGGTTTCCCGCGTCACCCTTTTCCACTGGTCTCCAGTCGCTAGAATTTCCTATTGAACGGCCGCGACGGAACGCTCTAGTTACTAACTGAGCGCCCGTTACCAGCGGAAGGTTTTCACCCACCGGCCGCGCGCGACACAATGACGCAGGCGCAATGAAAATCAACATCAACGTTTCTCGTCTGCGCTGCGCTGCGGCGCTGCTGTTCCTGGCCGGCCTGGCGCTGCCGGAGGCCTGCCGGGCACAGACCGACGACAACGCCGTGCCGCTTGGGGACGTTGCCCGCGCCCTACGCAAAGAAAAAGAAAAGACGGTCGAAGCACCCACGGCCGAGACCGTGATTGACAACGAAAATTTCAATCAGATCATGCAGGACGCGGAAACCGAGCGCCTGAAGGGCGACGTGCGGGTGGCCTTCGAGGGCAGCGGAAGCAACGTGCATGTTGCAGCGCCGGACGTGACCTGCAGCCTCGCGTTCAATGCGCAGAGCGGTGCGCTGCTCTCCGACCCGTTTGCTCCGGAAGATGTGCCGCGCAGCGAGTTGGGAAAGCTGGACGGCCCGGCGGCCATTCACGGGGATTTACTGCAAGTGACGGTGTATAACGGCAGCCGCTGGACGATAAAAGAAATCACCGTGGGCCTAACCATTCTGCGGCGCGAGGGTGAAGCCGCCGCGCTGGGCGGTCCCGCTAAGCTGCTTCCGGCGGCGGAGACTGGCGCGGCCACCGAGAAGCGTTCAGACCTGACCGTGTTGTTTCACATCAAGGGCTCGGCAGCGCCTTCCACCACGACAGTGTTTCATCAAAGCCTCGGCGTTGCGCTCGACCCGGAGCAGGACTGGCATTGGGCGATCGTGCAGGCCAAGGGCATTCCACCGAGATAGGCTTCGGTTGCGTCCGGGAATTCTCCCTGAGATGCTCGAGCATCCCAACAATGCCTCGCCAGGTTCGGGTCGCGGACAGCGGGTATGGGGTCCTTCGACTCCGCAATCACTTCACTGTGCGATCTCATTGCTTCGCTCAGGACGACCCTGTGCGCATGAGTTCGGCAGTGATGGCGCTCAGGAAGACAGTCCAACCCTTGGCACGTGTTCCGCGTTGCCGCTCTTGATGCTGCGGTAGGCGGCATCGAGGATTTCCTGGTTCTGCCAGCCCTCTTCACCGGGAATGGGAAAAGGCGTTTTGCCTTCAACGGCAGCCGCGAACGCATCCACCTGACGGGCATAGGCCAATTTGTTTGAAATGGTTTCGTTCTCCACTGTTTCGCCGCGCCGCCGCAGCTCCAGCGTCACCGGCTTTTCAACGGTCAGGCAGTCATCGGCGCGCAACACGCCGCTCTCGCCCACCAATTCGAGCGGCGTGCGATAGTCGGCGCAGAATGAGCACAACACAGCTGCAAGAGTGCCGCGGGAGAATTCCAGCGTCAGTGAAGCTGCGATTTCGATCGCAGGCGCGCTCGGGTTGGGCCTGGCGCTGGCACTCACCCGCGCGACTTCATCGCCCAGAATGTAGCGCAGGGAATCAATGCAATGCACGCCGATGTCAGCAAGTGGTCCGCCGCCGGCTACCACAGGATCGTTGATCCACGTCCGGGGATGACCTTGGCCGCCGGGAAAGGAAAATTCCGAGCGAGCGAAAACTGGCGTGCCGATGTCGCCGCGGGCGACGCGTTCCCGCAGCCGGTTGATGCTGTCTTCAAAGCGAAAGACCTGCGCCACCCCGAGCAGGACCTTCGCTTGACGTGCCGATTCCACCATCTGGCGGCACTCATCCGCGTTCACGCCCATCGGCTTTTCGCAGAGCGCCGGCTTTCCGGCTTCGATGGCTGCCAGAACGTCCTGCGGATGAATAGAGTTCGGCGAGGCGACGAAGATGGCGTCCACCTCGGGGCAGCGAGACAACTCGAGAGTGGAAGTGAATGAGTGGGCGATTCCGAACTGCCTCGATGACTCTTCGGCCTTGGTCGCATTCCGCCGCGAGAGCGCCGTTACCCGGCAATTTTGCGCAAGAGCAAACCCGGGCATCAGGCGTTTGACGGCATGCAATCCGAAACCGGCGATTCCGAAGCGGACCATAGGGAGAGCGTTTGAGAATTTTGAGCTGCCTGAACCAGCCGAGGAATTCTATCGCACTGTGGTCGCAAAACGGCGGCCAGCGCAGCTGCTTGCGGGAGCGGTAGTCGCTGCCTACTTTGTGGTCACCACGGAAGTCGGGGTCAGGTTGAGAGTCTGCGAACTCACTGTTCCGCCGCCCAGCCCGCCGGTCGTGGAGTTGACCGAAATCACGGCGAGCTCCTTGGAGGTCTCGCTCACCACCAGCATGAAAGTTCCCGTGGGATCGAAGGTGATATACACCGGCGCTCCGCTCGCGGTGAATGGTGAATCTGTAAGCTGAGTGGGCATGCCGGTGACGGGCGCAATCGAGAAGACGGAAACGCTGCTGCTGCTCTGGTTCGCGATGTAAAGGTTGGCGCCCGTCGAATCCACGGTTTCGGCCACGGGAAATGTCGCTGAGGCGGTGGAGCTGACCGGAAACGGCGAGCCGGAAACATTGGTGAGTGCGCCGGTGGTCGAGTCAATCGAAAGCACCGAGAAAGTGCTGTCCACAGAATTAGCAACGTAAATGAAATGGCCGTTGGGATCGGCCGCGATGGCCAGCGGTGCTCGCCCCACCGGATAAGGCGAAGTGGGAACCTGGGTCAGCGCGCCACTTCCCGAATCAATGGTGAACGCCGTGACCGTAGCGGAATTGGCATTGGCCGCGTAGAGGAATGAACCGGAGATGGCCATGGCCACGGGATTCGGGTTGGCCGGAAAGGGCGATCCGGTCACTTCTTTCAGCACGCCGCTGCTTGGGTCCATGGTGTAGGCGGAAATCGTGCTGGAAGATTCATTGGCCGCGAACAGGAACTTGCCCTGAGCATCCATCACGAGCGCGACCGGGGTAACGCCGGTGCCGGTGCGCGGCATGACCTCGCTGAGCGCGCCGGTGCTGAAATCAATCGCCATCAGCGAAATGTCGTTTCCTCCCTGATTGGCGACGTAAACGAACTTGCCCGAAGGATGAAGCAGGATCGAAGTAGGCGAGGTTCCCGCCGGAAAAGGCCCGCCCAGCACCGGCGTCAGAGTGCCGTTATTGTCAAATCGAAACGAGGAGATACCGGCCTGGGGCACAGTGACAAAAGCATAGCGCGCCGACGGACTCGAACTGCTTTGCGGCGTGCTGCTACTGCCCCCACCACAGCCGGCGAGAGCGGCCGCAAGAACCACAGTCAGCAAGCCGCCGGTCAACAAGACCGCGCATCGGTTGAACCCCATCCGGTTTCCCCGCGAGAGAACACTGCGCGCCAGCATGTCAGTGGCTCGCCTCCCGCCTGGGATGACGTTTCTGGCGGATTTCACCCCAGCGATACTCCACTCCGGTCGAAATGCGGAAGTTCTTTTGCGTCAGCCCGAACAGAGCGGAATGGATGTAGTCCGCCTGGACCACACGAAAGGCAAAATGCCGCCGAAAATCGAGATCCATGCCGCCCCCACCCACATAAGCCATGCTGGTGCTGCCGCCGCCCATGCCCACGCTGTCGAAGGAGCGTCCCTTGCCGAACAGCACGTGGGCGAAAAAAAGCATGCTTTTCCGGCGATAAAGATATTGCGGTCCGACCGCCAGATCGCGAAAATTGATGTGATTTTCGTATTGCCCGGTGAGTTCAGCGACGGCTCCAAAGTTGCGAAATATATTGCCGCCGACAGAAAGATTCCATCCATTCAGGTCAGTGCCGCCCAGAAAACCCAGCGGCCGCGTATCAAAGCGGGTATAGGAATATCCGCCGAACACCTGGACTCGCGGCGTGGACTCCTGGGCTTCTCCCGGCCGGGCGGAAAAGAGAGCCGTAAAGACGAAGCCTGCGAAGAGCGCAAGAAAGCGAATCGAGAAGAAAGATCGAGACAGGGAAGATCGAGATGAAGAAGATCGGAACGGGAGAAATCCGTCCCCCAAACCGCGCAGTCTTGATGGCATCTCTGGGATGGTACCAGATGACTTTGTTTTCATGCAGATGTGTGGGAGCAGCGAAGCGACTACCAGTTAGAACGCAGGCCCGCGCGTCAAGTTGCTTGCGAATTCGAAGGCTGGTGAAAATGGGCGAGGACCATATTCGTTGTGCCCCGTCAGTTACACCGCGACGCCATTGACTTGCGTGCCGCCTCCATCTACCATGCCCACGCTGTTTCCCCCCGTCGTGACAATTTCGTCAATTCTCGGCCACTATCGAGTTGAGGAAAAAATCGGCTCGGGTGGAATGGGCGAGGTTTATCGCGCCAGCGATGACCGTCTTGGCAGGGAAGTCGCTCTGAAAATCCTCAAACCGGAGCTGGCGAAGGATCCCGACCGGCTGCGGCGCTTCGAGCAGGAAGCGCGCGCCGCCGCCGCGCTGAGCCACCCCAACATCGTAGCCATCTACGATATTGGATTGCACGACGGGGCGCCGTACATCGTCTCGGAACTGCTGGAAGGCGAAACGTTGCGCCACCGCCTGGTGCGGGGCCCTATTTCACCGCGGCAAACAGCGGATTACGGGCAGCAGATCGCGCAGGGGCTGGTGGCGGCGCACCAGAAACACATCGTGCACCGCGATCTGAAGCCGGAAAACATTTTTATCACCCGCGACGGGCGGGTGAAGATTCTCGATTTCGGCATCGCGAAACTCACCATCCCAGAAACTGCCGGCGACGAGGGGCGCGGTGACCGTTCGATCGAGACGCTGACAACCCAGACGCGGGCGGGCGCAATCCTGGGCACGGCAAGCTACATGTCGCCGGAGCAAGTGCGCGGCAAGCCGGTTGACCATCGCAGCGACATTTTCAGCCTGGGCGCGATTCTGTACGAAATGCTGACCGGCAAACGCGCCTTCAAGCGCGACTCGGACATGGATACGATGCTGGCCGTGCTGCAGGATGACCCCGCGGAGGTCACCGTCGAGGGCAGCATCTCGCCCGCCTTCGAACAGATCGTGCGGCACTGCCTGGAAAAAGAGCCGGAGAATCGCTTTCAGTCCATGCGCGATCTCGGCTTCGCCCTGAGCACGGTTTCCGCCAACACTACCAGCCGGCAGTTCATTCCGCTCTGGGCGTTGCGCAAACGGCTGCGGAAATGGGTTCCTTGGCTGGCGGCCGCGCTGCTGCTGGCGGCCACCGGCGTGCTGGTGGGCGTGGGGTTGAAGCGCGCGCCCAGCCCGGTTTATCGGCGGATTACTTTTGAGCGCGGCACGGTTTATTCGGCGCGCTTCAGTCCGGATGGCCAGGGAATTTTGTATGGCGCATCCTGGAATGGCCACCCACTTCAGCTTTATTCGAGCGTCGGCGATTCGCCGCTGGCGCGCCCGCTGGGTTTGTTTTCCGCCAGCCTGCTGGCGGTTTCGCGCACCAACGAGCTTGCGCTTGTGCTGCATGGAAGTCCCGATCGGCGCGAGTTCATCGGCGGCGTGCTGGCCCAGGCGCCGCTGGCGGGGGGCACTCCGCGGGAACTGCTGGAAGGCGTGCGCGCGGCCGACTGGAGTCCGGGCGGTGACTTGGCGGTGGTGCACTTTTCCGAGAACCAGAGCCGCCTGGAGTTTCCCATCGGCAGAGTTTTGTACCAAAGCGCGGGCTGGATCAATCATCTGCGCTTCTCACCGGACGGAAAACAGATCGCGTTCATGGATCATCCCGCCCCGTGGGACGATCGCGGATCAGTCTGGGTCACAGACCTCAGCGGCCGCCGCACGATCCTGGCTTCTGGCTGGGAGTCGGAAGATGGTTTGGCCTGGTCGCCGACCGGGCGCGAGGTCTGGTTTACTGCCGTTGAGAACAGCAGCACGACGCGAGCGCTCTGGGCGGTGGATTTGTCCGGCCGCACGCGCAGGATCCTGACCGTGCCGGGCGATTTCACGTTGCAGGATTTGGCCGCCGATGGCCGGGTTCTGGTGACCGTGGACACGGAACGCACCGCGATGGAGTGGGCGGGCGCGGAGAAGTCCGATGTGCGGAATCTCTCCTGGTACGACTGGAGCATTGCCAAAGATATTTCTCCCGATGGCCAATGGGTCTTGTTCGAAGAAAGCAGCGAGCCAGTCGGTCCGAACTATGCGGTGGCGATTCGCAAGATTGATGGATCGCCTCCCATTCGATTGGGTGAAGGTACCGCAGGAGGGTTGTCTCCCGACGGCAAGCGGGCGCTGGCTGTTTCCATCGGATCACCGCCGCACATGAGTGTGCTGCCGATTGGGCCGGGGCAAG
>Ga0335081_10008134_pt1 | contig 16819 bp, 13 predicted proteins | sample Lox_Sample_35_FD_206713 | JGI IMG/M metagenome (GOLD analysis project Ga0335081, IMG submission 206713) | Soil microbial communities from Loxahatchee National Wildlife Refuge, Florida, United States - Lox_Sample_3.5 | ecosystem: Environmental > Terrestrial > Soil > Wetlands | place: USA... | reverse complement strand
TGATCTACCATCCCGACGAGCTGCTCCGGATCTACTCGCTGCGCCGGGCCATGCAGGGCATCCCGCCCGTCGAGGCGATGGAGATGTTGATTTCCCGATTGAAGAAGACCCGATCCAACGCTGAATTCCTCCTGAGTCTCAACCGCTAGCCGCGGCGCGCGTTGGCGCGCCTAGTCTGCCTGCCGGCTGTCCACGCCACATCCCCCGTGCGCACTGCCGAAGATCCCGCTATCCACCTTGCCGTGAAGGCAGGGCTGCTCACGCCTGCCCAACTGGCCGCCGCTGAAGCCCGGCGCGCGGCGAGCGTGGGACGGGCCGGTCAGCGGCCGAAGATGTGGGAGTTCTTGGTGCAGGAGGGCGTCCTCGACGCTGCCCGCATGGCCCGGCTGCTGGCCGACGAACACGGATTGCCACTCGTTGACCTGCGATCGGCGAAGGTTCCCAACTACGCGCTGGCGGTGCTGCCGCGGGAATCGGCCGAGCGTTACGGCGTGCTCCCGCTCGAGCGGGAGCGAGCAGCGCTGCGCATCGCAATCAGCGATCCGCTCGACTTCGAAGCCATCGACGGGGTCGGCCAGGTGACTGGACTGGCCATCGAGCCGTCGGTCGCGCCTGCCGCGGAGATCCGCGAAGCGATCCAGCGGCATTATGGAGTGACCGCCACCGGCGGGGGGCCAAGCGATGCGGTGGCGGCGCCCGGCGCGACCGGCGGACAGGGCGGGGGCGAGGCCGCCATCACAGAGGACGAAGCGCCGGTCATCCGGCTGGTGGAAGCAATCCTGCGCCACGCCGTCGGCCGACGGGCCTCCGACGTCCATTTTGAACCGGTCGCAGGGCGTTTTCGCGTGCGGTATCGCATCGACGGAATCCTGCAGGCAGGGGAGGATCCGCCGGTGCACCTGCAGCGGGCCGTCGTCTCGCGTCTCAAGATCATGGCGAACATGAGCATTGCGGAGAAGCGGCTGCCGCAGGACGGCCGCGCCCGAATCCACGTCGAGGGCCGGACCCTCGATCTGCGGGTCTCCTCGCTGCCCACGGTCCATGGCGAGAGCGTGGTGGCGCGCGTGCTGGAACAGGAAAAGCTGCGTTTGGGACTGGCGGAACTCGGCCTGCAGGCCGACGACCAGCTTATGTTTGAGCGATTGCTGGCGCTGCCCGACGGCCTCGTGTTGGTGACAGGACCGACAGGCTCGGGAAAGACGACAACCCTCTACGGCTGCCTGCATCACCTCAACCACCCCGACCGCAAGATCATCACCGTGGAGGAACCGGTGGAGTATCAACTGGCCGGCATCAACCAGGTGCCGGTGCGCGTGGACGTCGGCCTGACGTTTGCGGCCGCGCTGCGCGCCATGCTGCGGCAGGCGCCGAATATCATCATGGTCGGAGAGATTCGCGACCGGGACACCGCGGAAATCGCCTTTCATGCGGCGCTGACGGGCCACCTCGTGCTGAGCACGCTGCATACGAACGACGCGCCCGGCGCCATCACGCGGCTGGTCGACATCGGCGTGAAGCCCTTTCTGGTGGCGTCAGCCGTGCGGGCGGTGGTGGCCCAGCGGCTGGTGCGCCGCCTCTGCAGGCACTGCGCCCGTCCGGTCGCGCCGACGCCGGCCGAGGCCGGAGCGTTGTGGGCGGACCGGGGCGTGGCGGACCTGCGGCTCCGGCGAAGCGTCGGCTGCCCGTTCTGCGAAGGCACGGGCTACCGGGGAAGGCTCGGCATCTTCGAGATCCTCACCGTGGACGAGGCGATGCAGCGTCTGATCCACCAAGGGGCGGGTATCGCGACCCTGCGGGGACACGCCCGCGCGCTGGGCATGAGCACGCTGCGCGAGGATGGCGTGCGAAAGGCCCGGGCCGGATTGACCACCCTCGAGGAGGTGATGGCCGTCACGGTCGCTGATGCGAACTGAATGTGAATCCGTGGCCGCGGCGCTTTTTGGAATGACGTCAACAGAAACCTCGCTAGCGTCAAAACTTCGCGATAGATCCGCCTTAATCGGAGGAACATCATGAGCTACGAAATGAACGACCTGCTGGAGATCGTGGTCGAGCAGAACGCCTCCGACCTCCACCTCCAAGTCGGCCAGCCGCCCACGTTGCGCCTCAGCGGCACGATGACGCCGGTGGACGGACCGAACCTTGTGCCTCAGGACACGGAGAATCTCATGCTGGCAATCACGCCGGATGCCCACGTGCAAAACGTGAAATTAAACGGGGGCACCGACTTCGGCTTTTCCTACCTCGACAAGGCCCGCTTCCGAGTGAGCGTGCACAAGGCCAAGGGCAACTACGGGATCGTGCTGCGGCAGATTCCCAACAAGATGTTCGGCCTGCGGGAGATCGGCATGCCCGACAAGGTCAAGGAGTTGCTTTACCGCCCGCGCGGGCTGGTGATCGTAACGGGACCGACCGGCTCGGGCAAAAGCACGACGCTCGCCTCGATGATCAATTACATCAACGAGAACCGCGAAGGTCACATCATCACCATCGAGGATCCCATCGAGTACTTTCACGAGCACAAGCGCTGCATCGTCACGCAACGGGAGATCGGCGTCGACGTGCCCAATTTTGCGGAGGCCATCCGCCGCGCGCTGCGCATGGATCCGGACATCATCCTGGTCGGTGAAATGCGCGACCTCGAGACCATCGAAGCGGCGATCAGCGCCGCGGAGACGGGCCACCTGGTCTTCGCGACGCTCCACACCAATGGCGCCGCCAAGACCATCGACCGGATTGTCGATGCCTTCCCGTCGAACATGAAGGACATGATCCGCACGCAGCTCTCCAGCTCGATACAGGCGGTCATCTCGCAGGTGCTGTGCAAGAAGAACGGCGGCGGCCGCATCGCCAGCTTCGAGATCATGATCAACACGACCTCGATCGCCTCGCTGATCCGCGAGAACAAGACCTTCCGCATCAATTCGGACATCCAGACCGGCGCCGCGCTCGGCATGATCACCCTGGACACGCATCTGATGAGTCTCGTGAACCGCGAGATCATCAGCCCGGATGAGGCCTTGGACAAGGCCCAGGATCCCGTGGTCATGCGTGAAAAGCTGATCCAAATGGGCCACAAGCTGCGACAGCTCTAGCGCGTCACCGCCGCCCCGGCGCGCTCCCTCCCGCCCTGTCCGGACGCGTCTGCGCCTTTCACAGTCACATCCCCTATGTTTGCGGGCCACGATCCGGCCATCGCCGCGCTTTTGCGCGACGCGGGCCTTCTGTCCGCCGAGACGCTGGCGGCGTTAAGTGAGGAATGCCGCCTCACTGGCGAGTCGCTCGCCGGGACCGTCGTCGGCCGCGGATTCCTGGATAAGGGCGAATTGCTGCGGCGCGTGGCGGAATACCTTGGGCTGGGGTGGGCCGCAGATCCGCCGCCGGCCATCGCCGAAAAGATCACCGCCATGGTCCCCGCTGATCTGGCCCGGCGCTACGCCGTGGTGCCGCTTGACGCGGATGTCCGGTCGATCGCGCTTCTGGCGGCGGATCCGTTCGAGAGCGCGATGGCGGGCGAGCTGACATTCGCCTTGGGCCGCGACGTACGGCTCGTGGTGGCGGATCCCGCCCGCGTCGCGGAGCTGCTCCGACGGCACTATCCCGAGCCCGCCACGGACGGTCTCGCGGGCGCGGCGACCGCAGGGGCGGTCGGCGAAGGGGCCGGCGAGCCCGCCGAGGCCGATTTGGCGCGGATGGCCGGGCGCGCGTCGGTCGTGCGGTTTGTCGACGTGGTGCTGAGCCAGGCCGTAAGGGAGCACGCGAGCGACATTCATTTCGAGCCCTTCGAGCGGGAATTCAAGGTTCGCTGCCGCGTTGACGGCACGCTGCGCGAGGTCGCGCCGCCGCCTCCGAGTCTGGCGCTGCCGGTCATTTCGCGTCTCAAGGTGCTGGCCGGCCTCAACATCGCCGAGCGCCGCCTGCCGCAGGACGGGCGGATCCGCTTTGACGTCGACGGCCGGCTCGTGGACCTTCGAATTTCGACCCTTCCCACCCAATCCGGTGAAAGCGTGGTGCTGCGGGTGCTGGATCAATCGGCGGCGCCATTGCACCTGGCCGAGCTGGGCATGCCGGCCGAAATCGCGGCCGGCCTGCAGGAGATCATCCACCGGCCGAACGGCATCCTGCTCGTCACCGGCCCGACGGGCTCGGGCAAGACCACCACGCTTTATGGCTGCCTGCGCCTGATCAACCAGCCGGAGCTGAAGATTCTCACCGCCGAGGACCCGGTGGAGTACGAAATGGACGGTGTCATGCAACTGCCGGTGAATCCGGCGATCGGCCTCACATTTGCCGCGGCGTTGCGGTCTTTTCTGCGGCAGGATCCCGACGTGCTCATGGTCGGCGAGATTCGGGATCTCGAGACCGCCCAGATTGCGATCCAGGCGGCGCTGACGGGCCACCTGGTCCTGAGCACACTGCACACCAACGACGCGGCGGGGGCGATCACCCGGCTGATCGACATGGGAGTCGAGCCCTTTCTCTTGTGCGCGACGCTTGAGGCCGTGCTGGCCCAGCGCTTGGTGCGGCGCATTTGCCCGGATTGCTGCGAGGTTGCTGACCCGCCGGCGGCCCTGCGCGCGCGCTTCGGTTTAGACCCGGTGCAGGGGAACGGGCAGGTCTTTTCGCACGGGCGGGGTTGCGCAACGTGCCGGCAGACTGGCTACAGGAGCCGCACGGGCGTTTTTGAATGGCTGCGGATGAATGAGGCGATCCGGGAACTCGTTATGCAGCGCACTCCGGCACCCGACCTCACGCGCCTGGCGGTTGCACAGGGCATGCAGACCCTGCGCGACGCCGGACTGCGCGCCGCGCTGGCCGGCCGGACGACCTTGGAGGAGCTGGCCCGGATCGCGTGAAGACGGTGATCGGAGGCCAGAAAACAGAGAACAGAGGTCGGATCGAGACCCAGAAGTCAAAACTCAGAACCGATCTTCCCCATGCCACGCTACACTTATGCCGCCATTGACACCGCTACGGACCGAGAGTGCACAGGTGAACTTGACCGCCCCGATGCCGAGTCCGCCGTCGCCGACCTCAAGGCGCGCGGGCTCTTTCCGACGGAGCTTCGACTTGTCGCCGGCTCGGTGGACGCATCGTCCGACGTCAAGGCGAAGGGAACCCTCCGCATCCTCCTCGGCGCGCGACTCCCGCGATGGCGGCGGAGCGCCGGCGCCAGGGAGCTGACGATCTTCACCCGACAACTGTCGGCGCTGGTCGGTGCGGGCATGCCTCTCGTGCGCGGCCTCGAGTTGCTGGCGCGGCAGGAACGTAATCCCGATTGGCGGGCAACCATTGCCAGCCTTGCGGACGCCATTCGTTCCGGCGGCACGTTGTCCGACGGATTGATGCGGCACCCCAAGATATTCGACCGGCTGTATGTCGGCATGGTCAGGGCCGGGGAGACCGGCGGCCGGCCCGAGGTGGTGCTGGAACGGCTCGCGCGTCATCTGGAGAAGGCCGGCCGCATCAAGGCCCGGGTGAAGGCGGCGATGACCTATCCCATCATCATCATGGCGGTGGCGGTCTCGATCATGGCGGGCCTGATGGTATTCGTGGTGCCGAGATTCGAGAATATTTTCACCGGCGTGCTCAAGGGCGCCCCGCTGCCGGCGCTGACCCAGGCAGTGCTGCGGGCCAGCCGACAGGTGCAGGAACATGGGCTGGCCGCCGTGGTGGCGATCGCGGCGCTCATCGCAGCGGGACGTTGGCTGCGACGCACGGAAACGGGCGCCCGCGAGGGCGACCGGCTGCTTCTCCGGCTCCCGGGATTCGGCGGGCTCATCCTCAAGGCGGCCATCGCACGCTTCAGCCGGACGCTCGGCACGATGCTGACCAGCGGCGTGCCCATCCTGGCGGCGCTGCAGCTGACCCGCGATACCTGCGGCAACCGGTTGTTGGCCGACGCGATCAGCACGGTGCACCGGTGCGTGCGGGAAGGCGAGGGCGTCGCCCAGCCGCTGGCGGCCACGGGTGTTTTCCCACCCATGGTCACGGGCATGGTCGAGGTCGGCGAGGAAACCGGCACACTGCCGGACATGCTGACGCGCATCGCCGACCTGTATGAGGACGAGGTGGACACTGCCGTTGCCAGCCTGACGAGCCTGATCGAGCCGCTGATGATCGTGCTGATGGCGGTGATCGTCGGCGTCATCGTGATCGCGCTTTTCCTCCCGATCGTCCGCATCATTCAGCTGATGAGCTAGGGGCTGGTGGCCGCGCGACCGCACGGCTTCGGCGCGAGATCGAGTCCCTGCAATCCCTGCGGACTGCCGGTCCCGGCACCGCCACAACGGCCAGTCGTTGCGGCGTCCCGGTCACGGCGAGCCAAGCCGCCGGGGCCTTGGCGCGCAATCCCGCCGAACCCAACTGCCTGCGACGAACCTCGGGGGCCCATACGCGGCAGCCGGCTTCGCCTCCGTACTTGACCAGTTCTATCACCGGATCTGGACATACAAGCAATCCAGCCCTCCTTTATTCTGCGAGCTCCGGCGCGGCTGTGCTCCCTGAAAGGGCCGAGCCGTCGCCTCGGCCGAGGCTAGCTGGATCGCCATCATCCTTCGCCAAGGCCACGGACGACAGGCGGCCCGTTCTGCCCGTTCGACCAGCTCAGGGCCCGAACCCGCCGAGGGGCTAGCCCGCAGAACGGACCTCGCGATGACAAGGCAGACTGACCCACCGCCGGCCGTAGCCTGGAATCGACAATTTCGATTGAGATTCCATAGACTGGGCGCGGACTACGCTGTGCGCGGTCTCTTGAATTCATTCGCCCATGAAGATTTCCCGGTTGGGATTGAGTGCGTTGATGATCGTCCCCGCGTTGCGTGCACAGAGCGTGTTCGTGGTGTACGACGGCAACACCCCGCGCGTGGTGCGGGCCGTGCGCTACAGCCACCCGTACATTGAGGTGGAGAACAAGCTGCGCGATATCGTCGGGAAGCGCTATGGCGTACAAAAGGCGGCGATCTACAGTCCCGCTTTCGTTACGCTGGATCATTTGAGCGCCGTCGCACGGCATGTGGCATATATTGATCGGGCGGGCAACGTGAACTACGACCTGCGCTTCATGGCGGAAATGACCTCCGACCGGGACCTGGAGAACTGTTTCATGGTGGTGGAACTCGCTTACGCGGCGGGCGCGGGGATCGTCTTTGAGGAGTTGCCCAATCTGCAGGCGGGCAAGGCGGCCCCCATCGAATTTGTGTTTCAGCTGGCCGAGCCCGTGGACTTGGGGCATGAAAACCTGGCCTTGCAGCTGGCTGATCACGCGGAGCCGGGGCGCTACACACTGCACCTTTTTTCCGACGGGCTGGAGCTATTGACTTCGAATATGGAGCCGGCCTACGTCGCCGAGCAGCGGCGGAAAACCGAGGAATTCAAATTGCGCGGACAGCCCGACCGTACCGTGGTGGCGAGCCACATGGTCATTCCGATCTACCCGCACGAGCTGGAACCAGAGAAGCTGGTGGGGTCCGCGACGGTGCGTTGCCTGATCGACGCCAGCGGCAATCTGGTGGAGGCCCGGGTGGTCGGGGCGACCCATCCCGCCTTCGGTGAATCGGCTCTGGCGGCCGTGCGGCAATGGAAATTTGGCGCCGCGGTGAAGAATCACCATTTCGTCGAGTCGACGATCGAAATCCCATTCAATTTCAAGGCGCCGCCCGCCGGGGCGAAATAGACGCGCCGGAGCGCGGCCGTCAAGGAGGGGGCCGTGTTGTCAGCAGCGGGGCGTTCAGGCCCAAGACTCTTTCGGTGAACTCCTCGCCTGCGGTGGCCTGGCGCAGCGCGCGTTGGACCATGCCCATCTTCGCATCCAGATTGTCCACGAGGGACACGAAAACGGCCTCGGGCGTCGCCGCCAGCGCCGCGGCGCCCCATTCCAATTCGCCCTGGTGGCTGAGAATGATGTGCTCGAGGCGCTCCAGCCGGTCGGCGTCAAGCTTTGCTTTCAGCCCCGCTTTCCGCACGAGCTGGTAGCCGAGGACGACGTGCCCCTGCAGGATGCCCTTGCGGCTCCGCTGCGTGGCGAGCGCGCCTTCGTATTCCATGACCTTGCCGACGTCGTGCAGCAGGACGCCGGCCAGGGCGAGGTCGGCGTCCACTTCGGGATAAAGCGGCAGCAGCGCGCGGGCCGCGCGGGCCATGTGCACGGTGTGCTCGAGCAGGCCGTGCCGGTAGGCGTGATGCATGGCGATGGCCGCAGGGGCGGCTTTGAAACTGACGTCCAGCTCGTCGAAGATGGCCTGCACGGTCTTGTACAGCTCCGGGTGACGGATCGCCTGAATGAACGCCAGCATCTCCTCCCACAACTTGGCCGGATCCTCCGGCGCGACCTCCACAAGGTTTTCGACCACGCCGGGGGCGGCGAGCTCCCCCGTCGAGAGCGGCTCGGCCCGGGTAATGCGCGGCGAAAACCGGCCTTGGTAGTTGTCGGTCTTGCCCTCGACGCGCACCACGGCGCTCTCGGGCAGGTTCTTGAAGAAGTCGAACAGCGGTGTGTCGCTGAAACACGTGAACGAAAACGAGCCGGTCTTGTCGCCGAGTTCGACGGCCAGATAGGGACTGTCGTTCTTCGCGGTCTTGGCGGTGACCTTGCGGACCAACAACACGGCGGCAAAAGGGCGGCCGGTAGACGGCTCGAGCGCCTTCAGGTCGCGGACGGTCAACTGCGAGGGAGAATCGGGCATGGAGGGAGGAGATGAAAACCGGGAAAGCGGGAAATTGGGAAACCGACCGCGAGGAAATGGCGGAAGACGGAAGAAGTCGATAGCGCAGCGGGACTCGTCGTCGGGGGACTTCTGAGAATCTGGACGGTGAACCGTGGTCGCACCCTCGGTCGCGCACGGTGCCAGCGCGGTCAGACGCCTCGGGCGACAGAATACAGGTTACGGTGCGTAGTATGGTTTGCGCGCCTTCACCTGCACGAAACGATTCTCGGGCAGCAGGCAGGCGGTGAGGTGCCCGCCCATCACGCAGGCGGTGTCGATGCACACCGACCATCTGAGCCTGTAAATCTCGGGCCGGGGCGTGTGCCCATAGATCACGAATGGCGGGCCGGTCCAGAGATCGGCCCACGGCGGACAGTCGGGACAGTCGGCGCGCTTTCGCGGTTTCCCGTCCTTGTCGATGACCTGCACGCGCGTGACCACCTCGGCAGGCTGCTCCGGCCAGGGTTTGCCGGGCGCAAAGCCGCCGTGCACGAACACGGTGTCGAGTTCCCGGGAAAAGTGCGTCAGCGGCATCGCTTCAAGGTAAGCCCAATCCTCGGGGCGCAACCGGGCGTGGGTCTCCTGGTCGTTTTCCTTCAGATACTCTTTGTCACGGGTGCGCCGGTAATTGAGCAGGCGCAGCTCGTGATTGCCGAGCAGGGAGACGGCGTTGAGCGAGCGGGCGAGGTCAATGACCTTGGAACTGTCGGGTCCCCGGTTAACGAGATCGCCAAGCAGGATAAGCTGATCGCTCTTCGTGGGGGCGAGGCGGTCGAGTAATTCGGCAAACTCGACGTGACAGCCGTGAATGTCCCCGATGGCAATGAGGCGTCCGTCCATGGCTTCAAGCGCAGGCATCACCGCGAATCGCGCGGATCGGCGCAGGCGCGGCTGACGGCAGAGCCGGGCTTCCTGCGCGGATGTGAACGGGTTCGCTGTGTCCGGCAGCGTGGCATGATGGTCGAGCTGGCGTGCTGATCCGTGTCATCCGTCATCAGGTCGTTCGTTCGTAACCGGGAATTTGCTAGCGTCGGGCGCAGGGCCAAGTAAACACAAAAGCTGATGGAAATGAATCTGCAGCCGCTGGCGCCGGTGTCGCGCACCTCCCGCCGCCCGTTTGCCGACGGCGATCGCATCGTCAGCTATCTCGTCCGCCGGAACGGCAACGAGTTCGTGCGGCACGATCTGCACGCAACGGAGGATGCGGACTTTCGTCCGGAGGGCGCGGTGCTCTGCCGGTGGGTGCGCGTTTTCAAGCCGAAGCCGAAGGAGGAGAGTCCCGACCGGGTGCTGAGACTGACGGCGGAGAATCTCTTCCTGACGCTGGCGGATCCGGCGAATGAGCCGAATCCGGCCAACACGCCGCTGCTCCAGTTCCTCGCGCTGCTGCTGGAACGGAAGCGCCGCTTGCGGCCGCGCGGGCAGAGCGCGAACGGCGAGCGCAACCTGTTCGAACACGCGGGCACGCACCAGCTCTACGAGATACCGGCCGGTGAACTCGACCCGGAGTTCTTCGTGAAGATCCGGGAGCAACTCGGTGTGTTGGTGGGCGGCGCGGGGCCAAAGGAGGCGACGCCGCCCGCGGCGGACCCCGGGGCGAGCGCTGGGTAAGTCCACACCCTCACGCCGTTCGCTCCGGGAGCCGAAGATCATCATCTCTCGCCGGCGCCGTCAGGCCCTGGATCAGGCGGCAGAGCCGCCTGCTGGTCGTGGCGCGGCGGCGCGACGGCTGGCACGGCTTTGGATTGGATTCGGCCGCGATGGTCTTATTCTCGTTGGCTGGCATGAGCTGGATGTGGGCAGGTTCGCTGGCTGCGTTCGCCTGGGTGGTGGGCGTATTTGCATCCTGCGAGGGTCTGCCGGTGCCCGGCAAACGGACGGAGGCGCAATGGGAGGCGGCGCGGGCGCGCATGGTTCGCGAACAGCTGGCGGGGCCGAATCGTGATATCCGCGATCGGGCCGTGTTGCGGGCAATGGAGAAGGTGCCACGCCACCGGTTCGTCCCCGAGGAGATCAGGGAAGCGGCCTACGACGATGGCCCGCTGTCAATCGGCTACGGCCAGACGATCTCGCAGCCCTACGTGGTCGCGTTCATGACGGAGCGGTTGGAGCTCAAGCGGGGCGATCGCGTGCTGGAGATCGGCACCGGTTCGGGCTACCAGGCGGCCATTCTGGCGGAACTCGCGGCCGAGGTGTACACGATTGAAATCATCGCGCCGCTGGCGGAACGCGCGCGGGCCACGCTCGCGGATCTCGGCTACACCAACATCCGCGTGCGGGCGGGGGACGGTTATCTTGGCTGGCCCGAAGCCGCGCCCTTCGATGCCATCATAGCGACCTGCGCGCCGGACACGGTGCCGCCATTGCTTATCGGGCAGTTAAAGGACGGGGGGCGCATGATCATCCCGGTGGGTCCCACTTACGCGCAGGAATTGGTGCTGCTGCGAAAGCAGGGCGGCAGGATCACGCGGCAGGCGGTGCTGCCCGTGCGCTTTGTGCCCATGACGGGCCGGGCACGGGAGAATTCACCTCAGCCGCCAGCCCGATGACCCGGCGGTGCAGGAGGCTTCGCGGATCGCCGCTAGGTTCGCACCGGGATGCCGCGACCGGCGAGGAAGGCCTTGACCTGGGGGATGGTGAGGGTTCCGAAGTGAAAGAGACTGGCCGCCAACACGGCGCTGGCATGCCCCTGGTCGAGTACGTCGGCGAAATGTTCCAGCCGGCCCGCGCCGCCCGAGGCGATGACCGGCACCTCAACCGCGTCGGCAACGCGACGCGTGAGTTCGATGTCGTAGCCGGCTTGCGTGCCGTCGCGGTCCATCGAGGTGAGCAGGATTTCGCCCGCGCCGAGGGAGACGGCGGTTCTGGCCCACTCGACGGCATCGAGCTCCGTGGGATTGCGGCCGCCATGGGTGTACACCCGCCAGCGCGGCTCCGCTCCGGGGTCGCGCTTGGCGTCGATCGCCACGACGATGCATTGGTGACCGAACCGCTCGGCCGAAGCGCGGACCAGATCCGGATGCTGGATCGCGGCGGTGTTCAGGCTCACTTTGTCGGCGCCGGCGCTGAGCATGGCGTGGATGTCGTCCACCGAGCGCAAGCCCCCACCCACCGTCAGGGGCATGAAGCATTGCTCCGCGGTTGCCGCGACGACATCGCGCATGATCGCGCGTTGATCGCTTGAGGCGGTGATGTCGAGGAACGCAAGTTCATCGGCACCCTGCTGGTCATACGCCCGCGCGCAAGCGACGGGGTCGCCGGCATCGCGCAATTCTTGAAAGCGGACACCCTTGACCACGCGGCCAGCGGTGACGTCGAGGCAGGGGATGATGCGGCGGCTAAGCATCGATCGGAGGTATAAAGCGTAAGGTTTAGGGTGTAAGGCCTAAGGTGTATGGCGAGGACCGAGCGGCGCGAGACCCTAGACTTCAAACCTTGAACCTAAAACCTCAAACCTTACCGGTGGCGCGCCCCTCCCCGGGCGGTCCGCCGGAGTTACGCGTCGACCAGCGTGATGTCGGGATCGAAATCCACCGCCAGGCGATAGACACTGCCGGGCCGCATGACCAGCGGATGGTCGCGGCGGAGGAACTGCAGGAAGTGGATGCGGCCGTAGTTGGTGCGATACGTCGCATCGTTGCTCACCACCTCGGTTTCCTGCCAGACGGCCTGAAAGTCGTTCTTGTGCACGGTGCAGCGGTGCCCCTGCGGCCCGAGCACGGGCGAATTGCCGAGGCGGTAGCGCGAGTGGGGAGCGCCGATGCAGAGCACATAGCGGAACTGGTCGAGGGTCACCGGCTGCTTGACGGCGTAGGCAAATTCGCAACTGACCTTCGCGCCGGTGAAGGCCCACTGCACCTTGACGCTGCCCAGGCCGCGCACGAGTTCCTCGTGCGTGTTGATCAACTCGGGTTGCTCGTATCGGAAATAGAAGCTGTTGCGCAGGCCGAGGCCGGTCACGCAGCGCAGCCCGTAAAACGCCGGAATGGTGACCTGCTCGCCGAAGGTTAGCTCCGGCAGCATGACGGGCAGGTAATGGTTGTTCGGCCAGTCGAACACCCCCGGGCAATGCGGAAAGGCGAGCGAGTCGGAGGTGAGCGAGCTGCCCGAGCTGAGCAGCGGCAGCTGCACGTGCAGGCCGCTGTCGGCGTCGCGGTAGAAAAACACGCCCTGCTCCTTGCGGTTGGATTTGTCGTAGATGACGAAGCGCCCGCTGGTGCGGGCGGCTTCCAGGCGGGGCTGACCTTCCGGCATCTGAACGGTCTTGGCGAGGCGCGCCCACTGACAGAGGTAGCGCGCACCGTCGAAGTTCGCCATGCGGGTGGTGTGGGTGCTGTAGGCCGTGCGCTCGTCATCGCGCACCACGAGCTCGCCATGCTCCTGGTCGAGGTAGGTCTGATAGAAGAAATGAAAGAGGCGGCGCAGGATGTCGAAATAGCGCGCCTTCTGGTCGTCGGCGATCCAGCCGTCGCGCAGACCCTGCAACAGGATGCTGATGCAATGCATCTGCCCATAGGCGCCAGCGGCGCGGCCGTAGGCCCAACCGAGGCCGTCGGCCCGCACCAAGTCGGGCAGCATCCGGATGTATTTTTCGGCATAGGTCCGCAAGGTGGGGAGCTTGCGCTCGCGCACGCCGGGGTTGGAATGCAGCTGCAGCGCCGAACGGATGAACACGAAGGTGAGCACGCCGTAGAGATTGAAGTTGCCGCCGAACCCCTTGGCCGCGTCGTCGAAGAACCCCGTCGAGCTGGTCTGGTTGATGCGGTCAACCATCCGTTCGATCAGGCGGCTGGTCTCGTCCTTTTTGGATAGGCCGAAGCTGAAGCGGCAGACGGCCTTGGCCACGTTAAACGCCTGCCAGTGGTTGTCGTAGTCGCTGCGGTGCAGCAGCATCTTGTCCAGCCGCAACCGGGTTTCGTCCACCAGCCGCTCCCACACGGGATTCCGCTCCTTGGAAGGGCCGAAGCACAACAGGCCGAGGGCGGCGTAGGCGAGGCCGTTCTCCGCGGGCGGATCGGTGAAGACCTGGGCGGTGACGCAGCGCGCCACGTGGTCGATGAGGTCGTGGTCCTTGAGCGTAGTCTCGCCGGTGGCGCGATAAAACTCTCCGAGCGCGAAGGCGACGTGGCCGGGTTCGTCGGGGCGGGGGAGCTCGCCGGAAACGGGGGTGACAGTGCCGTCGGGGTTAATCGAGTCGAGATTCTGGCCCAGCATGGAGCGGGCCATATCGAGACATTGCTCGGAGAAACTGTTCATGCAGTCTGGGTTGACGAGTATGGGCGGACCTTGCGCAGCGCATTGTCGCGCAAAGGGAAGTGGTTAGTTTTTTCGGCTTTTTCCCAATGGCGCAAGCGGGAAATTGCCCGGAACGGCCGCCCCTGGCGGCCAAATACATGTTTGGCCGCGGCGTGAGCGTTCTAGGCGGGTCGCGGCGGCGCGGTCGGCAGAAAGCACGCGACGGCGGTAGTGACCGCGATTACCTGGGCCAGAATGCGCTGAGGCAGGGGGCGGGACGACGGCGTCTCGAGGGTATAGCTTAGGCGGGTGTGGTGGGCCCGCAGGTAGATGGCCTCGGGCCAAAGCTCGCGTTTCGCCGGATCATCTTCGGGCCGGATAATGCCGCCCTGGGCCGGCCGGCGGTCAATGGTCGCGGAAAGTTCGAGCGGACACACCCTGCTCACCGCCGCGATCATAGGTTCCGCCAGGCTGGGGCGGCGGTCGGGATTGAGTTCGTAAAGGTAGAAGCCGGACGACTCCCAGTCTTCGTGGAGGCAGAGCGTGAGATCGAAAGGCGGCTGCCGCTCCAACCAGGCAACGTGGGCCCTGACTTCGGTGGCCTGCAGCGAGCGGTACCCACGATTCAGGTCACGGCGCTCGTGGTTTTCGCGTGTGCCGGCCGCCATGCCGGTCGGGTTGAGCAACGGGCAGAGGAACCATTCACAGCGTTCGTCGAAGAATCGCTGCTGCAGCAGACGCAACAGCGCCTGCGGCGGCGCCGGTTCATCCCCGTGGATGCCGGCGGACAGGTAGATGCGCGGGCGAGGGCCGGGGCTGCGTTTGGTGCAAGCGATCAGCGGGTGGCCCTGCACCTCGCCAAACGGCTCAAGGAGGAACCCCTCCGCCCGCGCGGCGGCGGAGAAGTCGCGATAGAAACTGGCGGGCGAAAGCAATGAGACGGTGGCCATGCCGCTGGCAGCCTAGGGGATTCTTTGACAGGAAGGACAGAATTAACACGATGAGCGGTTCGCCGGCCCCCCGCGCGCCGGCTCAGCTCGCTCCGTCTGCCGCCCCTCATGGCCCAAGTTCGCGTCCGCTTTGCGCCCAGTCCGACCGGGTTCTTCCACATTGGCAGCGCCCGGACGGCCCTGTTCAACTGGCTCTACGCCCGCCACACCGGCGGCGTCTTTGTCCTGCGCATTGAGGACACCGATCAGGCGCGTAACACCGGGGCGTTTCTCGATCTAATTTATGACAGTCTGACGTGGCTCGGCCTCGCCTGGGATGAGGGCCCGAAGGTCGGCGGAGCGTGGGGGCCGTACCGGCAGAGCGAACGCGCCGACATCTACCGGGACTATCTTGAGCGGCTGCGGGCGGCCGGCCGCACCTACGAGAAGGACGGGGCCACGTGGTTTCGGATCTCGGGCGAGCCGCAGGTCATCAACGACGCCATCCGCGGCCGCGTCGAGCGGACGGAGGACAAGGATTTCGTGGTCGTCCGCTCCGATGGCAACCCGGTCTTCCATTTCGTGAATGTAGTCGACGACATCACGATGCAAATCACGCACGTGATCCGAGGCGAGGATCACCTGTCCAACACCAGCAAGCACACCGAGCTGTTCAAGGCCCTGGGCGCGCCGCTGCCGGTGTACGCCCACGTGCCGCTCATTCTGAAACAGGCGGGGCCCGGCAAGATGTCGAAGCGCGACCAGGGCGCACTGGTCGAGGAGTACCAGCGCCGCGGCTTTCTGCCCGAGGCCCTGGTCAACTTCCTCTGCCTGCTGGGTTGGAACCCGGGTGACAATCGCGAGAAGATGCCACTGGCTGAAATCGTCCAGCTCTTCGACCTGCCGGGCATCAATCAAAGCAACGCCCGCTTCGACGAGAAGAAGCTGGCGCACATGAACATGGCTTATCTGCTCGAATTGCCGGCCGACCGCTTGGTGGCGCTGGCCCACGAGCATTTTGCCCGAGTGGCGACGGGAACCGTGCCGGCGTTGTCGGCGGATACGGCGTATTTCCGCGAGGTCATGCTGCTCTGCCAGCCGAAGGTGAAGTCGATTGAGGAGTTGCCGGCCTACACCGCCTATTTCTTCACCGAGGACTTCCCGATCGATCGTACAGCGCGGGAGAAGGTCCTGGGCAAGGGCGATCCCAAGACCCGGCTGCGGGAACTCACGGAGGCACTCGGACCGGCTGATTTTGCGAGCGACGCCGCGCTGGAAGAGGCCATCAAGGCGACGGCAGCCCGGCATGGGCTCGGCTTCGGCGACTATCAAGCGCCGGCGCGCCTGGCGGTCTCTGGGACGAATGTCGGGCCCAACCTTACGGGTTTGCTCCGCGTGCTCGGCCGCGACCGCGCGCTCCGCCGCATTGAGCGGTTTCTTGAGGGCGACTAGAGCTGCGCGCGGATGGCCTCCAGGAGCGACGCGTAGTCGTCGATCGCCGCGAACTGCGGGAACTGCCGGACGACGGCCTCCGGCGCCCGAAACAGGATGCCACGGTCCGCCTGGGCCAGCATCGTGGTGTCGTTGAACGAATCCCCGGCGGCGACGACGTGATAGTGGATGGATTGCAGCGCCTCGACTGAACGGCGCTTCTGATCGGAGACGCGCAACTGGTAGCCGATGATGCGGTCGTTCTCCACCACGAGGCGGTTGCAAAACAGCGTGGGCCAGCCGAGCTGGCGCAGCAGCGGCTGGGCGAACTGCTCGAACGTGTCGGAGACTACAATCACCTGCACCTGCGCGCGTAACGCGGCGAGGAAATCAACTGCCCCCGGCAGCGGCTGCAGCCCGGCGATCACCGTCCGAATGCGCGACAGGGTGATGGCGTGGCGGTCGAGGATGGCGATGCGGCCGCGCATGAGCTTGTCATAATCCGGCTCGTCGCGGGTG
>Ga0335081_10008132_pt1 | contig 16820 bp, 17 predicted proteins | sample Lox_Sample_35_FD_206713 | JGI IMG/M metagenome (GOLD analysis project Ga0335081, IMG submission 206713) | Soil microbial communities from Loxahatchee National Wildlife Refuge, Florida, United States - Lox_Sample_3.5 | ecosystem: Environmental > Terrestrial > Soil > Wetlands | place: USA... | reverse complement strand
CCGTGTCAGGCTTCCGCCTTCTTTGAAATGATCTGGCGGCCGCGATACATGCCGGTCTTGAGATCGATATGGTGCGGCCGGCGCAATTCGCCGGAATCCTTGTCTTCGATGTAGGTCGGCGCCTTCAGCGCGTCCGCCGATCGGCGCATGCCGCGCTTCGACGGCGACGTTTTTCTCTTGGGCACGGCCATAGCGGCGTACTCCTTCGTATCCAGGGCTTGTCGGAAGGCGGCCTTATAGAAGAACGACAGGCTTAATGCTAGTGCCCGTTCCCGGAGTTCCGGCTTCGGGCCGCGCTATTTTTGGCTGTGAAGGCAAAAGGCCAGCGCCGGATGGGCGGCGGCGCGGCGCTCATGGAGCGCAGCGAGGCGGCGGACCGGAGTGCTCGGATCGCGCGCGCTTCGCAGATGCGGGTTAGGCAGGATTGCGGTCAATTCCGCGGCCTGCCAGGCGTCGAGGTCCCGCGCCGATTTGGCAAACGCCCAGCGCGCCCCAGCCTCGATGCCGAACTCCCCATTCGGACCCCATTCAGCCGTATTAAGATAGATTTCCATGATCCGCTGCTTTGGCAGCACCAAGGTCAGCCAGATGGCCAGCGGGATCTCCAATACTTTGCGCACGACGCTGTGGCCGGACCACAGGAACAGGTTTTTGACCGTCTGCTGGGTGATCGTTGAAGCCCCGCGCGACTCGGCAACATCATCGTCGGACTGCTGCAAAGCTTCACGGATGGCGCCGAGGTCGATGCCGTGATTGCGGCAGAAGCTCGCGTCCTCGGCCAGGATCACGGTCTGCGGTAGCACCGGGGCGATGCGGCTTAGCGGCACGAAGATGCGCTGCACCCGTTGCCCGGTCGCCCAGCGCCACAGCATGGGCGTCGAGACCGGATCGATCACCCGGTAAAACGGCGCGATGATGTAAGGCGCCGCCAGCACGACGAGTATGACAATCACGCAAAACGCAAGCAGCCGCCGCAGGCCCGATTCGCGCGCGCGAGAGGCGCCCCGCTTCCGGCGCCGCGGCGGCCCCTCGTCCTGCAGGCGATCGCGTCGCGCGGCAAAAACCATCGATCGAGCCTAGCGCGCGGTTGCGGCGAAAGCGTGTGCGCGCAATCCCTTATGCGGCCGGCCGCTGGCGCGGGCCATCCGCCGCTGCTAGTTTTGCCCAAAATCAGCGGGAGGAAAACGTGGCAAAGGATGCCGTCGCTTCGGAGGAATTGGCGCAAAAGTTCCGCGTCGAGAAGGACTCGGCCTACGAGCGTTTTGTACGGAGCGACGGACTCGACATCATCGGCGCGCACTACGTCCCTAATTTGCGCACGGTCGAGCTGAAACCCTGGCCGCGCCGCGCCGCCAAGGGCGTCTATATCAACCATGAGGCCTCGCGCTTTTCCAACGACTGCTACGTCTGCGAGATAGCGCCCGGTAAAAAGCTCGAACCGGCTCATCACCTGTTCGAAGAAATGCTGCTGATCTTGTCCGGCCGCGGCTCGACGACTGTCTGGAATAACGCCGGCGCCCGCATCACCTTCGAATGGAAGGCCGGATCGATTTTCGCCATCCCCTTGAACTGCTGGTATCAGCATTTCAACGGCTCAGGTCAGGAGCCGGTCCGCTTTGTCGCCGTCACCAACGCCCCGACCGTCATCAACCGCTACGACGATCTCAACTTCATCTTCAACTGTCCCTATGATTTCAAGAACCGTTTTTCCGGTGAGCCCGATTACTTTTCGTCCAAAGGCGAACAAGAAGGCTTTCTGTTGCGCACCAACTTCGTGCCCGACGCCGTCAACCTGCCGCTGATCACCGCGAAGGAACGCGGCGCCGGCGGCGGCCATATCCGCTTCAACATGGCGCGCGGCACCATCGCCAGCCACATCTCGCAGTTTCCGGTTGGCACCTACAAGAAAGCGCACGCGCACGGACCCGGCGCGCACGTCATCATTCTATCCGGCGAAGGCTATTCGCTGATGTGGCCGGAGGGCGAAGAGCCGCAGCGTTTCCAGTGGCAGGTCGGCACTTTGGTCGTGCCACCCAACATGTGGTTCCACCAGCATTTCAATTCCGGACCAACACCGGCGCGCTATCTCGCCTTCAAGCACTGGTCGCCGCGCAATGCGCAGGGCGTGCCGATCTCCTGGATCAGCCGCAGGCTCGGCGGCACGCAGATCGACTATGCGGACGAGCATCCGAAAGTTCGGCAACTGTTCGCCGAGGCGCTGGGCCGCCACAGCATTTCGCCGCGCATGGACGTGGTCTATGAGGCCGAAGCCGCGCAGCTGCCGCCGAGGGCGGCTTGATGTCTTGCTCCTCCCCGCGAAGCTGGGTCGCGCTGATCATTTGCTCGGCGTGTTTTTCTTTCTCTTTCGCCATCCCGGCGCGCGCTCAATCGGTCGCCGATATCGCCCGCTATTCCGGACCCGATCGCACGCAGCGTCTGGTCGACGGCGCCAAGAAGGAGGGCCCTGTCACGATCTACTCGTCGGCGGTGATCGCCGACACCAACGCCATCATCCAGGCCTTCGAAAAGAAATACGGCGTGCAGGTCCGCCTTTGGCGCGGCAGCTCCGACGATATTTTGCGGCGCGCTGTCACCGAGGCCCGCGCCGAGCGCTATGACGCCGACCTCGCTGAAACCGCGGGCGATTCCATGGAGGGATTGCAGCGCGAGCGCCTGCTGGCCGAGGTGTCCTCGCCGGCATTTGCACAACTGATGCCGGGCGCGGTGATGCCGCATCGCGGCTGGATCGCCGACCGGCTGAGCGTCTTTACGGTCGCCTACAACACCAACCTGATCAAGCCAGCCGATGTGCCGAAGAGCTACGCCGATCTCGCCGACCCGAAATGGAAAGGCAAACTCGGCGTCGACGACGAGGCCGACGATTCAAGCTGGTTTATGTCGGTCGTCGAAGCCATGGGCAAAGACGCAGGACTGGCATTGTTCCGCAAGATCGTCGCCACCAACGGCATGTCGGTACGCCGCGGTCATACGCTCTTGTCCAACCTGGTGGTGGCCGGCGAAGTGCCGCTGGCGCTGAACGTCTACGGCTATCGTGTCGCCGCGCTGAAAAGGAGCGGCGCGCCGATCGATGGCGTCGTGCTGCCGCCGGCCTTCGCGCTGCCGACCGGCATCGGCGCTCTGGCCAAGGCGCCGCATCCCAACGCCGCCCTCTTGTTGCTCGACTTTTATTTGACGGATGGCCAGCGCATTCTCGCTGAGCGCGGCAACGTGCCGACCAACCGGACCGTCGCCGAACCACCTCCGGGTGTCGGCCTGATCGACAACGGCAAATTCCTCGATAACGAGGACGAATGGACGCGGCTGTTTCGGAGCACATTCTCAGGCGCCGCGCCGTAAAAGCCTGCGCGACCGCTATTGCGGCCTATACGCCAGCACGGCAAGCGTGAAATCGCCCGTCCACTCGTGGGCCATGGTGTTGGCGCCGACCGAGATATCGCAGTTGCCCGATACCTTGATGGTGATGCTGTTGCCGGTGCCCGCGTAGGGCCCATCGCCCACGCCGCCCTGGCAGGTCACACTGCCGCGCATCGGCCCGCCGCCCGCAAAGGTAATCGTCATCACCTGGCCGGCATCGACGTTTACCCGAAAGACCTGCTGCGGTGCGTGCGGCGTCACATGGCCCTGCGCCATCACGCCATACGAGCCTTTGGCAAATTTCAGAGTGATGGGCGGGGCCGCGTCGGCCCGCGAACCAAAGCAAGCGAGAGCGCCACTCAGGATAAGGCTCGTCAATGTCAAACGTCTGGTCATCGCCGCCTCCTTTTTATTGCTCAAGCGGTTGGTTCTTCAGTCCGAACCGGCTCGCGCACCCAATGCAAAGTAGCGTCGTCACCTTTCGACAGTGTGACGCGGCGATAGTGCCGCGCCTCGCGCAGCGTTGACAGCGCGCGGCGATGCTATGCCGCCTCCGCGCGCGGCAACGCTGTCCTGCCGCGAATGATATCTGAGGCCTTGTCGGCCATCATGATCACGCAGGCGTTGATATGCGCGGAAACGAGGTCGGGCATCGCGGACGCGTCGCAGACACGCAACGCCTCAATGCCGCGGACCTTCATGTCCGGTTCGAGCACGCCGCCCTGACCCATGGCGCAGGTGCCGGCCGGATGGTGCGCGGTGATCACGACCTTCTTCAGCCAGGCATCGATCTCGGCGTCGGATTTAACCTGCGGCCCCGGACCGATCTCCTCGCCGCGGAACGGATCAAGCGCCTTGTGGAAGGCGAGTTCGCGGGCGCGTTTGAATCCTTCGCGGAGCGTCGGCAGATCGTTCGGCGCGGTGAAGAATTTGTAGACGATCCGCGGCGGCTTGAGCGGGTCGCTGCTCGCAAGCAGAACCTCACCACGGCTGTCGGGGTGCAGCAGCGTCGGGCGGATACCGTAGCCATCGAGATAGGCCGGCCGCACCATCGGAAACCACAGATGCGGATTGTGCGAGGTGCCGCGGAACATGAATTCGATGTCGGGCACCGCAAGCTCGGGCCGCGTCTTGACGAAGGCGTGAAGCCCGCCCGGCACGACCGTTCCGGGGCCGGTGCCGAACAGATACGCCCGCACCATGCTCATTGCCATGCGGTCGAACCGCATTTCGCGATGAAACGTGCCGGGCTGCCGGCGCGTGTACGTCATGTAGGCGCCGAGATGATCCTGCAGGTTTTTTCCCACCGGCAGATCGGCGACGACGTTGATGCCGAGGCTGCGCAAATGCTCAGCCGGTCCGATGCCGGAGAGCATAAGAAGCTGCGGGGTGTTGAAGGCGCCGGTCGCGACGATGACTTCGCGAGCCGCGGTGGCGCGCTGGATCGATCCGTTTTGGACGAATTCGACGCCTTTGGCGCGAGTACCTTCGAGCAGCACACGCGTGCTGTGCGCGTCGGTCGCGACGGTCAGATTCGCACGGCCGCGGGCCGGCTTGAGAAACGCGTTCGCGGTCGACGAACGCCGGCCATCACGAATCGTGTACTGGCCGCGGCCGAAGCCTACCTGCTGCTTGCCATTGTAATCGGGCGTGATCGGATAGCCGCAAGCCTTGGCGGCTTCGAGCCATGCCTCGTAGAGTGGATCCTCGGTCTTGGCGAATTCGGTGCCAAGCGAGCCCTCGCCGCCGCGATAGGTGTCGGTGCCGTTCTCCCAGGTTTCGCAGCGGCGGAAATACGGCAGCACGTCCGCGTAGGACCAGCCGCGCGCGCCCTTTTGGCCCCAGCGGTCATAGTCGCCGGCATTGCCGCGCGTATAGGCCATGACGTTGATCGACGATGAACCGCCCAGCACCTTGCCGCGCATCGCCTCGATGCGACGCCCATTGAGATTTGGTTCGGGATCGGTCTCGTAGCCCCAGTCGAACATGCCGTATTCGTGCATGCGGCCCATGCCGAGCGGAATATGAATGTACGGGTGCCAGTCGCGGCCGCCGGCCTCGAGCAGAAGTACGTTCGCGGCGCCGTCCTCGGACAACCGGTTTGCCAACACACAGCCGGCCGAACCAGCCCCGACGATGATGTAATCGTATCCGTTGCCCGCCATTTCACTCCCTCATGCGCACGCCACGCCGTTGCTACTCGCTCAATCCCTCGCGTAACCGATCAGCTTCTTTTTCTTGCGGCCAAGCATGATCAGGATTGCGGATAGTACGGCAAGCACAGCCCACGTGGGGAGGCCAAAGAGCCATTGTCCGTATGGCTCCCATGCCCAAATCGCTTTGCCTTTGATCCAGTCTTGCACTGCGTTGAGGCTATGCTGGTCGATGTCAGCCCACAATTCACTCACGCGCACGTAGACGAACTGGTGGTTGGCGATCGATTTTGTCCCGTCATAAACGAAGAATACGAAGGCGGTCGCCAGCAAGAGCAAGCCGAGAAAGCGAAGCAGGAAGCGGATCATGGCGGACCGGCGATTTTCCGGGTTGGCGAGACGGCTGCACGCCATACTCTGCCGCGCACTTTAGTTCAATGCATGGCATTTATTACGCATCCGGTCGTGCTGCGCCGCAAGAGCAAATCTTGCTGCATCTCCAAGTCTCTATCTCCAAGTCCCTTGAGTATCGGCCGCCGTTTTCGCTAAGGTCTTGGCTTTCGGCGGCGACGCACCGGACGCAGCAAGGAAAGACAAAAGAATGGCCTCCAAAAACGGCAGCCACGCGAACCGCCCGACATTTACCGACCAGGAAGCGCTGCTGTTTCACAGCCAAGGCCGTCCCGGAAAGCTGGAGGTTGTGGCCACCAAACCGATGGCGACGCAACGTGACCTGTCGCTGGCCTATTCGCCTGGGGTTGCCGTCCCGGTGCTGGCAATCGCCGAGGACGAAGCGCGCGCCTACGATTACACAACCAAAGGCAATTTCGTCGCCGTCATTACCAACGGTACGGCGATACTCGGTCTCGGCAATCGCGGCGCGCTTGCGGCCAAGCCGGTGATGGAAGGCAAGTCGGTGCTGTTCAAGCGCTTCGCCGACGTCGACTCCATCGACCTTGAAGTCTCTACCGAAGATCCGGATGAGTTCATCAATTGCGTGAAGGTGCTCGGCAAGAGCTGGGGCGGCATCAATCTGGAAGACATCAAGGCCCCGGAGTGCTTCATCATCGAGCAGAAGCTGCGCGAGCTTCTGGACATCCCGGTTTTTCACGACGACCAGCACGGCACCGCCATCATCGCCGCCGCGGGGCTGATCAACGCGCTCGAATTGACCGGCCGCGAGGTGGCAAGCACCAAGCTCGTGTGCAACGGGGCCGGCGCGGCCGGCATTGCTTGTCTCGAACTCCTGCGCGCCATCGGTTTCCGGCCCGAGAATCTCACCCTCTGTGACACCAAGGGTGTGATCTACGAAGGCCGCACCGAAGGCATGAACCAATGGAAGTCCGGCTTTGCAGTCAAGACCAAGGCGCGCACGCTCGCCGAAGCGCTGGCTGGCGCCGACGTGTTCTTTGGACTTTCGGTGAAAGGCGCGGTGAACAAGGCAATGGTGAAATCCATGGCCGACAAGCCGATCATCTTCGCCATGGCCAATCCCGATCCCGAGATCACGGTGGAGGACGTCGCGGAGGTGCGCACCGATGCCATCATGGCCACCGGCCGCTCCGACTATCCGAACCAGATCAACAACGTGCTGGGCTTTCCCTACATCTTCCGCGGCGCGCTCGACGTGCGCGCCCGCGCCATCAACATGGAAATGAAAATCGCGGCCGCTCACGCGCTCGCCCAGCTCGCGCGCGAGGATGTGCCCGACGAGGTGGCTGCGGCCTATGGGGCGCGGCCGAAATACGGGCCCGACTACATCATCCCGGTGCCGTTCGATCCGCGGCTGATTTCCGACATTCCGCCGGCCGTCGCCAAGGCGGCGATGGAATCAAACGTGGCGCGGCGGCCAATCAAAGACATGGAGACGTACAGGCAGCAGTTGCGCAGCCGGCGCGATCCGATCGCGGGTGTGCTGACCGGCGTCTATGAACGACTGCGGCGGCGGCCGCGGCGCGTCGTCTTCGCCGAGGGCGAAGAGGAACAGGTGATCCGCGCGGCGGCGAGCTTCGTCCATCAGGGGCTGGGCTCGGCCCTGCTCTGCGGCCGTGAGAACCGCGTGCGCGACACCGCGAAAGCGCTTGGCGTGGAATTGGGCAGCGGCATCGAAATCATCAATGCGGCCCTGTCGAAGCGCAACGCCGCCTATGCGGCCTATCTTTACGAACGCCTGCAGCGCCGCGGCTATCTGCAACGCGACTGCCAGCGCCTGGTGAACCAGGACCGCAACCATTTCGCATCCTGCATGGTCGCGCTCGGCGACGCCGACGCCATGGTGACGGGCGTGACGCGCAATTTCTCGGTCGCGCTTGATGACGTACGCCGCTGCATCGATCCCAAGCCCGGCCACCGCGTCATGGGCACTTCGCTGGTGCTGGCGCGCGGCCGCACCGTTCTGGTGGCCGATACCGCCGTGACCGAAATGCCGACCGCGCAAGACCTGGCCGAGATTGCAGTTGAGGCGGCGGGCGTGGCGCGCTCGTTCGGCTACGAGCCGCGGCTTGCGCTGCTCGCCTTCTCGACCTTCGGCCATCCGGCAGGCGAGCGCTCCGAGCGCGTGCAGGAAGCGGTACGAATTCTCGACCGCATGCACGTCAATTTCGAATACGACGGCGACATGGCGGCGGACGTGGCGCTGAATATGGAATTGCGCGAGGCCTATCCATTCTGCCGCCTGTCCGGCCCCGCCAATGTGCTGATCATGCCGGCGTTCCACTCGGCCTCGATCTCCACCAAGATGCTGATGGAGCTTGGCGGCGCCACCGTGATCGGTCCGATGCTGGTCGGGCTCGACCGTTCGGTCCAGATCGTGCCGCTGTCGGCCAATGACGCTCAGCTCGTCAACATGGCGGCGCTTGCCGCTTATAACGTCAGCGGATAAGCCGCTTCTGCCAGACAATCCATGCAAAAGCGCAGATTGGGAAACGCCGGTCCCGAGGTTTCGCTCGTCGGGCTCGGCACCAACAATTTCGGCGGCCGCATCGATCTTGCCGCCTCACGTCTCGTGGTCGACAAGGCGCTCGATCTCGGCGTCACGCTGATCGACACCGCCGACATTTATGGCAACAAAGGCGGCTCAGAGAAATGCCTGGGCGAAATCCTCGGTCCTCGCCGCAAGAACGTGGTGCTGGCGACCAAGTTCGGCCTGCCGATGGACAGCGCGGGAAAACTCCGCGGCGCCTCGCGGCGCTACATCATGCAGGCAGCCGAAGCGAGTTTGCGGCGTCTGAAGACCGATTGGATCGATCTTTATCAGCTCCATCGTCCCGACGCGCAAACGCCGATCGAAGAGACACTGCGCGCTCTCGACGATCTGAAGCAGGCAGGAAAGATCCGCTTCATCGGCTGCTCCAATCTCTCCGCCACGCAGCTTGAGCAGGCGCTCGGCGTCAGCGAGCGCGCGCAGCTGGTCTCGTTCATCTGTTGTCAGGACGAGTACAGCCTGCTTGAGCGCGATCTGGAAAGGAGCCTGCTCGGCGCCATGCGCAAGCACGGCCTCGGTCTCCTGCCATATTTTCCTCTCGCCAGCGGTTTGTTGACCGGCAAATACAAACACGGGGCGCCGCTGCCGGCCGGATCGCGACTTGCCAACAGTCCGCCGCGTGGCGGCGGTGTGCTCAACGACCGCAACTGGCGCATCGTCGAGAAGCTGTCCGGCTTTGCAGCGAGACGCGGACACACGTTGCTTGAGCTGGCGATGAGTTGGCTCGCGGGCCAGCAATTCATTCCCAGCATCATCGCCGGCGCCACCACACCCGAGCAGGTTGAACAAAATATTGCCGCCGTGAATTGGACGCTCTCGACGGAAGATTTGGCCGAGATCGACCGCATCACCCTTTAACCGCCCCCGGTAATTCGCGATGTCCGATTCACGGGGCCGAAACCTCTGCCCGGTAGGCTGCGGGCCATGCAGCCCATTGCACCGCCGAAGCCCGCCGCCCTCGCAATCCAAGGTCTCGTCAAACGCTTCGACCGCCCCGCGGTGGACGGCCTGGAACTGACTGTGCGCACGGGCGAATTCTACGCGCTGGTCGGACCGAACGGCGCTGGTAAGACCACGACGCTGCGGATGATCGCCGGCTTGCTGCGGCCCGACGCCGGCTCGATCCATATCGGCGGCATCGATGCGCTCGCTGATCCGGTCGCGGCAAAGCAGATCGTTGCGTGGGTTTCCGACGAGCCGATGATCTACGACAAGCTGACGCCCCGCGAATATCTGGAATTCGTCTCCGGCCTGTGGGGCGTAGAACCGGCGTTGGCGGCGAACCGCGCCGAGACGCTGTTGGACTGGCTCGATCTGGCGCCGCATGCCGACGAGCGCTGCGAAAGCTTCTCCAAGGGCATGCGGCAGAAGATTGCGCTCGCGGGCGCGTTGGTGCACGAGCCGCGCGTCATCATTTTGGACGAGCCGCTGACCGGTCTCGACGCCGGTTCGTCGCGCCAGGTCAAAAACGTGCTGCGCGAGCGTGCACGCTCAGGCGGCACCATCGTCATGACCACCCACATCCTCGAAGTGGCCGAGCGCATGGCCGATCGCATCGGCATCATCGCGCACGGCAAGCTCATCGCCGAAGGCACCCTCGAAGAACTGCGTCGTCAGGCCGGCACGCACGCGCACACGGATGCGCGCGACGGCGGCAGCCTCGAGGAAACGTTCCTCGCGCTGGTGGCGGAGCCGGCGCAAGCCGCATGAGCGCTACAGCCGGCACCGCCGTTTGGTTCGCCCAGCACGAGTCGCGGCTCGTCTGGCGCGACTGGATTTCCATGATCACCGCCGGCCGGCGCGAACGCCTGCGCATCGTCGCCATGGGCGTTGTCGCTTTTATCCTGTTCATGCATTTCGTCGCCTACTGGGTGGTCGGCCCGCACGCCGGCGCCGCAATCGACAAACAAACGCTGCTCACCATCACCACGAGCGCGCTGCTGTCGTGGATGCTGATGATTTCGCAGGCGATGGAATCGATCACGCGCGCCTTCTACGCGCGCTCCGATCTCGACCTGATCCTCGCGTCGCCGGTCAACAGCAACAAGCTGTTCGGCGTGCGCATCGCCACGATCGCGCTCGGCACCACGTTGATGGCGCTGCCGCTTGCTGCCCCGTTCATCGATGTACTGATCGCGCGCGGCGGCTGGCGCTGGCTTGGCGCCTACGGCTTGATTGTGGCCATGGGGGCGGCGGCGACGGCGCTGGCGGTGGGTCTCACCGTCGCTTTGTTCCGCGTGCTCGGTGCACGGCGGACCCGCTTTGTGGCTCAGGTGGTGGCCGCCGTTATCGGCGCGGCGTTTGTCATCGGCCTGCAAGTCGTCGCGATCCTGTCCTACGGCACGATCTCACGCGCGGCGCTGTTGCAATCGAAACCGCTGCTGGCGCTGGCGCCGGGCCTCGGCAGCGTGCTGTGGTGGCCGGCGCGCGCCGCGCTCGGCCAGACATTGCCGCTCGTTGCGGTGCTCGCCACGAGCTTTGCGCTCCTTGCCGCCGCCGTTATCCTGGTCGCTCCGCGCTTCGGCAACTACGCCATCGCCGCCGCCGGGGTTGGTAATGCCAGCGTCGTCCGTTCGCGGCGCAATGCCTTTCGCAAGCGGCTGACGCCGCGCGGCGCACTGCGCCGCAAGGAATGGATCCTGCTGCGGCGCGATCCGTGGCTGATGTCGCAGACGCTGATGCAGATGCTGTATCTGGTGCCGCCGGCCTTGATGCTGTGGCGCGGCTTCGATCAGGACAACAGCGCGCTCCAGCTTGTCGTGCCGGTGCTGGTCATGGCTGCGGGACAGCTCGCGGGCGGGCTCGCGTGGCTCGCGATCTCCGGCGAAGATGCCCCGGACCTCGTCGCCACCGCGCCGGTGCCCCGGCGTTTCATTCTCGGCGCCAAGATCGAGGCGGTGCTCGGCGCTGTTGCGCTCATCTTTACGCCGCTCGTTGTGGCGATTGCCGTCGCCTCGCCCTGGCACGCCCTGATCGCGGCGGCCGGAATCGGAATCGCGGCCGCGGCCTCGACAGCCGTGCAGTTCTGGTTTCGCAGCCAGGCCAAGCGCAGCCAGTTCCGCCGCCGGCAGGTATCGTCGCGGCTCGCCACTTTCGCGGAGGCATTTTCTTCAATCGGCTGGGCCGCAACCGCCGCCGTCGCCACCGCCAGCCTTTCACTCGCTATTGCCCCGGCCGTGCTGGCGCTTCTGGTTCTCGGTGGCGCCTACGTGCTGAGCCCGCGCGCGCATACCGCATGGTGAGGCGCCGGTCTCGACGCGGCAAGTTCAAGATGGTTAAACGTTGGCTCCGAACGCTGGCCGGAGCCGCGAATGAACAAGCAGCCGGACTGGACGTGGCCGAACGGCAAGCGCATTGCCGTCGTGTTCAACGTCTGCCTTGAGGCCTGGTCTGACGGCAAGGCGCCCGGCATCAGCCCGATGGGCAACCCGCTGCCGCCTGGCGTGCTGGACACGATGGCGATTTCGTGGGCCGCCTATGGGGTGGAAGTCGGCATCCATCGGCTGATGGAAGGGTTCGCGCGCCACGGCGCCAAGGCGAGCGTGATGACCAACGCAGTCATTGCCGAGCGTGCCCCCGCGACGGTCAAGGCGATCGCCGACAACGGCCACGAAGTGCTGTCGCATTCCTACGCCATGGACGTGATCCCGGCATTGCTGTCCGACGAGGACGAGAAGAAAAACATCGAGCGCTGCACAGCGCTGCTGAAAAAGGCGTCAGGCCAGAACATCGTCGGCTGGCTGTCGCCGCGCGGCACGTCGAAACCTTCGACGCCGAAGCTGCTCGCCGAGGCTGGCTACCGCTGGTACGGTGACGTGTTTCACACCGACCTGCCTTATGTAACGAACCACGGCAACAAGCAGATCGTCGCTATTCCGCTGTCCTACGACGTCAACGACATGCCGTCGATGAAATACGGCCATCCGCCGCGCATGATGCTTGACTCATTCAACGAGGTCGTCGAGATCGCGCGCAGCCGCGACGATGAACTCCGCATTATCGATGTCACCAGCCACGCTCACATCTTCGGCCACCATCGCGGCGCGCATTTCTACGAGAAGATCGTCGAACAGGCGATGGCGGCACCGGACATCTGGGTCGGAACCCGCGCCCATATCGCCGATCATATGCTAAGCATGGCGAATGCCCGACAATGAAGAAGGTATCAGGAGAAGCGTAAAGTGATTCCCTTCGAAATGGTGGAACCGACGTCGCTCAAGGAAGCGCTATCGCTGCTCGATCCGCAGGAGCCGACGATCCGTGCGGTAGCGGGTGGCACGGCGCTGATGCTGATGATGAAGGCGGGCGTCTTCACGCCGACGCGGCTTATTTGCCTGCATCGCATCGAACCGGATTTCTCGCGCATCTCACTGACCGACAAGGGCGAGCTCCGTATCGGCGCCATGGCGACTTTACGTGAATTGGAGAAAGATCCGAACGTCGCTTCGCGACTACCCGTCCTCGCTCGGGCCATGCGCACGCTGTCGAGCGTGCGGGTGCGCAACGTCGCGCGCGTCGGCGGTGCGCTGGCGCACGGCGATCCGCACATGGATCTGCCGCCGGTTTTGAGCGCGCTCGGCGCCCGCATCTCGATCGCGGGCCCCAACGGCAATCGCGAACTGCCGCTCGAAAAACTGTACGCCGGCTACTACGAGACCGTACTGGAGAAGAACGAGCTGATCACCGCCGTAACGGTGCCGGCGCTCAACGGCCGCAAGGCCGCCTACATGAAAGTGACATCTCGCACAGCGGACGATTGGCCTTCGCTCGGCGTGGCGGTGACGTTCGCGCTCGCCAACGGCCGCATCCACGATCCGATCGTCGTGGTCAGCGCCGCCACCGAGAAGGTCACGCGGATGAGCGCTGCCGAGAAAGCACTGCAAGGCGCCGCGCCCGACGATGCGGCGCTGCAGCGCGCCGGCGATGCGGCCGCCGATGAAGTCGAAACGCTGTCCGACGCGCACGGCTCCGCGCCGTACAAGCGCGAATTGCTGCGCGTCTATCTGCGCCGTGCGGTCCGCCAGGCTCTTGACGACGACGCGCGCCAGTAAGCATCGAGGACAAACGAATGAGCACGCGTTTGATAAACTTCACGCTTAACGGCCAACCGGTCTCGACCGCAATCGAGCCGCATCGCAATCTCGTCGAGCTGTTGCAGCGTTTCGATCTGTTCGGCGCGCGGGAAAGCTGCGGCCAGGGCCTGTGCGGCTGCTGTACCGTGCTGGTCGACGGCAAGGCCGTGTCGGGATGTCTCTATTTCGCTGTCTGGGCGGACGGCAAAAACATCACCACGATCGAGGCCCTCGACGCCGACGGCAAGCTTTCGCCGATGCAACAGGCGTTCATCGACGCCGGTGCATTCCAATGCGGCTACTGCACGCCGGGATTCATTCTGATGTCGCAACAATTGCTGCAAGAGAACCCGAACCCGAGCGACGATGACATCCGCCATTATCTGTCCGGCAATCTGTGCCGCTGCGGGACCTATCCTGAAGTGATCGAGGCGGTGAAAGCGGCGGCAAAACGATAGCGCTATTACGTTGCTGCGGGCGCGCTTGTTTGGGATTCAACGATTTTTCTGCCGAAATATCTCGTTTTAGTTTCATTAAAACATGGTGCCGAATGTCACCCCGGCTTCAATGCCTCCCGGGAACAATCGGCCGTCGTGGCGTCGTCTCCGAAGCGAGTCCCGTCAACGGGTGGAGCGACACTCGCGTCCCAAATGGAGGCAAATATGTCAATCAGGATAACGTTCGCACTTGCTGCCGCAATCGTCTTGAGTTCCGCCATCGGGGCAGCCGCTCAAGTGCGCTATTATGACTACGCGCCAGGCGCCCTGGGCGGCATCGGTGTACCGCCGTACGTATCGTACAATCCTGGGGCTACCGGCGGTGGCAGCACCGGGTATAACGAAAATCTTCGGCATGATTCCTGGTAGGTCCGGCTAGGCCGTTATCGCCGGATCGCGTCCGCCGACATCGAGCGCCGCGATAAACCGCTGTTTGATTGCGTGCCCCTCGCGCAACGGCAGCACACGCGGGGTATCGTCGGCGCTGATGTGAGCACTGATCAGGATCGGCCCATTGCCGGAATGCAGCAGGGCGCGGACAGCAGGCGCCTCGTCGATACGCGAGACAACGCGTGCTTGCCTGAAGCGGCATGCGAGTGCGGTGGCGACGAGATCGATGCCGGACTGCGTGGCACTCGCCTGCATGCCGGTCTCGCCATAATGCGCGTTATCGAGCACGATAACGCTGAGATTTTTCGGTTGTTTGACCCCGATGGTGGCGAGGCTGCCGATGCCCATCAGCATGTCGCCATCGCCGGTAAGCACGGCAACGCGCCGGTCGGGCCGCGCCAGCGCGAGCCCCAGCCCGATCATCGCGGTGCCGCCCATCGCGCCCCACAGATAGAAATTCAGCGGATGATCGCCCGCCGCGGCGACGTCGTAGGTCGCCGAACCAAGCCCGCTGACCACCAACAGATCGCCGCGGTCGATCAGAAGCTGTTTGACGAATTCGCGCCGCTCCAGCATCAGCGCACCCACTGCTTGCGGCCGATCAGCCGCTGCGACAGAAGAATTGCGACCTGCAAATTGCCGTCGAATGCCATGTCACAGCCGGCGCCGACAACCTCGTCGACGTCCCCGGCGTGTTCGACCCGGTAGGTCAGAAAGCCCGAAAGCCGCAGCACCTCCTCGGTGATCGAGCCCATAGGCACCTGCCATTGATTGAATTCGCCGAACTCGCCCCGCATGGTCACCAGGACGACGCAGCCAAAGCCGCAATTGCGCAACAGCGAAAACATGTTGATGCAGTTGCCAACGCCGCTCGACTGCATCAGCAACGCCGCGCGCTGACTACCGAGCGCCGCGCCGGCCACCAAGCCGACACCCTCCTCCTCGGTGGTCAGCACCACATCGGCGATGTTCGGATCTTCCTTGCAAAGCTTGATGAGCCGGCTGTGGCCGGCATCGGGTACGTAGCCGACCTGGCGAATGCCAACGCGGCGGAAATGCGCGTAGATGGCATCGGACCAGGCGGTTTCAATTTGCGAGGGCGCGTCCACGTGGACCTCGTCGTCACGCATTGCTTGGCGGCAATGCCGGCTGGCCGCGGATCATGTCAGCGGCCTTTTCGGCAATCATGATCACGGGCGCATTTATATTACCGCCGACAAGGTCCGGGAACACCGATGCATCGACGACGCGCAACGCCTCGACCCCGCGGACCCGCAGCTCTGCATCGACGACGGCGCTTTCATCCACGCCCATCCGGCAGGTGCCGGCCGGATGATGCACGGTAATGGCCGTCGCGCGGATATGAGCGTCGATCTCGGTGTCCGAATTCAGCGACGGCAGTTCAGCCCCGACGTATGGCTTCAGCGGCGCCTGCCGTCCCACATCGCGCGCCATGCGAATGCCGTCGCGCAAGACTTTCAGATCGTCTCCGGCGCTGAGGAAATTCTGGAAAATCCGTGGCAGCGCGCGCGGGTCGGCCGACGCAAGCTCGACTCGCCCGCGACTTTGCGGCCGCAGCAACGCCACACGGCAGCCGAACGTATCGGGAAAACTCGGCAGGAATGGCGGCAGATAAGGCTTCGCCATCATCGAGCCGGCGTTGAGCAGAAACTGCACGTTGGGCAGCTTCGCCTCCGTGTCGGTGCGCAGGAAGGCAAATATCCCGCCCGGCACATCGCTCGCAAAGCCGGTACCGAACAGATACGCCTTGACGAGTTCGCGCACGATGCGATCGAGCCGCATGGCGCGGTGGAAACTTCCCGGCTGCTTGCGTGCGTAGGTCAGAGCAGCGGAGATGTGGTCCTGCAGGTTTTTGCCGACGCCCGAAAGCGGGGCTTTCACCTCGATGCCGTGAGCGCGCAGCTCCGCCGGATCACCGACGCCCGAGAGCATCAGCACCTGCGGCGAGTTGATGACGCCGCCGGCCAGCAGCACTTCGCGCGTGGCGCGCACGCGGACGGTCTCGCCGCTCCGCGAAAGATATTCGACGCCGACCGCACGATTGCGCTCGATCAGCACACGGCTCACCAGCACGCCGACTTCGACGCGCAGGTTTTGCCGTCCCATCGCCGGCTTCAGATAGGCAAGCGCGGCGCTGCAGCGGCGGCCGTTGCGGATCGTCGACTGCCAGCGGCTGAAGCCCTCTTGAGTCCGGCCGTTGTAGTCGCCCGTCCACGAATAGCCCGCCAGCGCGCCAGCCTCAGCGTAGGCTTCGACCAGCGGATCGGCAAAGCGCGTCAGCTGCGTTGTCAGCGGGCCATCGCCGCCGCGATATTGGTTGGCCCCGCCC
>Ga0335081_10008130_pt1 | contig 16823 bp, 13 predicted proteins | sample Lox_Sample_35_FD_206713 | JGI IMG/M metagenome (GOLD analysis project Ga0335081, IMG submission 206713) | Soil microbial communities from Loxahatchee National Wildlife Refuge, Florida, United States - Lox_Sample_3.5 | ecosystem: Environmental > Terrestrial > Soil > Wetlands | place: USA... | reverse complement strand
CACGGAACCATCGAGCGCAGCCTGCGCCTGCTCGGCATGGGCCGCGACAGCCTCATCAACCTACCTTGCGACGAACAGGGCCGCGTTGTTCCCGATGTCCTGCGCCAGGCCCTTGAGGCCGGCCCCGATGCCCCCACCATCGTTCTGATGCAGGCGGGCGATCTGAACATCGGCGCCTACGATCCCTTCGATGCCCTGATCCCTCTGGCCCACCACCACAACGCCTGGGTCCACGTCGACGGCGCTTTCGGCCTGTGGGCCGCGGCCAGCCCGCGCTATCGATACCTGCTCCGCGGCGTCGAGCAGGCGGATTCCTGGGCCACCGACGGCCACAAGTGGCTGAATGTGCCCTACGACTGCGGCTACGCGTTCGTCGCAAAGCCTGAAGCCCTCCGCTCCGCCATGTCGCACCGCGAGTCCTACCTGATTCACGCCACCGCTGAGCGCGACGCCATCGATTGGACCCCCGAGTGGTCCCGCCGCGCCCGCGGTTATCCCACCTACGCCGCTCTGCGCCAGTTGGGCCGCCGCGGAGTGGCCGACCTGGTGGAACGCTGCTGCCTGCACGCACAATCTCTGGTAACCCGCATGGCCGCGCTCCCAGGTGTCGAAGTCCTCTGGCAGCCCGTCATCAATCAGGGCCTGGTGCGCTTCCTCGACCCGCACGGCTCGGGCCACGACGCCTGGACCGACCACGTCATCGCCGAAATCGTGCGCACCGGCGAAGCCTTCTTCGGCGGCGCCGCCTGGCGCGGCCGCCGCGCCATGCGCGTCAGCGTCTGCAACTGGCGGACCACTGATGCCGACATCGACCGCACCGTGCGCGCCGTCTCACGCGTTCTCGGCGCGCGCGAATGACTTGTCAAATTCCTTGCGCACGGCCGGTTCCCTGCGGTCCGCTGCCTCCTGCGTCTGGCGGCGAATGTCCGCCGAATCGCGGTGCAGACCCAGTGCTTCCACGGCCGCAACGGCGTCCGCTTCCCTTCCGTTCCGTACCAGGTTCAAAAGGAACTCCATGGCCGCCGGTTGCCGCGTGGAGCTGAGAGCCCGCAGCAGTACCAGGCGAAACTGCGGATCGCGTTGGCGGGTCCACGCCTGCTGCAAGAGCTCGGTCGCACCGGTGAGACGCGACGCACCCAGCGCCAGCGCCGCCTCTTCGCGCACGGCCTCGTTTCCTGTATCGAAGAACCCCGCCACAAACCCCAAGGCGTCCTCCTTCTCCAACTGGAAAAGATAATCGAACACCTCACCGGTAACCTGCGGTTCCTCGTCGCCCGTGCGCGCTTTTAGCCGCAGCACCAAACCCGCGCCTTCGCCTTCCATCTGCGCCAGGGCCCGCGCCGCGTCCGAGCGCACTGGCGCCGCGCGGTCGGTCAGCGCGTCCACCAGGCGCCGCATCACCTGCTCGCGAGGCAAGTCGGTGCACGCCGGCAGCGCCAGCGCGCAAGTTCCCCGCAGTGTCGCAGCGGTGTCTTCTTCCCCGCCCCACACCGGTTCCATCTGGATGTGGCCGAGCCCGCGCAGGAATGGCGCGGCCTCCCGATGCTCCAAAGCCGCCAGCGCCTTCGAAATGGCGTTCTTGCCCCAACACTGCGGATCTCGCTCCGTGGGCCGTTCGAACAGGCGGTCGAACGCGCGCAACAAATCCGGCACGAGGTCCAGAAGCTGCAAATCCACGGCGATTTTGGCGGCCTTGGCGGCCACCAGATTGACCCGGTCGGCCAGCGCCTTGCGCAGGACGGCCCCTGCCTCCGCGGGCGCGGCCTCACGCAGCAGGTTGAGCCGTTCGATCTCCTCGTCCACCTTGCGGTGCGCCATGCCTTCAGAATAGCGATGGAACCCGCCACTTTTCTCCCGTGACCCGCATCCAATCAACGTTACACAAGGAGACATCGGATGAAACGTACGGCCAACGCGCAGTGGCGCGGCGATCTGAAGTCCGGAGCCGGCCAGATTTCCACCGCCAGCGGTGTGCTTTCAAACACCAGCTATTCATTCCACACGCGGTTTGAAGAGGGAAAGGGCACCAATCCCGAGGAATTGCTGGCAGCGGCGCATGCCGGCTGCTTTTCGATGGCGCTTTCAGCGCAGCTCGGGCAAGCCGGCCTGACCCCCGAGAGCATCGAAACCGTGTGCACCATCACGCTGGACAAGCAACCCGACGGTTTCGGAATCACCGAAAGCCACCTCGATCTGAAGGCCAAAGTCCCTGGCGCCACCCAGGAAGCCTTCGACCGTGCCGTGCAAGCCGCCAAAACCGGCTGCCCAGTCTCCAAGCTCTACAAAACCAACATCACCCTGACAGCCACCCTCAGCGCCTGACGTGCCGCACGCTCTTGTGGCGCGCGCTCTCAGGGCAATGCCACTTGGTTTTTCCCAGAAGCGGGATGCTGCGTTTGTTGTGCCTGAGAGCGCAATGCCACTTGGTTTTCGTTGGCATGCGCTCTGCAGAAATCGTGGGGCAGCCAATCTTGGCTGCAGCCGGCTTTCAGCCGGCGCTTTCGGCACGCGCAGCAGCCACGTAAGCCGCCTGAAAGGCGGCCGCGGGCAGGATTGCCCGCCCCGGGGGTGCCCCTGGGCCCGTCCCCACTCGTGGGGACGCACGCCCTCACACCTGCGAGAATTAGCTACGCAGACCGGGCAGCCTGCCGTCTCTATCATCGAGGCCCGGAGGAAAACATCGCGACCACTGCATCGATAAGGCCCTCCATGGTGAAGACCTGCGCCTGCGAACTCACCTCGATCCCGAGAGAGCGCGCGGTGTTCGTAGTCACAGGGCCGATCGAGACCACCCTAACGCCTTCGAGTGCTGCGGCGCCCGCGACCGCCACGAAGTTTTGCACCGTAGAAGAGCTGGTGAAAGTAATGCAATCGGGCTTGCACACGCCGGAGAAAACCTCGCGCGCCTGTTCGGCGGCTTCCTCCGGGGCCACGGTGCGATAGGCCTCCACTACATCGACATACGCGCCGCGCTTCGCCAGCTCTGCCGGCGCCAGGTCGCGCGCCACGGCGGCGCGAGGCAGCAGCACACGCTTATCCGCCAAATCGTGCGAAGCGAAGGCGTCCACGAGGCCTTCGGCCACATACTCCTTCCCCATCAGGTCCACTTTCAGGTGCACACCTTCGACCGCCGCGCGTGTGGCCGGACCGATAGCGCAGATCCGGGCGCGCAGAGCGCGCAGATCGGCGGCGGAACGGTCTAGCCGTTCCAGGAAAAACCGCACGCCGTTGGCGCTGGTGAAGATCAACCAGTCGTAGGAAGCGAGGTTGGCAATGGCGCGATCTAGGGGACCGTAATCGGCGGCAGGGCGGATCTCAATAGTGGGCATCTCGATCACCTCCGCGCCGAGCGCGCGCAGCCGCAGGGAAAGCGCGTCGGCCTGGCCCTTCGCGCGCGTCACCACAATGCGGCGGCCGAACAGCGGCAGGCGCTCGAACCAGTTCAGCTTGTCGCGCAGCCGCACCACCTCGCCCACAACGATGGTGGCTGGCGGCTTCATGCCGCGTTCCGTGATGAGACGGGGAAGCGAAGCCAGCGTGCCGGAGAGGGTTTCCTGGTCAGGGCGGGTGGCCCAGCGTACGGCCATCGCCGGCGTTTCCGCATCGCGGCCGCGTGCGATCAGCGCCCGCGCGATGTCGCCGAACGTGGTGAGGCCCATGAAAATCACCAGTGTCTCGGCGTGGCCCACTTTGTCCCAATCGATGGCGGCGACTGCATGGCCGGTCACGAAGGTTACAGCCGACGTATGCTCGCGATGCGTGAGCGGGACGCCCGTGTATGCTGCAATGCCCAGCGGCGTGGCCACTCCGGGAACGATTTCAAACGGAATGCCGGCGTCGGCCAGGGCTTCAGCCTCTTCCCCGCCCCGCCCGAACAAAAACGCATCTCCGCCCTTGAGCCGCACCACGGTGAGGCCGCGGCGGGCGCGGTCGATGAGCATCGCGCAAATTTCGTCCTGGGTGAACGCGTGGACCGCTTTCTTTTTGCCGACATAAATGCGCTCAGCGCTGGGCGGGGCGATGTCAAGCAGGGCGGCAGGCGCCAGGTGGTCGTAAAACACGGCGCCGGCCTGTTCGAGAATGCGGCGGCCCTTGAGAGTGATGAGATCGGGGTCGCCCGGACCCGCGCCGATCAGGTAGACCTTGTTCATGGATTTCGGCGCCGCCCGGAGTTTCTCACCGCGGAGACGCGGAGACGCGGAGCAAGATGAGGCGAAAAAGATGTTGGGATGGTTGTGGAGACGCCCTTCCACCCTCTCACGGTCGCGGCTCCGACGCGTAAACGGCTTCGAGGATCTTCCGCGCCCCGCGTTCCATCAGGGTCACGCCCAACTCGCGCCCCAGAAGCGCAGCGTGTTGTACCGGCCCTTCCGCCTCCGCGCGAATCAGCTCCGAGCCGTCAGGAGATGCCACAATCCCCACCACGCGAAGACGCCCGTTGGTTATGGCGGCGTGCGCACCGATCGGCACCTGGCAACCGCCTCCCAACGCCGCCAGAACGCCTCGCTCGGCCTCGACCGCCGCGTGCGTCGCGGGATCATCCAGAGCCTGCGCGGCATCGAAGCCCGGGCCGGCCGCGCGCGCCTCGATCGCCAGCGCACCCTGGCCCACCGCGGAGCACATCACTTCCGCCGGCAACATCTCGGCGATGCGATCGCCCCATCCAAGGCGCTTCAGGCCCGCGGCGGCCAGCAGGATGGCGTCATACTGGCCTGCATCGAGCTTGCGCAGCCGCGTGTCGAGATTGCCGCGCACCGACTCAATCGCCAGATCCGGCCGCGCCTTGCGCAACTGCGCCGCGCGTCGCAGCGAGCTGGTTCCAACCTTCGCCCCCGCCGGCAAATCCGCCAGCCTCTTACCCACCACCGCATCGCGCGGATCTTCGCGCTCCGGCACGGCGGCCAGCACCAGGCCCTCGGGCAGCTCGGTCGGCAGGTCTTTCAGGCTGTGCACGGCAAGATCGGCGCGCCCGTCCAGCAGCGCTTCTTCAATCTCCTTGGTGAACAGCCCCTTGGTCCCCACTTTGGCCAACGGCACATCGGTAATCTTATCGCCGGTGGTCTTGATGATCTCGATCCGGCACTCGTAGCCTTTGGAAGCAAGCTGCGCGCTCACCCACCGGGCCTGCCACAGCGCAAGCTGCGAACCGCGGGATGCAATCACCAGCATCTATTTGTCCTGGAGATGGAACGCCTTCCTGATAGCGGCGACAACATGGGCTCCGTCGGGGTGCCCCGCGTGGTTGCGTAGCTCTGAAATAGGCCCGTGGGCCACCTTGTTCATCATGCCGCGCGTCATGGCTTCGATGGCCTGCTCCAATTCCGGCGAAAGCGGGCCGAAGCGGCGCCGCATCTTGTCCATCTCCACCGTGCGGATCTGCTCCAGTTGCTCCTGCAGCCCGACGATGGTGGGCGTCACTTCCGCCACCTTGAGCCGCGCCATCATCCGGTCCACTTCTTCCGTCACCAGCCCTTCGGCGTGCTCGGCCTCCTTCATCCGCTCGCGCAGGTTGGCGTTGACCACTTCCTGCAGATCGTCGATATCGTACAGGTAGACGTTGTCGATGTCGTTGACCGCCGGCTCGATATTCCGCGGCACCGCGATGTCGATCAGGAACATCGGCTTGTTGCGGCGCACCGCGATCACGCGATGCATCTCGTCCTTGTGCAGGATGTAGTGCGGCGCGCCCGAGCTGGTGATCACAATATCCACTTCGGGCAGCATGCTGACAAAGCGCGCGTATTCCACGGGCGTGCCCTGGAAAAGCTGCGCCATCTCGAGCGCGCGCTCGTGCGTGCGATTCGTGACGAAGACGTGCGAGGCGCCCGAGCGCCGCAGGTGGCGCGCCGCCAGCTCCGACATTTTCCCCGCGCCCACGATCATGATCGTCCGGTTGTCCAGCGAACCGAAAATCTTGCGCGCCAACTCCACCGCCGCGTAGCTCACCGATACCGCCATCTGGCCAATCCCGGTTTCGGAGCGCACGCGCTTGGCCACGCCGAAGGCGCGGGTCAACAGTCCTTCCAGCCACCCGCACACCGCGCCGCAATCTTTAGCGGCGGCGTAGGCGGCCTTGAGCTGCCCCAGGATTTGCGGCTCGCCCACTACCATGGAATCGAGGCTGGCCGCGACGCGGAACAGGTGATGGATGGCGTCGCGGCCCTCGTGCCGGTAGAGGTGGGGTCCGACGGCCGCCGGACAGACCGTTTTGCGGTCCGCCAGGAACGAGTCGACGATGGCCTGCGGATCGGAGCCGTCGTCCGTGGTGACCGTGATTTCGACGCGGTTGCAGGTGGAGAGAATGAGGGCTTCAGCCACGCCGTCGCGCGCCTTCAAATCGGCCAGCGCCGCCGGCAAGGCGTCTTCGCCGAAAGCGAGGCACTCGCGCACCTCGACCGGTGCCGTTTTGTGACTGACGCCGGTGACCAGCAGCTTCATTGCTTGAACAACATATCGCCCAGCCGCGCGTGAGCCGCCCAGGTGATCGCCGAGAAACCGACTACGGTGATCACCATGATCGCCGCCTTGCGGCCGCGCCATCCCGCGATGGTCCGCAAAAACACCAGCGCCATATAAATGCCCCAGGTGAAAAATGAGATGGCGATTTTCGGCTGGCTGATCCAGGCCGTCTTCAATTCGATGAAGCCCCACGTGCTCCCGGCGATGACAGCCAGGGTAATGAGCACGAAGCCCAGCGCCATGGACTTGGAAATGAGATCGTCCAGCGTGCCCAGCGCGGGCAGCCGGTAATAGGATTTGCGCGGCTTCTTTCGTTTCAGCTCGCGCTCTTGAAACAGGTAGAGCAGCGACGCCACCGCCGTCAGCAGCAGCGCCGCGTAGCCCAACAGCACCAGCACAATGTGCAGCGTCAGCCAGGTATTGCGCACCACCGGGCTCGACCAGGCGCTGACCGGGTTGCCCATGGTGGCCACCAGGGCCGCCACGAATACCAGCGGAAAGATGAACACGCTCAGGCTTTCCAGCTTGTACCGCCAGTGGACGAAAAGGTAAATCACCACCACCAGGAACGCGCACATGGAAAGCGATTCGTAGAAATTGTTAATGGGGCAGCGATTGCTGACGATGCCTTCTTCCACGATCGAAACGAAATGGAACACCGATGCGAGACCGAAGGCGCCCAGCGCGACGCGGAACAGGTGTTCGCGGCGGCGGACCAGCGTGAGGATGGCGTGGAGGAGGCCGAGCGAGTACAGCGCGGCGGCCACGCGCAGCCAGATGACGCTCATTTCAGCCATGGGGCGATCCGGTTAGCCTCTAAGTCCTTAGAACTACAGTATATCTTGAGGCATGTGGGGGAAGCTCTCATGAATTATGCGGGGACCGGCGCCGTTCCGTGCGGGGGAAAGACGACGGTGGTCTTCCGCACTCGGTCGATTGCCGTCCGGCGAGCCCAAAACGGAACCAAACGTCGGACTGCGGGGTCATAACATACGTGACAATTTTCCGGAAACGCGCGGGTGTTCCGGGATTCGGCCTTGCGTACAGCTCTGTCTTGACCCTCGTGACGATTCCGGCGGCAATGATGTATGTCGCGTTTTTCGGATACGGTCCTAAAGGCCTTGAGGTTCGCATCGCCCCGCCAACTTCTGGCACCGCTCGACAGCAGCAAGACTGCCTCTTAATCAGCGTGCTCCCTCCGAGCACGAGTGCAACAACCGACGAGCCTGAGGTACGCCTGAATTCCAGGACCGTAGCGTGGGCATCCGTTCGCCGAAATCTCGAAGCGGAGTTAGCCCGGCGACCTGTCCTGGCGGTATTTGTTGAGGGCGATGAACGCGGAACGCGGGGACAGACGGAACGTTTCCTGCGATCCTCGGCGATTACCCTCGCGGCGTCTCCATGTTCCCGCTCCCCAGCGGCTGTCACCTGGGACACATCCAGTCCATCTCCCCGTGCTAGTCCCCGGGTAGCCGCCTTTCACATTACCCCTTGCTTTCCGCGTCCTGCTACCGCATAATCACTGGTCCATAGGAGGACGCCTCATGAAGATCCGATTCGCGTTGCTCTGTTCCGTCGTGGCGGCTGCCTTGGCGGCCGACATGCCCTACATCGGCAAGTGGAGGCAGAACGTCGCCAAGAGCGATTTCGGCCAAACAACCATCACCTACGAGAGTCTGCCCGGGGGCGAATGGCAGGCCAGTTTCTTCGGCATTACGTACAAGTTCAAGATGGATGGCAAAGAGTATCCCGACGGGATGGGCGGAACCACCGCTTGGAAAGCCGTGGACACCAACACCTGGGAGATTGCCGGCAAAGCCAACGGCAAGGTCACGGGCACCGATACGCTGAAGTTGAGCGCCGACGGCTCGACTCTCACCGACAGCAGCAAAGCGGTGAAGGCCGATGGCGGCACTATGGAAACAACTTCGACCTACCAGCGGGTTTCCGGCGGGAAGGGTTTGTCCGGCAAATGGAAAACCCAGAAGGTCTCCGGCGCTCCTTCCACCATGGAGCTCTCGTCTACGGGGACGGACGGAGTCACCTACAAGGACGCGGACATGGGTATGAGCTGCGCAGCGAAGGTCGATGGAAAGGACTATCCTTGCACCGGTCCCATGATTCCATCGGGATTTACGGTCGCGCTGAAGAACGCGCCGCCACGATCGCTGGACATCGACGTTAAGAAGGACGGTAAATCCATGTTCAAGGCGACCTACGCCGTCGCTAACGACGGCAAAACCATGGTGGAAACCGGCGGTCCGGCCTCCGGCAACGAAACATTCAAGATCGTGTGGGACCGCATGTAGACAGGCGGCTGATAGCCCCCGGTTGAAGCCCCTCGTCTGGCAGACATTTTCGAGAGAGACGGAACGCTTCCTGCGATCCTTAGCGACTACTCTCGCGCCGTCACCATGCTCCCGTCCCCCAGGGTGCTCTCACGCGGAAAACGTTCCGTCTGGTCCCCCCGTGCTTGGAGGCGTCTGAGACTTGCCAGCGCTAAGTGCAATCCGCCAAGCTGGCCGTACAATCGAGAAGAGGAGCCGCGGATGACAACCAGAGAAGCGCTGCATCCACTCGTCGATCAGTTGCCCGAGGACCAGGTGGACTTTGCGCGCCACTGGCTGGAAGACCTGCGTGACTCCGCCGATGCCGACGATCCGGCGCTGGACGCCGCTGCTCTTGCATCGCTCGACCGGGGGCTCGCCGATGTTGCCGAGGGTCGGGTTAAGCCGCTCGACCAGTACGAACGCGAACGCGGACTGTGAGCTAGCGTCGTTATCGCCCACGAAGCGGAGAAGATCCTCGACCGGTTTAGACCGGCCGACGGAGCAGCGCATTCGCACGCGGATCATCCAATTGGCCGAGGACCCATTCGACCCGAGACTCTCCGCGCCGCTCACCGAGCGCGCCGGCATCCGCAAAATCACGCGTGGCTGGTTGGCGGATTCTGCTATCCGCGAACCGCGACACCAAGACTTTGTTCGTGCTCACCGTCGATACGCGGGGGCAAGTCTGCAAACACTCGTAACGAGTCCGGAAAACCTGCCAGAACACTATCCCCTAACCAAACCCGCCCCCGCCAGTCTAAGGTAGTAGATCGTCGACCACCTGATGTGGTAGATTGTCTTCCACCTGGAGCAATCGCATGGGCAGCCACGAACCCTATCAGAATCGCATCGAGCTGCTGCAGGGAACGCTCGACATGCTGATCCTGCGGACCCTGCAATGGGGGCCGCAGCACGGCCACGGCATCGGCGTGGCCATTCGCGCCACCTCGGGCGACGTACTGCAGGTCGAGCACGGGTCGCTCTATCCGGCGCTGCACCGGCTCCGCAAAGAGGGGTGGATCGAGAGCGAGTGGAAGATGACCGAGAACAAGCAGCGCGCGCGCTACTACCGGCTGACGGCGAAAGGCAGAAAGAAGCTGTCCGCCGAAGAGTCGCGCTGGAACGCCATGGTCCAAGCGATCGCGCGCGTGATGCGCCCGGTATAGAAGGCCGGCCGCGAAGGCCGTATAGGAGGGAGCATGAGCTTCTGGCATTGGATCTTGCGACGCCGCCAGGGAGACCGCGAGCTGGACGAGGAACTGCGGTTCCACATCGCCGAGGAAACACGGCTCCGCCAGGAGCGCGGCCAGGATCGGGCCGGCGCCGAACGCTCCGCCCGCCGCGACTTCGGCAACCTCGCGCTCGCCAGGGAAGTGACGCGCGGCATGTGGGGGTGGAGCGCGGTCGAGCGCGCCGCCCAGGACCTGCGCTTCGCCCTGCGCATGATGGCCAAAAACCCGGCTTTCACCTGCCTGGCGCTGGTGGCGCTGGCCCTGGGAATCGGCGCCACCACCGCCATGTTCACCGTGGTGAATTCGGTTCTGCTGCGGCCTTTGCCGTTCCGCGATCCAGGCCGCCTCGTGGTGGTCTGGGAGCGGCCGCCCGACGCCGATCGGAACAACGTCGTCCAAACCCAGAATTTCCTGGACTGGCGCAAGCGCAACCGCTCGTTCGACGACATCGCCGCGCTGTTCGAAATCCCCATGAACCTCGAGGGCGAAGGCGAGCCGGTGCAGGTTCCCGGAATGCTGGTGACGGCGGGATTCTTCGAGATCCTCGGCACACGGCCCCTGCTGGGCCGGACGATCCGGCCCGAGGATGATGTCCGCGGCGCGCCCGGTGTCGTGCTGCTGGACTACGGATTGTGGCAGCGCCGCTTCGGCGGCCGGGCCGATGTCCTTGGCCGCAAGATCGTCATCCAGGGCGGGCCCCACGAAGTGATCGGTGTGATGCCGCCCGGATTCAACTTCCCCACGCAGGCCCGCGCCGATCTCTACCGGCCGATGCAGATCGATCCGGCCGCCGCGCCGCGCGACGGCCGCAATTACTCGACGGTAGCGCGCCTGCGGCCGAACGTCTCTTTGCGCGACGCCCAGGCGGACATCCGCGCCATCGCCGCCCAAACCGCCCAGGAACGGCCCGAGATGAACGCCAAGTGGAGCGCCAACGTCGTGCCGCTGATGGATGAGACCGTGAAGAACAGCCGGCAGACCCTGCTCATGTTGTTCGGCTCGGTGACCCTGGTGCTGCTGATCGCGTGCGCCAATGTCTCCAACCTGCTGCTGATGCGCGCTTCCGCGCGCCGCCGCGAAATGACGCTGCGAGTCGCGCTCGGCGCCGGACGGTGGCGTCTGGTCCACCAGTTGTTGACCGAGAGCTTCGTCCTGGCGGTGACCGGAGGGCTGCTGGGACTGTTGCTCGCCTGGTGGGGCGTGCCCGCCATCCTGGGAATGCTGCCGGCCGGTTTCCCGCTGCCGCGCATGGGCGAGATCGCGGTCAATAGCCGCGTCCTCATCTTCGCCATGGCGGTCTCGCTGGGCTGCGGCGTGTTTTTCGGGCTCCTGCCGGCCCTGCAAGTCGACCGCAGCCGCATGAGTGAGGGGTTGCGGCAAGGCGGCCGGTACGGAAGCGCCGGCAACCAGCGGTTGCGCGGGCTGCTCGTGGTGGCGGAAGTCGGCCTGGCGATGCTGCTGGTCATCGGCGCGGGCCTGATGCTCCGCAGTTTTCTGCTGCTTCACGCCACCAATTCGGGCTTCCAGCCGGAGCGGCTGCTCACGTTCCGCATGCTGGTTGTGCCGCAGCAGTTTTCGTCGTTCGAGGAACTGCTGGCGCGCCGCGCCGCCATGGTCCGGGACATGCTGGATCGGATTCGCACGCTGCCCGGAGTCACCGCCGCCAGTTCGGTTCACCTCCTGCCGCTCACCGGGATGCAATCCGGAAGTTGGTTCTCCCGGGCGGACCGGCCCGAGCCGCCGCCCGGCTCGCAGGAGGGAGGCGACGTCTCGATCATATCCGACGATTATTTCCGAACCATGGGCGCCCGGCTTCTCGCGGGCCGCGAATTCAACGCGCGCGACCGCATGGGAGCGCCGCCCGTCGCGATCATCAACCAGGCCGCGGCGCGGCACTTCTTCCCGGACGAGAATCCCATCGGCAAACGGCTGCGCGTGTGGTGGCCCCCCGACCAGGGCCCGGCGGAAATCGTGGGCGTAGTCGCCGACGTTCGCAACCGGGGCCTCGACCGGAACGCCGACCCTTGCCTGTTCCTGCCGCAGGGCCAGAAGCCCAGCGGCTTTGTCGCTCTGGTGGTGCGCACCAGTGGCAACCCGCTGGCCGCGATCGCCGCGGTGAAGCAACAGATCCGCGCCGCCGCGCCGCATCAGGGAACTCAACAGATCGAGACCATGGAAAGCGTGATGGGCGCGTCCATCGCCAGGCCCAGGCTGGAAGCGGCGATTCTCGTGATTTTCGGTCTGGTGGCGCTGACCCTGGCGTGCGTAGGGATCTACGCGGTGATCTCGTATTCCGTCGAGCAGCGCACGCGCGAGCTTGGGATTCGCCTGGCGCTCGGCGCGGCGCCGATAGGCGTATTGCTGCAGGTGCTGCATGAGGGCATGACGCTTGCCGGCGCGGGCATCGCCGCCGGATTCGCGGCGGCGCTCGTGCTCACGCGCTACCTCGCCAGCCTGCTGTACTCCGTGCGGCCCACCGACGCGCTGGTGTACGCGTCGGTGAGCGCCGCGCTCGCCCTCGCGGCGATGGCAGGCTGCTACGTGCCGGCCCGGCGCGCCACGCGCGTGGACCCCGCGGTGGTGCTGCGCGAAGAGTGAGCGACAAGCCCGCTAGCACCGGCGAACATCGTGGCGCACGCTCTCAGCGGAATGCCACTTAGTGCTCACATTCGGAAGTACGGTGACGTATTCCGGCATACGCACTTGCTTACGCTCGCGGCTCCGATCCGAGCCGCGACCGTCAGGGAGCGTTTCCGGAATACGTGACCGAGTTTCTGGAATGGCCCACTTAGTTTTCGTTGGCGTGCGGTCTGCAGAAATCGTGGGGCAGCCAATCTTGGCTGCAGCCGGCCTTCAGCCGGCGCTTTCGGCACGCGCAGCAGCCGCATAAGCCGTCCAAAAAGGGCGGCTGCGGGCAGGATTTGCCCGCCCAACCAAACGCAGAATCCCGCTCGTGGGAAACTAAGTGGCATTGCGCTCTCAGCGTGCCGCGTCGACACTCCTGTCGACACTTGTCGCCTGCCCTCCCAGGAGCCGCGCATGATTCGCGAATACACCACCCCTCAGATGTCGTGCGGTTTTTTTGCGCGCATATTAGGCGGCGCCCAACGCGCGCTGCATCAACACGGTATCGAGCCACCGGTCGAACTTGAAGCCGACCGAAAGCAGCGTCCCCACGCTGCGGAAGCCCAGGCGCTCGTGCAGCCGGATGGAGGCGGCGTTGGCGCTGTCACCGATCACCGCGATCATCTGGCGCCACGGGCCTTGCTCGCACCGCTCAATCAAGGCCGCCAGCAGGGCGCGCCCGCAACCGTGGCCGGCGTGCTCTGGATCAACGTAGACCGAGTCCTCCACCGTGAACCGGTACGCCGGTCGCGGCCGGTACGGCCCGGCGTACGCGTAACCGGCGACAGTGCCTTCCGACTCGGCCACCAGATAAGGCAGGCCGAGCGATAAGATGGCGGACCTTCGATTCGTCATGACGTCGCGGCCCGGCGGGTCCTCCTCAAAGGTCGCTGGACTATGGAGGACGTGGTAGCCATAGATCTCGGTGATACGTTCCATATCGTCGCCCCTGGACGGCCTTACAAGAAATTGCTTCAATCGACTTCCTCCGTGTCTGCCAGTGTGCCACGTTGCGGATCGGACCCCCTGGTCCGCAGCCGGCCCCCCGCCGGCAGCATGGGTGCTTGCAAGCCCCGCTGTTGAGCTGTCCTCCACAATTCCTTACCAATCGTTTGCCGGCGACGTGGCGCGGACACTCGTGTCGACGCTCGGCCATTGTCAAGTCTTACACCTGACACCACGCTATCTTCCAATCGCCAGCCGGCCCCGCAGCGCACCGCTACAGACGCCCCTTCCCCCCACAATGCGATACCCTCGTGAATCTGGAGGAAGTCTCCATGAAAGAACTTGCGCTCGTCCTAGCCTCCTGCTGCCTGGCCTATAGCGCGGAGAAAGTCGAAATCCTCCGCGACGAGTACGGAGTGCCCCACATCTTCGCGCAGACCGCCGCCGGCGCCGCCTTCGGCTCCGGGTACGCGCAGGCCGAGGACCGTCTCGAAGAGATGCTGCGCAATTACCGCAAGGCTGAAGGCACCATGGCGGAGGCCTTCGGCAAAGACTTCGTCTTCGACGACTACCGCCAGCGCGTGTGGCGCCACCGCCAGGTGGCGCAGGAGCACTATAAAGACCTCGATCCCAAGCTTCGCCTCATCTGCGAGGCCTTCCAGGCCGGCGTGAAAAAGTTCATGCAGCAGCACCCCGAGCAGGTCCCGGCTTGGGCGCCCAAGCTCGAGCCGTGGCAGCTTGTCGCACTGGGGCGCTACATCATCTGGGGGTGGCCGGAAGGTGAAGCCGCCGGCGACCTGCAGCGCGCCGGCGTCCGGCCCGACCCGGTGGCCTATCACGGATCGAACGAGATGCTGCTCGCGCCGTGGCGCACCGCCATGCATGCGCCCATGGCCGTCGTCGATCCGCACTTGAGCTGGTACGGTGAGTTTCGCTTCTACGAAATCCGCCTCTATGGCGGCGAGCTGGAGATGTCCGGCGCCGCCATCCTGGGACTTCCCTTCCCCTCTCTCGGACACAACCGCTATCTCTCCATCGCCATGACCACCGGCGGACCTGACACCTCCGACGCCTACGAAGAGGAGGTTCGCGACGGCAAGTACCGCTTCAAAGACGAGTGGCGCCCGCTCGACGTCCGCACCGAGCGCATCGGCGTGAAGGTCGGCGATGAAGTGAAGTGGCAGGACGTGCGCATCGAATCCACCCGTCATGGCCCCATCGTGGCGCACAAGGATGGCAAGGCGTACTCCGTCGCGATCTCCTACGCTAACGAATACAAGCTGCTCGAGTCTGGCTGGCAGATTGCCACGGCGAAGAACCTCGCGGACGCCAGGAGAGCGCTGGCCGGCCTCGAATTCATGGGCCAGAACATCATGGTGGGCACCGTGGATGGCGACATTTATTACGTGCGCAACGGCCGCGTGCCGGTGCGGCCGAAGGGCTGCGACCCCTCGCGGCCCATGCCCGGCGCAACCGGCGAGTGCGAGTGGCAGGGAATCCATCCCTTCGAAGACCTGGTGCAGATCACCAACCCGCCGCAAGGCTACATGCAGAACTGCAACGTCTCCCCGTTCGCCATGATGAAGGATTCGCCGCTCGTGCCCGAGAAATGGGCGGACCACCCCTACCTGTACAACGACACGCGCCGCCCGCCGCACCAGCGCGCCGCCATGGTGGTGGACCTCCTCGACGCGGCCAGAAACGTCACCCCCGAGCTGATGATCGCGATCGCCTTCTCCCCCCAGGTCTGGCACGCCGAGTTATGGCAGGAGCGGATTCGCAAGGCCGTCCCCGAGAGCCCGTTCGCAAAGCTGCTCGTGGGATGGAACCGCCGCAGCGACGCGGATTCGCGCGCCGCGTTGGGCTTCTACTTTTTCAAAACCGCCCTGGGCGCGTCGGGCCGCATGGCGGACCCGCCGGAAGGCCTGACCGACGTTGCCGTGCGCGACGCGCTGGCCAAAGCCGAGCAGAAACTGAACGGCGACTTCGGACCCGACGCGGTTTTCGGCGCCTTCTTCCGCGTGGGCCGCCGCGGCGCATCGCGCACCTGGCCGGTGAGCGGCGGCTCGTTGGTGGAAGCCGGAATGGCGACGCCGCGCGCCATCAGCTTCGACCCGGTCGGCAAAGAGATGGTCGGCCGCAGCGGCCAGACATCCACCCAGATCGTGATTCTCACCAAGCCCCCGCAATCCTACATGGTGATCCCGCTCGGCGAGAGCGACCACCCCGAATCGGGCCACTGGGACGACCAGGCCGAAAAGCTGTTCAGCAAAAGCCAGGTGAAACCGACCTACTTCCTGAACCGCAAGGAGCTCGAAAAGCACGTCACCGCGCGCGAACAAGTCGTGTACTGACGGTTGTGAACCCGGGCCCGCTATTTCTTGGCTGGCGTAATATCCGTCACCGGAAGATCCCAGTGCGCCAGCAGAATCTCGAACCGCCGCTGTTCCTCGCGCTGGTAAGTCTGCTGATCAGGCCAAAGTTGCCTGATGAAGCGCTCTTCATCGGGATTCGCGGTGGTCGCCACGGTAGAGTTCTTGAAGCGAATGGTCACCCGATAATCCCAGCGCCCGTCCTCGGTGGCATGGTTGGCGGGCTGCTCGATCTTCACCGAGAGCATGCGCCCGCTCTCGATGTTTTTCTGAAGCAGCGGGTAGTGGTTCTTCAGGAATAGTTGCAGGAATTCCTGCTGATGGCCCCATTGCACCCTGTAGTAATACTCCATGGTGTAAGGCTGGTCGGCCCCGCCCTGTGGCGGCGCGCCCTGCGAAAACAGCGGCAGCGCAAACGCGCAAAGCAGGAGCGCAAAGAATAGGTTTCGCATCAATCCTCCAGAAGTTGGTGACTCGAATTCTAGCAGGATGCGAGGCGCGCGGTTGATGGACGGCGCACAACGATCTCGCCCACAAGTTACAATCAGGGGTTCACTTGCGGTGAGATCACTCCTCCGTTGGGCCCCCGCGGACCGCGTTCTTCGCCTTTGGGAATATTTTTATTTCCCCTGTTCCCAATCGCTTACAGCCAAAGTGGCCTCCCCGCCCCACCCGGTCCTTCCACCCCTCCCTGCTATCGTCAAATCGAAGGCAGGCCACTGCGCCCCGCTCTGCGGGCTCCGCAAAGCTTGCTTTCCTTCGTGGCCACGAAGCGTTGCAACTAAGGTAGTGCTGAACTTCCTGTAAGGCCCATGAAGCCTTCGCGGGGTCACCTCCGGGATGCCCTCGGCAGGGAGACT